>Ga0187893_10002215_pt1 | contig 43407 bp, 48 predicted proteins | sample MA1701074metaG_FD_139574 | JGI IMG/M metagenome (GOLD analysis project Ga0187893, IMG submission 139574) | White microbial mat communities from a basaltic lava cave in the Kipuka Kanohina Cave System on the Island of Hawaii, USA - MA170107-4 metaG ... | reverse complement strand
GAAGCAGTGTATTACATTAAAGAAAGACAGGATAGTTTGGCAACGATTTCACTGAACAATATCATCACCAAATTTGACGGATCACCGCTTGCCATCAAAGCAACTAATTTATTAAATGTATTAGGCCGCCGAAATGAAATAGAAGAAGAATTGCGCAATCTTGTGATCAATATGCCGGATACAAGCAATCAGCAATTCGTTCCGCAACCTATCACTACTCCGCCGGTAATAAAAGATACCGCTACAGCTAAACCAATACAGCAACCACAAAAAGATACTGCGATTAAAAAACCTGATCAGCAACCGCCTGTAATAACAAAACCTGGAGTTGATACAACAACAAAGCAACCGGCTAAACCAAACGTTACAAAGGATTATAGTTTCAATGCAGAGCAGCCGCAGTACGTGATGATCATTCTGAATAAAGTGGATCCCATATTTGTGAATGAAGCAAAGAATGCATTTGCCCGGTACAACCGTGATACTTATTTCAACAAACAAATGAAGGCTGAACTGATTGACATAGATGCTGAAAACAAAATGCTTCTTATCAGTCCGTTTAAAAATATACAGGAAGCATTGACCTATGTTGACCAGGCAAGACCAAGAACAGCCAGCGAAATTGTGCCCTGGCTGAAAGGCGGCAAATACAGCTATTCCATCATTTCAGAAAATAACCTTGAAGTGTTGAAGAACAGTAAGGATATTGAGAAGTACAAACAGTTTTTAGAAAAAAATGTTCCGGGAAAATTTTGAGTTACAAACCTGTAAGTTGAAACCTGTAAGCTGTAACCAGCAACTTGTAACATTTCGTCAACTATCTTTTTACTAATTTCGGTTTGCTTTTTGCTGCCCTAAATCATTATTAATATTTATGAAAAGATCAGTCCGCATTTTCTGGCGCATCTTCCTGTTTGGATTTCTTGCTTTTGTTTTGCTGATTGCCCTTGCCAACTTTGGTGTATTTGGCAAAATGCCTTCCCTGCAAGAGTTGGAAAACCCATCTATACAGCAAGCTTCTGAAGTAATAGCCAATGATGGCACCCTGATGGGAAAATATTACACCGAAAGAGGTAACCGCAGCAATGTGAAATACCGTGATATTTCAGCCAATGTTACCAATGCACTCATTGCTACAGAAGATGAACGGTTTTACAGCCACGCCGGTATTGATTTCAGATCAACGCTTCGTGCTGTTTTCACTATGGGGCAGCAAGGTGGCGGCAGCACCATCACGCAACAATTAGCTAAAGCATTGCTTGAACAAGGCAGCAAGAACAGCGCATGGCGTGTAATTGAAAAATTGAAAGAATGGATCATTGCTGTTAAGTTGGAAAGAAATTTTACCAAAGAAGAAATATTGACTTTATACCTGAACGCTGTTCCGTTTGGTAATAACATCTATGGCATACGCAATGCGTCCCGTACCTTTTTTCAGAAGGAACCTGATCGTTTAAAGATCGAAGAAGCGGCTTTGCTTATTGGCATGCTTAAGGGAAATACGATCTATAATCCCATCCGAAATAACAAAGCTTCATTTGACCGCAGAAACGTGGTTTTGAATCAGATGGCAGTAAATGGAAAGATCAGCTCCGCAGAAGCAGAGAAGCTAAAAAGAGTGCCCATTGATATGAGCCGTTATAGAAAATTAGATGAGAACACCGGCTATGCTCCTTACTTCCGTGAAGTATTGAAAGACGAAGTTCGTGCTTCATTAAAAGGAATAGAAAAACCAAACGGCGATGAATATGATATTTATAAAGACGGATTGAAAATTTACACTACCATCAATCCACGTATGCAGGAGTATGCCGAAGAAGCCGTAGCATCACACATGCCTGTGCTGCAAAAAGCATTGAACGCACAGGCCAAAGTAAAGAAAGGCTCGATATGGAAAGAACATGAAAACATTTTGCAGGCAGAGATGAAAAGAAGCGACCGTTGGCGTTTTCTTGCTGAAGATGGATTAACCGACAAAGAAATAAAGGCATCGTTTTTTCAGAAAGTACCCATGAAAGTTTTTGCATGGAACAGCAAACGGGAAAAAGATACTGTGATGACGCCTTACGATTCCATCAAGTATCACAGGCAAATGCTGCAAACAGCTTTTATGGTATCGGATCCGATTACCGGTGAAGTAAGAGCCTGGGTGGGCGGTATCAATTTTAAAACTTACAAATACGATCATGCCAATCTGAAAACACAGCGGCAGGTAGGTTCTACTATCAAACCGCTTTTATATACGCAGGCCATTGAAGAAAGAGGTTTCACACCCGAAACTGAAGTGATAGATCAGCAGCAGGATTTTGGAAATAAGCAATTAGTTCCCGCCACTACAAAAAGCTGTACCGGCCGCACCATGACAATGGCTTCTGCCCTCGCCTGGTCAAGAAACTGCGCCACTGCTTATATTATGAAACAGGTAGGCGCTAAACAGTTTGCGGATTTTCTCGGTCGTATTAATATACCCACCAAAGTAGAACCTTATCCATCTATTGCATTGGGCTCATGCGATCTTTCTTTGTATGAAATGCTTTGGGGTTATTCAATATTTCCTGGTCGCGGATTTTCTACCAAACCATATTTTATCAGCCGCATCGAAGACAGGAATGGTAATGTGATCAAACGTTTTGATTACAGTGTAACACGCAAAGAAGCGGTAAGCGAAGTAACAGCCTACACTATGACCCGTGTGATGCAGGGAACTGTTGACCAGGGCACTGCGGGTGGATTGAGAGCAAGACTTGGCGCTTCAGAAATGGGTGGTAAAACAGGTACTACCAACTCAAATGCCGATTTTTGGTTTATGGGTTATACACCACAATTGCTTGCCGGTGCATGGGTTGGTTGCGATGACAGGTTTATTACACTTGAAAGCAATGCCTATTATGGCGGTTCGGTAGCAAGACCAATCTGGGAAAACTTTTTTAAGAAAGTGTACGCCGATAAAACATTGGGCATAGACAGAGATGCAAAATTTGTGAAGCCAGCCGATTACAATAACCAGGTCAACAGCGCCGACCTGATACCGATTGAAATAGAACCCAATCCTGCTGGTGAAGGTGAAGACCAGGGCGTGGGTACAGAAGAAGATTACAACATGAGCCATGACTATATCGGCCCTGAATCAAAACCGGTACCTGCCGATGAAGAAAACACTAAACCGGTAAAAAAAGATACAGCCGACAGAGATAAGAAAAAAGGTGATGGTAAACCAATAGGCTCTCCCGTAGATGAACCGAAAAAGAAAAAAGGGTTTTTGAAGAAGTTGTTTGGGAAAAAGGATGATAATTAAAGTGCGATTGGTTTAAAGATATAAACGGCTTCTTTTTTGAAGCCGTTTTTTTTATTTAAGGAACCGGGCTATCCAACTTTTAATTGAAACAATTTTTTTAGAACATGACACCATGAAGACGAAAAACACTACCAGTCAGACAACCTATTTCACCTTAACAACAACCTTTCCTTTTGCACGACCCGTTTCTACATACGCCATAGCTTCATTGGTTTGTTCGAATGGAAACACTTTGTCTATTACAGGTTTTATGATACCAGCATCAATGAGTTTAGTAATTTCACCTAATTGCTTTCCTTCAGCTCTCATAAACAGAAAAGTAAAATTGACATTCAACTTCTTTGCATATTTCTTTGCACTGCTACTTAGAAGTTTTGTAATAAATCTAAGATGCCAGGCTAAGCCAAGCTGCTTTGCAAATTCAGGAGTTGGTGGGCCAGTTAAGGTAATAAGTTGACCACCTGTTTTTAAAATGCGTAAAGATTTTTCAAGAATTTTTTTGTCTCTGTTGCTATGCAACACCACATCATAATCTTTCAGTTTTGTAGCAAAATCTTCTTTCTTATAATCAATTATGATATCTGCACCAAGACTTTTCACTAAATCAATATTTCCTGTGCTGGTAGTGGTTGCCACAGTTGCTCCTAAATGTTTAGCCAGCTGAATCGCAAATGTGCCTACGCCACCCGAACCGGCTTGAATGAACACTTTTTGTCCTTTTCTCAGCCTTGCAATTTCAACAAGTGCCTGCCATGAAGTCAATCCAACCAAAGGAATAGAAGCAGCTTCCTCCATCGTTATGTTTTTGGGTTTTATTGCCAGATCATTTTCATTCACAGCAATATATTCGGCAAAAGTTCCAATCCGGTAGTCGGCAGGCCGGGCATATACTTCGTCTCCTACTTTAAATTTATTTGCTTTTGAACCGACTTTCACCACTACACCTGCCATATCATGCCCATTTGCAAATGGAGTTTTATAAGGTAAAAAGATTTTGAAGTCACCATTTTTAATTAAACTGTCCAATAGGTTAATTGCTGCCGCATGAATTTGAACCAACACTTCATTCTCTTTCAAGGAGGGTGCAGCAACTTCGGTTAAGTGCAATTTTTCTTTTTTACCGTAGCGTTTTACTATGAATGCTTTCATTTTATTTTTATTTATTGAGCGTTTGAAACCTGATAACTATTTGGAGTTATGCTTTGCTAAAAAACTTCTTTGTATCTCCCACCGGAACATCAAACTGATCTTCTTCTAAGGCTATAAGTAACTCATCCGCTACTTCTTCGGGAGGAATGCCATTTTCTCCACCTATTTCCCTGGAAAATTCTGTATTTACCAACGGCGGATACACTTCGTAAATCTGAACATTTTTGCTCTCTTCGTAAGTCTGGCGTAAAGCGACAGTATAGCTGTGTAATGCCGCTTTGGTTGCACCATAAGTAGGCAGAAATTTGTGTGAACCAAACACTGCAATGGAAGTGATATTTATAACAGCCGCCTCCTTTTTTTGTACCAGATGCGGTAATAGCAATTCGGTAAAATGGATAACACTAAAAAAGTTCGTGTTCATCTCTTCAATTGCATTTAAGTGTGCATTAGTAGTATGGCTTAGAAGATAACCAATAGCTCTGCCGGCGTTGTTAATGATGATGTTTACACCGGTATGTTGTTCTTTAAGTTCATTGGCAATACGTATGCGGTCCTCTTCCACAGATAAATCACCCTGTATGGCTACAGCATTATCCAATTCTTTTAATGCGTTTTGCAGGCGTTCTTTGTTGCGACCGTTGATGATGATTTTATTGCCTTCTGAACTTAGCTTTTTTGCGATAGCTAACCCAATACCGGCACTGCCGCCACTAATGAATACTGTGTTTCCTGTTGTTTTCATTTTCTTATATTAATTGATTGTAATTAGCTTAATGTGGAATAATCTGTATATCCGTTTTCACCTGGCGTGTAAAAAGTTGCCTGGTCGGGCATGCTTAGAGCGGCATCAGTTTTAAAACGTTCTACCAAATCCGGGTTAGCAATGTAGGGAACACCAAATGATACTAAATCTGCATGCCCGTCGTTTAAAACTTTAGTGGCGGTATCTTTAGTAAAGCCACGATTAATTATTATTGTTCCTTTGTAAATGCGACGATAATGTTTGGCAACTTCCTGTATTGCCATTTCGTTTCCGCTTACATCAGTAAACGGTTCGCTTAAATGCAGATAAGCAAGATCGTAGTCGTTCAACTTAGTTACGATATAATCGAAAACTGCTATTGTTTCTTCATCTACCATCATGCCTAAAAAACCATTCAGTGAAGGATTTAGTCTTACTCCAACTTTCCTTATATCAATAATGGATTTTAGTTCATCTAAAATATCAAACAGTATACGGGCACGGTTTTCAACGGAGCCGCCGTACTGGTCTTGTCTTTTATTAGAATATAAATTAAAAAACTGGTGTAGTAAGTAGCCATTTGAAGAGTGAAGTTCAATACCGTCAAAGCCTGCTTCCATGGCATTTATAGCGGCTTTTTTAAAATCGGCGATAGTCTTTTTAATTTCATCCAAAGTCATTGCCCTTGCTTCCACAGTTTCTTTGAACCCTTCGGGAGTATATACTTTTTCAAACGGATTTAATGCAGATGGCGCCAAAGGGAGTTGACCGTTTAATAAATCAGGGTGCGATATTCGCCCTACATGCCATAATTGAGCAAAAATCTTTCCCCCTTGCCGATGAACTGCCTCAGTTACAAGTTTCCAACCTTGTACTTGTTCATTAGTGTAAATGCCTGGTACATTAATATAACCTACAGCATCACGGTTCACATAAGTCCCTTCTGTTATTATTAAGCCGGCAGATGCTCTTTGTGCATAGTAAAGTGCCGTTAATCCGGTAGCGACACTGCCGGGGTTATTAGAACGGCTACGGGTCATTGGAGCCATAACAACCTTGTTTTTTAACGCCAATCCATTAAGGTTAAAGGATTCAAATAATACTTGCTTATTCATTTTTTGTTTGTTTTAAATTGATTGCTGCTTCCTGTGTAGTATCTCTTATTTCGCTAAAAATGCCAAAGCACTTTTTACAAACTCATCATGGTATTGGAAAATGCCGCCATGCCCTGAATCCTTATAAATTATAAGTTGTGAATTAGTAAGTCGCTTTGCTAAATCAGTAGTATTATTGCTTGGCACCATTCTGTCATTATCGCCATTAGCTACTAATACAGGTTGTTTAATTACCGATAAATCTTGGGTTTGTTGTTTCCCCCATGAATGAATAGCTTTAAGCTGTCTTTGAAAGTTGCCAATCTTCATTCTTTTGTCACGATTCTCTTTACGTTCTTTTAATCGGCTTAGAAATTCTTTTGCTGCTTTTTTCCCGTTTGCATTTCTATTGAAAAAAAGATAAGTTTTTGCATCTTTAAAACTGAACAAGCCTCTCATAATATCTAAGTAAGTAATCCTCGTAACCTTATTTATTCCTTCGCCGCCGGCAGGGCCAGTACCGGTTATGATTGCTTTACGAACAAGTTGGGGTTCCTGGAGTAAAATTTCCTGCGAAATGAAACCGCCTAACGAGAAACCGACCAAATCAACTTTTTCATACCCTAACGCATGAATAAAAGCTCTTGCATCTTTTGCCATTTCAGCAATGGTCTTTGGGGTCTTACCTTTGGTAGCACCTACACCACGATTGTCGAAACAAATGATCTGATGTTGTGCAGCAATGCCGTCCATAATTCTTGGATCGCAATTGTCCATTGTAGCGGCTAAGTGGTTAAGAAAGATCACTGGTACACCCGAATTATTCTCACCGAGTTTTCGATAATAGAAATCTGTTCCGCTTGCATTGATAGTTTGCGTTTTCACATTTTGAAACGTGATACCAGGGTATGTTTTGGCATCACTATTGGCAGCATAATTTTGCGCATGGGGTGTGTTTATTTTTGCCATAATCATGAATGTTATTAGAATTAATCTTTTCATTTTTTGTAATTTTTTGCATTTAGCTATTTTGCAGCGTTAATACTTTTTAATACAGATTTTTCGAGTACACTATATGCAAAGCGTTGCATAGTGAGAATCATTGAAGAACCTTTGCCGACAGGATAGCTGTATTTTGGAGTTTTTTTATTTACAATTTTTAAAACCGTATTCATAACAGGTTCTGGCCCTGGTGCATTCATAAACTGCTCCTTAGTATAAGAAGTAATTTTTTGCCGGAATAAATCGTAGTCTCTGATATCGCCTTTTTCGTTGTTTGCGCTATTGCCAATATTAGTTTTGAAACTCGAAGGTTCAACCATGCTTACCTGAATATTGAACTGATTTAATTCCAGTCGAAGGGCTTTGAAATAACCTTCCAAAGCATGTTTTGAAGCTGCGTAGTAAGCGACATTTGGAAGACTAACCAAACCAAGCAAAGAGCCGACTGTAATTATTTTCCCTTGTTTCTGCTTTCTGAAATAAGGAAGTAACTTATTTGTAAGTTTAATAGTGCCCCAAAAATTGGTTTCAAATTGCTGCTTCCCTATTTCAACAGAGGTTTCTTCTGCAAGCCCGGTCACTAAGTAACCGGCATTATTTATCAGCACGTCCAATTGCTTTATCTGACTGAAGAGTTCCTTACCAAAAGATTCAATTGAATCGTCATCGGCAATATCCAATGCCAATAGTTTAAAAGGCATTTCAGCCTGATATTTTTGAGGGTTACGGCTTGTGCCAATTACATGGTATCCGCTTTGGTGAAGCTTGTTGGCGATAAGAAGGCCAAAGCCTGATGAAGCCCCGGTTACTAAAATTGTTTGTTTCATTTCATGTTGTTTTGTATTTTTACTTGCATTTTGCAAGTGCAAATATATAACTTACTTGCAAATTGCAAGTGATTATAAAAAATATTTTTATGCCCAAACCAAAAAAGAGATCCGATTGCCCCGTTAGCACTTCGCTTGATATATGGGGAGATAAGTGGTCACTGTTGATAATCAGGGACCTGATGTTTGCAAAAGAGTGTACCTATGGTGATTTGTTAAAATCGCCGGAAGGAATAGCCACCAATATTTTGGCTTCAAGGTTACAGGTGCTTGAAGAAAACAAGATCATTGAAAAATTGGATCACCCGGAGAGTAAGGCAAAAGTGTTATACAGGTTAACCAGGAAAGGAATTGACTTGCTTCCTATCATGATTGAAATAAACTTATGGGCTGAAAAATATTTTCCTATACCGGAAGATAGAAAGGCATTGTTGAAAGAAGTGAAAAAGGATAAGACTGCATTTATTAAATCAATGAGTAAAGAATTGGCGAGACAAGGTGATTAGATAATTTATTATTAAACATTCAGCACAGCAGAAAGGCTCTGAACGCTATGCAACGCTTTTCTATTTTGCTTTGTCAGTCAAACAAAAAGAAATGCAACAACAGCACCGGATTGCTCTGTTTGTTATCATTACTGCAATTCTTATTAGCTCCTGCAAAAAAGATAAAGAGAAAGAAGAATGTTTTCCCGGCGTCGCCACCACAAGGCTAATAGAAAATAAACAGGCTGTTATTAAACTTACTGCCACCGTTGATCCCGTTTATATTGTTGAGCAAGGTTCAATTGATACAAAGCTAATTCCCTGCAATCTGCCACTTGAATTTTTTCAGCACGACCTGCAGGTAATCATCAGCGGCGAAGTAAAAACTACTGATCAGGCAGGCAGGCCGTGCTGCCAGGAAAATTTTTTGATTACAAAAATAACAAGGTGAGATATCAAAGGCAAAATACTTTCGCTTTTTCCCATGTCGCTTTGAAAAATAAACTAACAAAAAATGAAGACGCCTTTCTTTACATCATTGTCCCCTATCTTGATCTCATCACCAGCATACTGACGCCGAGAGGGAAAGATTGATTCATTGGCATAAATGTGACGTATTCTATATTATCCTGGTCTCTCCAGGTAAGCAGTTTCTTTTCATTTTGCTGACGAAAGACAGTATCTATTTTGATCAGTTCCGCTCTTACTATTTCCATTTGTAATGGTTTTACAGAAGAACACCCCACGGCTATGGCTGCCACAACAACCATGGCCACTAAAAAAGTTTTCATAACATCTGATTTGATAATTGACCCTAATAAAAATGCTCTAATACTTAACGTTCAATATATGTGCCACTAATGAAAGCAATGTATAAGAAAATTTTTTTGCCGGCTGGTGTAACAAAGTTTCCCCATTCTTACAAATAATGACAATGAGTACCCTGATCAGAAACCGACCGGGTGCTTAAAAACTTAATGCGATTGTGATTGTCTCGATAAAGGAAGTGGTATTCTGATAAACCGATCAGGATACAGCACTTGTTTCAAATTTTTTGCGGATATGCCTGAAATGATCCAGCACCATTTTGATATTGCTTTGCTGTTTTGCATCCATGCATACCGTAAATATTTCTTCCAGGTTGTACAAAGTTTTATCAATAAAGCGGACGATGATGTATCCATGCACTCTATGTTCATTCAGGCTGCGGATAGCTGTATCACCAAAGCGGCGGGCATCTTGTGGTGAGGCGGAAAATAAAATTTTATCAATCAATTTACGGCGATAATCGTCCAGTGTTCTGGCCATATAGTTGGTGGTTTGGTGGCGTTTCAAAAGCTACCTGTTCTATTCCTTTACCCAAAACTTCAACAGATCATCTAAATCACTGCCGCCAACATGATAGCCCGGCGGCATCTGGTTGTCCATACCATAGTAAGTAGCTACTCTTGTCCCCGAAAGTTTTTTTTCCAGTTGCCGATATAAAAAATAGCTGTACTGGTTGTAGCGTTCAATGGAATACGGAATGGCTTCATCTATTTTCTCTGCCACGGCTATATTTTCATAGAAGGAGTTGTAAAAATAAAAATGGTCGTATTGTTTAAAATCGAGTTCAGTAAAATTGCCGTGAATAAATGACACATTGTCCATCCCTAACTTTTGCCGGGCCGTTTCCGCATATTCCACCAGGTTGGCTCTTTGCTCCACACCGGTATAAAAAGCCTGTGGTTTATAACATGCCGCAGCCAGGCAAAATTTTCCTATACCACTGCCAATGTCAAGAACACGGGCTCCCTTTTCAACAGCTAAAAAATTCGCAGCCTTGCGGGCCACAATCAATGGCGTCCAGTGATTTTTGGATAAGGAAAGAACAGAAGAAGGATAAAGCTTGTAAAACTGTGCATCAGTACTGAACCAACTCTCACTGGCAACTTTGGAAGGATGACTGATAATTTCTCCCTGAAACATCTTGCAAAATTAAAGATCGCTTTCTAAAGGATTCGTTTTAATTTTCCGAATTGCATTCAATATACAGATTTTTAAAATACAAAGCTTTTCTCTGAATTTTAATGTATAGAAAATAAGGAAGTTGCGGATTTCTTTATTTTCTGTTTCTTTGCTTCACCTTAATCAAGACTACAGTTATGAAAGACTTTATCATTCCCGTTGACTTTTCAGAAACCTCTTTGAATGCTACCCGTTACGCTGCTGGCATGCTCAGCGGCAAAACCGACTGCCGTGTGATTCTTTACAACATGTTTAAAAGCGAAGAAGATGCTGGAACAGCCGCTAAATACCTCGAAAGCCTGAAAGCCGAAATGGAACAAAAAGGTGTGTTGAATATTGAGCTTGTAAAAGAATTAGGTAATGACCTGATTGATAGTCTTGGAAGACTGGCTTATCAAAAAACTGCCGAACTGATCATTATGGGAATAACGGAAAAAGATGAATGGCGGCAATTACTTTTTGGCAGCAACACTATAAAAATGGCTGAAGAAAATGTTTGCCCCGTCCTGATCATTCCGGAAGGGGCAAAATTTACAGGGGTCAATAATGTTGCACTCACTTCTGATTTTAAGGATGTAATGAATACAACTCCTGTATTAGCCATTAAAAGCGTATTAGAAATGTTCAACGCCAGCCTGCATGTTGTGAATGTAGACAACGAACATTATGTTGCGCTTACTGAAGAATATCTGGATGAGAGAAATAAAATGCAAAAGCTGTTTGCCGAGTACAAACCTGAATTTTATTTTATCGGCATGAATGATTTTCATGAAGCAGTAGAACAGTTTTCGAAAGACAAGAATATTGATATGATTGTTATCATTCCAAAAATTCACTCTTTTATCAATAGCCTGTTCAGTACAAGCCATACCAAAAAACTTGCATTCAATAGTACTGTACCCATATTGGCGGCACACCAATAGCTTCATGGTTGACAGGTTAACAAGCTAACTGGTTGACCATAATTGGAAATTGTGCAAGGCTGCTCTGTCAACCTATCAGGTTGTTCACTTGTTAATTTATAAACATAACAACATGGCCAAAGGCAATAAAATAAACGTGACCTCGGAAGTAGGAACCTTGCGACGATTGCTGGTGCATAGTCCTGATAGTGGCTTGGGAAAAGTGGTGCCATCCAAGGCGCAGGATTGGTTGTTTGAAGATATTGTTCACCTGGAAACAATTCGCCGGAAAGAATACGATTACTACACCAAACTGCTTCTTTATTTTCTTGATCCGGAAAAAATAAAAGGAAGGCTTGCTGAAATAGATAATAACGACAATGATTTTAATTTTTACAAACCAGATTACGATGAATTTTTTAAATCAGAAAAAGTAGTTGAGCTGCAATGGCTGTTAAGCGAGATATTGGAAGATCATGAAATAAAATTAAAGCTGGTCGCTTCGGTTTGCGCCATTGAAAACTGTTCTTACGAACTGCAGGATAAACTGGCTTTATTAGACAGCCGTCAATTGGCTAAGGTGTTTATTAGCGGCACATATAATGAAGAGGAAATGCTCTTCCCTCCTATTCCCAATTTTATTTTTACCCGTGATATTGGCATTGTGATCAATGATTACATTCTGCTGAATAAACCCGCAAAAAAAGCAAGAACAAGAGAAGCATTGCTGGTGAAATATATTTTTTACAATCATCCGTTGTTTGCCGCTTATCGTGAAAACATTATTGAATTGCCCGACACTTCACATCATTTCCTGCTGCCAAGAGAAGGTGATGATAAAAAAGTAACACTGGAAGGTGGCGATATCATGGTGATCACCAAAGATCATTTGCTGGTAGGCGTAAGTGAAAGAACGAGCATGGAAGCAGCGCATCAATGCATCAAAATATTATTTGAAAAAAATGCAGTGAAAAAGATTACAGTTATTAAAATTCCCAAGAAACGGGATTACATGCATATTGATACCATCTTTACACAGGTCAAAAGAAATGTATGGGTGCTGCTCGGTGCTTTTTCAAGAAAAGCAATAAAAATGGAAGATGCCGATCCTGTGCAAAGAGCATTGGAAGGAAGTAAAAAAGAAGATAAAATAAAGATCACACAGTTCAGAAAAAAAGATATTAATAATCCTGTTTACTTCGACAATTTGGAAGAATTATTGATAGATATCAGTCGCAATGACTTGGGATGCGAAGAAAAAGTGAGATTCATCTATTCCGGCAATAACGAATTCCCATACGATGCAAGAGAACAATGGACTGACTCCTGTAATTTGCTGGCATTAAAAGAAGGTGTTGTATTAGGTTATGATCGTAATGATAAAACGGTGGAAGCATTCAGAGAAGCAGGCTTCACCATTATTCATGCACACGACCTGGTACAAAAATTGGAAAGCGGAGAGCTGGAACCAAAAGATATGGAAGACACTTTGATCACTATGCCATCTGCTGAACTCTCAAGAGCAAGAGGCGGTTTTCATTGCATGAGCATGCCGCTGCTGAGAGACGAAGTAGAATGAAAAGACCGGAAGACCGAAAGTCAGAAAGTTTGTAACTACTGATAGGGAAAAAATCTTTCGGACTTTTCGACTAATAACTTTATTCACTCACTATGCAAACCACTTCACATATATTAATGATAAGACCTGTGAATTTTGGCTACAATGCTGAAACGGCTGTTAACAATGCATTCCAGGTGCAAAGCAGTGATAAAGATGTGCAGCAAAATGCAAATAAAGAGTTTGATGAGTTTGTAACTGTATTACGAAACAATGGTGTAGATGTAACCGTAGTGGAAGATACAGCAACACCGCATACTCCTGATTCTATTTTTCCCAACAACTGGGTTTCTTTTCATCATGACGGCACATTGCTGCTATACCCCATGTATGCCGAAAACAGGAGAGCCGAAAGAAAAGAACATGTAATAGAAACAATCGAAGAAAAATTTTTAGTAAAAAGAAAAATTGATCTAAGCAATTACGAAGAAAAAAATGTTTTTCTCGAAGGCACAGGCAGTATGGTGCTCGACAGGGATAACCGTATTGCCTATGCTTGTATCTCTCCAAGAACAGACGAAAAAGTATTGGCCGATTTTTGCCGGCAAATGAATTACAAGCCTGTTACTTTTCATGCTACCGATGGAAACAAGCAACCGATCTATCATACCAACGTGATGATGTGTGTGGCCGATAAATATGTAGTGATCTGCCTTGAAAGCATTGTAGCTCCCGATGAATTAAAAATTGTTTCAGAAACCATCACGGGCAGCGATAAAAGGATCATACCGATTACACTGCACCAGATGAATCATTTTGCTGGTAATATGTTGCAGGTGGAAAACAGGGATGGAGAAAAATTGCTTGTTATGTCAACCCAGGCTTATGAAGCCCTGACCACAGAACAGCTATTCGAGCTTAATAAGTTTAACCGTATCATTCATTCCCCTCTTACCACCATTGAAACCAATGGTGGCGGCAGTGCCCGCTGCATGATGGCGGAAGTGCATTTACCGCTTGCCTGAATAAATGCAACGGAAAAGACATTGCAGTTGTCAGCTTGAAAAAAGAAAATGAAGCATAATTTACTTATCTGCATTTTGCTGCTGAGCTTTTTTACTGGCTGTTCAAAAGATAAAGGTGATTTTGTATCTGGAACTGTCGTTGCGAAAGGCGGTTGTTGTAGTACATCCTGGTTGGTAACTATTGACAATCCCGATTTCACTGTACATAAATTTTTAAGACCCACCGTTCTGGCCTGTTTTGCCTGTCCTAACGTCAGCAATTCAGTCTATATCAAACTGACTTCTGGTCTTTCTTCACCGGGAACCCGCATCAGGTTTGTCTTTGATAAATCCATTCCTTCGTGTCTTTCCTCTTCTGAGGCGCCAAATCATATTGAAGTGAAAAACCTTCGCAGGCTATAGAATCTGGTTATTTAGTATTTTAGGTAAATGAAATTTGGGTTTGCCACCATTCTTATTCTTTCCACTGTCGCTGCCTGGTCTCAGTCTTCTTATCTTGATTCACTCAACCAATACCAAAAAGAGTATGTAGAAAAACACGAAGTGGTGACCGGTGATGATAAACAATTTTTCCGCTTTTATCCTGTTGACGAAAAATATCGTGTAACCGCAGACTTTAAAAAAGCCGGAAACAGCAAATGGTTTAGCATGGAAACATCCGGCTCCATTAAAAAAGTTTTTCGCATTTATGGCGTTATAAATTTCACCATCAATGATACTGCGGTTAAGCTAAATATTTATCAATCGCAGGCATTAATGAATACTGACGAATACGAAGATCATTTATTTCTTCCCTTTACTGATCTCACTTCCGGTGAAGAAACTTATGACGCCGGGCGATATATTGATTTAAAAACCGGTGATGTAGTTAACGATAAAGTGGTGATAGATTTTAATAAAGCCTATAATCCCTATTGCGCTTATGTAGATGGGAAATACAATTGTCCTATCCCACCAAGAGAAAATCAGTCGGAAGTAGCCATTCAGGCCGGTGAAATGATATTTGCCAAATCGAAAGAATAACTTGATTTTTCCCACGAAGAGCACTAAGAAAATCCTTTGTGGCTTAGTGGGAACGGGAACCTACGAAAACATTTTCGAAATCCCTTCCTCAAACGACAACGGTTCAAACCCCAATTCTTTCCTTGCTTTATCAATATTAAATCCTGTAACTGGTGGCCTCTTTGCCGCTTGTGAAAAATCAGCAGCCGTTGCTTTAATAAGCAGATCTTTATTCAACCCAAGATAATTTGCCGTGCGGCAAGCCATCTGGTAAGGTGTCATCACATCCTTACCCGATACATGATAAACTCCCGTTGCCTTTTTTTCAATGATGCGAACAATAGCTGCTGCCAAGTCTTCTACATAAGTCGGCGTTCTTACCTGGTCGTCCACAACTTTATACGATTCACCTTTTTCCAGTTTATCTTTTACAATACTTAAAATATTGGAACGGCTCAGTATCGGTTTTCCATACACCATTACCGTACGAACAATGGCCCAATAATATTCATACTCCTTTACCGCCTCTTCTGCTTCCAGTTTTGTTTTGCCATAATAATTCACCGGGTTAGGCTCATCATCTTCTTTGTACATTCCTTTTCCTTCACCATCAAAAATGAAATCGGTAGATAAAAAAATGAAGAAACTTTTATGCCCGGCTGCATTCAACAAATTAGTTACCGTTCCTTCCACATTCACCACATAAGCCTGCCATTGATCTTTTTCACAATCATCCGGCTTGCTGGCGGCGCCGCCATGTACAACAACAGCAGGTTTATATTTTTCAAATACATCATGAACAGAAAAAGGATCAGTAATATCCATTTGTTCATACCTGAAATGATCATCTGCTAAATAAGGAAGCCGGCACTCTCCTTTACTGGTCGCTATTACATCAAACTTCTTTTCTAATAATTGTTGAATTAAATAATAACCAAGAAAACCATTGGCACCGGTAATAAGTACGTTCATGAAGGGAAAGTTTCAGAGGTTTAAAATGTTCAAGAAGTTCAAAAGTTAAAACAAACCTTTTAAACCTCTTAAACCTGTTGAGCATTTTGAACCATTAATGATTGCGTACAATCAAGTCTTTCTTTTTTATTCATTGTAAATTATAAAACAAATAATCATTAACTAACACTTATTTGGTTCATTCACCTTTGTTTAAATGTTATGCCCGCATACAATCGAAACAAATGCCTTATTTTTGACACTTCTCAAACGGAATACTAACGAACAAGCTATATGCTAAATATCTTTAATTTCATTAGTTATTTAAAATCTAAATGTCACGAAAAGTAACAAAGATCGGAGTTCTTACATCAGGCGGAGATGCACCCGGAATGAATGCCGCCATCAGGGCGGTAGTACGAACAGGAATACATCATGGATTAGAAGTGTACGGCATCATGCGGGGTTACCAGGGTATGCTTGAAGATGATATTTTCAAAATGGAATCAAGATCGGTAGCCAATATCATACAGCGTGGCGGCACGATATTAAAAACTGCCCGCTGCAAAGAGTTCATGGAATACGAAGGCCGCAAACAGGCTTATGCCAACCTTAGCAAAAGAGGCATTGACGGTCTTGTGATCATCGGCGGCGATGGAAGCTTCCGAGGCGCACAGCGATTCAGCAGCGAATTTGATATACCATGCGTGGGATTGCCCGGCACCATTGATAAAGACATGGCCGGCACCGATGTCACTATTGGTTTTGACACAGCAGTAAACACCGCCATCAGCGCTATTGATAAGATCAGGGATACCATGGATGCACACGACCGTCTTTTCATTGTAGAAGTGATGGGCCGTGATGCCGGTTATATTGCATTGCACAGTGGTATTGCCACCGGTGCAGAAAACATCCTGATACCCGAAACCAAAACGGATATTGAATCCATCATCACCTCCCTCACAGAAAAAGAAAAAAGAAAAAAACTGGTTAATCTCATTGTTGTTGCCGAAGGCTTTGATGAAGCAGGCGGCGCCAGTGGTATTGCTGAAATAATTAAGAAACGAATGCCGGCGGCTGATGTTCGGATTTGTGTGCTGGGTCATATTCAGCGTGGCGGTTCACCTACCTGTGAAGACAGGTTGATTGCAAGTCATATGGGATATTATGCTGTGGAAAGTCTTTTGGTAGGCCGGCGAAATGTAATGGTTGGCGTTATCAATAATAAAATACACTATACCCCTCTTGACAAAGCCGTAAAGGAAAAACAAAAAATCGGGCAGGAATGGATGAAGATCGTTAAGATCCTTGCTTCCTGATACACCATTATTATCAAAAGATATTTTTTACTTCCACTTAACACTTTCTAAAAAAATGGCAACAAAAAGCGCAGAAAAATATTTCCATAAAACAATGGATAAAGACGCCGGGCTGGAGCACACCTTTCACAAAACAAAGATTGTTGCCACGGTAGGTCCCGCCTGCGATACTTATGAAAAACTGCTTGAACTGGTAAAAGCCGGTGTCAATGTTTTTCGTTTGAATTTTTCACATGGCTCGCATGAAAACAAAGCACAGATCATTGAGCATATCCACACCATCAATAAAACCGAACCTTATAATATTGCCATTCTTGCCGACCTGCAGGGGCCTAAATTAAGAGTTGGTGAAATAGAAAACGGCGCATTAAAAATAGAACCGGGTGATATACTCACATTTACTTCAAAAGAAAAAGTAGTTGGCACCAAAGAACGCATTTATATTTCTTATCCTAACCTGCATAATGACGTAAACGTAGGTGAAAAGATATTGATTGATGATGGGAAATTGGAAGTAGTAGTTACAGAAATAACTTCCACAGGCGATGTCAAAGTAAAAGTTACTTATGGCGGCACATTGCTTCCCAAAAAAGGAGTGAACCTGCCTGACACAGCTATCTCACTTCCTGCTATGACGGAAAAAGATTTCCAGGATTTTGAATTTATCATAGCGCAGGAGGCTGATTGGGTGGCTTTATCTTTTGTAAGAAAAGCAGAAGACATCATCAACCTGAAAAAACTGGTGCAAGAAAGAAAAAGCAATGTGAAAGTAATGGCCAAGATAGAAATGCCATCTGCATTAGCTGATCTTAGAAATATTATTTTGGAATCAGACGGAGTGATGGTGGCCCGTGGCGACCTCGGCGTTGAATTGCCGGTTGAAAAAGTACCCATGGCGCAACGGGATATTATACGCAAATGTATTCACCGCGGCAAACCCGTCATCGTTGCTACGCAAATGATGGAGAGCATGATTGACAGGGTAAAGCCCAACCGGAGTGAAATAACCGATGTTGCCAATGCTGTGCTGGAAGGCGCCGATGCCGTAATGTTAAGTGGTGAAACCGCTACAGGTCAGCATCCGTCACTGGTAGTGGAAACTATGCGCAAGATCATCATGGAAGTGGAAAGAACAGAATACCGCTACAATCGTGAAGAAGACCTGAAGCCCCTTGCCCACTCTCCTTCTTTTTTAAGCGACGCTATTTGTTACAATGCCTGCAAGATTGCCAGCGATATATCAGCCGATGCATTGATTGGTATGACACAAAGCGGATACACAGCGTTTATGCTTAGCAGCTACCGTCCCAAATCTCCTCTCTATATATTTACCAAGCGTCGTCATCTCGTAAACCAGCTAAGTCTAAGCTGGGGCGTAAGGGCATTCTTTTATGATGAAGAAGAAAGCCTTGATGACATCTTCTTCGATCAGCTCATGATATTAAAAGAACGCGGCTTTTTAAAACCTGGCGAAACCGTAGTAAGCACCGGCAGCACACCGATACATTTGCATTTACCAACGAATGTGCTGAAGATTACAAAGGTGGAGTAAAGAAGAAAGGGAAAATAATTATGTAACAAGCTGCTACTATCGCCTTTCGTTGCGGCACACTTGTACGTTCGGTTTAAACTTCAAGCAACGAAAGGCGATCTATCACCGCTTCGGGGTTTTGTTTAATTTTATTTGTCCTACAATTATTTCACCCCTTCAGGGTTATAAAAAATCAGGCCCCAGGCTTCTTCAACGCCCGGGGCCTGCTAATCAGAACCACCAAAAAAATTATTGATTAAGCGCCACCTGTGCACGAATCTCTCCATCAGGATAAAGAGCAGTATGCAGGTTATAATAAGCCTTACCATTTAACAGCGCATCGTCAAGATCATCCGAAGCAGTTGCTGTGCCGCTTGCAGAGCCTGACATACCATTGGTAGTAATGGTTATCGCTTGCAGCGGTCCGGCGCTTTCCCCCGGTGAAGCAGGGCCATGAAAGTGAGCTGCTGTTACATCGCCTGATAATCCTGTCCAGTTAATGGTCCAGTTCAGTTGCTTGGTGTCCTTGTTATATGTTCCGGTTAAGGTAGCAGTAGCAGTTGTTGATACGGGAGGCACTTCCTGCGCCCCGGTGGCATTGCCTGATAAATTGTAAATCTTGTTATTATTATTATCATCATCGTCTTTATCGCAAGATGTAATAAACAGTGATCCTGCAATCGCTATTGCCGCTAAAGACGAAAGAAAGCGGCTTCTGTAATTTGTAGTTTTCATAATCAGAATTTTCGTGTGTTAATTTTATTTGTCTTTTGCTCTCAACAGTCGTGGAATAGTTAGTCAAAAAATCTTTCATCCGCTGTGGCAGAGGGTAGTTCAAATGATTAAAGCAATACATTGTACCCAACCCAAAAACGTTACCAAACAGGTTTGCGTGAATAGTTTCGGCTTTCACTATTTGCCATGCAGAAAACGATATCCAAACAGGCAAGCCTTATCAGCCTGTAACTGATGTCTTAAGATGCAGTATTTAATTTTTTGATGCAAATAAAAAAACAAATGCAGCTTTTGCGTGGGTCATTTACGAGACAATAAATTAAAATATTTGCGTAATTATATCCCCATTCGGCGCATGGCAACAGATCAAAAAATTAACAGCCGCTATCCGCAACATTAACATTTTATAAATAAGGTATCAGGCAAGTTGTATAAGCTTTGTACCGTTAATACACAGGTGTGAAGAAGTATCACTTCAGCCTGAAACCTTCTAAATGTAGTTTTGTATGAATAACGTGTACGCTATGTCTGCAACCTTTGAGGCCAAAAAAAATTCACAGGCAACAATGATAACCGTAACATTTGCGGGCCTGATGGCATTGCTTATGTTTTTCTGGACATGGACAATCCCTGTCATTCTTCCTCCTGTGACCGATCCCGGCATCATGGTAGAATTGAATTTGCCTGACGAGCCACCCATCACATTGAAACAAGCTGGTGGCGGTGGTGGCGGCGGCAATCCCGTGCAGGCCATTGAAGAAAAAGGCACAGCATCTGCTCCCCCTCAACCCGGTACAGACGACGATGCAAAAAATATTGATGAAGATGAAACCGAGAAAGTATCTCCACCCATTTTAAAACCGAATAATCCTAAACCTGCTGCCACTAAGATCAACGAAAATAAATCGGTAGTAAAAACAGAACCTAAACCTGATCCCTTACCACCTGCACCGCCCAAACCAAAAGCAGTGTTGGGTAAAACAACAAGTGGAACAGGCCGTGGCGGTGGTTCTGCAGAAGATTATGACAGAGCCGGCGGGTCAGGCACAGGCAGTGGAGTTGGCAATGGAAGCGGAAATGGAGGCGGCACCGGTACAGGATCAGGCGGTGGTAATGGATCAGGAACGGGAAGCGGAAACGGTCCAAGAAAAATAAGCGGTAGCAGAATTGTTATTAATCCTAAGCCAATGAACGCTGGTGAAAACATTCAGGGAAAGATACTGGCAGAAATAAGAGTTTCCCCCGACGGAATTGGCACTTTTGTTCGTGGGAAAGGTGGTTCTCTGATGAATAATAGTCAGGCTGTTTCGATAGTTAGAGATTGGTTGAGAAGAAATAAGTTCAATGCAACAGGAGATGAATCAATAGTGGTTTACGAGTTCAATATTAAACTTGGTGGATAGTTTCAGTATTTTGTACAGTAACGGATAGAGTTCCCATGTAATGCCACGTCTCATTGATGTGGCATTATTATTTTCGTTTCATTGTATAAAAGAAGTTTAGAAAATTATTTTTGTTGCCGGCTGCATTGCTATGCCGACGCTTGCGGTCGGCATCCCGACATTTATCGTCGGGACTATCATCGTCTGTTGCGTCGCACTCTTCATCGTTCGGTAATTCTATTCAGCATTATGCAATAAACTTTCCATTTGTACAGATTGCGATTCTTTTCAAACAATCCGTGCAAATCCATATCATCCATATTAATCCGTGTTCTGCATTCACTACTTTTGTATTAATGACCGAAAAAATAATTCTTACAAAAGGCGACATCACAAAAATGCAGGTGGATGCAATTGTCAATGCTGCTAACTCATCATTAATGGGCGGCGGCGGAGTTGATGGCGCTATTCATCGGGCCGGTGGGCCTGCTATACTCGAAGATTGCAGAAAAATAGTTGCAAAACAAGGTGGCTGTAAAACAGGTGAAGCAGTCATTACCACAGCAGGCGATCTTCCTGCAAAGTTTGTCATACACACCGTAGGCCCTGTATGGAATGATGGAAAAAACAATGAAGCAACCAAGCTGGCAAATTGTTATAAAAACAGTTTGCGTATTGCAGAGGAAAACAATATCCGCAGCATCGCATTTCCCAATATCAGCACGGGCATTTATGGTTATCCCAAAAAAGATGCGGCCGGGATCGCTGTTGAAACTTTATCATCTTTTCTAAAGACAAGTTCTCTCATCGAAAAAGTATATTTTGTTTGTTTCGATGATGAAAATTATTTGATCTATCAAAAGCTTATTCATTCAAAACTCACTTAATGAGAAACTCTTTAAACTATCTTAAATGGCCACTGCTTTTACTGCTTGCAGGAATCGCAATCAGATCATTTGGCGCTATGATGAAAGTTTTGCATTGGCAGGGTGCCGATATAATTTTAATAATTGGCACAGGTGTAATGGTTATTGCTATTTTATGGCTGATGATTAAAATATTGTTAGTAAAAAAGCAGGACGCATAATTATTCCATGACTTACCAGGAAACCATAAAGTACTTATTCAGCCGTCTCCCCATGTTTAGCCGCATTGGCGCTGCTGCTTACAAACCAAGCCTTGACAACACCATTCAATTATGTGAGTCGCTTGGCAATCCACAGCATCAGTTCAAATCAGTGCATATTGCGGGCACTAATGGCAAGGGATCTGTAAGCCACATGCTCGCAGCCATATTTCAAACAGCAGGATATAAAACAGGATTATACACTTCACCGCACTTAAAAGATTTCAGAGAGCGCATAAGAGTGAATGGCGAAATGATAAGTGAAGAGTTCGTAGTTGACTTCACTGAAAAAATAGATGCACAGGTTGAAAAGCTGGAGCCCAGCTTTTTTGAAATGACTGTCGCTATGGCTTTTGATTATTTTGCCAGACAAAAATGTGATATTGCCATCATTGAAACAGGTTTGGGTGGAAGGTTGGACAGTACCAATATCATCACACCTGAACTTTCCATTATTACCAACATCGGCTGGGATCACATGAACCTCTTAGGCGATACGCTTGAAAAAATTGCAGGAGAAAAAGCAGGTATCATCAAACCAGGTATTCCTGTTGTTATTGGAGAAGCAATAAAAGAAACAGCACCGGTATTTGAAAAGATAGCTGCAGAAAAAGTGTCATCTCTTTTTATCGCTTCGCAAAAAAGACATGCCATCAGTTGGAAATGGGAACGGCATGAGCTGATCGTGGAAGTATCGGAAGATCATAAAACAGATCACAAAGTTTATCATCTTGACCTCGCCGGTCTTTATCAAACAAAAAATTTATTGACGGTGCTCGAAGCCTGTTCAAAGCTTCAGCAAAAAGGATGGAAACTGGATGATGCAGTAATAAAAAAAGCATTACGACAAGTAAAAAAGCTCACTGGTCTGCATGGCCGCTGGGAAGTAATACAGGAACATCCCGCTGTTGTTTTGGATGTAGGTCATAATGAAGACGGCATTAAACAAATAACAGAACAGATTGAACTCACCGATCATCATGAGCTGCATATCATATTAGGCACAGTAAAAGACAAAGAGATTGATAAGGTTTTGGAACTTCTGCCTAAAACAGCTTATTACTATTTTACACAGGCAAATATTCCCCGTGCTTTAAACGCTGACATTTTAAAACTAAAAGCAGAGGCAGCTGATTTGAAAGGAGAAATTTATCCAACCGTAAATGTCGCATTAAAAACTGCGAAAGATAAAGCTGATAAAAATGATTTGATATTGATATGTGGAAGTGTGTTCCTGGTAGCTGAAGTGGAGTATTAAAAGCATATGTGTGTCAATGCCATAGTTACAATTTATACTCTATCCTGGCGCATCTCAATTATTTCAAACTCCCTTGTAATATCATGCTCCCGAAGTAATCCTTTCTGTTTTTCTGTGCTGAAATATCTAATCAAAATTTTAAGCTCAGTGTCAGTTAAATCGTCTCGGCCATGTTTTCCGGTTTTCGGATAAAAGCCGATCAAATAAACATGATCTATCGAACTATCTGCATAATAATAAAGACGATACCCACCACTTTTTCCTTTATTGAATGATGAATTTTCTAATCTTGACTTGATGAAATTAAAATTCTTGTTGGGAGCAATTAAAATCGGCTGGGAAAAAATCGTTTCAATGGTTTTATTAAGAAAGAAACTGCACAAATCCTTTTTACAGTTCTTGTATTCGTTTTTTTTAAGATAATTATCTATAGATTTCCTGAATGGTTCGGTTGTAAAGAACTTGATCATCGAAGTGTTATTTTATACCATTCAGTAAATCTTTAAGTTCCTGGGGATTATTTATTTTGTATTTTATTAAATCCTGAACAAATTCATCGAGCTGTTTGGTTTCTAAATGCAGCTCTTTTCTCAAAGATTTAATGCCCTCCGATATTGACGAAGGTAAACTTCTAAGAGCTGTTATTAGTTGTTTAGCAATTCTGAGCCCAAAAGTCAATTTAATAACTATTTTTTTGGCTTGTTCTCCATCAAATGAGTTAAATGATTTTTCCAGTTCTTCGTTAACTTCAACGTTAAGTTTAATCAACTTTTTTAGCTTGTCCTGAAGGTTTAATATCATATCTAAATGTTGATCAGACCCCTCATAAATTAGTTGCTCGGCGTCCTGGTAAGAAGAAACCAATCTGTCAATTTTTCTTTCGTCTAAAACAAGACTGCCCATGATTTCTGATATTTAATACTAAAACTTTCCGAAGATCAAAATACTGTTTAATACTAACACAATAATAGTGCAAAAAGTTAGGCCTTTCAAGAAAACAAAAGTCAGGTTTGACTTTCAATTCTTTAATGAATTGTCAATTACATTTTTTGCTAAGAATCCAAAAATTTCCGGCATCTCTAAATCTTTATTTCTCCCATTCTCTCCAATGCATACAATATACAAGTAACATGCATTGCCTGTACAATTTTATTTTCCTTTATTAATTGCTTTAATTCTTCAACTGAAACCAGGTCAATTTCTATTTCTTCGTTATGATCTAATTCCTGCGAAGCAGTTTTCTTACCGCCTTTTGCAAGAAACATGTGCATCAGGTTATTGTTGGTTGAAGGATTGGCTGATATTTTACCAAGATATTCAAACGAAGAAAAACTATAACCCGTTTCTTCCAGCAGTTCTCTTTTAATGGCTTCTTCCAAGTTATTATCGGTATCATCCACACAGCCACCAGGTATTTCAATACAGGTTTCTCCCAAGGCATGGCGGTATTGTCGTTCTAAAATGATCTTACCATCTTCTGTTATCGCAACAGCCGTTACCCATGTTGGAAATTCATACACATAATATGGCTCAACGATCTTTCCCTGCGGTGTTTTGCAGCGGTCTTTTCTCACCGTGAACCAAAGATCTTTAAAGAGATATTCGGAAGAGAGGATTTTCCAATTCATTGAGTAAAAAATGCTCAATGCTCAATGATCAATGTTCAATATCCAATGAGCATTGAGAGTTGAAAATTGAATATTGAACATTTCTTTACCAATTCATTCTTTCACGAAGAGAGGTAACATGCGCCACATGATGTTTACCATGCCACGCATACATCCCCAGCAAATACCAAAGCCGCAATGTTTTTTTATGTTCGGGATGAAACACCGTCCGGTTGTTCCAGTCATCATCCTTTACATACTTCAGCGATTCATACCAGCGGGTATGCAATGCATGCAGCAGTGTTAGTGAAATATTGATAGGAAGTTTTTGCACATCATTCATTTCAGCCCATAGTTTTTCTTCATAAGGCTTGATAGTCGGGTTTTCTTCCGTCAATGCCAGCTTGAAACGGCAATACGCATTCATATGACTGTCTGCCACATGATGCACCAGTTGATGCACCGTCCAGCCATCTTCACGGTAAGGAGTTTGCAATTGTGCTTCATCCAGATTGAGCACAGCATTTTCAAGCATGAGGGGTAAAAATTTAATATCAGCAAGCCACTCCACTTTTTTCTCAATAGAAAATGGCTGCGCTTCATATTTACCAATCGGATAGCGGAGATCAACAACAGTAGGCATAGATGATTTATTTAATGATCTGTAATAATTCTACTTCAAACAACAAAGTGGCGCCACCAGGAATATCTCCCCCTGCTCCCCTGTCGCCATAAGCAAGATCAGAAGGAATCCACAAACGCCAATGACTTCCTTCATTCATTAATGGAATAGCGACCTGCCATCCTTTGATCAGTGAACGCAACGGCGCTGTGAAAGGTTGGTTTCTTCTGAATGAGCTGTCAAATTCTTTTCCATCGAGCAAGGCGCCTTTATAATGTGCTTTGATGGTATCAGTGATCTTTGGCTTAGGGCCACTACCCTCTTTTATCACTTCATATTGCAAACCTTCAGGCAATGTAACTACGCCGGGTTTGTTTTTGTTTTCACTTAAAAAATCAGCGCCTGCTTTTTTCTGCGCATCTATTTTGTTGTTCATAAATTCTTTTAGTTTGTTTTGAATGCTCATACTCCAAACCCCTAAAGGGGCTTTTAGTTTCCGAAAAACAAAGTGCCTTTAATATCCACCTTGCCCTTAGTGAAGATTAATAAATATTATTTCTAAAGAACTATTAAAACGTATTATTCTTTCCACCTAAGTCACCCCTTTAGGGGACAGGGGGTTACTCTTCTCTCAACGCATGCCCCGTCAAATGAATAAACACATCTTCCATATTTGCTTTCTTTACTTCTTTAGGCCTTTCAAAGCCAGAAGCAACTAATTCATCAATCATGGCATCAGGCGAATCGAGTGCAATGATCTTGCCTGCATCAATGATAGCAATGCGGTCACAAAGATATTCGGCTTCGTCCATGTAATGAGTAGTGATGATAACTGTAGTACCCCGCTGGCGAATTTCTTTTATCAATTCCCACAAACTTCTTCTTGCCTGCGGATCAAGACCTGTTGTAGGTTCATCTAAAAAAATGATACGGGGTTGATTGATGAGTGTTGTTGCAACCGAGAAACGTTGTTTTTGTCCGCCGCTAAGATCTTTGAATAATGACTTTGCTTTGTCTTTCAGATTCACCGTTTCAAGCAATTCTACCGGCGCAACTTCACGATTGTATAATCCGCAAAAAAGTTTAATCAGTTGCAGCAGATTCAAGCCGGGATAATAACCGCTGCTTTGCAACTGTACACCGATGATCTTTTTTATTTCTCCCGGATCTTTATCGAGATCATAACCATCAACGATTACTTCGCCACTTGTTTTTTCTCTTAACGTTTCAATTATTTCCAGCGTAGTTGATTTGCCGGCGCCATTGGGGCCAAGCAATCCGAATATCTCACCTTCCATTACATCAAATGAAATGCCCTTTACTGCCTGGAAGCTGCCATAATTCTTTACGAGGTTTCTGACAGAAATAATAGTTTTATTCATTAATCAAATATTTTTACTGATTAATAAGTCCATAGAAAACTTACCTTTAAAAATGCCAAATGTAGTTTTATTGTATGTAAAAAGATTTGTAAAAACTTATCGATGGTTATTGATATTTTTAATCTTTTGGACACTCCTTTCGCTCTTTTTTTTGTATAAATATAATCAGCAAACAACTAACCTGATTAAAAGAGGTGAAAAAATAAAGACTGTTATCGCTGACATACAAACCCAAGTCAGAAACGAAAATGAGGTTTATCATTATTTATTCACAGAGTTTACTACTACCAATGGGGAAAAACTAAAATTAAAAAGCAATATCAAGGGTGAAAAAAAAACTTATAAAATCGGTGATTCCGTAACTATCTACTACTCCCCTGAGAAACCTTCTTTGAATTTCATTTATAACGAATCTGAATTCAAAGGTTTAAAATGGATAAATACATTTTTTATTCTTTTTCCTGTACTTTTTTTATTAATAACTGTCGTTTCTGATTTATTAAAAAGAAAAGGAACAATATGATTTACTTATGAGTTCAATCACAATTCTTCAATTTAGAGGATTAATTCCATCCTGACATCAGCCGTTTCCATCGGAGAATTAACTAATTCAACATGATGAAAACCGTATTTCTCATACAATCCAATAGCGGTTTGCAATTGATGATTGGAATATAACGTTACTTTTTTAGCGCCAAGCTCTCTTGCTTTATACAGGCATCGTTCAATCAGCAGCCGGCTGATGCCTTTACCACGATGACTTTTGGTAACAGCCATCTTAACCAATTCATATACGCCATCTTCTTCTTTCATCAATCCGGCAGAGCCTACAATTTTTCCATCTGCTTCTGCCATCCATATATAGCCGCCCCGGTCAAGAACGGTTCCCTTCGGATCATCGAGTATCATCAGGTCATGGCTTTCGGTAAGCTGATAATGATCCAGCCACTCAAGATTTAATTGTTTAAAAACAGAATGATGTTCGCTGCGGTATGGAACGATCCTTACATCCATAGTCTAAGTTTTTTGTGCAGCGGCAAGATTAAGAAAGAATTTTTTATAAAATATATATCAGTTTATTTGAGGTGAAGTATATCAGATACCTGGAGAGCCTGTTGTATAGATCACAAGTTTTCTTTTGACGATATTGCGTCAATACATCATCCCGCAAAAAGCTGTGTATAATAAATTCGGCCCCTGCGATCTTTAGCAACGCCGATACCAATGTATTTATATTTGCCAAGCATATTTTTGCGATGGCCGGAAGAATTTTTCCATTGTGTCACTACTTCCCTTCCTGTAGTAGCGCCATAAGCTACGTTTTCCGCAAACCGGTAAAGGGGCTTGACATATTTTCCTGCTTCTCTATTTCTTTTTGAAAATCCCCCATGACCAAAACCCACCCTGCCCTTTGCCATGTTGATGCTATGTCTTTCAGCTATGGCACTCAAATCTTCATTAATGATCAGGGTGGGTAAACCTTTTGATTTTCTGAACTTATTGGTTTGGCTAAGTACATCTTCAACAAGACTTGGGGATTTTTCAGGAGAAAAAGAAGTAAGACTGGAAAAGAGAATGACGGAAACAAATGAGATAATTAACAGGCGGCTGATTTTCATAACGGGTGGCAGATTTTTTTATGCAGCAACGCAAGTTTTATACCAATCGTTCCCGACAGGTTTGACAAAAGTATATTTTCTATTGTTAAATAAGTAAGCTTGCTTTGATTCTTACTTATTTCAAAAAAAACGGTGACAAAATAATTTGCACATAGATCAGCAATTGCCGGCTAAGCAGGCTTCCAGGTCTTCCATCATTTCTTTGCTGCCGATAAACATGGGAGATCGCTGATGTAACTCGGTGGGTTGAATGTCGAGTATTCTTTCTTTTCCATTGGTGGCTTTTCCGCCGGCTACTTCTACAATAAAAGCAAAGGGATTGCATTCATACAGCAGCCGCAGTTTTCCTTTCGGTTTATCAATAGTGCCCGGATACATGAATATGCCACCCTTAATGAGATTGCGGTGCAGATCGGCGACCATGCTGCCAATGTAGCGTTGTGTATATGGCCCGTCATTTGTTTTATCTCTTTTCTGGCAAGTGTCAATATATTTTTTCACTCCTTCATCATACTGGAAAAAATTGCCATGATTGACAGAATATATTTTTCCTTTCGGCGGGCATTTAATATTGGGATGGCTCAATGTCCATTCGCCGATAGAAGGATCAAGCGTAAAACCATTAATACCTCTTCGTGTAGCATAAACCAGCATGGTGGAAGAACCATAAACGACATATCCTGCTGCTACCTGTTGCGTTCCTTTTTGTAAAAAATCTTCTTTAGATGCTATATCGCCTTTTTCAGTAACACGGCGATAAACACCAAAGATTGTTCCTATAGAAACATTCACATCAATATTACCGCTGCCATCAAGCGGATCAAATAAGCAAACATATTTTGAACCTCTGCTAATGGGATCGTTAAACGCTATGTAATCATCCAGCTCTTCGCTGGCTATACCTGCACAACTAATACCATGCTGCAGCACGCCGGTAAATTGATCATTGGCAAATACATCCAGCTTCTTTACATCTTCTCCCTGCACATTTATACTGCCGGCATCGCCCAATATATCAACCAGTCCTGCTTTATTTACTTCTACATTTACTCTTTTTGCAGCCAGGCCAATATCTCTTAACAAACTACTCAATTCTCCTGTTGCATTGGGAATATGACGAAGCTGTTGTATTGTAAATTCATCAAGGGTTAAAACTTTGCGATTGACATCCATACTGGCTGATTGTAGTGTAACAAATGTAAGGTGAACTCATGCTGAAAAAAAGACTTACTCTATTTCTTTTTTACTGCCAAGATTCTCTATATCATTTAAATCCTTCGCCCGGCCCGAAGCTCTCTTAGCTTTTATCAAATCTCTGTAATCTACAACCCGAGCTGGCAAATCGCCTGTCTCAATAAAAGTTGCCAGATTAAAAGCTGACTTAAACTCAAGTCCCTTTACTGTTTTCATAATATCAATAGAAACAGGCGGCCTCCCGAATGTAAATACTTCCATTGCTTTATTGTGAAGAAAGTTTTTTTCGGTCATGTCAAAAATTGCCATACCAAATTCATAAAATGCTTTTAAAAGTTTTTGATAGTTATTTAATGTGGGATTTACCCATATATCTATATCACCTGTTGTACGGGCATAACCATGTAAAATGACTGAGTATCCACCCACAAGGATATATTCCACCTCGTGATTATTTAAAGCCTTAATAAAGTTCCTCAGATCATCATGAAAAATATTACCCATCAGGAACGTTTGCGGGTTTTAAATACATTGCGATCCAGGCGAGGCGGATTATTTATATCAAAATTGTAAGCCACACTGTTTAAGTAAAAAGCTGCCCTCAATCTTTCAGTATAGCTTTGTTGTTTCCAATAATCATAATTATCTGATGATTCTGCCGCTGTTTGCGCTTTAAATGCAGTACGGTCAAGACGATAGGGTTTCATAATATCAAATATACTCATTCCTTAAAATTGTTTTTAACAGCAAAACAATAAAATCAATATACCATTTTTAACGACATTTGCTCACTTATAATTATCGTTAAGCAATGAAAGTTTTCAAATTTGGTGGCGCTTCGGTCAACAGTGTAGAAAGAATCAAAAGTATTGGAAAAATACTTGAACAATACGAAGGGCAAAGTTTATTGGTTGTTATTTCAGCCATGGGCAAAACAACAAATGCACTTGAAAAAGTAGTACAAGCATTTTTTGATCATAAAAAAGATGAAGCGCTGCAATTGTTTGAACAGGTAAAACAGCAGCATTTAACAACTGCCAATTATTTACTGGTTACTCATGCGCTGGCCTGCGAAAAACAGCTTAAAGATTTTTTTACAGAAGCAGAATGGCTGCTGCATGATAAACCTGTTCGTGAATATGATTATTATTACGACCAGGTGGTTTGTGTTGGTGAGTTATTATCTACAGCTATTATCAGTCATTATCTCAACGAAACAGGTATCAATAATAAATGGCTTGATGTTCGTGATATTATCCGCACGGATGATAATTTTCGGGATGCTAATATTGACTGGGAATACACAACTTCAAAAGTGCAAACCCTTGTAGTACCCGAATTAAAAAGCACCGGCATTCTTTTAACACAAGGATTTATTGGCGCTACAGATGAAAATGAAAGCACTACTCTTGGAAGAGAAGGCAGTGATTATACAGCCGCTGTGTTTGCAAATATGCTCGATGCAGAAAGTCAAACAATCTGGAAAGATGTGGAAAGTGTGATGAATGCCGATCCCAAACAATTTCCTAATGCCCAACCCATTCATGAACTGAACTATAATGAAATAATCGAAATGGCTTATTATGGCGCACAGGTCATTCACCCCAAAACCATCAAGCCATTAGAAAATAAAGGTATTCCGCTGTATGTAAAATGTTTTTTAGATCCGTCATTACAGGGCACAGTGATACATAAACAATCGCTAAAGCATCTTCCGCCAATTATTGTATTAAAGGAAAAGCAGGTAATGCTGGAAATGAGTTCCAAAGATTTTTCATTTGTAGGGGAACACCATGTCGGTCATTTGTATCATCTTTTTGAAAAATTAAAAGTAAAACCTAACCTTACTCAAAACGGCGCTATCAGTTTTGTTTGTGTGTTGGATGAGCATGCGGAGAAAATAGAAAAACTGGCATTGGGAGCTTCAGGTATATTTGATGTGCAGGTAACCAAAGGTCTTTCTTTGCTTACTATTCGCCATTACAACGATGATGTATTGCAAAAGATGATAGACAAAACATCCATCCTTCTTCGCCAGCAAACACCTGAAACCATACAGGTATTGATGACGAATATAAACTGATTATATCTATTCAACTACTTCTTCCGGCCCACCGCAGCCTATGCCTGTAAAGCTAAATGTACAGCAAGAAGTATTGCTGCCAGATTTATAATATCCCAATATTGAAGCTTGATCATAATATTGGTTAATCACAAGCTTGTAATATGACTTGGAACTGCCGGTGGTGCCAAAATCAAACTTGATAACGGGCACCGTTAAGCATCCCTGGCTTGGATTTACTTCATAAGTGGGTGCAAAGTTATTCCAGTTTGTGCCATTGGCACTGTAAGCCGCACCAATTACAGAGGCAAAGTCAACACAGAAGCCCAGTGGCATTCCCCAGTTGCTAAGATCCTGGGCTGTACCGTTTCTTCCATTACCCGGATTAAGATTTTGAACACTCCAAATCCATTCCCAGTTGTGATTTACCAATGTGCGGCTTTCAAGTGTTACCGCATACGCATTGGGATTACAGGTTGCGGATGCTGCAGTTTTGTTGGCGGTAAATGACGTCTTGGTTGCCGAAGCTGTTATCGCAGCATTAGTGTTTTGAGTTACCGTTGTTCTTTCCAGCGATTCCCGCTGACAGGAAAGAACGATGAAAGTTGTTAGCATCATTACAGGAATGATGAGATGTGGTTTTTTCATGGATAGCATTTTAAGCAAAAACGATAAAGGACAGAAAATCTTATAAATTAAAAACACTAATTACAGCAACAGATGAAAAACAGGGATTATTACAACATTACATGAGTACAAACCCATATTTCAACCGGGAAGTTTACGGAAAATAGAATATTATAGAAGAATTACTTTTTAGGAGTAACCGATTGCATTATTTAGCAGATAGTGATTTTTGTTCTGTATCAGATGCTAATGAATCCGGCAATTCAATAGCGATGGTCTGCACCATTTTTTTAGGTACAGGTTTGTCGTTTAATATAGCTGGTTGCCAGTTAGGCATTTTTTCCATTTTAGTTATGATCTCTTCAATAAAATCTTCATCCTTTACTCCTTTCAATACTTTAAAATTAACTGGTACTCCATCAGTATCCACCACAAATTCAACCTGCACATAGGCTTTTTGTATGCCCTCGGGTAAAAAGCTGACCATTTCTTTACCCAGGTTTTGCAAATACTTCATGTAGGCTTCCGATCCGTTCGGATATTTTGGCCATTCATGAACAGATTCGGGCAATGCGGCGATATTTCTTACACGATGCTTGACAGCCGGTCTTGATGCAATTTGCTTTGTAATTTCTGTTCCTTTTTTTCCTGTTGCGCCGCTGATGATGTATTCGCCATCGTCGTTAATAAGCACCACGGGCAGTTGTTTGAATTTTTCAAAATAATCAAAAGCATCCTGAAGTCTCGTAGCAAATTTTTTCAATGTAGCATCGTCCTTAGTAAAATTCTCCAGGTATTTCACACTTCTTGGCACATTAAAACGAACAGGAAAAATATGCACAGGAATATAATCCTGTCCCTGATTTTTTGCATGAGCCGCCAAAATATACAATTCATCAATCTGCTGATCGGTAAGCGGAATGCAACCAACCGTAACACAACTGCCATGAATGTAAATGGCGCTACCCGGACGCAATGAATCGCTCAACACTTTATCAGATATATTGGGATAATTAATGCCGAGCGACAAATAAAACTGGCTGCGGGGATTGAATTCATTGATATAATAAAAACCTTCAGGTACCTGGTAATCGCCTTCCAAACGTTTTGGGCCCATAGTACCAGCCAGAGCGCAAACTTTATAAGTCTTGAAAAGTTTGAACGGATCTTTCAGATCATCTTTTACCCATACTTCTAATTGACTATCGTATTTGAAAGAACGGATATAGATATAATTGGCAGGCCATTTTAATTTTTTTGTCTCGAATTGTTTTTGCAGTGTATCTTCTTTGCGTCGAAAAGATTCGTCGGGCCGGGGAAATGTTTTTTGGTAATCAATAAAAGATGAAAAAGAAGTGCCAATCTTATAGGAAGATTGGGCTGAAGCCGTCACAAACAAAACCACAAAAGCTACGGATACAAAGAGGCCTTTCATACTTTAATTTCAATGCTCTTTAAACGATTAGTCAATTGTTTTATTTCTCAGGTGGGGGATTATTGTAAAGATAAGAATGCCAGCTAAAACAGCGAAAACCGAGTTAGCAACAAGTGTGGAAAAACCCGGCGATGGGGATAAATAGCAATCCTTTTACCTTACCGGGCTTCGTAATTCCAGTCGTGTACTTACAGATTGCCTCTTGCTTCCTGCTCTCTTTCAATGGCTTCAAACAATGCTTTGAAATTTCCCTTCCCAAAGCTTTTGGCACCTTTTCGCTGAATGATCTCGAAGAAAAGGGTGGGCCGGTCTTCAACGGGCTTGGAAAACAACTGGAGCAAATAGCCTTCATTGTCCCTGTCAACAAGGATACCCAGCTCTTTTAGCGGCTCCAGGTCTTCATCAATTTTTCCCACACGGCTTAACAAATCGTCATAGTAAGTAGATGGAACTTTTAGAAATTCCACTCCCCTGCTCATCAATTCTCTTACGGTGGTCACAATATCATTTGTTGCTAATGCCACATGCTGCACGCCTTCGCCGTTATAAAATTCGAGGTATTCTTCAACCTGCGATTTTTTCTTTCCTTCGGCAGGCTCATTGATAGGAAATTTTACATAACCATTGCCGCTGCTCATTACTTTGCTCATCAGCGCCGAATATTCGGTGGAAATATCTTCATCATCGAAAGTGAGAATGTTTTTAAATCCCATCACATCTTCATAAAACTTAACCCAGGGATTCATTTGATTCCAGCCAACATTACCCACACAATGATCAACATACAACAAACCGGTATCGCCGGTTTTAAAATGCGGAAGACTCCATTGGCGGTAGCCCGGCATGAAAGCGCCGTGGTAATTTTTTCTTTCAATAAACAAATGCACTGTATCGCCATAAGTGTGAATGCCACTCATGACCATTTCACCTTCTGTATCATTCAGCCGTTTTGGTTCCATATAACTCTTTGCCCCACGTTTTGTGGTTTCTTCCCAGGCGCTGGTGGCATCATTTACCCTAAGTGAAATGGCTTTTACACCGTCACCATGTTTGCTGACATGATCTGCAATCGGGTTGCCGGGATGTAGCGGCGTGGTAAGAACATAAGTGAGTTTATGCTGATGCACTGCATAGCTGGCTGATTCTTTTCTGCCTGTTTCAGGGCCAGCGTAAGCCAAAGGCTGAAAACCAAAAGCTGTTATATAATAGTGAGCAGCTTGTTTGGCATTACCTACGTAAAATTCTATATAGTCGGTTCCTTCGAGCGGAAGAAAATCTGTTTCTGTGTTTTGTTTTTTATTGGCAGCAATGGAAGTTGACATCGTTAAAATGATTTTGAAATGAAGAAATAAAGTGAAGAAAGACTATGTTCAAAATCAAATACCATCCATAGCTAATGTTTCCATCAGCAAATTGAAGTTGGTGCGGTGATCGGCGAAGATTTTATGAGAATAGTCCGGCCGCATATTTGAAAGTTTGTATTTTTTTATTCTCCGGTTTGTTGAAATAGACTTATTAAGCCGCAACTATGTGCTTATTCCTGACTATGTTTTTTAGTTCATCTCTTAAAAAGCCTTTAAGACTTAGATCTTCATCAAGATCGGGCCAATGTATTCCTGTGCCGTCGCTAATTAATTGAAATTGTGTCAATGATTTTTTATCGGCATTTTTCAAAACAGGGTATGCCGAAATAGGCTGGCGAAGCACAGCTTTTGTATTCAAAATTATTAGCATCACATCCAGTTCAGGATGAAAATCTACTGCCGATATTCTAATACCATCTTCATATATCAGCTTTTCAATTGCATCATATTTATTTGCCGAAATACTCATTCCATTTGGTTTTAAACAATTGCAGATTAGATGAAACAAGATGCATTATTTCTTTTTCTTCACTTTTGCTAAAGCCGATCAAATAAGCAATTTCAATCTCCGGATCAAGCCATATTTTCCCATTAGCACTTGCCTTTGTTACGTGTATATGTATCGGTTCGTTGCCTTCATTGCTATAAAAGAAAAATCGTAATCCATTTATAAGCAAAATAGTAGGCATGCTTTTACAAATATAAATCTTAAACATGAGACTTTAATTCGAAGGTAGCTAACCCTATCTTTGCGCCATGTTAAAAGCAGGCATATTAGGCGGCGGTCAATTGGGCCGCATGTTATTACAGGCAGCAGCTAATTATCCCGTTGAAACTTACGTGTTGGAAAATGATCCTGAATGTCCCGCCGCACACCTTTGTCATCATTTTACAAAAGGCGATATAAAGAATTTTGATGCGGTGTATGCTTTTGGAAAAAACCTTGATGCCATTACCATCGAAATTGAGAATGTCAACATCGAAGCATTGGAGAAACTGGAAGCAGAAGGCAAAAAAATATATCCCCGCCCATCTGTTTTGAAAACAATCAAGAATAAAATTTTCCAAAAAGAATATTACAGAAATCATGATATCCCATCTCCTGAATTTATAATCACGGTAAATAAACAGGATCTGAAAGATGCAGAATCATTTTTGCCTGCCGTACATAAATTAGGCGAAGGTGGCTATGATGGCCGCGGTGTGCAGATCATAAAAACAAAAGATGACCTTGCCAAAGGTTTTGATGCGCCATCGGTATTGGAAAAAATGGTGTCTATTCATAAAGAGATAGCCCAGATGGTTGCTATAAATGAAAAAGGTGAAACTGCTCTTTATCCACCGGTGGAAATGTTGTTTGATCCTGATCTCAATATGCTCGATTACCAGCTTTGTCCTGCAGAAATAGATGTAAAAACTTTGTGGAGGGTAGAAGCTATAGCTCTGTCTGTCGTAAGAAATTTTAAATCCCCAGGGCTTTTTGCAATAGAAATGTTTATTGATAATAAAGGCGATGTGTATGTAAATGAAACAGCTCCAAGGGTACACAACAGCGGGCATCATACCATTGAAGCGCATTACAGTTCTCAATTCGATATGTTATGGAGAATAATGCTTGGTTATCCGCTGGGACTAACCGATTCCATTTTGCCTTCTATCATGGTGAACATTGTGGGTGCAGAAGGCTATAGCGGCGATGTAAAATATGAAGGGCTTGAAGAAACGCTGAAGATTGAAAATGCATTTGTTCACCTGTATGGAAAAAAGCAAACCAAGCCAGGCCGCAAAATGGGACATGTCACTATTTTAAGCAAGGACAAACAAGATCTTTTGCATCAATCCAACAAAGTGAAACGAACTTTATTGGTCAAATCATAGTTCATTTGACAGTTGTCAAATTTTTGTAAAGAACCGAAGGATTTCCGGGGAAACAGCGTCTTACACGCTGAACCTGTTTCAGATAACGGATATTTTTGTTAGCCAAATACCTTTCGAACGTGAATATTTCAAAACCTGTTGCTACGCTATCGTCTTTATTGCTCATTTTCATTTTTACTTCCTGTAGTCAAAAAAAAGAAAATCGTTCTGCTGCCGGGGCCGGGGGAAGACAAGGCGGCGGTCAGCAAATACTGAATCTTGAAGGCCTTGTCGCTTCATCAAAAACTATTAATGCCACAGTAGAAGTGCCCGGTACCATTTTGGCCAATGAATCAACAGAAATACACCCGGAAGTTTCAGGCAGAGTAGTGCAGTTAAATATAAAAGAAGGCGCATTTGTAACACAAGGAGCATTGTTGGCTAAGTTGTATGATGAAGACTTGCAGGCCCAATTGAGAAAACTGGATGTGCAGCTAAAAATAGCCGAGGAAACGGAAAAAAGGCAGTCGCAATTATTGAAAATCCAGGGAATAAGCCAGCAGGATTATGATTTGAGTCTTTTGCAGGTGCATAATCTTAACGCCGATAAAGACCTGTTAAGAACCACTATTCGCAAAACAGAGATAAGAGCTCCTTTCAGCGGTAAACTGGGATTGAGAAATATAAGCCCCGGCGCTTATGTAACACCGCAAACCATTGTAACTACCATCAGCCAGGTAACCCAATTAAAACTTCAGTTCAGTATTCCTGAAAAATATGGCGCTCAATTGAAAATTGGCCAAAATATTGATTTTACAATTGATGGTGTTCCAAAAAAATTTACTGCCAACATCATTGCTACCGAAGCCGGCATTGCAGAAAATACAAGAAGTCTTGCAGTAAGAGCTATAATTAAAGATAAAGACGGAACATTATTACCGGGAGCATTTGCCAAAGTAAGATTGGCGCTTGAAAAAAGTGAAGATGCCATTATGGTTCCGAATAGTTCCATTTTACCACAGGGAAGATCAAAGTTTGTTTTTTTATATAGAAATGGAAAAGCAAAACAAACGGAAATAACAACAGGGGTTCGTGATTCAACCAATATCCAGGTAATGACTGGTGTAAACAAAGGCGATACGGTGATAACAACGGGCTTATTATATCTAAGACCTGATGTTGATGTAAAGCTTACTAAACTGGATCAATAAATAGAAGCTGTTTGAACTTTTAGAAAAATGATGCCACATGCAATGCAGATGAAAGGATTGCGACGCAACGAAGATGCCATGTAAAACTGCTGCTGGTATCAAAAAATTAGATCAAACAATCTCTTATTTCAATAAATAATCTGAAACGCTGAACGTGGTTTCAACAATATTTTAGTATGAACTTATCAGAACTTAGTTTGCGAAGGCCGGTGCTGGCAATGGTTTGTTCTATTGTCATTATCATCTTTGGATTGATAGGATACAAATACCTTGGCGTAAGAGAATATCCCGCCATAGACCCGGCTGTGGTCAATGTTCGTACTTCTTATGTTGGCGCCAATGCTGACATTGTAGAACAGCAGATAACAGAGCCACTGGAAAAAGCAATCAATGGTGTACAGGGTGTAAAAAATATTACTTCCAACAGTTCGCAGGGAAGCAGCAATATCACTGTTGAATTTGAATTGAATGTTGACCTGGAACAGGCGGCCAATGATGTAAGAGATAAAGTGTCGCAGGCAGCAGGTAATTTACCACAGGACATAGATGGCCCCCCTATCGTAAGCAAAGCCGATGCTGATTCTGATCCTATCATGTTTCTGCAGATACAAAGCCAGAGCAAAGGACTAATGGAGTTGACGGACTATGCTGAGAATGTAGTGCAGGAACGTTTACAAACAATACAGGGAATTAGTGGTATTAATGTTTTTGGCAAACGCTATTCCATGCGTTTATGGATTGATCCTGGAAAGCTTTCTGCCTACCAGCTAACGATAGAAGATATTCGCCAGGCGCTTAACAGGGAAAATATTGAATTGCCAGGTGGTAAAGTAAGAGGAAATGAAACCCAGCTGATCGTAAAAACTTATGGCAAGCTTACTACAGAAGATGATTTCAACGACCTGATACTTCGTGAAGATAACAACGGTATTGTTCGCTTTAAAGATATTGGCTATGCCGAGCTCGGCCCCAACAATGAAGAACAGTCTTCACGAAAAAACAATGTGGCTTCGGTAAATATGGGCATATTGCCCCAGCCAGGCAGCAACCAGATTGAAATTGCTGATGAAGTTTATAAAAGAATTGAAGAAATTAAAAAGGATATGCCGGCAGATATTCTGCTGGAAGTAGGTTATGATAAAACGACGTTTGTCCGCAATGCGATTTTTGAAGTAAAAGAAACATTGGTTATTGCCATTGTGCTGGTGGTTATCATTATCTTTTTATTCTTTCGTGAATGGACAATCGCCTTTCGTCCATTGATTGATATTCCTGTTTCGCTGATCGGTGCATTCTTTATCATGTATGTGATGGGCTTTTCCATTAATGTACTCACATTACTTGCTATTGTATTGGCCACGGGTTTGGTGGTAGATGACGGTATTGTTGTGACGGAAAACATCTTCAAAAAAATGGAGATGGGCATGAACAAACATAAAGCGGCGTATGAAGGATCAAAAGAAATTTATTTCGCCGTTATCGCCACTTCACTCACATTGGTGATCGTTTTTCTGCCGATCATCTTCCTGCAGGGTTTTGTAGGAAGATTGTTCCGTGAATTTGGGATGGTGGTGGCCGGCGCTGTTCTTATCTCCGCTTTTGTGTCATTGTCACTTACGCCGGTATTGAATATTTATCTTACCAAAAAAGGCGGTCATAAACATTCACGGTTCTATCATGCTACCGAACCATTTTTTACCGGCATGGAAAATCTTTATCGCCGGACATTGCAGGCTTTTATGCGGGTAAGATGGGTGGCATTTGTAATTGTTATTATTTGTATCGGTATCATTTATTTTATCGGCAAGGGATTACCTTCTGAACTGGCGCCAATGGAAGACCGTAACCGTGTTCGGGTAAGAGTGCAGGGGCCTGAAGGATCCGATTTTGATTTTATTGATCGGGTAACATATAATATCACGCAACAGATAATTGATTCAGTTCCGGAAAAAGATGTGATACTTTCTTTTGCACCAAGCTTTGGCGGCGGCGCCAGCGGAAGTATGATTCCTGTCGGTTTGGTTAAATCAACCGAAAGAGAAAGAAGCCAGGATGATATAACGCAGCAACTGAACCGCATGTTCAGAAAATATAACAATGTGCAGGTGTTTGCAGTGCAGGAACAAACTATTTCTGTGGGAATGGGCGGCCGTGGTTCTTTCCCTGTACAGTTTGTTTTGCAAAATCTGAATTTTGATAAGCTAAAGGAAAAGCTTCCTGACTTTACAGAAGAAGTTAGAAAAAGCCCAGTGTTCCAGGGTTTTGATATAAATCTGAAATTTAATCAGCCTGAATTACTTATTACCATTGATCGTCTCAAGGCAAATGAATTGGGTGTGTCTGTACTTGATGTTTCTAATACATTGCAATTGGCATTGAGCGGACGCCGCTTTGGTTATTTTATCATGAACGGAAAACAATATGAAGTAATAGCACAGGTAGAACGCATTGACCGTGATGATCCGCTTGATCTGAAAGCACTTTTTGTTCGCAATAATCGAAATGAGTTGATTCAACTGGATAATCTTGTACGATTGGAAGAATCAGCAAGCCCATCTACTATTTATCATTTTAATCGTTTTAAAAGTGCAACAGTATCTGCCGGTTTAGCGCCGGGCAAAACTATCGGAGACGGTGTAACAGAAATGCAACGAATAGCCGATAAAGTACTTGATGAATCTTTCAGTACATCGCTGGCCGGTTCAGCAAGGGATTATGCTGAAAGTTCTTCTAATACATCGTTTGCTTTTATACTTGCATTGGGTCTGATCTTTTTGTTGCTGGCAGCACAGTTTGAAAGTTTTATTGATCCGCTTATCATTATGATCACGGTGCCGCTGGCATTGGCCGGAGCAGTATTAAGTTTATGGTTATTTGGACAAACACTGAATATCTTTTCGCAGATAGGTATCATCATGCTAATTGGTCTTGTGACAAAGAACGGAATATTGATCGTTGAATTTGCTAACCAAAAGCGAAGGCGTGGTGAAAAGAAAACGCCTGCTGCAATTGAAGCTGCTATTGCCCGTTTGCGACCCATATTAATGACAACTCTTGCCACTACGTTGGGTGCATTGCCTATTGCGTTGGCATTTGGTTCTGCCGGCAAAAGCCGTATTCCTTTGGGTATTGTAATTATCGGCGGTATGTTGTTTGCCCTTGTACTTACATTGTACGTGGTGCCTGCTTTATATTCGTATATGTCATCTAAAAAATCGGTAAGTAATTTTGAAAAAGCTATTGCCGAAGACGAAACAAAAGTGTTGCAGGAAGTAGAAGCGTAATTTTTTATTTAACCAGTTCGCCTGTTATAATTTTCAATGAAGAGTTCAAAATTTTCTCATTTTATGAAGGCCCGGATTTTTAAGGCTTATACCTTGTTCTTTTTTGCATTGTTTACAGTAAATAATTTGCATGCACAAAAGCTGTTGACCATAGACGAAGCCATTGCCATAGCACTTATGAGCAACCATAATATTACACTGGCAAAACTTGATTCCTCTGCCGCAGCAATAGATAATTCTTTTAAAGGAGCAGCATTTCTGCCCCGGCTGAATGCCAACACTGGTATTGTATTTAACAACAATGATCAAAAGCAAAAATTTAATGATGGTACCGAAAGAGAAAGAAATGGTGTGAAATCAAATAACCTGACAGCCGGTATTTCGCTAAACTGGACTTTATTTGATGGAATGGGAATGTTTGCTACCAGAGAGAAGGTTGAAGAATTTGTAAAGCTTGGTGAGTTGAATATAAAAAACCAGGTTGTAACAACTGTGGCAGGTGTTGTAACAACCTATTACAATATCGTAAGGCAAAAGCAACAGTTAAAAGCTATCGAAGAGCAAATTGACATCAGCCAGGTAAGAGTGGATCTTACGCAGCGAAAATTGGATATTGGTGTAGGAGCCAAACCAGATGTGCTGCAAAGCAAAGTTGATATGAATGCCCAGAAAGCAAGGCAATTGGAACAGCAATCACTGATAGCACAGTTGAAAAGTGCATTGAACAGGTTGATGAATGTGCCCCCCGGCAATCCATTTGATGTAACGGATTCCATCCCGATCAATATGAATATTAATATTGAAGAGATAAGGAAAGACATTGAAAACGTAAATCCTTCCATATTGATTGCTAAAAAGAATATTGATATTGCTGCAGTGACATTGAAGGAAGTAAAAGCAGAAAAGTTTCCGGTTATTTCGTTTAATTCAAATTATAATTTCAGCAGGCTGGATAATAAAGCGGTGGTCAATCCATTTACTCCTTTGTTCAGCCAGAACAAAGGGCTTAATTACGGGTTTACTGCCAGCATTCCTATTTTAAACAACCTGAATACAAAGCGGCTGATCAGGCAAGCTCAACTGGGGATAAAAACACAGGAATTGTTATACGACAACCAAAAATTTCTTACTTACCATTCTGTAAACCGGGCATACCGGGATTATGAACAGCAGAAAAAAGCATTGGCTTTGGAAGAGGAAAATATTTTACTGGCAAAAGAAAACGTACAGATCGTACTGGAAACTTACCGATTGAATGCGGCGACCCTGATCCAATTAAGAGAAGCACAGATCAGCCTCAGCGAAGCTTATGACAGGCTGATTGCGGCACGGTACAATACAAAAATTTCTGAGATAGAATTGCTAAGCCTGAAAGGTGAGCTGGTAAAATAATTTGTGATCTTCGGTTTGTGGTTATTTTTGCTACCGTCTTACAACGATGATTTAAAAAAGTAAAGATGACCAAATCGCAAACCAAAAATCAAAAAACAAAAACTAACCCTCTCGTTGGCATCATCATGGGCAGCGATAGCGATCTGAATATAATGCAGGCTGCATCTGATATTCTTAAGCAATTTGATATTCCGCATGAAGTAACAGTAGTATCGGCACATCGTACGCCATTGCGCATGGTGGAGTATGCACAAAAAGCAAAAGCAAGAGGATTAAAAGTGATCATTGCCGGTGCAGGCGGCGCTGCTCATTTGCCGGGAATGGTTGCGTCTATCACTCCCCTGCCGGTTATTGG
>Ga0187893_10002214_pt1 | contig 43411 bp, 25 predicted proteins | sample MA1701074metaG_FD_139574 | JGI IMG/M metagenome (GOLD analysis project Ga0187893, IMG submission 139574) | White microbial mat communities from a basaltic lava cave in the Kipuka Kanohina Cave System on the Island of Hawaii, USA - MA170107-4 metaG ... | reverse complement strand
GGGCTTCTTTGATCAGGCCAGCGGGCGCATCGCCGGCCTGCTGCCCACCTGCACCGCGGGGCAGATCATGAAGATGAACCCCGGCGGCACGGATTGGCAATGCGACGCCGACGGTGGCGGTGGTGGCGGCGCGGTGAGCATCAGCGCGGGCACAGGCATCCTCAACACGCCCGACCCGATCATCGGCACGGGGGCCATCAGCATTGACCCCATGGTGGTGCCGCAGCTCGGGGCCGCGAACAATTTCGTGACGAACAACACATTCACAGCCGCCAATGCGCTGCCGGCTGTGGATGTAACGCAGAGTGGCGCCGGCGGTGCCCTGCGGGCCACCTACACAGGTTCGACGTTCGGAACGGCGGCCATTCGCGCCGACGCCTCCAGCGGCACCGGTAACCTCGTCTTGGCCATGGACGCCACCACCCAAAGCACTCACGTCAGCGCCGCCGCCGTGCGCGGTACCGCGCAGAATGGCGGCGCGCCGGGCGGTATCGGCGTCCACGGCGTTACCGACGGCTCCACCGGAACCGGCGTGCTGGGGGTGGCCAATTCCGTTCTAGGCAACCCGGTTGGCGTGATGGGACTGGCCACCAGCGGCAACACCGGCACGGGCGTTCGCGGCATCGGCGGTAATGCCGGCGTTTTTGGCAGTTCGTTCACCAGCGCGGGGGCGGGCGGCCTCTTCCAGAACAACAGCGCCGGCCCCATTTTGCGCGGACTGAACAGCGGCGGCGCCACGGTGTTCAATGTGGTGGCCAGCGGCGTTTCCGCCACGGGCTTTTTCGACATCGGCACCGGGCGCATCGCCGGGCTGCTGCCGAATTGCTTGACTAACGAGGTGATGAAGTTCAACGGCGCCGACTGGGCCTGCGCTCCCGACGCGGTCAGCACCGGCGGCACGGGGGTCACCGACCTCACGGCCGGGACGGGCCTGCTGGCCAGCCCCAGCAACCCTCTCACCACGGGGGGAGGCACCATCAGCTTGAACACTACCTTTACCGATGGGCGTTACCTCCAGCTCAGCGGCGGCACGCTCACCGGGTTGCTGGTGGGCAATGCCGGCCTCTTCGGGTCGGCCGCCAGCGTCGGCGTAAGCGGCGAAGCGAGCGGCTTCGGCGCTACCTGCGGGAGCGTCGGGCTGGCCGCGGGCGTGGGCGTATGCGGCTACCATACGGCCGGCGGCATCGGCGTCTTCGGCTTCAGCTCGGCCCTGGCCATGTGGGGCTACGCCAACGGCGTTGACGCCATCGGCGTGCAGGGCTCCGTCGTCGCGGGTACGGGCGCGACCAGGGGCGTGCTGGGCAACGTGGATAACTCCGACGCCGGCGCGACCGGCGTCCGCGGCATGGCCGGCGGGTTGGGCGGCGCCACCTTCGGCGTTTATGGCACTACCGCCAGTTCCAGCAACAACGCGGTGGGCGTGCGCGGCGATGCGCAGGGCGGCACAGGGATCACCTTTGGTGTCCTCGGCCTGAACGCCAGCAGCGGCGGCATCGGCGTGAAAGGCGACGCCTCCAACAATAGCGGCGCCACCGTCGGGGTGCACGGCCAGGTAGCCAGCGCCGCGGGCGCCGCCGGCCTCTTCGACAATACCGGCAGCGGGGTGCTGCTGCGCGGGCGCTCCGGCGGCGGGCTGGCCGAAGTCTTCCGCGTGGACGGCGCAGGACAGGTGTTCGCCAGCACCTTCGTTGATCTGCCCACCCTCAAGAACGTCGGCCTGCGCCTCGATTGCAACCCCAACGAGGTGATGCAGTACAACGGCGCCATCTGGGTGTGCGCCGCCGTAGGCGGCGGTGGCTCGGGCGACGTCACCGACGTGCTCCCCGGCAACGGCATCCTGGTGGCCAATAGCGGCGGCCCGCAACCAACGGTCAGCGCCAACTACGGCGGGTCCGCCGGCGACTTCGGCGTGGCCAACACGCTGGCGCGTAGCGACCACATGCATGATGGGCGCTACTTGCAGCTCACCGGCGGCACGCTCACCGGCCTGCTCACGGGGACGACGGGCATTTTTGGCGGGAACAACGCAGGGTCCATCGTTCTGGCCACTCAGAACGGCGGAGGCAATGCCTTCAGTGGGGTCACTCAGGGCGGCACCGGCTTGCGCGGAGAATCCACGTCCAGCGGCTTGGCCCCCGGCGTAGGCGTCTTCGGCAAATCCGCCGGGGACTTCTTCACCTTCTTTGCCTCGGGCGTGCGCGCGGAAGGGGCAGTCGGGGCAGCCGGGCTGTTCGCCACCGGGGAGAATTTTTCCGCGATTGTGGCCAACACCTCTGCCAGCACCACCAACCCAGCCGTCGACGTCATTTCGGCCGGCGGGGGCGGGAACACCATCGGCATCCGGGCCCGGGTCAACAGCGCCACCGGGGTCGCCGGCGTTTTCCAACACAATGGCACCGGCCAAGTTCTCAGCGGCAGGGTAGGAGGCGGTTCGGGAACGGAAGTCTTCCGCGTGGACGGCTCAGGCGCCGTGCGCGGCATGGGCTTCTTCGACTACACCAGCGGGAAGATCGCCGGGCTGCTGCCGTCGTGTACCGCCGGGCAAATCATGAAGGTGAACCCAGGCGGCACCGACTGGGCCTGCGACAACGATGCCACCACCGGGGGCGGCGGCACCGGCGACATCACCGACGTCATCGCGGGCCTTGGCCTCACCGGCGGCGCCACCTCCGGCTCGGCCACCCTGGCCATTGACCCGGCCGTGGTGCCGCAACTCGGCGCGGCCAACACCTTCACCATGAATCAGACCGCTCCGCGGTTCATTTCCAATGTGGCCACCGGCACGGCACCGTTCGGGGTTAGCTCCACCACCACGGTCACTAATCTCAGTTCCGACTTGCTTGACGGCATCAACTCCACGCAACTGGCGCGCCTGGACGTGGGGAACCTTTTCGCCGGCGCCAGCCAGACCTTCAGCAACACCAGTTTCAGCGTCACCGGCGTTACTAACGTTAGCTCGTTCTCTTTCTCCGGCAGCAACTCCGGAGTCGGCACAAACATGTTCACCATTACCCAGACGGGCGCGGGGGACGCCCTGGGGGTTTCGTCTACTTCCGGTACTGGTGTGGAGGTGAATGCGACCACCGGCATGGCCGTCAACGCGGTGAGCTCCGGTGGCACGGCGCTGCGCGGTGCTACCGGCGGGGCGGCGGCCACGGCCGGTCAATTCCTGAACTCGAGCAGCACCGGCCGGATCCTGAGCGCGCAGGGAACTTCGGGGGCGCTGGAACTCTTCAGCATAGAGTCGCCGGGCATCGCCAGTTTCCGTCCCACCGGGGTGGCTACCTCCACCGGCGGGTTCAACTCGACTACAGACGACCACATCGCCTCGGCCTTCAGCTTGCTCACCACCGCCGCCCAGGATCAGCGCTTTCGCTGGCAGGCCGAACCCGTTGGCAACAACACCGCGGCCCCTTCGGCCAAGCTGACGTTGGGATTCGGCCAAGGCGCTGCTACACCCGCGGCCACGGGGCTGGAGATCGCTGCGAACGGCATCATCACCTTTGCGCCGGGGCAGACCTTCCCCGGGGGCAGCGGGACGGTCACCAGCGTGGGCAGCGGGCTGGGCCTGACCGGCGGACCCATCACCAGCAGCGGTACGCTGGCGATTGACCCCGCCGTGGTGCCTCAACTAGGAGCCGCCAACACCTTCAGCGCCAGCCAGACCATCAGCTTCGGCGGCGCGGGACAAGCCCTGACCGCCAGCAGCGCTTCCTCCAGCGGCGTGATTCGCGCCACCACCAACTCCGGCAGCGGCCCGGCCTTGTACGGCATCGGCGCCAGCGGCGGCGTGGGCGTGCGCGGCGAAGTCACCAGCGGGTCGGGCGCCAATACCGGCGTACACGGCACGGTAGCCAGCACGACGGCCAACGCGGCCGTCGTCCGCGGCGAGGCCACCGGCACCAGCGGCAGCACGTTCGGCGTTCTCGGCACGAACGCCAGCACCAGCGGCTTCGGCGTGCAAGGGGAGAACAGCGCTTCGGGCGGTACCGGTGTCCGCGGCGAGGTGACCGCCACCACCGGCGCCACGAACGGCGTCTGGGGACGTGTCGCCAGCACGGACGGCACGGCGATGCGGGCCGAGGCTACCCATGTCTCAGGCCTCACCACCGGACTCTACGCTTTGGTCAGCAGTTCCAGCGGCGTGTCCGCGGTGGTCCAGAACACCAACGCAGCCGGGAACCTGATTCGCGGACAATCTGGCGCGGGCGCGGCGGAGGTCTTCCGCGTGGAAGGCGATGGCGACATCCTGGGCTCACGCTTGCTCACGCTGGGTGGGACGGTCATCAGTCTCCCCAGTTCGTGCGCCAGTGCCGGGCAGGTCTCCCAGTGGAACGGAGCGGCCTGGGTGTGCGCCTCGACCGGCGGCACCGGCACGGTCACGCAAGTGAACAGCGGCACGGGCCTGACCGGCGGGCCCATCACCGGCAGCGGCACGCTCTCCATTGACAACGCCATAGTCGCCCGCGTGGACCAGGGCAACACCTTCACCGGTAACCAGACCTTTAACGCCAGCGCGGCAGGTTCGTTTGCCTTCAACACCGGGTCGGGCGGCTCCTTCAACGTCTCCGCCCCTTCGGGCACAGTCACCTTCAGCCCAGGAGCTTCCGGCACGACTTTCTCTACCGGTCCGGTGACCATCACCGCCGGCTCGCTTACCGGCGTCAGCGCCACTTTCAGCGCCACCTCTGGCGGCAACGTGCTCAGCGTGACGAACAATTCCACCTCCGGGTCGACCTTCGGCATTGACGGCGCCAACGCCAGCAGTTCGGGCGTGGGCGTCCGCGGCCGCGCCACGCACATCAGCAGCGGAACCGGCGTCGAGGGCAGCGGCGTGACCTTCGGCGTGCGCGGCACCACCACCGGTTCCCTCTCCTCCACAGCAGGGGTGAAGGGCGAAACCTCCGTGTCCAACGGCGTGTTCGGTTCCGCCTCCAGCGTCGCCGGCATCGGCGTGCGCGGGGAAGGCACGGACACGGCCATCCTTGGTCAATCCAACAGTACGCTGGGACCGGGCACCGGCGTTCGCGGCACGGCCAACAGTACTTCGAGCGGTGTAGGGGTGGAGGGCCAAGCGACTGGCACGGGTGGTGGCATTGGCGTCTTTGGTCTCGCCAACAGTAGCGTCAGCACCGCCGCTGGCGGCGTCTTCCGGAATAACAACGGCAGCGGCAAGCTCCTCCGCGGCTTGAACAGCAGCGGGTCGGAGGTTTTCGCGGTTTCGCAGACCGGCGTCATCACCGGCAATGGCAGCAGCTTGACCAACGTCAACGCTTCGACCCTGGGCGGGGTGAGCCTCAGCAGTTTCGCGCGCAACGACATTTCCCAGACCTTCCTTTTCACCCAGACCTTCAACAACGCAGCCAGTTTCCTCAGCGGGTTCAGCACCAACGACGCCAGCTCTATCAGCATGTCCTTCGGCGGCACCGCCCTGACCGTGTCGTCCCCTGGCTCGAACGGCATTGGGATCACGAGCTCCGGCTCCCACGGTGGGGTTTCCGGCACCTCCAGCAACTCCGGGGGAGCAACCTGCGGGAGCCTGTTTAGCCCCTTGGGGTTCGGCGTGTGCGGCAGCAACCCCGGCGGACCCGGGGTCCTGGGCGAGACAGCCAGCGATGTCGCCCTGTACGGCGAAGCTACCAATGCGTTCGGCACGAATTACGGCGTGTACGGCGTCACGGCCAGCCAGAGCGGCTTCGGCGTCTACGGGCGCAACCTCAGCGGGAACGGCGCCACCGGCATCTTCGGCGAGGGTTCCACCATTGGGGTGCGCGGTACGAGCAGCGGAGTGGGCGGAACCTGCGGCGGGCAGTTCGTGGGCTCTGGGACGGCCCTGTGCGGCGCGGCGAACCTCTCCGGCGGCAACGGCATTTTTGCCGTCACCAGCGACGCGTTCGAAGCCGCAGCCATCTTCCAGAACACCAACAACGGCGACGTCATCATCGCCCGGAACAACGCCGGCAATCAGTTTCGGGTGGCCGGCAACGGCGACGTTTTCCACAACGGTATACTTTTTAACAGCGGGGCGGACTTTGCCGAAGCGGTCGAGCCCGTGGGCGACAAGGCCGGCTACGAGCCCGGCGACGTGCTGGTGATCGGCGCGGAGAAGACGCGCACCTTCGCGCTCTCCAGCGAACCCTATTCTACGCGCGTCTCCGGCATTTACTCCACCAGGCCCGGCATGCTGGCCCGCCCCTACCGCATGGATGACCCGCAGCAGCACCGCGACATCCCCATGGCCGTGGTGGGCATCGTCCCGGTGAAGGTGAGTGCGGAGAACGGTGCCATCGCCATGGGCGACCTGCTGGTCACTTCTTCGCTCCAAGGCCACGCCATGCGCGGCACCGACCGGCTGCGCATGCTGGGCGCGGTGGTAGGCAAGGCGTTGCAGGCGTTCACGCCGCCCGTCGGCCCCGACGGTAAGGCTGACACGCGTGCGACCGGCGTGATTGAAGTTCTTGTCACGTTGCAGTGACCCTTCGTCCGCCTTCAGCGGGACTCAGGGCAAGTCGAAGTGCTGGCGACTATGCAGTGATGAGTGACGAGTGAGGAGTGGAGTGGCCGGTGGTCGAGTGGCCAGTGACCGTGGCCGGTAGCCCGTGACGAAATGACAGCGTGGCGCAGTGGCTGCCAGTGGAGGGAGTTTTTGCTAGAACTGGCCGCAAGACCGTAGGGGCGACCCGGTGGGTCGCCCTATTCCCGGGCTTGCGGCAACGAACGGGCGACCAACCGGGTCGCCCTGCGGCTTTGCAACAGCCTAACGGCCTCTAGGCGGATGTTCGTGCCACTCCTTCACTTCGCCACTTCGTCACAGGCCCCTAACCCCTCACCCCTAGCCCCTCGCCCCGCGTCCCTGCTATCATGTTCTTCAACTGCGGTGAGCGTAGCTCAGCCGGTAGAGCATCGGTCTGTGGAACCGAGGGTCGCGGGTTCAAATCCCGTCGCTCACCCCATACCTTCAGTGGCCAGTGACCAGTGAGCAGTGGCCGGTGAGCAGTGGCCAGTGACCAACCAGCGATCAGTGGCCGGTGAAACCAGTGAACGGTGGCCAGAGGCCCGTCATCAGTAATGGCGTTAGCACCCAGCAGGTAGCAGCCCACACCCAGCACCGCACGGTCATGCAACGAGTCCTAGGACCTTTTTCTATTCCGTGGTTTAATTTCATTCCGGATTGACCCAGCACTACACGCGAGCGGAAGTGGCGCGCATCCTGGGGCTGAGCGAGCGCCGGTTGCGCTACTGGGAGCGGCTGCGGCTGGTGGCGCCGCGCCCGCGGTGGGGCCACCGGTTCTACAGCTTCCGCGACCTGGTCGCGCTCAAGACGGTCGCGCAGCTCACCGCCAGCAGGATTCCCGCCCGGCGGCTGCGACAGGCCCTGGTGGCGCTGCAAGAGCAGCTCGGCGGAGTGCATGCGCGGCTCAGCGAGTTGCGGGTTGTCTCCAACGGAAGGGAGGTGGCCGTCATCGGGCCGCGGGCCACGCACGCGCTCGAGCCGCTCACCGGGCAGTTCGTGATGAACTTCGACACGCGGGAGCTGGCTGGGAAAGTCCAGGTGATGGCCTCGCGCACCGCGGAGGAGTGGTTCGAACTGGGCCTGGCCTCGGACTCCAGCCCGGACACCTGGCCGCAAGCGGCCGAAGCCTACGCGCAGGCCCTTTCCCTCGCGCCGGACTGGACCGAGGCGCAAATCAACCTGGGGGCCACGCTCTACCAGCTTGGCCACATGGAAGAGGCGGAGAAGCACTTTCTGGGCGCGCTCACGCGCGAGCCGCAGAACTCCACGATTCACTTCAACCTGGGCTGCGTGCTCGATGAGCTGGGCCGTTACGAGCAGGCCATCCTGCACCTGCGGCGCGCCGTGGAGCTCTCGCCGCGCCACGCCGACGCGCACTTCAACCTGGCGCTGGCCTATGAGAAAAACGGCGAGCGGCGTCCCGCGCGCCAGCACTGGGCGCACTATTTGCGGCTGGAGCCCCGCGGGGCGTGGGCCGGCTACGCGCGCGCCCGCCTGGCCGAGCCGCCCAACGCCCGCCCGGCTTCCTCCTCCCCGTTTGCTGTTAGCTAGCGCGGCGCCGCTCGTGGAAAAGCCAAAATAGAAAAGGGAAAATAGGGGGGTTCGTGTGGGGCGGCGGGCAGCACGGGCCGGCCGGCGCCAGGATGGTGAAGCCGTTGCCAGGCAAACCTCCCGTCACCCGGTCGCCGCCCCCGCCACGAGCCACTCGTCACTCGCCGCTGGCCTTATGCAACCACACGCCGCAGAGCGCCGCCACCTGGAACGCCACATCTCCTTCGCGCGGCCCATCTTCGTGCTCATGGCTATCCTGGATGTGCTGGTGGTCAGCCCGGCACGGCCGGGAACGGCGGTCATCCTTTTCCTGGCGGCGTACGCGGCGTTTGCGGCCTACGTGGCGGTGCTGGAGTTCCTGTACCGCTGGGGCGGCCGGGAGATACCGCTGGCGGTGGACCTGGCGGCGCTGTTCCTGTTTCTCCTGCTCACGCCGTCGTTCGTGGCTTTCTGGTACCTTTTTCTGTTTGCGGCCTTTGCCGCCGGGACGCGCTGGGGCATCCGGCCGGCGGTGGTGCTGGCCGGCGCGGCGACGCTGGCCTTGATTGTGCGCACCTCGCTCGATTCCCCGCAGCATCTGCGCGAGATGATCTCGTGGGTGGCCTTCAGCGCCGGGACGTTCGCGGCCGGCGTGGGGCTGGCGTTTCTGGGGGCGCGGCAGCGGCGCCATGCCGCGGAGACGGAATACCTGGCGCAACTCTCCGGCGCGCTGGAGGTGGAGCGCGGCTTGGCGGAATCGCTGCGGCGTGTGCTGGATGAACTGGCGGCGCACTTCGAATGCGAGCGGGCCCTGCTGGTGTTCCACGACCGCGAGCTCTCGCGGTTGTTCCTCTGGAAGGTGCGCCGCGGAGAGCAGGTGCGCATCACGCCGGAAAACGTGCCGGTGGCGCGCGCCGATTCGTTCTTCCTGGACGCGCCCGAGGCCTCCTTCGTATGGAACTCGCTCGAAGGGGAGGGGGAAGGCTTCGGGTGGGACCGGCACACGGGGGACCGGCTGGCGCAACTGCCGCGCCTGCCGGGCCCCGCGCGCGAAGAGCTGGAGGCCCGGGCGCTGATGACCGCGGCGCTGGAGTTCGACGGCCGGCCGGACGCGCGCCTGCTGCTGCTGAACGGCCGGGCGCCCTTCACCCCGTTTGAGCTGCGCTGGCTGGAGCGCATCGTGCGCCACCTGAGCCCGCCGCTGGAGAACCTGGTGCGCCTGCGCTACCTGCGCGCGCGCACCATCGAGGCCGAGCGCAACCGCGTCTCGCACGACCTGCACGACGGCGTGCTGCAAACCCTGCTGGGCCTGGATATCCAGCTCGAAGTGCTGCGCCGCAAGCACGGAGAAACCGCCGCCGCGCTCATGCCCGACCTGACCAAAGTGCAGCAGGTGCTGCGCCGCGAAGGCCAGGAGCTGCGCCGCATGGTCAACGACCTGCGCCCGCAGCGCGTGGGCAGCGCCGACCTGAACGACCTGATGCGCGGCTTCGGCGAGCGCTTCCGCGCCGAATCCGCCATTCCGCTGGAGCTGCTGGCCGAGCCCATTGGCCCGGAAGTCTCCGACCGCATTTGCCGCGAACTGTTCCAGATTTACCGCGAGGCGCTGCACAACATAAAAAAGCACGCGAAGGCCACGCACGTTGTGGTAAAACTATGGCAGGACGAGGCTAAGGTCTGCCTGATGGTGGACGACAACGGGCAAGGCTTCAGTTTTGCCGGCCGCTTCACCAGCGACGAGCTTGACCGGCTCCGCCTCGGCCCGATTTCCATCAAAGAACGGACGCGCAGCGTGGGGGGGATGCTGACCGTGGAATCCAATCCCGGCCACGGCGCGCGTGTGACCGTGGAAGTGCCGTTGAATTAGCCGCCGGCGTGCCCAGCGCCGGGCAACCAGTAGAATCTCGCCCCCTTAAGTAACGCGGGGGCAGCGCTCAGCGTCCAAAGGACTCAACCCGGCGTATGGCCAAGCCCTCCAAACCGACGATCCGCATCCTGATGGCCGACGACCATCCCATCTTCCGCGACGGGGTGCGCAAGCTGCTGGAGTCAGACGACTCCATCAGCATCGTGGGCGAAGTCTCGAACGGCTCCGAGTGCATCGCCGCGCTCTCGAAGCTCAAGCCCGACATTCTGCTGCTGGACCTGCGCATGCCGGAAAAAGACGGGCTCACCGTGCTCGAAGAGGTGAACTTCGATACGCTGGCCACGCGCGTCATCGTGCTCACCGCCACCGAAGACGACAACGACGTGGTGCGCGCCGTGCGGCTGGGCGCCCGCGGGGTGGTGCTGAAGCAGTCTGCCACCGACTTGCTGCTCAAGAGCATCCAGAAGGTGCACTCCGGCGAAATCTGGCTGGACAAGCGCATGACCGCCGAAGTGATGCGCGCGTTTACCAAGTCCGCCGAGGGCGGCCCGCGCCGGGAGAAGCCGCTGCTCAGCGACCGGGAGCGTGAAATCGTCGCGCTGGTGGCGCAGGGCTTCCGCAACCGGGAGATCGGCGAGAAGCTGTTCATCTCCGAGCAGACCGTGAAGAACCACCTGCACAACATCTTCGACAAGCTGGGCGTCAGCGACCGCCTGGAACTGGCCCTCTACGCCCTGCACCACCGCATCATCTCGCAGTAGGGAAGCTCCGCATTCCACGTCACCGGGAAAGGCGCAGGAACAAAGGGCCGGGCAGGCTTGCGTTCGGCCGGGAAACGTGCGCGGCGGAAAACACGATGGCCGGGGCGCTCCGCTGAGGGGCCGAGGCACCCCGGCCTGTCTCACCCACCTCCGCAGGTTGTGGGCAAGAACCTGTTTGCGCGGCAAGAGCGCGGCTTAGGCCGCGGACTTGTCGCTGCGCATGAACTCGTAACGGTCAATGGCCACGACCACGCTGACGCGGTCTTCCTTGGGCGCTGTGCGCACCACGCGCCCCATGCAGCGCACGCGCACCGGGCCGGCCAGGGTGATCTCGTGGGGCAGGGTCATCTGGAACTCGACCGCCGTGCCCACCTTGACGCTCTTGCTTGCGTAGAAATGAACGCCCCGCGAGCTGACCTCGGTGGTCTCGCCGGCCAGTTCGCCACGGCCGAGGCCGTTGGTCCAGTTCAGGGTCATAGGCAGACGCATCTTGAAGCGGCGCGCGGTGCGCCGGTCTCGAGCAGCAGCCAAAGCTCCTCCTCGCTCCCAAACACAGCTTTGCGACGCGGAGAAGAGTAGCCCGGCGTCGCCGGCAGCCCAATGGAGCAATGGTCTCAATTTGCAGCCGGCGGAATTGGTACCGGGGTACTAGGTCGGGGAAAGCGCAGCAGGCATATCCGGGAGCGCCGCGGCGGCCCCGTAAGAAGCGGAAACAGCTAGAGTTGCAGCCCTAGCCTTTGCAGAAGCGCCGCAACGCGGGGAATCCTGCCGCCGGATTGAGCCGTTGGGGGATTTCGGGAGACAGCCCGCGCCGCTTGTCCCGGAGTAATCTGAAGCAATGTAAGCGAACACAGACTCAAGCTCGGAGAGAGTCCTGGCCAAACTATTCGGTAAGCCATCTGGCAAGGCGCCTCCTGACCTCTTCGTGGGAAACCAGCCGGCCGGCCGGCAGATCCTCAAGCCCTTGGTCCACCGCCACGGCGGAAGCGGATCGCCTCTGCGATATCTTCCCGTTGTAGCGTACTCCGGAAGCTCGTCCAGGACCTGCCGTGCGCGCTCCTTCTCGGTCATGCTGACCTCGTTCCTCGCCTTCTAGCACACGCGGAAGCTCCTAATTGGCGGCGGTCAGGTGGAAGGCGCGGGAGTGGAACTCGAAGGTAGCGGAAACGTGCTCCCCCAGATAGGCCCAGCCGTGGCCGCCGGGGTAGAGGTGAAATTCATGAGCGATCTTGCGGGCGGTTAACACCTCGGCCAGGGCGCGGGCGCCGGCGTCGAAGCCGTACTCGTCGGACGTGCCGCAGTCGAAGTAAATCTTGAGCCGCGCCAGGCCGGGAGCGTTGCGGGCCAGCGTGAGCGGGCTGTTCTTCTCCCAAAAGGCGCGGTCGAAAGGCACGCCGTAGGTCTCGCCCAGCACCCGCAGGCGCGCCTGCATGCGCGGCGATTGCGGCAGGTTCTTCGGCAGCTCCTCCAGCAGCGCGGCGCTGTGCGCGCTCACCGAGGCGAAGAGCTCCGGCCGTTTGAACGCCAGCCGCAAAGCCCCATAGCCGCCCATGGAAACCCCGGCGACGCCCCGGGAAGCGCGGCCCGGGCGGACGCGAAATCTGGCCTCGATGCGCGGCAGGAACTCATGCACAAGGAAATCCTCGTAGCGCTGCTTGCCGTCCCGCGAGTTGATGTAGAAGCTGCGCCCGCCCTCGGGGATCACCACCAGGTACTCGCCCACGCGCTTCGCGTCCTGCAAGTTCTCGAGCAGGCTCCAGCCGCCGAAGTCCACGAAGGTCTGCTCGTTTTCGCCCAGGCCGTGCAGGTAATAGAGGATGGGGTAGCGGCGCGTCTTCTCCGCGTCGTAACTCGGCGGCAGCATGGCGCAGTAGCGCACCGCGCGCCCCAGCGTTTTGCTGGGCACTGCGCCGCACTCCACGCGCCCCGCCTGGACCGGCGCGGCCACCGCACCGAACAAGAACAAGGCCATCGCAGACAAGCGCGGGCAGGCGCACAAACGCGTGGGGAAGAGAAACTCGGGGGCCAATCTATGTTTGTCCGTGTTCATCTGTGATCCCGGCAGGGCGTTACTCGTAGCGGAGGGCCTGAACGGGATCGAGCCGCGCGGCGCGCGCCGCCGGGTAAATCCCCGCCGCCAGGCTGACCAGCACGGAAAACGCCACCGCGCCGCCGACCAGCCACAGCGGGGTGAACCAAATCTGCTCGGGCGGCGAGCCCTGCGACTGGAGCCACAGGTTGGTGCCCAGGTTGATGACGCGCCCGATCAACCAGCCCAGCGCCACGCCGGCCAATCCGCCCGCCAATCCCATGGCCCCGGCTTCGGCGAAGAAAAGCTGCTTGACGTCCCGGTCGCTGGCGCCCAGCGCTTTCATGATGCCGATTTCGCGCCGCCGTTCCAGAATGGCCATCACTAGCGTATTGATGATGCCCAGCGAAGCCACGGCCAGCGCCAGGCTCCCAAAGATGCCGAGGAACAGGTCAAATACGGCGAAGAACCGGCGCAGGGTGCGCGTAACGTCGTGGATGGACCACGTGGTGAAGCCCATTTTCTTGATGGCTTCCTGCACGCGCTGCACGTCCGCGGGCGAAGGCACGCGCACCAGCAGGCTGAAGTAGGTCTTGTCGTTGGAGGCCAGCCCCAGCGCGTCGCGCAAGGAGGAGGACTGCACGGTGTTGAGTTTCTCCGCCAGGGCCAGCGGGATGAACACGCGCCCGCGCGCGAAATTGCGCATCCCCCCGAAGGGCTCCGTCTCAATGATGCCGGTGATCCGCAGCCGCTTCTCGCGTCGCACGATGGAGATGCCCACCAGCGGGTCCGTGGCGGGACTGGCGGAGTCCGCGGACGCCCCGCTGGAATTGCCGCCGTTGGTGGCGCCGCGGGGGGGCGTCCCGCCGGCGCGGGCCGCATCGGGATTCCTCATGGACACGCGCTCGGCGTAGCGTAACACCAGTTCCTGCCCCATCAGCGACTCCGGCCGAGCCTTCGGCGCCGCATCCCCGGCCCCGGCATCCTCGGGCTTGCCGGGAGCAGCGGGGGCCGGCCCATCCGACTCCGGTAGGCCCAGCAACTCCCGCGCAAAGTCCAGGTGCAGGATGGCCTCCTCCGCCTCCGGGCCGCTGAAGTAGGCGCCGCGCATCTTCTCAAAGGCGTCATTCTTCCGCGAAGAGGGGGGCAGGCCGGCGACGGTGGCGAAATAGGAGCTGCCGTCATGCCGCACCTCGACTTGAAACCGAATCTCCGGATTCACTTCATCCACGCCGGGGATCTGCGCGATTTCGCGGCGCGCGGCTTCATTGAGCGGGCGGCTGTCTTCGGTGGAGGTGGCGCGGGCCTGCTGGCGGTCGAAGCCGCGGATGTCGCGGCGGGAATAGACCACCACGGTGTCAAACAGGCCGGAGGTCTGCACGCGCTCCGAGGCCATCAACTGGAGACCGGCGCCCAGCGACAGCGTAGCCACCAGCGAGGCCACCCCCACTGCCACGCCCGCGGTGGTCAGCGAATTCCGCAGCACCGATTCGCGCAAGTTGCGCGTGGCCAGTTCCAGCAGGTCCTGGCGCTTCATCGCGGGCCTCCCGCCGGCGCGCCGCTGGAAACCAGCTTGCCGTCGGCCAGGAAAAGGATGCGGTGCGCGTAACGCTCGGCCAGAGCGCGCTCGTGGGTCACCATGAGCACGGTCATCTTCATCGTTTCGTTGAACTCGCGGATGTAGTTGAGAATCTCCTGCCCGGTGTTGCTGTCCAGGTTGCCGGTGGGTTCATCGGCCACCAGGATCGAGGGCCGGTTCACCAGCGCGCGGGCCAGCGCGCCGCGCTGCTGTTCACCGCCGCTCAACTCGCTGGGGCGGTGCGCGAGCCGCGCGCCCAGGCGCACCCGTTCCAGCGCCTCGCGGGCGCGCGATTGCCGCTCGCCGCGCTCCGCTTCCGCGAAACGCAGCGGCAGCTCCACGTTTTCCACCAGGGTCATCGAGGGGATCAGGTTGAACGACTGGAAGACCATCCCCACGGTGTGCCGCCGGTGCCGCGCCAGTTCCTCCGGCGTCATTTTTGCCAGGTCGCGTCCGCGCACGAGGATGGCCCCGCCGCTTGGCCGGTCCAGCCCGGCAATCAGGTTCATCAGCGTGCTCTTGCCGGAGCCGGAGCTGCCCAGCAGCGCGACGAACTCTCCTTCGCCGATCTCCAGCGACACCCCGTCCACCGCGCGAATCAGCGACTCGCCCATGCGGTAGTGCCGCTCGACGGCTTCCGCGCGCACCGCCGCGCCATTCTGCCTGGTCATTTCCATTCGATGGTACTACGGATGACGCGGAGATTAGGTTGCAGGAACGAATGCAGTGAATGAAGTAGGGACGTAGGGAAGTAAGGAAGCAGGGACGGGCCTTTCAGCGTCAAACTTTGGGCTATGTCCTTGCTTCCTTACGTGCTGAACTCCAGCAGCTCGTGGACGTTGCCGGAAGGATCCTGAAACGCGACGTAACGCCCCACGGGGAAGTCCTGGGGCTGGTCATGCACCAGCTTCACTTTGTTCGCGCGCATGGACTCGATGCTCTCGTCGAGGTTCGGCGTGACAAAGCCGAGCACGACGGAGGCGCTCTTCGAGTATTCACCCGCCGCCGGCTTTTCTCCCTGGCAGAGCACCACGTCCACGCCGTCGTGATTGAGCTGCACGATGTACGGCATCTTCTCCTTGACGCTCATGCCCAGCACGCCGGAATAAAACTCCGCGGACTTATCGAGGTCGGTAACGTAGATCGAAATGGCGCAGACTTTGCTCATCGCTCCTCCTGGCGCACGACGTAGGGGCGGCTTTACGCCGCCCATTCGGGATCGCAGGTGGCGCCTCGAGCCCATCCGGATCCACGCGCAACGGGCGGGATAAACCCGCCCCTACGCGACAGCGGGCAAGTTACGCGGGAGGCGAGTGCCTGTCTTGGAAAAATGCGACACCTGGTTCAGCACACGTGGGGGCCGCCCGCCGTCCTGCGCTGCCGGGCCGGTCCGGTCTAAAGACCGGCCCCTACACGAGAACGGTTTTTGCGGAGGAACATGGCCGTGAGCGGGTCCCAGCGGGCAATGGCCGTGGGGCACTCCCCGGTGAACTGGCGGAAATCGCGGATCAGGTGCGACTGGTCGTAGTAGCCGCAGTCGGCCGCCGCGCCGGCCCAGTTGGCAGCGGCCTCGAACGCGCGCAGCACCCGCTGGAACCGCAGGATGCGCGAGAGCAGCTTCGGCCCGATGCCCACCCGCTCGCGGAAGCGCCGCTCCAGTTGACGGCGGCTCAACCCGGCGACTTGCGCCAGCCCTTCGACGCGGACGCAGCCGCCGGCCCGCAGCAGTTCGTATACCCCGCCATCCACGCCGGGGTCGCCGTGGCCATTCTCCTGCGTGCGGGAGAGGAACAGCTTTTCGAAAGTCCGCGCGCGTTCGCTCAGCCGCTGTCCCTCCCGCATCCGTTGCAATAGCGGGCGGTCCTTCGGGCGGGCCACGTCCTCGAGCGGCACGACTCGCCCGGTCAGTTCGTGCACCGGCAACTGCAAGAACGAAAACGCCCCACTGGGCTGAAAGCGCACGCCCAGCAAGTCCACGCGTCCGGTGGGGGCAATGCGGATGGGCCGGTCCATCTGGCCTACGGCGAAGAAACGCGGTTGCCGGGCCATGCCGCGCGGCCCATGCTCCGCGAACGGTTCGCCGAAATTGAAAATCAACTCGATGCAGCCGTCCGGCAGCACGCGTTCCGGCGCCGCGGGCCCGGCAGGCGCGCGCCCCTCCAGCGTCCAGAAGCACTCGACGCTCTGCGCCAGCTTCTCCGGCGGCCGGATTTCGCGGTACCGCATCCGTGTATTCTACCCGGGATTCAGTTCCCTGAGGAATCGCCGCATATGCAAGGCTCGGACACCGGGGACCAAAGCCGGAGTCTTCAGACCGGTGCGGGCGCTCCGGTGCGCCACGAACATGCGCTGCGCGCTTTCCTAACAGCTTGTTGAAAAACGCTCTTGACTGTCATCCCGAGCGAAGCGAGGGATCTGCATCTTGCAGGAAGTCCCAGGAAATGCAGGTTCCTCGCCGCCTGCGGCGGCTCGGAATGACAACCTTCGGGGTTTTTCAACAAGCTCCTAATTACTCGCCCAAGGGCCAGCAGCAAGGCTGCAAATCGAGAGGGAAACGGGCGGAACAAGTGCGCTACAATTAGAGAGCATCGGTCGGGGCGTAGCGCAGCCTGGTAGCGCGCCTGCCTTGGGCGCAGGAGGTCCGCGGTTCAAATCCGCGCGCCCCGACCAGATTTCACCCGGACCACTCGCCACTCATTGACAAGGTGATTTTGCAACCATAGGATTCCCTCAATTGGCCGCAGATGATCGGGCGAACCATTGCGCACTACAAGGTGACCGCCAAACTGGGCGCGGGCGGCATGGGCGAGGTGTATCGCGCCACCGACAGCAAGCTGGGCCGCGACGTGGCGCTGAAGGTGTTGCCGCCGGACATGGCGCGCGATTCCGAGCGGCTCGCGCGCTTCCAGCGCGAAGCTCGCGCCGTCGCCGCCCTCAATCACCCGCACATCGTCACGGTCTTCTCGGTCGAAGAGGCCGGCGGCGTGCACTTCCTCACCATGGAGCTCGTCGAGGGACAGTCGCTCGACCGCCGCATTCCCGAGGGCGGGCTGCCCGTCGAGCAAATCGTCGAGTTTGCCAGTGCGCTGGCCGAGGCGCTCGCTGCGGCGCATGAGAAAGGTATCGTGCATCGCGACCTGAAACCCGCCAATGTGATGGTGACCGACGACGGTCGCGTCAAAGTGCTGGACTTCGGCTTGGCAAAAGATGTGCGCGCCGACAAATCCAACGACGCCACGCTGACCGCGGACGGAGACACGAAAGCGGGCGTGGTGATGGGGACGCCGGTTTACATGTCACCCGAACAGGTCGCGGGCCGCGCCGTCGACCACCGCACGGACATCTTCTCGCTGGGCATACTGCTCTACGAGATGGCCACGGGACGCCGGCCGTTCGCGGGCGCATCTTCGGCCGAACTGGCCTCTGCCATTCTTCGGGATTCACCGCCAATCGTTACCGACCTGCGAACGGATTTGCCCGGCGATCTGGCACGCATCATCCGGCGCTGTCTGGAGAAGGACCCCCGCCACCGCCTGCAGACGGCGCGCGATGTCGCCAACGAGTTCCGCGATCTGGCGCGACAGGCGTCACAGACCGCAGTGGTCATAGCGCCCGCGCGCTCGCCCGCGCGCCCCTCTGCGAGCGATGCGTCGGGCGCTGCCCGCGCGGACGAGGGGTTCTGGGTCGCCGTGCTGCCGTTCAAAAGCTCCGGTGACGGGGAGATGGAGTCGTTCGCCGACGGCCTCGGCGAGGAGATCACGACCGGGCTCTCGCGGTTTCGGTATCTGTCGGTCGTCGCGAGCGCCTCGGCAGCCCGCCTGAAGGGAGAAACTGGAGACGAGCGGGCCCTGGGCGCCAAACTCGGCGCGCGTTACGTGCTGGAAGGAAGCATCCGCAAGGGAGGTCCCGCCATTCGCGTGAGCGCCCAGCTCATCGACGCCCAGACGGGAGCGCAGCTCTGGGCTGAGACCTACAATCGGGACCTCCAGACGTCGAGCATTTTTGCGGTGCAGGACGACGTCGCCGCCCGCATGGTCGCAACCGTAGCCGATAGCTACGGGGTGCTTGTGCATTCGATAGGGTCCGCGATCCGGCAGAAGGACGACGTCGATCTCACGCCGGTGGAGTGGCAGTTCCAGTATTTCGCCTACCGCGAGCAGATTACGCCCGCGGCCCACGCGGCGTTCAAGAGCCGGCTGGAGCGCGTGCTGGAGCGGGACAACCGGCAGTCGGACCTGTGGGCCTGCCTCGCGCAGATCTACGTCGACGAACACGCGTTCGGCTTCCGGGGCGACGCGACCTCTCTCCATCGGGCCCTGGCTGCGGCCCGCCGCGCGGTCGAGTTCGATCGGGCGAACCAGTTCGCGCTCGTCTCGCTTGCGCAGGTGCACTTCTTCCGGCGGGACCTCGCCGCGTTTGGTCCTGCGGCCGAGCGCGCGATGGCCCTCAATCCGCTCAACACCGACGCGCTCGGGATCCTGGGACTGCAGATCGTGCACACAGGCGAGTTCGAGCGAGGCACCGCGATCGTGCGCCGCGCGATGGAACTTAATGCCAACCACGCCGGTTGGATGCATTTCGCTCCCCTCTGGCAGCACTTCCACAAGGGCGAGTACGAGCAGGCCCTCGAGTGCGCGAACCGGGTGGACGTACCCGGCCTTTTCTGGCCCTATCTCGTGGTGGCGGCGGCCTGCGGGCACCTCGGCCGGCGCGCCGAAGCCCAGGCCGCGGTCCGGGATCTGTTGGCGCTCGATCCCGAGTTTGCGGCGCACGCGCGCTCGAACATCGAGAGTTGGCACTTCGCGAGCGGCCTGCTCGAGCCTGTGCTCGAAGGGCTGCGCAAAGCGGGACTCTCGATTCCTGCGACCGACGGATCGTCCGACCCGCCGAGGCGGAACGGGACGGTCACGGCGAAAGCAGATCGAGCGGAGTCAGGCGCGGACTCGGGACAGGTCCGGGCCGACGAGGGATTCTGGGTCGCGGTGTTGCCCTTCAAGTACAGCGGCAACAACGCCGAGCTCACGGCCCTAGCCGAGGGGCTGACCGAAGAAATCGTCACAGGGCTGTCGCGTTTCTCGTATCTGCGGGTCATCGCGCGTGGTTCAACTGCGAAATTAAGAGGCGAGGCAGTCGACGTGCGTTTCGCAGGCAAGGAGCTTGGAGCGCGCTACGTGATGGAGGGAAGCCTTCGCCAGGCGGGGACGAGGCTGCGCATCGCGGGGCAGCTCGTAGACGCCGTCTCGGGCGCCCACTTGTGGGCCGAGACTTACGATCGCGCCTTCAGCCCGGAAGCGGTCTTCGAGCTGCAGGATGACCTGGTTCCGAAAATCGTCTCCACCGTGGCCGATATGCACGGGGTCCTGCCGCGCACGATGAGTGAGTCGCTGCGTTTTCGGGCGCCGGATTCCCTCAGCCCGTATGAGGCCGTGCTGCGCAGCTTTGCTTACTTCGAGCATGTCACCGAAGAAGAGATGGCCGCCGCGCGCGCCGGCCTGGAAGCGGCGGTGGCCAAGGCGCCGTCCTATGCCGACGCTTGGGCCCTGCTGGCGCTGCTGTGCGTGCAGGACTACGCGCAAGGATTCGAGTTGCAGGCGGATTCTCTGGCCATCGGCGCCCACGCCGCGCGCCGCGCTGTGGAACTGGCGCCGTCGAACCATCTGGCGTACTTCAGCCTGGCGCAGGCGTTTTTCTTCCAGAAGGAAGTTCAGAGCTTTCGCAATGCGGCAGACCGCACGCTGGCCCTGAACCCCATGGATGGGAACTCCATCGCGTTTCTGGGCGAGATGCTGGCCTATTCCGGTGACTGGGAACGCGGCCTGGCGCTGGCGCAGCGCGCGCGCCAGCTCAATCCGCACCATCCGGGATGGTATTGGCACGTGGACTTCAACAATGCCTACCGCCAGCGCGATTATCGCGGTGCGTACAACTTTGGCTTGAAGATGAACCTGGCCCAGAATTGGGGCGGACACGCCCTGATGGCTGCGGCCTGCGGGCAACTCGGCGAAAAGGACGCAGCAGCGAGGTCGATGCGGGAGTTGCTCAGAATTAGGCCGGACTTTGCCGCCCGGATTTGGCGCGACCGCAAGAAATGGTTCGATGACGAACACGGCGCCCATTTGCTCGAAGGCTTGCGCAAGGCGGGTCTGGAAATCGCTTCGGAACAGGTCGTGGCAACGGCTTTGCCTTCGGCCGACACCGCGAGTCGTCCTGAGGGCATTGCGGTGGTGGTCCTCCCGTTCGCCAATCGCAGCCCGGATGCGGGGAACGAGTATTTCAGCGACGGCCTGACGGAAGAAATCATCTCCAACCTGTCGCGGATCGAAGCGTTGAAGGTCATTTCGCGCAATTCGTCCATGGCTCTGAAGGGCGCCACCCGGGACACGCCCTCCCTCGCAAAGCAATTGGGAGTGACCCACGTGGTGTCGGGTTCGGTGCGGAAGGCGGGCGAGGCGCTGCGCGTCACCGCGGAACTGGTGGAGGCTGTCCGCGATACTTCGGTGTGGAGCGAAACGTTTGCCGGCACGCTCGCGGACGTTTTTGGAATGCAGGAAGAAATCGCGCGCAAGATTGTGGCCGCCTTGCAGGTCCAGCTCACCGACACGGGTGAGCGGCGGGCGGCGAACCGGCCGATCGAAGACGTGGCCGCCTACGACTATTACTTGCGGGCGCGGCAGGAACTCTACGGCTGGACCCTCGAAGCGCAGGACCGGGCGGCCCGTATGGTTGATCAGGCGCTCGGAATTGTCGGGGATAACCCCCTGCTGCTGGCCACCAAAGGGCAAATCTCCTGGAACAAGGTCAACGTGATGCTCGGTGGTGACGCGCGGAATCTGGAAGAAGCCGCGGACTGCGCCCGGCGCGCGCTGGCCGTCGATCCCCAGGACTATCTGGGCCTGTTCCTGCGCGGGTTGGTGGAGGGGCTGCGCGGCGAGACCGCGCGCGCGCTGCACGACATGCATCGCGCCCATCAACTACGGCCCCAGGACCCCAATGTGCTCACGGAAATGTGCCGCTTCGCAAGCGCTTCCGGCGTTGAGGTCACCCACTGCGTTGCCGAAGCGGTCAAGATCGATCCGCTCACGCCGGTGACCTGGCTGGTGGTGTCCACCGAACACTTCGTGAACGGACGTATGGACCAGGTTGTGGCGCCGGCCCACCGGGCCATTGAACTGGCCAACCGCGTGTCGATGCTGCAGCTCTTTGCGGCGTGGCAAATTGCCGCCGCGGGGCAGCGCGCCGTGGCCACCGACGTCCTGGAGAAGGCGGCCCAAGGGCTAACTTGGCCCCTCCATCGCTCCTGGGCGCTTCTGATGCGTTATGCGTTCGAAGGGGACGCCGAGCGCTGCCGCTCACAGATGACACCGCAACTGGAGCAAGCCGCCGGGATGACTGACTTCGTGGCGCTTAGCATCGCCGACAGCTACTCGCTTATCGGTCAAGTTGACGAGTCGTTGAAGTGGCTGCGGATTTGCACCAACCGCGGCTTCATCAACTATCCATTCCTTGCGGAGTTCGACCCGCTGCTGGCCAGCGTTCGCTCTGATCCGCGATTCTCACTGCTGATGCGGGAGGTGAAGGCCCGGTGGGAATCGCTGGCGCAGAACCTCCCGCCGCCGCTGCGCGCACTCCCTTTGCCGGGCGCTTCCTCGCCGCCGCAGCCAAGAACATGATCGGGCAGACCATTGCGCACTACAAGGTGACCGCCAAACTGGGCGCGGGCGGCATGGGCGAGGTGTATCGCGCCACCGACACTAAGCTGGGCCGCGACGTGGCGCTGAAGGTGTTGCCGCATCAATTTGCCGCGGACGCGCAGCGGATGCAGCGTTTCCAGCGCGAAGCTCAGGTGCTGGCCTCGCTGAACCATCCCAACATTGCCGCGATCTACGGACTGGAGGAAGCAAGAAGTGGGACAGGCTTACAGCCTGTCCAGCCAGGCGCACAGGCCGCCAGCCTGCGCCACTTTGCGCTGGCCATGGAGCTGGTGCAGGGGCCGACCCTCGCCGAGCGGATCGCGCGCGGAGCCATGGGCCTGGAGGAGGCGCTGCCCATTGCCCGGCAGATGGCCGAAGCGCTGGAGTACGCCCATGAGCACGGCGTCATTCATCGCGACTTGAAGCCCGCCAACATCAAGCTCACCCAAGACGGCCACGTGAAAATACTGGATTTTGGGTTGGCCAAGGCTCTCACCGAGGAAGCTCCCGCGTACGACATCCATTCCTCGCCGACACTGAGCATAGCGGCCACCAGCGCGGGACTCATCCTGGGCACGGCCGCCTATATGTCGCCGGAGCAGGCGCGCGGCAAGCCGGTGGACAAGCGCGCAGACATCTGGTCGTTCGGCGTGGTGCTCTACGAGATGCTCACGGGCCGTCCGATGTTTACGGGGGAAACGGCCACGGACGTTCTGGCCGCGGTGGTGCGCGCCGAGCCGGACTGGGGCGCCATGCCCGCGGAGTTGCCGCGCGGCATCCGCGAGTTGCTGCGCCGCTGCCTGACCAGGGACGAAAAACGCCGCTTGCGCGACATTGGTGAAGCCCGCATCCTCCTGGACGCGAAATGGCCCCCGGCAGACGGGCCACCGGAGGCGGCCCCGCCCGTTGCGGCGCGGAAAGGAGGCGGGCTCGTCTGGAGGGTAACGGCCGCGGTATTGCTGGTGGGTGTTCTCGGTTTGGCCGCAGCCGTGACCTCCTACTGGCGCGCGGCTCGCGATGTGCAAACGCTGCGCGCCAATATCCTTCCGCCGGAAGGAACAGCCTTCGGCGTCGGCGGTGGCGCCGGCGGCCCCGTGGTCGTTTCCCCGGACGGGAAGCGCCTGGCGTTCGTAGGCACGGGTGGCGGAAAACGGATGCTGTGGGTGCGCGAACTCAGTTCGATGAAGGCGCAGATGTTATCCGGCACGGAGGAGGCCGCTCATCCATTCTGGTCGCCCGACAGCCGTTCGATCGGCTTTTTCACACCCGGCAAGCTGAAGAGAATAGATGCAGCCGGTGGGCCGACGCTGACGGTGTGCGACATCCCCGCCGGCGCTGGCTCCCGCGGCGGGACTTGGAGTCGCGACGGTGTGATCCTGTTTGCTCCCAGCACGACTTCACCGATTTTCCGGGCGCCCGCCAATGGCGGCACGTCCACCCCCGCCACCCAACTGGATGCTGCACAGCGAATAGGCACGCACCGCTGGCCGTTTTTTCTGCCGGACCAGCGGCACTTTCTCTATTTGGCGCGCGCTTCGGGCCCGGGCGGCAGCGTCCAGAGTGGCGCCGAGGGAATCTATGTAGCCAGCCTTGATGGCCGGGTGAACAAGCTGCTGGTGCGAGCGGTTTCCAGCGTGGCCTACGCTTCCGGTCATCTCCTGTTTGTCCGCGACGGGATGCTCATGGCGGTGGCGTTCGACTTGGCGCGCCTGGAGGTTGCCGGCGACGCGTTTCCTCTCGTGGACCAGGTGCAATACGATCTGGCTTTTTCCCTGGGCGCGTTCTCCGTGTCGCAAAACGGAGTGCTGACCTATCATTCCGGAGGCGAACTACAGGCGGATTCGAAACTGCTCTGGATGGACCGCTCCGGCAAAGAGCTTGGGCAATTGGGCGATCCCGCCATGTACTACGACGCACGCATTCTACCGGACGGGCGGCAGGTGGCCGTCTCCCTGTATGACCCGCTCAACCGCAACATTGATCTCTGGATCTACGATGTGCCGCGCGGACTGCGCACTCGCTTTACCTTTGACCCCGCGATTGATCGCTTTTCGGTATGGTCGCCGGACGGCAGCCGCGTCGTTTTTGGCTCGTCCCGCACAGGCCAGTACGAAATTTACGTCAAACCGGCCGGTGGCGCGGGAACCGAGGAATTGCTGCTGACCAGGCCGAGGGTCAATCTGTACCCCACCGACTGGTCGCCGGATGGCCAGTTTGTGATGTTCTTCAACTCGGATCCGAAAACCGGAAATGACCTCTGGGTGCTGCCCATGACCGGCGAGCGCAAACCAGTACCATTCATGGTGACCATTTTTAACGAAACCGACGGCCGTTTTTCTCCTGACGGGAAGTGGATTGCCTACGTGTCGAATGAGTCCGGCGCCGACCAGGTTTACGTCGCCCCGTTCCCCGGGCCAGGGGGCAAGTGGCAGGTCTCCACGGCAGGCGGATCCCGCCCCTTCTGGCGCGGCGACGGCAGAGAAATCGTATACCTGGCGGCGGACGACCGGCTGATGGCCACCCAGGTCAACACCAGAGGCGCGAACTTCGAAGCGGGGGCCACGCGGGCGCTGTTCGATGCCAAGCCACAGCGCTTCGTCACCTTTTTCCCTTCGCTTTACGCGAGCACCCGGGATGCCCAACGCTTCCTGGTCAACACCGCCAGGGCGCCCGCCTCGACCGCTCCGGTCACGCTTGTGGTCAACTGGCCCGCGGACTTCAAGCAGCAATTCTGAACCAATACTTTCCGCCTTCTGGAGCAGCCTATCTGTCCACCCGGTAGTTACGTAGAGAGCCCATTACGCCAATCAAGACAATGCCTGCGACGACGAAAAGAAATGGGGGATGTCCGGCCAGTCCGCGGATTACGAGCACAACCGTGATGAAACTGCGCACCAACGATGGACACCAGCAGGAATGCGATGGAACGCTCCCGGTAGATCATGAGCACGATGAAACACCAGCAGAGCAGGAACATGCCGGTCTGATGGACTCACGCTTCCTGGGTGCCAGGGAATCCCAGGTGTGGCGGCACACGGTTGGGAGGGAGCAACAAGGGTGCGCCGAGCAGAATGTGTACGCCGCCACGTAGAGAAGCCAATTCCAGTGACGAGTCTCCTTCATGATCTTCTCCTCCTCGAACGGGAAGAGCGTCAGGTCGCCTTTTGGCCGCATTCGGGGCAGAACTTCGAGCCAGCCTGCATCTTCGCGCCGCATTTCGCGCAGGCGTCTTTCGGCCGCAGCGGCTGGCCGCACTCGGGACAGAACTTGGCGCCCTGCGTCAGCGCCCCGCAGCCGGGGCAGCGGGCCACCGCTTCCGCAGTCACATCGATCCCCTGGGTCATGTCGGTCTGCTGCACTTTGGCCCGGAGCTGGTCCACAGTGGCGTGGACTTGCGCCGCAGCCAGCTCGGTGTGCACGTCGGGCGCGCAGTCATAGCACAACGAGCGCTGCGCGTTCCAGCAGGTGGTCTGGCACACCCACTTGGAGCAGCGCGGGCATTGCCGGAAGTGCGGCTTGGCCTCCTGCACCGCTTCGCGGAAGGCTTTGTCGTAGGCCGGTCCGGCGATGGCCCGCTGGATTTCGTAGGCGCTGGAGCCCGCCTGGCCCAGCAGCCCGCCGAAGAGTCCGCCCGCCGCGCGCAACGCGCTGGCCGCCAGCCCGGTGACGGACGCCCGGAACTCCGTGCGGAAGCCATTCTGACAGCGGTCGCAGAAGAACTCGAACTGGTAGCCCTTGTCGGTGGAGTGATTGTTGTGGTTGCGCGTGAATTGAATGAGCGTCATAAGGGAGCCGCAGTTACCCTCGGCACAGGCTTACGGGATTAGGCGCCTCACCGCGGCCAGAGCCAGCCGAAAGTGCCGCCGGTAAAGAGGCCGTACAGCAAAGCGTCGAAGACGTGGCGGAACGTGGCGCCCCAGCGTTGCGCCTTCCAGATGGAGTCGCTGACTTGCCCGCCCGCGTAGCCGATGAAGGCCACCGTCCCGGCAATGCGGAAAACGCTCAGGTACGACGCACCCGGCGCAAGCGTGCGTCCGGCCACGTACGCCACGACAATGCCCATCACCAGACACAGCGCGAACCACTGACCGAGGTACTTGCCCATGTTCATGGGGCCACTGGGAAGGACGTTCATCAGCCCGACCGGGCCTTTCTTCATCTTCTCGAGGAACGCGGAGTTCTTCATTTCCGCCGGACTCGAGCAATGCGGGAAATGGTAATTGCCCGGCTGCACCCCGGCGGCGCGCAGCGCCTCCATCACCTTGTCCTCGTCCGGCAGCTTCTGGTAGTCGGCCCGGTGCAACGGCAACACCATGTGCAGGATCGAGCTCAGGATGAACACAATCACCGCCGACACCACAATCGGCAGCCACAACCCGGTCAACGCAACCATGGGAGCCTCCTGCCCACTGTTCTCAAACCTTGCAGCTTGGTCACCAGATCGTCCATATGCCCGCTGCTTGAATCCTGCGATCCCGCGTGATCAACGGCAGTCCCAGGTGTACAGCGGGTTGCAGCGATGATGCGGTCGGGCCTGTCTGGGATGGCATCGCGGGGAATTCGGCGGGCCGCCTCTGCGACCCGGATGTCCACAGAAACAAGGCGAAACGCCGGCCGCTCCCGGTTCAGCTCCGCTTGAAACAAAGTCGCATGGGTTGCCGGGGATTTTGTCCCGTTCTTCCAAGCAGGCAACCTCAACCAAAGAAAATGGCGGAAGCACAGGCAGGCTGCCCTCGCTTGGCCGCTTCGTCAATCACAATCAAACCGGAAAGACCCTTCATGTCAAGCCAATACCAGACGGCGGCATGGGTGTCGAGAACAGCACCCATCAGGAAATGTCCCTCGGAAAATTGCCCCACATTTCGCGGCGCGCCTGGGCGATATCTTCCTCCCTAATCTCAAAACCCGTGCCAGCCCACAAGCCCCGCAAGCTGCGCAATGGCTTGCCGGGCTCGCCTCGTTCTCGGAGCGAATCCATAAGATCCAGCGCTTCTCTCTTCTGAGAAAGGCGTAAGCTCCTTGAGCTTCTCCACCACCAGTTCTTCCACGGTCATTTTGGCGGACCTCTAGGATTATATCCCCTCCGGGTAGCGACCTATTTCCTTTTTCTTGCGGGCTTACCCGACGACTTGGCCGAGGGCGCTGCGATCGGACTTGTCACTGCGGCTCCGGCCCCTCCGCCAAAACGGAAAATGCGCACGCGCGAGGTGCGCGCGTTCTGTTTGATTTGCAGGCGGGTGACGTCGACGTCGATCAGCGTTTCCGCGGGATTGGCGCGGCCGCGGATGAACACCGTGGCATGGCTGCCGCCGGCGCGGAGCAGGCGGTCGTCGGGCTCGAGCACGCCCACTTCATCGGCGGCCAGCTCGATGCTCTCGTTGAACTCGAGGAAATACGACCCGCGCCCCAGGTCCCACCACTGGTAGCGGTCGTCCGGGTTGCGCCGCAGCGCGGCCACGGCCACGCGGCCGGCGGGGATGTACTCGCTGCCGCCGAAGTCCACGCGCCCCACCGGGTCCACCGCGCTGATGCTCTTCACCGTCAGGTCCACCGCGTAGCCGTGCACCTGGTGCTTCGGCGAGGTCATTCCCGAAACGCGCGCGGCGATCTCTTTTCCCGTCAGCGGCTGCATCGGTTCTCCCCTTTCGGCGGTAATGGGGACAGAATATACAGGGGAAAGCGCTTAGTGGGTAGTGGAGAGTTGATAGTGGCGAGTAGAGAGTTTGGCTGCGGGTAGCGGAGAGTAGGGAGTGGGTAGTGGAGAGTTGGCAGTGGGAAGCGGGGGAACAAGAAAATACATTGCGTCCCAAAGGCCGCGGGTTCCTTGTTCTGGGTTCAGGGTTCTGAGTCCCAAGTGTCCCAAGTTCGGAGTTCTGAGTTCGTCACTCCCAACTCCCACTCCCAACTCCTCACTCTGCCCTGGACAGTGGTCACCGGCCGCTGGCCACCGTCTTGTCCTTCGCGTAGCACAGGCGCTCCAGGTGGCACTCGGCGCAATTGGGCTTGCGCGCGAAGCACACGCGGCGCCCGTGCCAGATGAGCTGGTGGGAGAAGTGAATCCACTTCTCTTTTGGGATCACCTGCATCAGGTCCTGCTCGACCTTTTTCGGGTCGTCGTGTTTGGTCAGGTCGAGGCGCTTCGACAGGCGCAGCACGTGCGTGTCCACCACCACGCCGCTGGCGATGCCGAACGCCGTGCCCAGCACTACGTTGCCGGTCTTACGGGCCACGCCGGGCAGGGTGAGGATTTCTTCCATGGTTTGCGGCACCCGGCCGCCGAAGTGCTCCACCAGCCTCTTGCTGGCGCCCAGGATGGATTGGGTCTTGTTGCGGAAGAAGCCCGTGGAGCGGATTTCATTTTCGATTGCGCGCGGGTTGGCGTAGGCGAAATCCTTTGCCGTCGGGTATTTCGCGAACAGCCCGGGCGTCACCATGTTGACGCGCTGGTCGGTGCACTGCGCGGAGAGAATCGTGGCCACCAGCAACTGAAACGGATTCTCGTGCCGCAGTTCGCACTCCGCCGCCGGATACGCCGCATCGAGTCCCTTCCGGATGGCGCGCACCCGCGCCGGGTCCGTGCCTTTGCGGGTGGCCTTCTTCGTCTTCGTCTTAATGGGCGAGCCCCTCGATCTGTTCAAGCCACTGCCGAAAGTGGGGACACTCACTCCGCATTTTGGCAACTCCGACTGCACGACCCGCAAGTGTCCCATCCAAAATCTTTCGATATCGTGGATAAGCCTGCTCTACACGTTTTGAAGGTGCGGTGACCGGATTGTCATCGATATCCTCCGGCGTCGCAAACGCGGCACGGATTCCCTGAAAGTGGCAGGCCAGATGGGGCTGGCCAATGGCAGCGGAGAAGGCCTCCGGGTCGCTAAAGAGCAGAGCTTCGTACTCATGAAGCTGAAAGTACGGCAGGAATCGAACTTCGGGTCGGTGAACATCCGTCTGCGCGACAATCTCGGCCTTGGCCTTTTCTTCCAGGCGAGCCACTTTCTGGGCGCTCGTCAAAGACGCAGGAAATGGCGTGCCCGGGAAGCCGTCACCCAAACCATAAAAGTCCAGCATGGTCGTGCAATAAGCCGCGACTTCTTGTTTGAGTAGTTTCAGAACATCCTTTTTTACCCGGGCATAACTCACGTTCCCGCCCTTGTGGCCGGGCGGGCCAAGGATAATGGGGATGAATAGGATCTGCCGGGGCCAGAGACTGGGGGCGAGGACATTCTTTACGAAGGACTCCTCTGTCGGGCCTTCTACCACAACGTAGACGCGAATCATGAATGGCCATCTCGCACTGCCGCGGGCTCCTGAATCTCCTCTTGGGGCCTGCCACCCAAGACATTTTTCTGCCAGAGTTCGCCGAGGGTGTAGTCCTTCAACCACTCCGACAAGCGCGAGGACTCTAACCGGGCGAATGTAGACTCGCCCTGCACGCGCTCAACAATGACCACGTCCTCAGGGGTGAATTCGTTCAGCAGGGGTGCTGACTGCGTCGAAACAACTATCTGGTTAGAAACGTAGTCGCCGGACCGCCTTGCCGCCCCCTGCAGGAGATTCCCCAACAACGTCAAAGCGTAAGGGTGCAATCCTAGTTCCGGTTCATCGAAAAGAACCGTTGGAGGCAGAGCGGGCTGGAGCAGTGCAGTGGCCAGACAGATAAAACGCAACGTCCCATCAGAGAGTTGGCTGGCGCGGAAAGGATAGACAGAGTCCTTTTGTAACCACTCGAGTTGAATCAACTCGGGGTTCGTGGGCACCGGCCGAAGCTTGAAGTCATCAAAAAATGGAGCGGCTAGACGCACTACATCACGAATCTTCTGGTAATGAGCTGGGTTAGTCTGCTGAATCCTATAAAGGAAGGCGGCCAGATTCTCGGCGTTGGGATGGAGAGACTCGTTGTCGTTGATTGGTGACTGACGACGAACGCCCGCAGTTGTACTGGTGTCATGGAAGTGATACACGACCCAGCTGGATACCGCTGTGAATACATAGTGCGGTACACCCTGCTTCTGCCAAGCTCCAGGATCGTCCTTGTGATCCTTCAGCCTCGCCTCGGTATGCCCGGAACCAAAGGGTTTCCGGGTAGTCCCGACGCCGTAGAACACGGCAACCTCATCGACAAAAACAAAACGATTGTCCACGGTCGGAGCCAAAGTGAACTCGTAACCATTCAATCCAAAATAGAGCTTAGCGACGAATCGCTGAGTGACCTTCGGCCCAAGATGAAGGCAAGCGTCGGCCCCTCCTTCAGTGTTGAGGGCCAGTTGAAGCTTCTGGTCAATCAAGTCGCGGAGTAGACGAAAGAACCCCACGAAGTTGCTCTTGCCCGCCCCATTTGCACCGATAAGTACATTGAGAGGTCGCAGTTCGAAGTCCTCCAGCTTTCTGATGGACTTGAAGCCCTCAATGGTCAGCTTCTTGATTGTGGCGCTCATAGCAGACCTGTTTCATCCGGATTCTATCCCGAAAGGAAGAAACGTGGGGCAAAAAGCAGAGCGGAAAGCCCAAGTAGCAAAGGGAGAAGCGACGGAATTGAGGTCGCTTGAAGCAGCCGGCGGAAGGCTTTGCCGCGGTGGGAGTGCAGGTTCTTTTCTTCGCGGGAAAGCTCGGCGAAGGTGCGGCCGAGCGGCTCGAAGAGGAAGACGGGGTCGTAGCCGAAGCCGCCAGCCCCGCGCGGCGCGTCGAGGACGGTGCCTTCGGCGGAATCGGAGACGACGGCCAGGGCGCGGCCCTGCTGCGCGAGCGCCAAGACGCAGACGAACCGCGCGCGGCGCTGCTCGGGCCGCACGGCGCCGGCGGCTCGCAACTCGTCCAGCAGTTTGGCCATGCGCTGATCGTTGGTCGCGTTGGGGCCTGCGTAGCGCGCGGAGCGGACGCCGGGCGCGCCGCCGAGCGCGTCCACGCACAGGCCGGAGTCGTCGGCGATAACCGCGTCGGCGGCCAAGCGGGAGTAGTGCAGGGCTTTGCCGGCGGCGTTTTCAGCGAAGGTGGGCGCGGATTCGTCGAACGGCGGGAGCGAAGCAAAGCCGGGCAGGAGAGCAATTTCAAGAGGCGGGCGTCCAGGCGGCGCACACTGGAGCGCCAGTTCCTGATACTCGGCGAGCTTGTTCAGGTTGGAGGAGGCGACGAGGAGTCTCATCAAGGCTTAAGAATGCCACAGAGACGCACCGTCACAGAGAGCGAACGAAAAACGCAAAGAAGCAAAGAAGCGAGGAGCGGGGAGAGAGGTAAGCCTGCCGGCGGGAAGCGGCGCTACGGAATAAGCGGACAGCCGGAAGGCCTGCCCTACTTCTTTTTGAAGGTGAGGCGGAGCAATTCCTGCTGGTGCGCGCTGAGCTGGCGGATGCCGTCGCCGGCCAGTTTGAGCAGGATGGCCAGCTCGCCGCTCTCGAACGGGCGGCCTTCGGCGGTGGCCTGTACTTCGACGAAGCGCCCAGCGCCGGTCAGGACCACGTTCATGTCCACTGCGGCGGATGAGTCTTCCTCGTAGTTCAAATCCAGCAGCGGCTCGCCGCCCGCCAGGCCGACGCTGACCGCGGCCACCGAGTCGAGCAGCGGCACGGAGCGCAGGATGCCTGCGGCCACCATGCGTTCGCAGGCCAGCGCCAGGGCCACGAAGCCGCCGGTGATGGACGCGGTGCGCGTGCCGCCGTCCGCCTGGATGACGTCGCAATCCACGATGATGGTGCGCTCGCCCAGCGCCGCGTCGTCGGTGACCGCGCGCAGCGAGCGCCCGATGAGCCGCTGAATCTCCTGCGTGCGCCCGGACTGGCGGCCGCGCGCGGCTTCCCGCGCGGTACGGCGGTCGGTGGCGCGCGGCAGCATGCCGTATTCGCTGGTCACCCAGCCTTTGCCGGAGCCCTTGCGGAAGGCAGGCACGCCGTCTTCGATGGTGGCGGTGCACACCACGCGCGTCTGGCCCACTTCGATGAGCACGCTGCCCTCGGCCGTAGGGATGAAGTCCGGCGTCAGCTTCACCGGCCGCATCTGTTCCGCTGCTCGTCCGTCGTTTCGCATTTGTAGGGGCGGGTTTATCCCGCCCCGGTGAATCCTTCCGGTCGCGGGAAAGGACGACCGGGCGGTTTCTTCTCGCGCCAAGGCGCGCCCAGCTAGCTGCGCGCAAGAGCAGGGCGGGAGCAAGCTCCCGCACTCCCCGGGGGCGGCCTAAAGCCGCGCCTACATCCGGCCGGCGCGGACCTTCTCTGGGTCCGCCGGTTCCGGCCGCATGCGCAAAACAAAATACCCGGTCAGGTCCACGTGCCCGGCCACGGTATCCGCTTCCGCGCCCTGAATCAAGATGCGCACGCGGGTGAGCTGCGGCAGGTTCGCGCCCAGCGTGCGGGTGATCGAGTCCACCGCCAGTTGTTCGCTCAGGATGCCCGAGGGCATCGAGCCGGCCAGTGTGCCGCTGAAGTCGGCTATGCCGGTTCCGTCCGGCAACAGGTAGAACTCCGACAGCGCAGCGTCGGCGGGCAGGGTCCGGTGCGCTTCCGAGGGCGGGCGCAGGATCAGGGCCTCGGTCACTTGCTTGGCGCGCACCACAGGGTCGGACGAAAGCGGCAGTTCGACTTCGACGGCGGTCACGCCATCGCGCCCGGGGTTAGCCCAGAAGATGGGTGTTTTCACCTTTACGTCCGTGGGGGTGGCGATGGGCGGGCGGGTCACTTCGCGGATGGCGCGCTGCTCTTCTCCCGGGCGGGCCAGGCGCGCCAGCCGCTCGCGCGTGCCCGGAAGTGAAAGGACGATGAACGCGGCCCACGCCGCCAGAATCGCCAGGGTGATCTTCAGGTTGCGGGGCATCAGCGCGCCTCCGCCGGCCAAGCGGTCGCGGCTTCCGCGGCGCGAAACGCGGCCACCGCGCGGGCAATAGCGTCGGCGACGGCGGGGGCCATCTGGTCGAGCAGTTTCTTGTCGGCCACCGAGACGCTGGCCACTTCGACGGCCACGGCCGGCCCGGCGACGGACCGCAGGTCGCGCAGCGGCGCGGCAGCGGGGCCGGCCGGCGAATCCGCGAGGCGTTCGCGCAGCCGCGATTGGATCATCTCCGCCAGGCGCTTGCTCGCGCTGATGTGCGGCTGTTGCGCTTCTTCCCACCGCACCAGGCTGCTGCCGGGGCCTTCCCGTTCGCCGCCGAGTGAGCGGAAGGCCAGCGGCGCGACCACTTGATAGTAAGCGCGGGCCGTTCCGGGCTGGCCCACCGAAGAAGCGTGCAGCGCGACATACACCGCGCCGCGCTGCGCATTGGCCACGGCGGCGCGCTCGTCGAAACTGGGGTTCGCGCCCGCGTCGCGGGTGAGCACCCCGCGCAGCCCCTGCCGCTCGAGCGCCGCCCGCAATTGCAGCGCCAGCGTCCAGGCTACGTCCTTTTCCAGGATGCCCCCCGCTCCGCGCGCGCCCGCGTCCGCCCCGCCATGCCCCGGGTCAATCACCACGGCCACGGGCTCCGCGGAAGGGGCAGCTTGGGGGATCGCAAGGGGAGTCACCAATTGGGGCGGCGCGGCCGGCGGCGGAGGCTGCTGCGCGCCCACCAGGGAAACGCCTGCAACCGCAGCGGCCAGCCCCGAAGCAAGTAAGAAACGTCGCACGTTGCGAGAATACCCTGCCCTCCGCGGCCCTTCAACTCGCCTTCGGTCGTTTCATTTTCGTCTTGCGCGCGACGCGCAACAAAAAAAGGGGAGGCGCATTGCGTGCCTCCCCGGGGTGATGGAGGGGGAACTGGGTGGCACAGGCTCTCAGCCTGTGCGCTCTATTCTGGACGCCCTGGCAATCGGACGCTTTGTGGCGCGGCGCTCCTGCGCGGCCGTTGGCCTAGCGGTTGGGACGCTTGGGCCGCGGCGGGACGCGGCGGTCGCGACGGTCCTCGCGGCGGTCCCGGACGTCCTCGCGCCGGTCGCGCGCGCCGCCGTCATGCCGGCGGTCGCGTACGTCTTCCCGCCGGTCGCGGCGGTCTTCGCGACGATCGCGCACATCTTCGCGCCGGTCGTGCCGGCGGCGGGCCCAGTGGCGCTGCTGCTCGGGCGTGAGCACGCCGCGAATCCTCTCGTTCTGGGCGCGCTCGATCTCGCGAATCTTGGCGCGCTTCTGCTCCGGGGTGAGCGACTCATCCTGGCGCACCGCCTGTACCTGCTCACGCGTGTTCTTGCGGATGTCCTTGAGCTGGGTCTTCTGGTCCTCGGTCAGGCCGAGGGCCTTTTCGTCGTCCGCGGTGAGCACCGGCGCTTCGTCCTGCGCCGTGCCGGAAGTGTCTTGCGCCCAGGCTGCGGGCGCGGCCCACAACAGCGCGCACAGCGCCAATACCGCCCAACCCAGTTTGTTCAAGCCTCGCATGCCTTCCTCCTGTTAGCCCCGGCAGCTCCACCACTCCCGCTTCGTCAAACCCAACCACGTGGGAAAAGTTGCGGCCGCGTTGTTCGCTGGCGTGCAAGCCGTCCCGCTTTCGGACAGCGCCCGAAAACGGCGAGCGCAGGCCGCTTGGCGGTAAAGCCCGCCCAGGGAGCAATTTCCGGGCGCCCGGACGCCAGGCTGAAACGGAGCCGGAATTGCTCCGTCTCAGGGTGTAGACATCCTACGTATTGGGTGTAGGATGGCTACATCCACCGGGAGGGGAGCGGCATGAAGGAGCGCTACCAGAACCGCATCGAGCTGCTGCAAGGCACGCTGGACCTGCTGATCCTGCAAACGCTGCAATGGGGGCCGCAGCACGGCTACGCCATCAGCCAGGCCATCCGCGCTAATTCCGGCGAAGTGCTCCAGGTGGACACGGGCTCGCTGTATCCCGCGCTGCACCGCCTGGAGCGCAAGCGCTGGATCGCTGCGGAGTGGCGCACATCGGAGAGCAACCAGCGCACCCGCGTGTACCGCCTGACGGCCACCGGCAGGAAGCAACGGCTGCACGAACGCTCGCGCTGGGAGCAGCTCACCGACGCCATCGCCGGCATCCTCCATCCCGCGGCCAGGGAGCAAGCCTAGGACAGGCATTCCTGCCTGTCCGTTTCGCAAGGAGCGACAGCAATGAAGCTTCCTTGGTGGCGACGCAAGCAGAAGGAAGACTTGGACGAAGAAGTGCGCGCGCACCTGGACGCGGCGATTCGCGAGCGCATGGAGCGCGGGGAGTCGCGCGCGCAGGCGGAAGCCGCCGCGCGCCGCGAGTTCGGCAACGTCGCCCTGGTGCAGGAAGTGACCCGCGACATGTGGGGCTGGGCCTCGCTCGACCGCCTCGCCCAGGACGTGCGCTACGGCCTGCGCCAGATGAGGCGCGCGCCGGGCTTCACCACCGTCGCCGTACTCACCCTGGCCCTGGGCATCGGCGCGAACACGGCCATCTTCAGCGTGGTGGATGCCGTGCTGCTCCGGACCCTGCCGGTCGCAGAACCGGAGCGGTTGGTGTTGTTCGAGTACCGGGCGGGGCTTCCCTTCAGAACGAGCGGCATGAGCGGCACCTCGTTCGTCTCGGATGACGTCAGCTTCCGTTCAGATTCTCTGTTTCGATTCGAAGTCTATGACCGGATGCGCCGGGCGCACGACTCCGCGCCCGAAAGTCCGCTCAGCGATCTCTTTGCTTTCGCTCCCATCAGTGAAATGAATGCAGTCGTAGGCCCCACGGCGGAGGTCATCGATGGACAAGTAGTGTCCGGGGGCTACTTTCGCGGTTTGGGCCTACAGCCCGTGCTGGGGCGGCCGCTCACCGAAGAAGATGACAGGGCAGGCGCCCAGCCCGTGGTGGTGCTCAGCTACCAGTACTGGCAGGAACGGTTCGGCGGGGACCCGGCCATCCTCGGCCAACCGCTCAAGCTGAATCAGCGGAGCTTCACCGTCGTCGGAGTCACGCCCCGCGCCTTTACCGGTACGTTGCAAGTGGATTATCGGCCTGCCGTCACGGTCCCGCTGGCGGCCGAGCCGTTGCTGCACGGCGAAGACAGCCGCCTGGGAACGGCGAACCGTCCCGGGACCTGGTGGCTGGATGTGATGGGGCGGCTCAAACCGGGTCCCACTCACGAACAGGCGCGCGCTTCCCTGGACGCCGCGTTTCAGGCCGCCGCACTGGAGGTCATGCCGCCGCCGCGCAGAGCGGACGAGCCGGCGCGACTGGATCCCAAGGATTATCCCCGCCTGCTGGCCGAGTCGGGCAGCCGTGGAATGCTGGATGAGCGCCGCATGCATGCGCCGGCCATCTATGGGCTGTTCATTGTGGTGGTGCTCGTCCTGCTCATCGCCTGCGCCAACATCGCCAACCTGCTCCTGGCGCGGGCGGCGTCCCGCAACGCGGAAATGACGGTGCGGCTGGCGATTGGCGCGGGGCGTGGACGTCTGATTCGGCAGGTGTTGACGGAGAGCTTGCTGCTGGCCGCGTTGGGCGGGGCCGCCGGTGTGCTCCTGGCCGTGTGGGGCAATAGCGCGTTAGTGGCGCTGGCCGAAGAAAACGCGCGGCTGGTGCCCGGCAACCTTGACCTCAGCGTGAGTTGGCGCGTCCTGGCTTTCACGCTGGTTGTATCCTGCCTGACGGGAGTGCTCTTTGGCCTGGCCCCCGCGTGGCGCACCAGAAGAGTGGATTTGGGCGCGGCGCTCAAGCAGGGCCGCGGTGCGGCCAACCCCGTTTCCCGCCTGAGCAAAACGCTCATCGTGGCCCAGGTGGCGCTGTCCTTGTTACTGCTGGTGGGCGCTGGGCTGTACATTCGCACGCTGCAAAATCTGCAAACCGTGGACCTGGGCTTTAACCAGGAGAACCTGCTGGTCTTTCGCCTGCGTCCGGAGAGCGCCGGGTACAGCGGCGAGCGGCTGGCGCAGTTCTACCGGCAACTCTTTGCCAGGCTGGACCACCTGCCGGGCGTGCGCTCCGCCACGTTCGGACGCGTCCCGCTCATTGCCGCAGACAACTATTACAACGGCATTTTGCTGCCCGGCGAGGTTGAGGAGACCGCTCCCCGCCGCTCCGCCGCCCGCCAGATGGTGCGGGAGAATTATTTCGCCACACTGGAAATTCCTTTCTTGAGCGGACGCAACTTCACCGCGCAGGATGATGCGCGCGCCCCTCAGGTGGCCATCGTCAACCAGGCATTTGCACGCGAGTTTCTTTTCAGCGGAGACGTGCTGGGCAAGCGCATCACCTTCTGGCGCAGCGGAAGGGCGGTTGAGATTGTCGGTGTGGTGGCGGACACAAAATACCAGAGCCAGCGACTGAAGGCCCCGCCCGTGCTCTTTACCCCCTGGCGCCAGGAAATTGCCGTGATCGGCGAGATGAACTTCACCGTGCGCGCGTTCGGTGATCCCACCGCGCTCGCCGCCGCGGTACAGCAGATCGTGCAGGAGCTGGACAGCGCCCTGCCGGTCACCGGCCTCGGGACGCAAGCCGCTCGCTCGCAGGCTACGCTGGGCCCGGAGCGCCTGTCCGCGCGGCTGCTGAGTTTCTTCGGCGGGCTGGCGCTGCTGCTGGCGGCTATCGGACTCTCGGGCATTCTGGCTTATTCCGTCTCCCAACGCACCAACGAGATCGGCATCCGCATGGCGCTGGGCGCGCAGGCCACCGACGTGCTGCGGCTGGTGATGGGCCAGGGAATGAGACTGGTCTTGCTAGGCCTGACTGTGGGCGCATCAATCGGGTACGGCCTGAAGCGCCTGGCGGAAAACCAAGTTTTCGGGCAAGGGTTCTGGCAAACACGGATGGCCGAGCAGCTTTATGGCGTGAGCTTGAATGACCCGCTCACAGTGACGGCCATGGGATTGCTGCTCATCTCCGTAGCGCTGCTCGCCTGCTGGCTCCCCGCGCGAAAGGCTTCGCAGGTGGATCCTTTGGTCGCGCTGCGGCACGAATAAAGGCAAGGCAAAGGCAAAAAGGAAAAAGGGAAAAGTGGGAGACCTAGGGCGGAAAGCACAATGAGATTTCCACTTTGGCGGCGCAGGCAGAAGGAAGAGTTGGACGAAGAGGTGCGCGGGCACCTCGACGCCGCCATCCGCGAGCGCGTCGCGCGCGGCGAATCGCCCGCGCAGGCGCGCGCCGCGGCCCGGCGCGAGTTCGGCAACGTCGGCCTGGTTCAGGAAGTGACCCGCGACACGTGGGGCTGGGGCTCGCTCGAACGCCTCACGCAGGACTTACGCTACGCGCTGCGCGGCCTGGCCGCCCGCCCCGGCTTCACCGTCGTGGCCATTGCTTCGCTGGCGCTGGGCATCGGCGCCAACGCCGCGATCTTCAGCCTGTGGAACGGCCTGCTGTTCTCCCCGCTTCCCGCTGTGCGTGCGCCGGAAGAGCTGGTGATGCTCACCAACCCCAACGAGTCCGGGAGTTGGACGGGGATGTGGGAAGGCCGCACCGACGGCCCGCGCGCTTGGCTGACCTACGGCGAATTCGAAGACTTGCGCGACCACGCGGACCTTTTCTCCGGGGTGATGGCTTCGCAAAGCCGTTTGAACCGGTGGCAGATGCGCTTCGAGGACGGCACGGAGCACACGGCCAATGGGCGGCTGGTTTCCGGCGGGTTCTTCCAGGTGCTGGGCGTTTCACCGGCCATCGGCCGGCTATTCACGGCGGCCGAGGACCGCAGCGATTCACCGGTGGCGGTGATCAGTCATGACTTTTGGCAACGCCGGTTCGGCGGCCGCCCCGACGCCGTCGGCAAGACCGTAGCCATCGGCAAGGCGGCGCTGACCATCATCGGCGTGGCGCCCGCGGGCTTCATCGGCGAAACCGCCGGTCAGCAGCCGGCCCTGTGGCTTCCCCTGCGCATGCAACCTATCCTGCTGCCCGGAAAGGACATGTTGCATGACACGCCTCCGGAAAAAGTGATGTGGCTGCATGTGTTCGGCAGGTTGAAGCCGGGGGTGACTCTGGCGCAAGGGGAAGCTCAAGCCAACGCCCTCCTGCAGGCGGGCATGCAGTCCTTCTATGGCGCTCCGGCGATCAAGGATCGGCCGGACTTCCTGGACCAGCAGATCAAGATTCACTCCGCCGCGCGCGGCGCTTCCTCCAAGCGCAACCAGCTCTCCGGTTCGCTTCAGGCGCTGCTGGCGGCGGTTGGCGTCCTGCTGCTGATAGTGTGCACGAACCTGGCGAACCTTCTGCTGGCCCGCGGCGTGGCGCGCCGCGCGGAAATCGCGCTGCGGCTCTCGCTGGGCGCCACTCGCGGCCGTCTGGTTCGCCAGCTCGCGACGGAAAGCCTGGCGCTGGCCGCCGCCGGTGGCCTTGCCGCTGTGGCCGTAGCCAGTTTTCTTCACGACCTCCTGGTGCCCATGCTCGGCGCTTCCGACCCGCGCTTTCAGATGAGCTTCGGGCTCAGCCCGTTGCTGCTGACCTTCGTCCTGGCCGTGACCTTCGCCGCGGCGTTGGTTTTCGGAGTGCTTCCGGCCTGGCGGGTCACCCGGATTGACACGGCGACCTACTTGAAGGAGCACAGTCGTGGGGCCGCGGGCTCGCAGAGTCCGCTGCGCTCCGGGCGCCTGCTGGTGAGCCTGCAATTGGCCCTTTCCTTGCCCTTGCTGGCCGGCGCCGGGCTGCTGGCGCGCACCGTTTACAACCTGAAAAACATGGACCTCGGATACCCGGCCCAACGCCTCCTGATGACCCGTGTTGATTTGCGCGCCGCGGGCTATGAGCCCGCGCGCCGGAGCGCGTTCCTTCGCCAAGCGCTCAACCAGGTCGAGCGACTCCCCGGAGTGCAAGCAGCAAGTTTCTCCGAACTCGGCCTCTTCAGCGGGGGCGAGTCTTCCGAAACCATCGAAGTGGAAGGCTTCACGCCAAAAGGCGCCCGTGAGCGCGGCTCCGCCACGGACCGGGTAGGTCCCGGCTACTTCACCGCGCTGGGCGTTCCCATTCTGCTGGGGCGCGAAATCCTGGAACAGGATACGGGCAATGGCCCGAAAGTGGCCGTGATCAATGAAGCGTTCGCCAGGAAGTTCTTCGCCGGCCGCAACCCCCTGGGCTTGCGCATCACCACCTTGGAGGACGACGGCCGCCGGACCAACTATCAAGTGGTGGGAGTGGCGCAGGACGCGCGCATCACCAAGTTGCGGGGCGCCATCGTGCCGCGTTACTTCGTGGCAGGGAACCAGGTGCCCGCGTCGTTGACGGATCCGGCCATCGTCGTTCGCACAACGACGGAAACTCCAGGCTTTCTGGGGACCGTCCGGAAGACCATCCAGGGAATCGACCAAGGCCTGCCCATCGTCTCCACCCGGTCCATTGAAGAGCAGGTGGTTCTGTTGACGGCGCAGGAGCGCGCTACGGCGCAACTCGCCGCTGTGTTTGGCGGCGCCGCGCTGGTCATCGCCGCGATCGGCTTGTGCGGGGTGCTCTCCTACGGCATTTCCCGCCGCACAGCCGAGATCGCCATCCGTATCGCACTGGGGGCGCACCCGCGCCGGGTCATCGGCATGATTCTCGGTGAAACGGGCGAACTGGTGGGCGCGGGGATGATCCTGGGGGGAGCGCTGGCCTACGCAACGCTGCGCTGGATTGAAAAGCAGTTGTACGGCATCTCACCACAGGATCCAGTCACCCTCGCTCTGGCCACGGGGTTGTTGCTGCTGGTGGCGCTGGCCGCCGCGTATTTCCCCGCGCGCCGGGCCGCGCGACTGGATCCCAACTTGGCCCTGCGGCATGAGTGAAGTAGGACAGGCATTCTTGCCTGCCCGTGTGTAGCGCCGGGACGGGTTGGGTCCCGGCATCCGGAGTTGAACGCAGCAGTGCCGGGACGCAATTTGTCCCGGGTTACCGGAGTGAACGATGAGGTTGCCCTTGTGGCGGCGTAAACAGAAGGAAGAATTGGACGAAGAGGTGCGCGCCCACCTCGACGCCGCCATCCGCGAGCGCATGGAACGGGGCGAATCGCCCGTGCAGGCCGAAGCCGCCGCGCGGCGCGAGTTCGGCAACGCCGGCCTGGTGCAGGAGATTGCGCGGGAGATGTGGGGCTGGGGTTCGCTCGACCGCCTCACGCAGGACTTACGCTACGCCCTGCGCATGCTGCGCCGCGCCCCGGGCTTCACTGCGGTGGCCGTGCTCACCCTGGCCCTGGGCATCGGCGCGAACACCGCCATCTTCAGCGCGGTCAATGCCGTGATGTTCCGCCCGCTGCCCGTCGAGGCGCCGGATGAGCTGGTGGACGTGCACAACACCGGCGGCGGCATGTTCAATTCCTTTTCTTATCCCAACTACAAAGACCTGCGCGACCAGAACATGGTTTTCTCCGACCTGCTCGCCTATCGCTTCGCCCCGGTGGGCTTGACGCACGAAGGCGTGAGCCAGCGCGTGTGGTGCTTCATGGTGAGCGGCAACTACTTCCCCGCGTTGGGCCTGGGCGCGCGCCTGGGCCGGCTGCTCACGCCGGAGGACGACCGGGCCCAGGGCGGGCACCCCCTCGCGGTGATTAGCTACGACTCGTGGCAGAAGCGCTTCGGCGGGCGGCCGGACATCGTGGGCCAACCCATCATCGTCAACGGGCGGAGTTACTCGATCGTGGGCGTGGCCCCGGAGGGCTTCCAGGGCACTAAAGCCATTGCCGCGCCGGAGATTTGGTTCCCCCTGGCCATGCAGACGGACATCGAGCCGGGCATGAACCTGCTGGTGGCCCGCGGGGCCCCGGTCTTCTTTGTGCTGGGCCGCTTGAAGCCGGAGGTGACCCGTGCGCAGGCACAGGCCGATCTGGAAAGCATCGGAGAAGCTCTGGCCGCGGACTTCCCGGAAGAGAACAAGAACCTGAGATTTGCGCTCTCTGATCCCGGGTTCGTTGGCAGCGGGCCGTTTCGCGGCGCGTCCATCGGGTTTGCGGCGCTGTTGATGACGGTAGCGGGGCTGGTGCTGTTGCTGGCGTGCGCCAACCTGTCGAACCTGCTGCTGGCGCGGGCCAGCGAGCGGCGCGAGGAAACGGCCATTCGCCTGGCCCTGGGCGCCGGCCGCGCCCGCCTGGTGCGGCAGTTGTTCACCGAGAGCCTGCTGCTGGCGCTGCTGGGCGGGGCGGTGGGCATGTTGCCGGCGCTATGGCCTTTGCGCTTCAGCGTGCAGATGCGGCCGCCCGCGGACTTTCCTTTGGTGCTTGATGTGTACTGGGACTACCGGGTGCTGGCCTTCGGCTTCGCCGTCACCGTGCTGACCGCGGTGGCCTTCGGCCTTTTCCCCGCGCTGCAAGCCACGCGCGCCGATGTGGTCGTGGCGCTGAAGGACACGGGCACGGCCGGGCGGGGGCGCGGCTGGGTGCGTGGCGGCTTGATCACGGCGCAAGTGGCGCTGTCGCTCGTGCTGCTGACCGGCGCGGGCCTGATGGTGCGCGCGCTGGGCCAGGCGCAAACGCTGGAGCTTGGCTTCGAGCCCGCCGGCGCCATTGAAGTGGGCTTCGATCTGCGCATGCAGGGCTACGATGCGGCGCGCGGCCGCGAATTCCAGAAGCAGTTGCTCGACCAGGTGCGCGCGCTCCCCGGCGTGCAGGCCGCGGGCTTCGCCGACGTGGTGCCGGTGGACTTGCACTTCGGCGGCACGCCTGTGTTCATCGAAGGCGCCGCGGAGGAACGCGGCGCCGCGGCGCCGCGCGCGCTCTCCTGCCGCGTCAGCCCTGGTTATCTCGCCGCGCTGGGCACGCGGCTGCTCTCTGGGCGCGACTTCACCGACCAGGACACAGCGGGCGCGGGCCCGGTGGCCATCGTCAACCTGGCCTTCGCCCGCAAGTTCTGGCCCGGCCAAGACGCGGTGGGCCAGCGCTTCAGCCTGGGCGACCCGCGCGCGCCGCGGCTGATCGTCATCGGCGTGGCGCAGAACGGCAAGTACAACAGCTTGAACGCCGACTCGCCGCCCTTTGTGTATCGCGCCGCCTGGCAATCGTACTCGGGTTCCACCGGGCTGGTGGTGCGCTCGCACGTGGACGCGCACAGCCAGATGGCTGCGCTGCGCCGCGTCCTGCGCGCCATGGATCCGAACCTGCCCGCTACCCTTGCTCCCCTGGCCGACCGCCTGGGCCTGGCGCTCCTGCCCGCGCGCGTTGCCGCGACGGTGCTCGGTTCCTTTGCACTGCTGGGACTGGCGCTGGCGGCCATCGGCATCTATGGCGTGATTTCCTACGCCGTGTCGCGGCGCACGCGCGAGCTGGGCATCCGCATGGCCCTGGGCGCCGCCAAGGGCGACGTCCTAAAGCTGGTCGTGGGCCAGGGGATGCGCCCCGCGCTGCTGGGCGCGCTGGTGGGTCTGCCCGCCACCTTCGCGCTGACCCGCTTGATGACCAGCTTCCTGTTCGGCCTCAGCGCCACCGACCCGCTTACATATGTGGTCACCGGGGCGCTGCTGGCGGCCGTGGCGCTGCTGGCGTGTTTCCTGCCCGCGCTGCGCGCCACGCGGGTGGACCCCTTGGTGGCGCTGCGCCACGAGTAAGTCATGGCCCTTCGGGTCACAACGGAGGATGAGAATGGAGTCGAGCCGCGCTAAGTTGGCACTGGCTGAGCTGGCGCGAGAGGTCGAGTCACTCTGGTGC
>Ga0187893_10002213_pt1 | contig 43426 bp, 40 predicted proteins | sample MA1701074metaG_FD_139574 | JGI IMG/M metagenome (GOLD analysis project Ga0187893, IMG submission 139574) | White microbial mat communities from a basaltic lava cave in the Kipuka Kanohina Cave System on the Island of Hawaii, USA - MA170107-4 metaG ... | reverse complement strand
CATCTCGCCGGGCAGGATGATGTCCTTCAACGCCATCCCGCCGACGCGCACGCCGAACTGCTCCATTTCCGCGCGCACCTGGACTGCCACTCGCTCGTCGATCGCCACCTTCTCCGCCAGAATTCCTTCCAGCGTCCGGTGGCCGAGCGTCTGCCGGACGGCGAGCTGCACGGTGCGGTAGAGATGGTCAGCGTAGTCCTTGACGCCCTGCTTGGCCTGTACCGCGTCGAGCACCTGATACCGGCCCAGATGTTGACCCGGATCGAGACCTTGTCCTTGGTCAGGATCTCCTGACCTGCAATATCGAGCGTCTGCAGACGGAGATCGACCACATCTACGCGCACCGCACCCGCCGCATTCCAGAAGGCGTATCCGCCGGGAGCAAGAGCACGGAGGAACTTCCCGTCGAGGAAGAGCAATCCGGTCTTGCCCTCTTCTACCGTGGTGAACGTCACGCCAGTTTCGCGGCCCAGGCGCGACACGGGGCCCACGAGCGCGGTGGGAACCTCGGGGTTCGCCCTGGCATCGGTCACCTTGGCGCTGACCTGTGCCAGTCCCTTCCAAAACAGTAGCCGCTGGCCGGGGCCGGTGACCCGTACGACCTTTCCGTCAAACGACACAAGTGCGACTTCGTGGTCGCCAGTCTCCACAACTGTAAAGTAGCGCTCTGACACCGCGGGCTGATGCTTGAACAGATAGTCCGCCCACCGCGATTCGAATACCATTTCGCGGATATTGCGCATTTCTAGCTCGACGTTCCGGCCCGTGATCCAGTACGCGCCAGGATCGAGCATCCGCTCGAAACGGCCCTTCCGAATCAAAAGAACACGTTCGAGGTCCCCTACCGGGACCCGTTGCAGAAACAACATGACAACTCACCTCGTTTTCAAAAAATTGGGACAACCGGCGGACGGGCCGCCCTCACCTTCCCTCCGCGGGTCAAGCAAATGATTCGCAGCCAGGGAGCCGCGGGTCGCCCCCAAGCCCCCGCCTGGCCGGGTGGAAACATCGCAGCTTCAGATGGAGCGAACAGTTCGGAGAACGCGAGCGCTTGGAAGGATGCCAACTCAGAATGAGTGGCGCGAGGGCAGCCCAGCTACCAGGTTACAGGAGCCGTTTCAAGCGGCTGGCTGGTCGGATAGCGGGATTCGAACCCGCGTCTGTCAGATTTAATAATCTGATGCTCTACCCACTGAGCTATATCCAGGGTGTGGAGACACGCCGTGTGAGCCGGTACGCGGTAGCCCATGGGGGCCGCGCCAGCGAGGGTTTGCGAACCTCGACTTCTGGCGAACATGGCAATGACCTCCTTCGAGTATTTTGCGGGAGAAAAGAGCAGCTGTCAAGGGAAAACACCACATTTATGTGGTGTCGCAAGGGTTGCTGTACATCGAGAACCGGCATTGGAGTATACTTAAAACTGTTCTGGCCTGGGCTCCCGGGCTTCCTCTCTCCCCTGATCCATCGAGCGCTCGAAGCATGTTCGACAACCTAAGCGAAAAACTGCAGCGGGTCTTCAAGAACCTCAAAGGTGAAGGCAAGCTATCGGCCGAAAATATGGAAGCGGCACTGCGCGAGATTCGCGTGGCGCTGCTCGAGGCCGACGTGCACTTTCGCGTCGTCAAGCAGTTGATGGAAGCCATTAAGGAGAAGGCGATGGGACAGGAAGTACTCACCGCTCTTTCGCCGTCGCAACAGGTAGTCAAGATCGTCCGGGACGAGCTAGTGAAGATTCTGGGCACCCACCAGGCGCGATTGCGCACCGCCAAAGAGCCGCCCACGGTCATCTTCCTGGTCGGCTTGCAGGGCTCCGGCAAGACAACATCCAGCGGAAAGCTCGCGCGATGGCTGAGCAAGAATAGCCACTCTCCGATTCTCGTTTCGGTGGACGTTTACCGTCCCGCAGCCCGGCAACAGTTGGCTGTTTTGGCGCGCGACCTAAAGATCCCGATCTACGAAGGACCATCCGGCGGGACCAATCCGCTCGAATTGGCGCGCGGTGCGCGGCGGGAGGCGATGCAGACGGGCCGCGACACGGTGCTGGTGGACACGGCCGGCCGGCTTCACATCGACGAAGAATTGATGGTCGAGCTGCAGCAGTTGAAGGACGCGCTGAGCCCGACTGAGATTCTGTTTGTGGCCGATGCCATGACCGGTCAGGATGCCGTCAAGAGCGCGGACGAGTTCCACAAGCGTCTCGGCATCAGCGGCGTCATCCTTACCAAGATGGATGGCGACGCCCGCGGCGGAGCGGCATTATCGATCCGGCAGGTGACCGGGCAGCCTTTGAAGTTCGTTGGCGTCGGCGAAAAGTCCGACGCATTCGAGCTGTTCCATCCCGAGCGCGTGGCGTCGCGGATCCTCGGCATGGGCGACGTGCTTTCACTGATCGAAAAAGTCGAGGAGAACATCGATCAGCGCAAGGCCGAGGAAATGCAGCGGAAGATGCTCGAGGACGAATTCACGCTCGAGGACTTCCGCGACCAGTTGCGGCAGTTGTCCAAGATCGGTTCGCTCGAATCGCTCATCGGCATGATGCCCGAAGTCGGGCCGTTCAAAGAGCTTAAGAAACAGAAGGTAGACGAGAAAGAGTTGACGCGGGTAATCGCAATCGTCGACTCGATGACTCCGGCCGAGCGCCACAACCACATGATTGTCAATGGAAGCAGGCGGCGCCGGATCGCCAAAGGGAGCGGGACCACGGTTCAGGAGGTGAACCAGCTTCTCAAGCAATACGGAGACGCCAGACGCATGATGAAAAGTCTCACCAGCGGCCTGATGGGGGGGAAGATGGGTGGAAAAATGGGGGCGATGCTCGGCAAACGCCTCAGCAAGTTCAAGATGCCGCCCATGGGCGGCCGGTAGGCCGGGATTGCAATGTCCGGTAGCGGACCTCCCCATAGATATGAGAAATTAGTACGGACAGGAGAAATAGAAGACAGATGCTGCGAATTCGATTGGCCCGGTTTGGTGGAAAGAAAAAGCCAACCTACCGGGTTGTAGTGACCGAGAAATGGCGGGCGCGCGACAGCCGGTGTGTCGAGATCGTGGGTCACTACGATCCCATAGCCAAGCCCGCGCGTGTAGACTTGAAACACGACCGGATCAGCCATTGGATCAAGAGCGGAGCACAGCCTTCGGATACGGTCCAACGCCTTATGAAGTCGAATCCAGCGCCGGCTGCAGCCTGAAAAGCGTCCAGCACCACCCCTCCGTGTGGGTTCCTTCTGGAACTACGGTGTTATATTTGAAGTAGATAGGAGCCAGCGTCATGGACGGGATGGGCATCAAGGAACTGGTTCAAGAAATCGCGAAGGCCCTCGTCGACATCCCAGAAGACGTGAGCGTACGAGAAATCCAGGGCGAGCAGACAACCGTTCTCGAGTTGAAGGTCGCGCCGAGCGATCTTGGGAAGGTTATTGGCAAGCAAGGCCGTACCGCCAGATCGATCCGAACGCTACTCGGGGCAGCCGGGATGAAGTTGAATCGCCGGTTTAACCTTGAGATTCTCGAGTAGGATTCTGGGCCGGATGCAGGCGTCGGATTGGGTAATCGTCGGGCGCCTGGAACGTAGCCGCGGGCGCCGTGGCGAGATTTTGGTTCGCAGTAGTTGGGGACCAGAACAGTTTCTGGGTAGAGAGTTTCAACTGCTTGGATGCCCGGGCAAGGACAGGTTGCATGTCGAGCAGGCGTGGACGCATGGGGACCGGCTGATTCTGAAATTTGCCGGAATCGATAGCATCGGCGAAGCAGACACGCTCCGGCGGGGTGAGTTGGCGATCCTGAGGGCGGATCGGCCGGCCCTGGAGGAGGAGGAAGTCTACCTTGCCGATCTTGCGGGTTGTGACGTCGTTGACGCTGGCGGCCGTATGGTGGGTGTTGTAAGCGGATGGCAGCAAACCGCAGGCCCGGTGTTGTTAGCCGTGAAGTCCGCGGCGGGCGACGAGGTCTTGATCCCGTTTGCACGGTCGATTTTTACGAAGATTGACATCCTGGGAAAGCGGCTGGAAGTGGAGTTGCCGGAAGGATTGCTGGAATTGAATCGGTCATGATTTTCCATGTCCTGACGATTTTCCCGGATTTTTTCCCGGGAATTCTGGGACACGGCATATTGAGCCGGGCAATTCGGGCCGGTTTAGTCGAGGTTCGCATTCATAATCTGCGAGACTGGGCCGCAGACCGCCATAAGACCGTGGATGACCGGCCGTTCGGAGGCGGGGAAGGCATGTTGCTGAAGCCCGAGCCCATCTTCGACGCCGTCGAAACCGTGCTCCCAGAACGGGGAGTTGGCCGGAAAGTGATCTTGCTATCGGCGCAGGGCCGGGTGTTTGACCAGCAGGCGGCGCGGAGGCTGGTACAATCGGACGAGTTGTTGTTGATCTGCGGCCGGTATGAAGGAGTCGATGAGCGAGTGGCCGAGCATTTGGCCGATGAAGAACTCGCCATCGGCGATTATGTTTTGAGTGGCGGCGAGTTGGCCGCCGCGATCGTAATGGATGCCGTCAGCCGGCTGGCTCCGGGCGTTGTGGGTAATGAAGCCAGCGCGGTCCAGGAGTCGTTCCGGCAGGATGAGGAACTGGGTTGCGAGATTCTCGACTGTCCGCAATATACGCGGCCGGCGGATTTCCGGGGCTGGAAAATTCCGGAAGTCTTGGTGAGCGGAAATCACGCCGCGATCCGGCAATGGAGACGCGAAGCGGCTCTGGCCAAGACCAGGCGAAACCGGCCGGATTTGTTGCGTGCGTGAACTTAGGAGAAGGGAAGTAGACATATGACGAACAGATTGGTAGCCAAGATCGCCGGGAAACACCAGAAGGCCGAAACTCCCCAGATGCGCCCGGGGGATACGATCCGGGTGCAGGTAAAGATCAGAGAGGGCGATAAGGAGCGCTTGCAGGCGTTCGAAGGGACAGTCATCGCCCGGCACAATACGGGAATTGGCGAGACCGTGACTGTTCGCAAGACCAGCTTCGGCCACGGCGTCGAGCGTATTTTTCCCTTGCACGCGCCGGTGGTCGACAAAGTGGAACTGATCCGCACCGGCAAAGTCCGGCGCGCCAAACTCTACTACCTGCGCGGGCTCAAAGGCAAGGCCGCCCGCTTGCGCGAGCGTGAGTAACCGTTGGGCTGCACTACGCGGCTGGAGCGCCTGGCACGCGCGGAAGGATTCTGCCGTGTCGCGGGTCTCGATGAGGCCGGACGTGGCTGTCTGTTCGGGCCGGTGTTTGCCGCCGCTGTGATCCTCGATCCATCCCTCCCCATTCGTGGGATTAATGATAGCAAGCAACTAACACCGGAGGAGCGCGAGGAAGCAGCGCCGCTCATTCGCGCGCGTGCGGTAGCCTGGGCGGTGGCCCAGGTGGCCGCCGCGGAAATAGACCGCATTAATATCCTCCAGGCCTCACGGCTGGCGATGAAGCTGGCAGTCGATATGCTCACTCCAGCCCCCGATTTCCTTTTGGTGGATGCGGTGGATGTGGACTTGCCCTTCCCGCAGCGCGCTGTAATTCATGGAGATGCGCTTTCGAGATCGATTGCGGCCGCCTCGATTCTGGCCAAGGTCGAACGCGACCACAGTATGAAAGAGTGGGACAGGCTCTATCCGCAGTATGGTTTCTTGTTTCATAAGGGATACGGCACGCCGCAACACCTCCAAGCGCTCATCGAGTATGGTCCGACGCCGTACCACCGTTTCAGTTTCGAGCCTGTTCGACAGATCGCTTTTCCTTCTCAGCAATTGTCTTTGTTCGCGGAGCCAGACTGTGATGCCTGAAGCCTCCGGCCGCTACCGCTGGTATCACAAGATGATGGGGTTGTTGTTTGTGGTTCTGTGCTTTGAGCTGGGGGTGTTCTTGCTGGTCTTCCCTTGGATGAATCAGTGGGAGTATAACTACTTCGCGTGGATCGATCCAAGATCGGCCGAAGGGGCGGATTGGGCCAGACGGTGGCGGCAACTTTGGCTGAACCCGTATTTCCGTGGGGCTGTGAGCGGGCTGGGGGTGTTGAACTTGTATGTGGCCGCGCGCGAGATCTTGCGCTTGCGGCGATTCTCAGAAGACGCGGAGCCGGTGGAAGAAACACCGGTTTCGCTAGAATGAAGGAAGATCCTATGGAAACACCAAGTCCGGCCGCCATCGTGGCCGAAGTCGCCCGGAATGTGGTTTCCGGCAAGAAGACCGAGCCGCCCCGCGGGACGATCGCGGAGTGGACCGTGACGATTCTGTTACTGCTGTTCGGAACCACAACGCTCGTCCAGGCGTTCGTGATCCCGACGGGATCGATGGAAGACACGCTGTTGATCGGAGACCACCTGCTGGTGGATAAGTTGACCTATTCGCCGCCTGGTCCCATAAGCAAGTATTTGTTGCCCTATAGCGATGTCCAGAGAGGCGACATCATCGTGTTCCGGTACCCGATCGACATCCGGCAGACTTTCGTGAAGCGCGTGGTGGGCGTGCCAGGCGACCGGATCCGTATCGACCGCAAGCAGGTGTTTCTCAATGGCCGCGAGCTTCATGAGCCATACAAATTCCACAAGATGGATTACTTCGATTCCTACCGCGACAATTTTCCGAGCGAGCCGAACGTGCGCGTGTTCGATCCGGCTCAGGCCATGCTCGAGAAGGATGTGCAGAACGGCGAAGTGGTGATACCTCCGGGGAGTTATTTCGCGATGGGCGACAATCGAGATTCGTCGCTCGACAGCCGGTACTGGGGATTCGTGCCCCGGGACAACGTCATTGGCAAGCCGCTGATCATCTATTGGTCCTACGATGCGCCAACGGAAAGGCTCGCGAGCGCCGATATCGGGCTGGATCACCTGATGGATATCGCGCTGAACTTCTTTACGAAAACGCGTTGGAAGCGCACCTTCATGCTGATTCGCGGCTATCCCACGGGGAGGCAATAGATGAAACCGGCCAGGCCGCTTCGGAATACCATTGCCGAATGGACGGTGACGGCGCTCATCATGGTCTGGGCCTCAACCAATGTCGCCTGGCCATTCGTGGTGCCGACGGGATCGATGGAAAGCACGGTGCTGACCGGCGATCACGTGATTGTGGACAAGCTCGCGTATTCTCCTTCGGGAACGGTAAGCCGGTATTTATTGCCGTACCAGGACGTAAGGCGCGGCGACATAGTCGTGTTCCGGTTTCCGCTGCAGATGCAAGAGAATTATGTAAAGCGCGTGATCGGCATGCCGGGCGATCGCATTCGCATCGAGAACAAGCAGCTTTTTCTCAACGGCAAGGCGGTTGCCGAGCCGTACAAACAGCATGTATCGGAGACGATCCTTCCGTATCGCGATCAGTTTCCCGGAGTTCCATTCGGACCGGTGAGCGAAGAGGGGCGCCTGATGATCGAGCAGCACACGGCGAACGGGGCGTTGATTGTCCCCGCAGGCCGGTACTTCGTGCTGGGCGACAATCGGGATGACTCGTGGGACAGCCGCTATTGGGGCTTCGTCCCACGCGAGAACATCGTCGGGAAACCGTGGATCATTTACTGGTCGTATGAAGCGAAGCCCGGAGCGCTGAAAGAAGCAGTCAATCTGGACCATCTCGCCGATCTCGCTCTGAACTTCTTTTCCAAGACGCGATGGGACCGGACCTTGCGCGTCGTTCGTGGCCATCCGCTCGAGTAAATGCGAAAAGTCAATCCGTATGCGCTCATCCTGGCGGGCGGCCGGGGAACACGATTCTGGCCGCGGAGCCGAATAAAAACCCCAAAGCAACTGCTTACGTTCCTAGGCGAGCGAACGCTGCTGCAGGATACGGTGGATCGCCTGCTGCCGCTGGTCCCGGCGGAAAGAATCTGGATTCTCACGAACGATCATTTGAGGGACGACGTGATCGCGCAGTTGCCGGAAGTGCCCACGCGGCAAGTGCTGGCCGAACCTGCGCAGCGGAACACGGCTCCGTGCCTGGGTCTCGCGGCGCATCTGATCCGGATCGAAAATCCTAACGCGGTCTTGGGAGTATTTCCAGCGGATCATTACATTTTGCGACCGGCGCGTTTCCGATCGTTTGCGAAGCCCGCCTTCACCGCCGCTGAGCAGGGAAAACTCGTCACCATAGGAATTCAGCCGCGCTGGCCGGAGACGGGATACGGGTACCTGGAGTTTCCGCGCGGCGTAAAGGTGGGAGGGAAGAAAGCGGTCGAACTGAAGCGGTTCCGTGAAAAACCGGACCTGGCGGCTGCGAAGAGGTTCGTGCGGGCGGGACGGTTTTTCTGGAACGCTGGGATGTTCTTTTGGAAGGCGGAAACGTTTCTGGACGCTCTGCGAAGATACTTGCCCAAGACGGCATCGTTGCTTGCGTCGCTGCCAGGCGTTGACGATTCACGGTTTGGCGGTGCACTCGAACGAGTCTACCCGCAGTGCGAAGACATTTCCGTAGACTTCGCCGTAATGGAGAAGGCGGCAACAGACGGAATGGTGGCGGGACTGGCGGCCGATGAGATCGGATGGAATGACCTGGGAAGCTGGAATGCGGTGTACGATCTGCTCCACCGCGATGAGGCCGGTAACACCTTGCGGACAGCCACTGTGACAAGCGACGATGTTGCGGGATGTTACGTGGATGCGCCGGGAAAGCTGGTGGCGTTGGTGGGCGTAAAGGATCTGGTGATAGTGGACACACCAGATGCACTTCTGGTGGCCGATCGTAACCGTACGCAAGAGGTGGGACCGGTGGTGAAGGAATTAGAAAAGATGGGACGCCGGGATCTAGTGTGAGGCTCTATCTTAGAGTGTCCGTCTACTGAGCTCCGCGCGAAAGCAACATCACCTTGGCCGTTTGAAGCATGATGTAGAAATCAAGTGCCGGCGACAGGTTCTTGATGTAATAAATGTCGTACTCGAGCTTTGTAATCGTGTCTTCCATCGTATCGCCGTATTTGTGATTGATCTGGGCCCACCCAGTGATTCCAGGCCGCACGCAGTGCCGGTGACGGTAGAAGGGAATTTTCTCCGAAAGAGTGGAGACGAATTCGGGCCGCTCGGGCCGGGGGCCCACGATCGACATCTCGCCCTTGATCACGTTAAATAGCTGCGGAAGCTCGTCCAGGCGCGTCTTCCGCATGAATCGCCCAAACCGCGTAATGCGTGGATCGTCCTTTGCGGCCCAAACCGCGCCCGTTTCAGCCTCTGCGTTTTGTTTCATAGACCGGAACTTATAGAGCGTGAAGACCTTGTCATGGTGGCCGACCCGAGTTTGGCGGAACAGCACCGGGCCACGCGAGGTCAATCGGACCAGAATAGCCGTCACCAACAGAATCGGTAAGAGGAATAAGAGACCGATGGCCGCGATGGCGACCGAATAGAGCGCTTGCAAGCGAAGCGTAGCGGGACGAGGACCCAGCTCGCGGGAAAAGATCAGTTGCGATGGCCGCAGACGCTGCGTGGGAATCCGGCCGAACACGGTTTCGTAAGCGTTAGCGGCGTCCTCGATGAGAGTACCGGCAAAATTGATCTCGAGTAAGTCTATCACCGGCATACGCTGCCGCCGTTCTTCCAGTCCGACGATCACCCGGTCCGGTTTGTGCTCTTCCACGATCTTGCGGAAGCTCTCCAGATCACCCAGAACGGGAGGCTTCTCGATCGGATTCTCCGGCTGCGTGTCCAGGACAAAACCGATCGGGATAAGCCCGAACTCCGGTTTCTCCAGAAGAGCAGAGGCGAGGCTCCGGTTGGTTTCGCTGGCGCCCAGGAACAAGACCCGCTGCGTGTTGAGATTCGCGATGAGTACCGTGCTGTACAGGATTCTCCAGATCGGCAACAATACCATCAGCGCGACGCTGCCTGTCATTAAGATCTTTCTGGGAAGCAGCAGCCATGGAGCTAGATAGCCGACCCCGGCTTCAAACAGGAATGCAATCCCTAGAGCAAGGCAGATCTGCTGCATCAGGAGAAACCGTGAACTGATGCGGAAATTCGAATAAAGATCCTGAAAGTAGAGTCCCAGGATAATGCCCACCACGAGCACACTGATCCGCAAGAGTCCGTCTTCGTATTGGAGCCAGATCAGCGGATCTATATCAGCATGGAGGTAGGTGGCGAAAACATACGCACTCGCCACCAATGTGACCTCGGCGAAAATGAGAGCAACGATGGCGGAACGAACCACTCGCCCGATCAACTTGGTACCTCGTCATCCGCCGGAATCATCTTTCTATCAAGGTAACAAAATTGCCTCGATCTGCTCTCATGACAATCCACGGATTGATTGCGAAGGCCAATCGAACCACCGTGCCGTCAGAAGTGATTCCACAACAGTGGAACTATCTCCTGAATCCGAAGCATGCCGAGTTCGGTCAAATAGAAGTAGGGCGACCGGAACAATTCGTATTCGACCTCCCGGCTGCGGAAGAAATAGATCTCTCGGCCGCCAAAGCACCGTATTCCCGATAGAATTGCAGTAGATGATGCTATCCTATTGATATAGAATCCCTTCCCATGTTCTCGCTGTCCCATCTCCGCGCATTGGAAGCCGAGTCTATTCACATCCTTCGCGAGGTCGCTGCCGAGTTCGCCAGACCCGTGATGCTGTACTCGATCGGCAAGGACTCCTCCGTCATGGTCCGCTTGGCTCAGAAGGCATTCCATCCGGGCAAGATCCCGTTTCCTCTGCTTCACGTCGATACTACATACAAGTTCGGGGAAATGATTACCTTCCGCGATGAGTTCGCCCGATCCATCGGCGCCGAGTTGATCGTCCACACCAACACCAAAGCCATCAATGAAGGCGCCAATCCGTTCGCCTTGGGAACCTCAAAGTGCTGCGCACTGCTGAAGACCCGCGCCCTACTGGACGCTCTCGAATCCGGTGGATTCGACGCCGCCTTCGGCGGAGCGCGCCGCGATGAAGAAAAATCGCGAGCCAAGGAGCGAATCTATTCTTTTCGCGATCGCTTCGGGCAATGGGATCCCAAAAACCAGCGCCCCGAGCTTTGGAACCTGTATAACGCGCGCGTCGATAAGGGTGAATCAATCCGCGTCTTTCCACTCTCCAATTGGACCGAGCTGGACGTCTGGCATTACATTTACGTCGAGAACATTCCGGTAGTCCCGCTCTATTACGCTAAGCCGCGCGAGATGGTGATCCGCGGCGGTGCGCTGATCCCGCTCGAGCACAACATTCGGCTTCTTCCCAATGAGAAGCCCGAGACAGTGATGTGCCGGATGCGGTCGCTGGGATGCACGTATTGCACCGGCGCGATCCGATCTGAGGCGGACACAATTCCCAAGATCATCGAGGAACTGATCGGCTTCCGCCGTTCCGAGCGCGAAAATCGAGTGATTGACCATGACCAGGAAGGGTCGATGGAGCTGAAGAAGCGCGAAGGATACTTCTGATGGCCAGCCCGCTTTTCTCACGACCCAAACAAGACGTGGCGCACGCACTCGTGCGTGCCGCGTCGGCACTCGTGCCGACGCTTGGCCAGCTTACACTGATTGGCGGAACCCTAGCGTCCCGAAGAGTCGGGACGCGGCAGGCAAGAGTGCCCGCGCCACGAGGACGGGGCTGCTTTTCTCAAGAGGACTGAGACATGCGGACCGGCATCGAGGAGGTTCTCGCCGAGCACGAATCGTCCGAGCTACTCCGCTTTTCGACTGCGGGCAGCGTGGATGATGGCAAGTCGACGCTGATCGGCCGGCTCCTCTACGACTCCAAAGGCGTCTACGAAGACCAGCTTTCTTCCGTCAAGAATTCCCGTCTGAACCGATCTACCGGCCCGATCGATTTTTCTCTGCTCACCGATGGCCTCCGCGCCGAACGCGAGCAGGGCATCACCATCGACGTCGCATACCGTTACTTCTCCACGCCGAAGCGGAAGTTCATCATCGCCGATACACCCGGTCACGAACAGTACACCCGGAACATGGCAACCGGTGCTTCCACGGCGTCTCTTGCCATCATCCTGATCGATGCGCGCAAGGGTCTTCTTCCGCAGTCGCGCCGCCACTCCTATATTTCCTGGCTGTTGGGCATTCCGCACCTCGCTGTCGCCGTCAACAAGATGGATCTGGTGGACTATCGCCAAGATCTCTTCCGTCAGATCGAGTCCGATTACCGTGCCTTTGCCGCACAGCTTGGATTCCACGGCATACACGTGATCCCGATCTCCGCGCTCGAAGGAGATAACGTCGTCAAACGTGGTACGCGCATGCCCTGGTACACAGGCCCCACGCTGCTCGAACATCTTGAAACGGTCTCCATCTCCTCGATCCACAACTTCGAAGACTTGCGATTTCCCGTTCAGTATGTGATCCGCCCGGATCTCGACTTCCGCGGCTTTGCCGGCCAGCTTGCCTCGGGTATTCTGCGCCCGGGCGATCCCGTGATGGTGCTGCCGTCGGGCCGCACCTCACGAGTGCAGTCAATTACGACTTTCGATGGGCCGCTCGACCTGGCGTTTCCGCCGATGCCGGTCAACGTCACACTCGAACACCAAATCGATATCAGCCGCGGCGATATGATCACCTCCCCGGTACGTCCGCCGCACGTATCGCGGCGCATCGACGCCATGCTCGTTTGGATGAGCGAACACCCGTTGCAGCTCAACCATTCTTACCTCCTCAAGCACACCTCCCAGCAGGTCACCGCCACGGTCCGCCGAATTCAATACAAGGTGGACATCAATACTCTCGACCGAAACCCAGCCGCAACGCTCGAGCTCAACGAAATCGGCGCCGTTTCGATCGAAACAACTCGGCCGCTGTTCTTCGACGCCTACCGCCGCAACCGCGCCACAGGCAGCCTGATCCTCATCGACCGGATCACCAACTCGACCCTGGCCGCGGGCATGATTCTCGAACGCCCGGCCTCGCCGGATACAGCCACCGAATCCGAGGCGCAAATCGAGTTTCGCGCCAGCCGCCTCACGCCTGCTGAGCGGTACGCCCGCGCGGGGCACCGTCCCATAACCATCTGGCTTACCGCGCGAGCTGATCTGGCATGGCTTCTCGAGCGGCGATTATTTGACCGCGGCTGCCAGGTCCAAGCCCTCGCCGACGACGTCGAGAGTCATCTGCTCCCCGACCTCGCCCGGACTCTGAACAACGCCGGTGTCATAGCCATCTGCTCGCTCGCTTCGGGGGATCCGCACGAGTTGACACGCGCCCACCGGCTTATCGGTGCTCGCAATCTCCTCGAATACAGCCCCGGCTCCCTGCCCCTCAATGACTCGGTTGCTGTGGAACAGATCCTGACCGATCTGGAAACTCGCGGACTCTTCCTCGAGGGGGACATCTTGTCCGGTGAAGGCATCTAAATCCGCCCCACCCCTCACTATCAGCACTTCACCCCTTTCATATTCTCAACATAGCCCAGTTGACCTACTGTCGAATCATCGATAATTCCGTTTAGTATAGGGAGAGGGATGTCTATGCTTACAACTCGCTTAGTTTTCTTCTTTCTGATTGCCGCTTGTGCATCGGCCCAAACCCATGGGCGCCTATCCGGTTCGGTTACCGACCCGACCGGTGCTGCCGTCCCAGCCGCCGCAATACGTCTTACCCTGCCCGGCGAAACCGTAGCTGTGATCTCCGCCTCGACGACCGAACAGGGACTCTTTTCTCTTTCCGGCATTCGCCCGGAGACCTATGACCTCATTATTGAGGCTCCCGGTTTCCGCAAACATACCGTTCGGAAAGTGAAGGTCGATCCGGGCCGTGAGACATCGCTCGCCCCCATCGCGCTCGAGCTCGGTACCGTCAATGAAGTAGTGGAAGTCGCAGCCAACTTGCAAGGCGTGCAGACTTCCAATGCCGAAGTCTCGACTACGCTCAGGACGGAACAGATTCGTGGGCTCCCAATGATCGACCGCAGCCCGCTCGCCCTGATCCTGACTCAGCCAGGCGTCTCCAATGGCCGCGGAAACACCGTCATCAATGGCCAGCGGACGACTTTCAGTAGCGTCACGCTCGACGGCATCAACATTCAGGATAACCTGATCCGCGAGAACGGTCTCGATTTTCTCCCCAATCTGCTCCTGCTCGATCAGGTGAGCGAAATCACGGTGGCGACTTCGAACCCAAGTGCTGCCTCCGGCGGAGGATCCTCGCAGATCATGTTCACGACTCCCTCCGGCACGAACAGTTTTCATGGCAACCTGTTCTGGTCCAACCGCAACAATATTACGTCGTCCAACACTTGGTTTAACAACCAGCGCGGTCTGCCACGCGGGCATCTGAATCAGAATCAGGCGGGCGGTTCGATCGGGGGGCCCATCGTTCGGAATAAGCTCTTGTTCTATGCCAACTACGAGCTGTTCCGCCTGAAACAGCAGATCACGGCAAACCGGCAGATTCTCACATCCCAAGCACGCCAGGGAATCTTCACCTATGTCAATTCCGGTGGTGCGGTCCAGCAAGTGGACCTCCTGCGATTGGGAGGATTCACGATGGATCCGACTGTACGCCAACTGATCCAGCGTGTGCCTACCGATATCAATAACTTCACGATTGGCGATTCCCGGCCCGAACTCCTCAAAAATACCGCCGGATATTCATATCCGATCCGCTCCAACCGCACCCGCGACAACATTACAGGAAAGCTCGACTACTACCTGTCCGACCGCAACAACTTCGCCGGCACGTTTGCCTGGAACCGGGACATCCTCGACCGGCCGGATGGCGTCACCAACTTCAACACTATCCCCGATCTCCGCAATGATAACGATGCGAAGTTCATTTCGGCCACCTGGCGGTGGAATCCCCGTCCCACGCTAACCAATGAGCTGCGCGGCGGGTTTAATCTTGCTCCTGGGATCTTCGCAAAAGATGGAACGTACCCGGAGTACTTTCTGGCGGGACTGGTGTTCACCAACCCGGTGAGCACGGTCGAGGCGGAGGGCCGTTATACCAACACTTATCAACTCGCTGACAACGTAACGTGGAACCGCGGCCGCCACAATTTCGAGTTTGGGTTCCAGTCCACTATGGTCCGTACGGAGATCTATCACGAATACGGCATCACACCCACCTATACACTCGGCTTCAGCACAAACAACAACCGTGCGCTTGCGCCCGCGCAATTGCCGGGCATCAGCGCCGCCGACTATCAGACGGCCAACGCATTGCTCTCCAATCTAGCGGGCGTGATCCTCGGCTCCGAGCAAGATTTCAACATCGCTTCGCGCACGTCCGGATTTGTGCCCGGCGCACGGTGGGTACGCAACTTCCCGTTCGGCAACCATGCTTTGTACTTCCAGGACAAATGGAAAGTGAATCCACGTCTCACGCTGACCCTGGGCTTGCGCTACGACTATTGGACCGTCATGAAGGAGCGCGACGGCCTTGGACTGCTTCCGGTAGTGCAGAACAATGACGTACTGGGAACGCTCCGCTCCAACGCGTCGCTCGACTTTGCGGGACCGTTATACAACAAGGACCTCAATAATTTTGGCCCCAACTTCGGCTTGGCTTGGGACTTCACCGGCCGCGGCAAGACGGTCTTCCGGGCCGGTTACGCCATCAGCTACGTCTACGACGAGCACGTTCGGGCCCTCTGGAACACGATGGACACCAATCGAGGGTTGTTGGCTACAACAAGCCGAAGCGACCACACGGGCCTCCTGCGCGACGGTCCACCGCGAATACCCACTCCTGTGTTCCGCCTGCCACGCACGTTCCGCGAGAATTTCGCTCTCGATCCTCAGAGCGCCTTCGCCATCGCCGATCCAAATCTGCGAATGCCTTACCTGCAGCAATTCAGCGCAGGCATCCAGCACCAGGTCTTCAGGGATGCGATTCTCGAAGTCCGCTATGTTGGAAATCATGGCACGGGACAACTTCGCGCCGTGGATTACAACCAGATCGTCATCAGGGAAAACGGGTTCCTCGACGACTTCAATCGCGCGCGCAACAACGGTTTTCTCGCCCAGCAACGCAACGGCGTCTTTGATCCCCGGTTCAATCCGGCGGTTCCGGGTAGCCAGCAACTCACCGTGTTTCCGCGCCTTTCGGGCGGTGCGCTCACCAACTCCACCGTGATTGGATTGATCCAAACCGGAGCAGTGGCGGGTTTGGCCAATCTCTATCAAGTGAACGGCTTCAATCCATTGGACTATAGCTTCTACCGGAACCAGTATGCCCAGGGACTCAACGTCATGGGCAACGCCAGTCACGCGACCTATAACGGTCTCCAGATCGATTTCCGGCGGCAAACTTCAAGCGGTATCTATTTTCAGGCCAACTATACGTTCTCGAAAGTGCTCAGCGATTCCGTGGGCGAAGGGATTGTCCGTTTCGAGCCGTACTTGGATTTCGACAGCCCGCGCCTGGAGCGTTCGAGAACCCTCAACGATCTGAACCATGTCTTCAAAGCCAACTGGGTTTATGATCTACCGGTAGGGAAAGGCCATCGCTTCGATGGCGGGCCGTTGTCGCGTCTTGTCAGCGGCTGGAAGACCGGCGGATTCCTCACCTGGCAGTCCGGCACGCCTTTCTCGGTGCTTTCGGCCCGCGACACATTGAACCGGCAGGGCCGGTCGGGCAACAATACGGCGAATACCACGCTCAACTACAGTCAGCTCCAGGAAGTGCTTAGGCTGCGCATGACCGGCAACGGCCCCATGTTGGTTCCCGACAGCGTCGTGAACCCTCGAGACGGCCGCGCAGTAGCACCTGACGGCGGGCAGCCCTTCGCCGGGCAGATCTTCTTCAACCCAAGCCCGGGAGGCCTCGGTGCGCTGCAACGCCGGATGTTTAGCGGTCCGCAGTTCTTCAATCTGGATCTCTCGCTCCGCAAGATGACCACGATCCGTGAAGGACATTCGCTCGAACTTGTTGTGGACGCAGTGAATGTTCTCAACCACACCTCGTTCTTCGTGGGCGACCAGAGCGTGAACTCCACCCAGTTTGGCCGCCTCACCACGGTGTTTACGCAGCAGCCCTTTTCCGGACGGCGCGTGATTCAATTGGGTCTAACATACCGCTTCTGATCGGCCTTCCTGGTCTGCCGGTCACCCGCCAGCCTGGCGTTGTACAATCGACGCGATGCTTAAACCGATATCCGTTTGTATCTGCACCATCTGCATTCTCTGGTCCGGGGGCCGCCCCGCGGACATTCCCTTCGAAAAACACACTCTCGACCTCGGCGCCAACGAGACCGCCGCTTTCGCCGACCTCAACAATGACGGCCGCCTCGATATCGTCAGTGGCGAAAACTGGTATGAGGCCCCACGCTGGACCAAACGCTCCTTCCGCGAGTTCGGGTTTTTCAACAACTACATTGATAACTTTTCCGATCTTCCGATCGACGTGAATGGGGACGGTTTCACCGATATCGTGAGCTGCTCGTGGTTCGCGAAAAAACTTTCCTGGTGGCTGAATCCCGGCAAGGGAGGCGGAGCGTGGAAGGAAAACATGATCGAACAGGGAATGAATGTCGAGTTCTGCTTCCTTGTCGACCTCAACAACGACGGCAAGGCGCTGGAAGTATTGCCGCAGTTCGGCGGCAAAGCGATCACCGCTTGGTACGAGCTGAAGAGCGGTCAATGGGTCAAACATCAGGTGAGCGACCAGTCCTACGGTCATGGCATCGGCGCCGGCGATCTCAATCGCGACGGCAGGAACGACATTCTCACGCCGAAGGGATGGTTTGAGGCTCCCAACTGGACCTGGCATCCGGATTGGGACTCAAAGGAAGCCCTCAGTTTTATCCATGTCGAGGACATCAACAAGGACGGCCGGAACGATGTCGTTGCCGGCCACGGCCACGACTACGGCCTGGTGTGGATGGAACGCGGCGCCGATGGGAAGTACAGCAGGAAAATGATCGACGACACCTGGTCACAGGCGCACGCCGTCACGCTCATCGATCTCAATGGAGACGGCAAGCGCGATATCCTCACCGGCAAGCGCTGGATGGCGCATGAACATGAAAATGGCGCCCGCGAGCCCAATGGAATTTACTGGTATGAAGCACTCACGCTCCCGCACCCCGGCACTGGGCAGCCGGCGTTTCAATGGGTCAAACACATCATTGACTTCAGTACCCGCACGGGTGCAGGAATGCAGGTCGCAGTCGCCGACTATGATAGCGACGGTGATCCCGATTTCGCCGTTGGAGGCAAGCTGGGCCTTTTCCTTTTCGAGAACAAGACCAAGAGTAAGGGAAAATAACACAAAAGAGTGCGCGGCTGGCGGTCTTCTGTAATACAATTCATACCGGCTGCCTATGAATTGGCTGCAGCACGCAGAAACCTGGCTGGCAATCTTGTCCTTGATATTGACGGGACTTCTGCTCGTCCGGATCTGGACGCAGGGTCTGCACCTGGTTTATCGGTATTTTTCCCTCTATCTCCTGGTGGACCTGATCCGCTCCGGCCTGGGACTCGCTCTCCCGACACGCTCGGACGCCTATACCATTTTCTATTTCGTCTCAACTCCCTTGATGTGGATTGTTTATCTGCTCGTGCTGATTGAGATGTTTGAGTTGGTCCTGCGGGACCATCCAGGAGTCGCTACGGCGGCCCGTTGGGTGATGGCGAGTGCGTTGTTGATCGCCGGCGCCATTTCCTTTGTGAGCAGCTCCATCGACTTTGCCAACCAGAACGAGAAGTACGTTCTCCTCCGCTCCTTCCTCGCCGGCCACCGGATCGTGCTGTCGACCCTGGCGTTGGCGCTGTTGCTGCTCTGCGCGTTTCTGGCTTGGTTTCCGGTTATTCTTCGGCGGAATATCTTCCTCTATTGCCTCGGGTTCTCGGTCACTTTCCTCGCGCAAGCTTCTCTGGTGCTTCTCCGCAATCTCTTGGGAAACCCAATCTGGCCCAGCGCGTTGATCCTGGGCATTTCCTGCCTCTGTCTCTCCGTGTGGATCTGGAAGCTGAACCACGAGGGCGAGGAGCGCCAACTCGCTGTCGGGCATCGCTGGAACCGCGAGGAGGCCGACCGGCTCATGCGGCAACTGGACGAGATCAATTCAACCCTCGTCCGGGTCGCCCGGCGATAGATGCCAGCTAGTTCCAGTGTCAATTTCCTCACATTCGGAACCATTTCAATTTTTTTTAACAAAAAAGATGTTGCACTTGTCAAACAAGTCAGGTATTCTTCAGGGGACACTCGACTAAAAGCGGCTTCGGGATCGTCATGGCGGCGCTCCCCAAGCCGGGTTCCAGCCCGTTATTTTGGCAGGAGGTTCCCCATGGAGACCAAGTATGTATCTCTCGGCGTAATTCTTGTTATTCTCGGTGCGATTCTGACCTTCACCATGCGGAGGTTGAGTACTCCCGATTTCGGCCCACAGAGTGTGAACCGGCTGCGCGGCTTCTCTTTGGATCGCTATCGTCCCATGCAGCGCCTGCTGGATACCCGTGATATCGAGTATCTACAGGTTCATCCCGGCTTTGACCGCGAACTCGAAAAACTCCTGCGCAAGCAGAGGACCCAGGTTCTTCGCATGTATTTGCGTAGTTTGCGCAAGGACTTTCAGGTCCTGCATGCCGTTATCAGGTTTCGCTTGGCGCACTCTCTCATCGACTCTCCGGATGTTGCGCTAGCTGTACTGAAACAGAGTGTAACCTTCTGGGCCGTCATGACAAGCGTTCAACTGCGTCTGTTTCTATTCGAGTGGAATCTTGCGCGAACTCCGGTTCCTGTCGGCAGTTTGATCGATATGGCTGCCCGCATGCAACGGCAATTGGCGCTAGCGGGTGCGGCTCAGCCGGTTATGGCATAGCCATAAGGGCTTCCTGGGTTAATGGTTTTGCGCCATCACTTGCTCGGTGACCCAATCCGTCCACAATGCATCGCCAGCAGGGCAAGCAGGCGGGCGATTGTCCGTCACGGCGCTGACGAAATCCTCGATCAGTGGGTAGTGCACGTTGGCATGCAAAGGCATCGAGTCTTCGCCGCCAGGGTAGCGGAGCCCCGGACCATTCAGCGGACTCAGCCGGATCTCGCCGTCGGTTCCGATGATCCGGAACTCGTCGCGGTCGATGTGGGAGTGCCACCGCACATCGACCACGCCACGCACGCCGTTCTCATAGTCGATCAGCACCGTGGCCGAATCCTCGACCGCCGATTTCTTATGCACGCTCCGCGAGAGATGGCCCGAAACCCGGACGGGCCTGCCGAAAAGAAAGTTCATCACGTCGATGCGATGCGAAGCGATATCATAGAGCGGCCCGCCGCCCGATAGTTCGGGATCCAGCAGCCAGCCTCGGCGCCCGTCCTGGGCCTGAAACCAGCCGTGACAGTTGATCTCGGCCAATACGGGCTGGCCAATCGCACCCCGGAGAAGCTCTGCCGCGCGCCGCAGTTTCGGATACAGGCGCCGGTAGTAAGCGATGCCGAGTATCTTTCCAACGTCCTTGGACGCCTCTTGCATGGCGCAGGCTTCCCGGTAGTTCATGGCCATCGGCTTTTCGCAAAGCACGTGCTTCTGAGCACGCAGACAAGTGATTGTCTGGGGCGCATGGAACGCGACGGGCGTCGCGACGTAAACCGCGTCAATGCCCGGATGACCGAGCGCTTCGTCCAACGACGTCCAGGCACGCGTCTGAAAGGACGCGGCCTTCTCCGGAGACCGGGTCACAACACCTTCGAGAATCGAGCGCGGCTCAGCGAGAATCGCAGGCAGCACTCGTTTGACGGCTATGTCGCCCACGCCTATAACCAGCCACCTGATTTGTTTTCCACTCAAAGACGCTTTCATCGTGGACTCTCAAGAGCACAGATTGCCGATCGCCTAGGGGCGGGAACGTCGCCCGTGGACGTCATCGGGCGAATCGCTGGAAGAAAAATCCCATCTCGACGAACGCCAGGACGGTGATGGCGACACTCAAGGCGGCGGCTGTGTTCCAGATGCGCTCGCGCCAGTTACCGGGGAGCGGCAATCCGGCGAGCCAGGCTACGACAAATCCGCCCGCCAGCCCGCCGATGTGCGCCGCATTGTCGATGGGGAAGATTCCGATCAGCCCGAACAACAGACCATAGATCGCCCAGCGCGAGTAATGGGTCTTGATCATTTGGCCCATCGCCGATCTCGATCGGTGCATTCCGTAAGCGATCATGGCGCCGATCAGGCCGAAGATCCCGGCTGAGGCGCCCGCCGAAGTCACCGGCGAATACCAGGCGCTAAGATAGAACCCGGCTACGGTGGAGACGAAGTAGATCGAGATGAAACGGGACGGCCCGAATCCTTCCTCGACATTGGCGCCGAGGTCGAACAGCGCCCACATATTCATGATGAAGTGCAGAATTCCGGCATGCAGGAAGCCGGCCGTGACCAGGCGCCACATTTGTCCGGACCGGAGTCCCGGCCAGTACTTGGCGCCAAACAGCGCCAGTGTCTCCGTGTCGATGTCGGTGAGAGCGGAGCGATGGCCGGACTTGAGTGAGTACAACATCATGGCCGCGTAAAGGCCCGAGTTGATCAGCAGGACCAGCATGGTGAGGAATTTAGCGTGCGGGATGAGGCCGCCGAGGAGATCGTCGGGCATCCGTTGGTCAATGGCGCGGCCGCCAACCCGGACTTCGCAATAGGGGCAGACTTTGTCTTCGATGGTGATGAACGCCCGGCAATTCGGGCACATGCGTCGCTTATCCACTGAAGGCTATTGTAACGACAATCCTGGTGAGACCTTCCCGGGACTTTCCAATGATAAACTCGTCAACTATACGAGGTATTCTCAATGAGACATGTCCGAAGCTTAATCTTCGCCGCGGTGTTGATCGTTTCTCCGCTCGCTTCTCCACAGGGAGGCGAATCAACCGAAATTCTGGGCGTCGTCCAAGATGCGACAGGCGCCTTGGTGCCTGGTGTCGAGGTGACGGCAACGCATCTTGCCACCAATCAAGCGCGAAAAGTCACCACAGGTGAATCAGGCACCTACGTCCTCGCTGCGATGCAGCCGGGCGAATACAACATCCGTGCGGAAAAGCAAGGCTTTCGAGCCGAAGTTCGCACCGGGCTCTTGCTGCAGCTCAACCAGAAGGCCCGTGTAAACATCACGCTTCAGGTCGGCTCTGTTTCGGAATCCGTGGAAGTGACCGCCGCGGGCGTACTGCTTGCCACCGACGATGCCACGTTGGGCAACGTCGTCGAACAGAAACGCGTGGTGGATTTGCCCCTCAACGGCAGGAACTTCGCCAATCTGGCCGGCTTGATGCCGGGCGTGATCAAGGGAATCTCGTCCAACACCAACCAGTACGGCCGCCGTGATTCGGCGATCGCGATCAGCGCGAACGGGTCGCGCGAGAATCAGGGGCAGGTGCGCTACGACGGTGTCTACACTGCGTGGAACATCAACAATGCCACGTTCTTCAAAGCGTCTATCGAAGCGATTCAGGAATTCAAGGTCCATGCGGCAACCTACTCGGCCGAGTATGGGCATAACGCCGGCGCTCAAGTGGAAATCCACACCCGCCCCGGAACCAACAACCTGCATGGCGCACTCTTCGAGTTCATTCGCAACGATAATCTGGATGCGCGCAATTTCTTCCGCCCGCAGCCGCTGAGCAAGGACATCCTACAACGAAATCAGTTTGGGTTTGTCCTTTCCGGGCCGGTTCATATTCCCAAGGTTTACAGCGGCAGGGACCGGACGTTCTGGATGGTGAACTACGAAGGCCAGCGGGAAAAGCAGGAAGTCGCCCTGCGTGCGTCTGTCATTCCCGTGCCATTTCGCACCGGGAACTTTTCCTCCTTGACAGCGCCACTACGTGACCCGCGCGGCGGGACGTTTCCCAACAACATTATTCCGCAAAGCAGGCTCGATCCGGTGCCCCTAAACTACCTCGCGCTGCATCCATTGCCAACCGATTCCGGTACAGGAGCAAACCTCGCGGGCGTCGAAACCCAGCTCAACAACATCAATCAACTTTTCGCTCGCGCCGATCACAACCTTGGTCAGAATGACCGTCTGTTCTCCCGTGTGGCGGTCTTCAATTACGAATTCCCCACCATTGAGCTGAACTACTTCTCTCCGCTGCAAAGCCGGCTCACTGCCCGGAATGCCGTCATCAGTCACACACACCTGTTCAGTCCCACCGTCCTCAACGAAATGAAAGTAGGCTTCAACCGCAACTGGATCTTGCGGAAGGGACTGCGCACAAACACTAACTTCGATCCGGAGTCCGCGGGGATCCCCGGAGTACGCGCCGTCGACCCGGAGACGCGGGCGCCTAGACGGCTTAGCCCGTTCGAGACCGGCCTGGTTCCCATGAATGTTTCGGGTTACCTGACGATGGGGGACGGCGGCCTCATCCCCGATTTCAATGTGAGCGAGACATGGCAGTTGGTGGATAACTTCACCGTGACCCGAGGCGTACATACCTTCAAGGCCGGAATCGACTTCAAGAGGCTGCGCATGGACCGGGCAGGCTCCAACAACGCCCGTGGCCAGTTCCAGTTCAATGGCCAGGTGACCGGCCATGCCGCCGCCGACTTCGTCATCGGCTTCCCTTCCCTCTCGCAGACGCCGGACGGAATCACTCCGGTCGAATACAACCAACAGACTTACTCCTTCTACGTGCAGGATGAGTGGAAAGCGACGCCGAAGCTCACACTCAATCTCGGAATGCGTTACGACTTCGTAGGGACCACGGACGAAGAAAACGGACTGCCTCGAAGCCTGAGGCTCGACCGGCCAGGCGGCTACCTTTTTCCCGAGGATCCGGTCAGCAAGACGCGGACCAAGCTCTACCGCGCCGAGAAGAATCGCTTCTGGCCCCGCATTGGCGTAGCGTATCGCCCCGCGGACAAGTGGGTGGTTCGGACGGGCTTTGGAGTTTATAACAACGCCAATCAAATGAACAATCTCACGGTTGTCAGCAATCCGTTCAAAACCTTCCAGGTTCAGTTCATCGCCGATCCCGCCGATCCGCTCGCCCTGACGATGCGGAACCCGTATCCGATCGGCCGGGAGACTGCCGCGCCGCCCCTCAGCGTGGTCGCCGTGCCCATCGACCGCGTGAACGCCTACAACGTCCAGTGGTCCGCCTCGATCCAGAGACAGATCACACCTGCTACCGTCGTTGAAGCCGCCTATGTCGGCAGCCAGGCATCCCATCTGGACAACAGCCGCAATGCTAACGACGCACCGCCGGCGCCGGGGGCCGTCCAAGCGCGACGGCGCTATCCGCGATGGGGTGGAATTCGCTGGCTTGGCGCCGACGGCAAGGCGTACTTCCAAAGCCTCCAGTTGCGCGGCGAGCGGCGCTTCGCCGCCGGATTCTCGTTCCTCACTTCCTACACCTGGGCGCACAACATTGATCAGGCTTACGGGACAAACGAGTCTCTTCCGTTTTCGACCAACGGCGCTCAAAACATGGATTGCTGGGCATGCGAGCGATCCGATTCAGGGTTCGATTACCGGCACCGGTTCACCACCAGCTTCCTGTGGTCCATTCCTACTCCAAAGGATTGGCGCGGAGCTCGGAAGATTCTGCTGAACAACTGGTCCTTCAATGGCATCGTCACCTACCAATCCGGATTCCCGTTCACGATCCAGCAACAGGGAAATCGCCAAAATACCGGTGGCGCTCCGCAACGGCCGGACTACGTGCCGGGACAGAATCCAAAGCTTTCCAATCCGACTCCGGATCTGTGGTTCAATACCGCCGCTTTCCGCTTTGCCGATCTGAAATTCGGGGACGTAGGACGCAATACTCTCCGGCAGCCGGCTATGAAGACATGGGATATTGGCTTGTTCAAGGAGTTTCCGGTGAGAGAAGGCCACCGATTCCAATTCCGCTTCGAAGGGTTCAATCTATTCAACACTCCGCAGTTCCGGGCGCCGAATGCGACCCTTGGTGGGCCGGCTTTCGGAGCGATCACGGCCACGTGGCTCGACAACCGGCAACTGCAGTTTGGACTCAAATATCTCTTTTAAAGGTTAAACAAGATGCTCAGAACATTATTCATCCTGCTGGCGTTCACCTATGCCGCCGTCTCTCAGACGACGCACGATGTGCTGCTGAAGAACGGTCACGTCATCGATCCTAAGAATCGAATCAATAGCGTGATGGATGTCGCGGTCAGCGGCGGCAAGATTGCACGCGTAGCGGCGGACATACCGGAGTCGCAAGCCAGGAAGATCGTGGATCTCAAAGGCCTTTACGTAACGCCCGGTCTCATTGATATCCACGTTCACGTCTATCCGCGGCCGGGGGTGCCCGGATTCGAGCGAGATTCCAATGTCCAACCCGATGCGTTCTCCTTCCGCAGCGGCGTCACCACCGTGGTCGATGCGGGGACCACTGGATGGAAGACCTTTCCCGAGTTCCGCAAGCAGGTGATCGACCGTGTTCAGACCCGCGTTCTGGCCCTCTTGAACATCGCGGCGGCGGGAATGGGGATTAACCAGGAGGATAACGTCGCTGGACTCGACGCGGAAGGCGCGGCGCGTATGGCAAAGGAGCACAAGGATGTCGTTGTCGGATTCAAATCAGCGCATTACGCCGGGCCGGGCTGGGAGTCGATTGAGAAAGCGGTCGCGGCGAGCAAGATGACCGGTCTTCCAGTCATGGTCGATTTCGGCTATCTGAACAAGGTGCGGAACATCGGCACGCTCCTTCTCGACAAGTTGCAGCCCGGCGACATCTATACCCATTGCTACTCAGGTCACCGCGAGGAGTTGCTCGAAGACGGCAAAGTGAATCCGGCCATGATCGCTGGCCGGAAGCGCGGGATCTTTTTCGACATAGGTCATGGTTCGGGCAGCTTCTACTGGTACGTCGCCGTTCCGTCCTACCAGCAGAGTTTCTACCCCGACTCCATTTCCACGGACTTGCACACCGGCAGCATGAATTCCGGTATGAAAGACATGACCAACGTGATGTCGAAGATGCTGAATCTGGGATCGCCGATCGACCAGGTCATCCAGATGTCGACCTGGAATCCCGCGAAGCAGATCAAGCGAACCGATTTGGGCCACCTCGACGTCGGCGCGGAAGCCGATCTCGCAGTTCTGCGCGTCGACCGGGGGCGCTACGGGTTCATCGATTCCGCCGGTGCCGGCAATTCGGGCACGCAGATGATCGTGGCCGAGTTGACCATGCGGAAAGGGAGAGTGGTCTGGGATCTCAACGCCCGCGCAGCGGAGAATTGGAAGACGTTTAGGTACCAAAAGAAAACTTGGACCAAGTGAGCTAACGTATTGATGCGAGCGGGCGGCCAATCGGGCGATGAGCGCGTCACGACTTCGATCCAGTGCTTTCGTTGTCCATTTCGACCTGCTTATAAGCTATTGATAATGCGTATCATAACGTCTTTATGATACGTATTATGGGGTGCTACTGAAGCGCGCCCAAGAAGTGGCAAGGAAGCCCCGTCTAATCGGTCTCCTTGGTCGGATCGGCCAGCGGCTCGTTCATCAGGAACTCTCTCCAGTCTGATAACGCGATCGCGTATCTCTCAACGGAGCTTGTACATTCCTGCCGCAGTCCGTAAATCATGTGTCGGATCATCCGCATGGTTGTACCCTACATTCCGGCATGCATCTGCCGCTACCCGATAGCGTTTTTCGGCGTCGTCGTATTGAGCGCGTGTTAGTTCAACCGCTCGCTGAAGCTCTTCACCTTGCTTTCGGCCCGCTTCTGACATGCGACCCTCAGGTGAGATAATAGGCCACGCAAGAATCATGCGCAGCTAGGAAGTTCCCTAGTTCTGTTTCAACAAATATTACAGGGCCGGACTTCAGGACGGCCTACCATTCATTCGCAGGTAGCATTCCGCGTAAAGCCAGTCCGTTCAAAGCTGAATCCGAGCGGCAACCTCCTTCTTTCCAGGAGTTGATAGGCCAGTTGCAACATTTCTTCGTGGGTTGGCTATGCTTAATCCGGTGACTGCTCCCGACTGCGCGTCGCCACTCCAAAGGATCAATCACAGGCGGTGCGTTCGTAGGCCGTGGCGCCCGTCAGATGCAAACCAATCGGTGAAAAAAGGATCGGTATTTTGTCAGTGTGACGCGTAAATCCTCGGTTGAGACGTCTCCTTCACGGTCCCATTGGGATTCCAGATTGGCGCGCTCACGGGCGAAAGTCTCGGCAATCTCCTTGATCGCATTGGTTACAAGTTCATCCGCCTCCCTGATAGCGCGGCGAGGCTCGTCCACGAATCCAGCCTGGATATTGGTCCATGAGGATTGGAGCCTGTCGCTAACTTCACGCGGCAGGAGCGAGGCCTCATTTTCTGCTCGTGGTTGATGCTCGGGCTTATCAGAGTGATCTCTTATCTGACTGGGGAGGGTGGCCTTGGAAGCAGGCAGGTTCAACATGTCCGGATTCATCGATGTACCTCCCTAGAAGCCGGCGACTGTAGCAACTCTGAGAAGAGCTCGCGGTAGTACACCATGGCTTGGCGAAGGTCCTCTGTATTGGCTTCTCCTCGCGTGCGACGCACTGCAATTTCGTGTGCGGCGCGATAGTTTCGGACTACCTGTGGGTGGTCGACGGATAGATCATCGGCGCGGCGTTCGAAGTCCGCCATCGGATAGCCCCGCTCCTTCATCACTTCACAAACGAGGTTGTCCGCTTCCGCGATGGAAGCAGCCGGGTCATCCAGGAAATTCACCTGATTTTGTCGCCATGCATTCGCGAAATATTCACGCTTATGCTCGGTCAGGGGCTCGATGTGAAAGCGTTCGACGCGTTTTGCACGCTGATCCAGCTCGGTTTCAGCTCGTGAACGGTCGCCAAGACGAAGCACAGCATTCTCGTACTCAGGCCAAAACGGTCCTTGAGCTGCCGGGATTTCCGCCGCTGCATATAGAACCATGCGGCAGCCGCAAAAGCTGCAAGTATCAGCAACACAACGACCAACTGAAGATCCATATATACACTCCTTCGGGGGGTGGACTCACCCTGGCTACCGAAGCTGCAGGTCGCTTGCCAAAATAACTAAACATCTGTACTTGTAGGTACATTCTGTGTACCCGTTACGGCCCATCTCATTAGCTTGAACAGAATGTGCACAGTTCACACACGGTATTCAGTCCTATACATTGCGGCGGCAGGCGCAGCACCTTCAGGATGCCGATCAACCTCGGCTACGCGCGAGCCGATTCGGGGTTCTATTGCCGGGACGCGGTCGAAGCCTATGAGGACCGGGGCGTTCGGTATATCCTCTCGGCGCGCAAGACCTCGCGGTTGGTGGACGAGTTGAAAACGGCCGCGTGGAGGCAGTCTCCGGGCCCGGATGACGATGGTCAATGCGAGTTTCGGTATCAGCCAGAAGGTTGGGGCCAGGCCTATCGATTCGTTGCGCTGCGCTATCAGAAGACGAGCCGGGCGGAGGAAGGTGAGCCGGAGCAGCATCCGTTGTTCGAGACGGACGAGTGCCGTCAGTACGCGCAGATGCCTCTCTGTTAAACTCAATATTTCCCCATGGCGAAAACCGAACGAGAGTTACGCGACGACATCTGTCACGTCGGACGGCTCGTCTATCAGAAGGGGTGGGTGGCGGCTAACGACGGCAACATTTCCATCCGCCTCGACCACGACCGCATCCTTTGCACGCCCACGGGTGTGTCCAAAGGCATGATGGAACCGGATGATCTGATCATCTGCGACATGCAGGGAGCCAAGATCATTGGACGCAAGGAACGGACTAGCGAGATCATGATGCATCTGACGGTTTATGGGATGCGTCCGGACGTGAAATCCGTAGTGCACGCGCACCCGCCGGTGGCGACGGGCTTCGCGACCGCGGGACGTCCCCTCACGCAGGCGTTGCTGCCTGAAGTCGTGATAGGACTCGGTTGCGTGCCGCTGGCGGCATACGGTTTGCCTGGTACGCCTGAGCTGACCGATCCGATGCTCCCCTACATCCCCAAGTACGATGCGCTGCTGATGGCCAACCACGGCGCCGTCTGCTATGGGGACGACGTGTGGAAGGCGTTTTTCAAGATGGAAACGGTGGAGCACTTCGCGCGCATCACGTTGGTGGCCGAGCTGCTGGGGGGCGCCAACGTCCTACCACGCGTGGAGGTGGACAAGCTGCTCGACTCGCGCACACGATATGGAATCAAGGCGAGGGTCGCTGGAGAGCCGGGTTGCCCGTCGGCCGCGGAAGATCTAGGCAGCGGCGGCGCGGCGAAGTTCGAAGTCACGCGCGAGGAGTTGATCGGGCTGGTGGAAGAAGCGATTCGCGCCCGTGGAATTCAGTGAAATCTGGTAGAGTTGAAGGTTCTATCCTGTTGGAGGACGAATGGGTGAAGCACTAGGAATGATCGAGACCCGCGGCCTGGTGGCCATGATCGAAGCCGCCGATGCGATGGTCAAGGCGGCCAAGGTCACGGTGGTTGGCTGGGAGAAAATCGGTTCGGGATATGTCACCGCTCTGGTCCGTGGCGATGTCGCCGCCGTTCGCGCAGCCACCGATTCCGGCGCCGCCGCCGCCCGCCGCGTGGGCGAGCTCGTAGCCGTCCATGTGATTCCGCGTCCGCATCCGAGTCTGGAAGATGTCCTGCCCATCGGCAGGGCGAATTCCGGTAAGTAGCCTTTCGAAAATGATTCTGGCACGAGTCGCCGGTACTGTCGTTGCTACGCGCAAAGATCCGCGACTGGAAGGCCGCAAGCTTCTCATCCTTCAGCCCGTGAAGCCGGATGGAACCCCGGAAGGATCTTATGTGATCGGTGTCGATACCGTGAGCGCCGGTAACCGGGAGCTCGTCATCGCTGTCAGCGGAAGCTCGGCGCGAATGGCCGAAGGTTGCAAGGACACACCAGTCGATACATCCATCATCGGAATTGTCGATTCGGTGAGCCTCGACGAGGCGCCGTCGAGCGCCAGGAAGGGAAAATAGCATGCAGTTGGGACGCGTCGTCGGCCGCGTCTGGTCTACGGTGAAGAGCGCTAATCTTGAAGGGCAAAGATTGCTCATCGTGCAGCCCGTCACTCCGGAAGGTGGAGACACAGGCAAACAGATTATTTGTGCGGATTCGGTAGGCGCTGGCGCCGGTGAGCTCATCTATTGGTGCCGTGGCAAGGAGTCGAGTTTTCCATTCCTGCCGAGGGAAGTCCCCACCGATAACACCATCGTTGGAATTATCGACGAGTTGCACATCAACCGCGCGGCCCGGAGTGGAGAAGCCTGAGTGCTCATTGCGCGCGTCATAGGGGAAGTGGTCGCGACCCAAAAGCACGCAAGCCATGATGGACGGAAGGTGCTCCTGGTCCAGCCTCTTCATCTGGATGGAACCAATCGCGGCGATGCCGTTGTGGCATTGGATGCCGTGGACGCCGGCGTCGGCGACAAGGTGCTGCTCGTTACGGAAGGCTACTCCGCCATGACGGCTGTCGGCAGACCCGATTCACCGATCGACATGGCTGTGATTGGCGTCATCGATCACGTCGAGATTTCCGGCTGACTTCCGTCCCGTCCGCCGCCTCCACATCAGGCGAACCGCAAGAAACAGTCCAATAGCGATCTTGAGGGCGTCCAGCGACATGTAATAACCGTGGAGCCGCGCAAAGGACTTTCGTTCGTCCATCATTTCTTCCGGCGTAGCATAGTCAAGGCCGCGTCCGAATTCGATCATTTGGGGCATCACAATGAAGTGCAGGACCGTCACCAGTAGCACCATGGCTCCGGCCAATCCCATCAGGAGCTTGTTCCCGCGCGTCGCGAACGCCACCACGATGGCCACCAGCACCCCTAGGACGAATTGGGCTCGTTCCCATTGAAAGAAGTAGTGCCGGCTCAACTCGGCGGAATGGAACCGTAACAACGTGCGCGCGTTATCTACGCCAAAGTCGCGCAAGTTCCTCTGATGGCGATTGCTCGGATGGGTTAAGGCGATATCGACCGATGCCAGATTATGAGCCGCCACCCAACCCATAAAAAAACTGCCCGCGAGCCATAACCCCAGCAGGAAAACTCCGATTCTACGGGAACTCATGAAACGTTGAATCCGACAGTCTAGCAGGAGTGCAACCAGCGTTGTTCCGAGCCGCGACCTGGGCTGTTCCGAGCCGCGGCCGTGAGGGAGCGGTCTAGCCTTTTCCAGAACGTCGCTAAACCGGCGCGGCAACCGGCGCCGTGCGACGCCGGCTCGCCCAGGCGCCCAGATCGTCGAACAACGAATAGGCGACCGGTGTGACGATCAACGTTAACAGCAACGACAAGCTCTGGCCGCCGATTACGATGATGGCAATGGACCGGCGCTCCTCTGCGCCGGGACCGTTCCCCAACGCCAGTGGCAACATGCCGGCGACGAGGGTCAGCGTGGTCATGAGGATGGGCCGGAGCCGGTCGCGGTTGGCTTGCAGGATCGCCTCCAGGCGTGGCAGTCCTTCGCGGCGCAGGTTGTTTGTGTGATCGATCTGCAAGATCGAATTTTTCTTCACGACGCCGAACAAGACCAGAATGCCCAGCGCCGAATAGAGGTTCAAGGTTTCACCAAAGAACCAAAGCGAGAGGAACCCGAATGGAACCGCCAGCGGCAGCGACAACAGGATCGTGATGGGATGCACCAGCGACTCAAACTGCGACGCCAGGATCATGTACATGAATACGACCGATAACGCGAACGCCAGCAGAAACTCGTTTAGCGTGCGATTGAATTCGCGGCCGCGCCCGATCACCATGGTCGAATACGCCGCGGGCATGTGAAGATCTTCGGCTGCCTGATAGACCTCGGGCAACCGGTCGCCGAGTGCATAGCCGGGCGCCACATTTGCACGCAAAGAAACCTGGCGCTGCCGGTCGAGTCCCTCGATGCGATAGGCCGACGCGGACTCGCGAAGCTCCACGGCGTTATCCAATCGCACCAGACGGGACTTGGACGACGGCACGTACAGTTTCGATACCGTTTCGAGCGAATTCCGGTCAACTCCCTGCAGCCGAACCTCGACATCGTAGTCTTCGGCGAGCTTCTCGTCCCGGTAGCGAGAAACTTCGTCATCCCCGCCGACCATCAGCCGCAAGGAAGAGGCAATGTCGGCGGCGTCCACACCAAGGTCGGCGGCGCGATCGCGGTTGATATGAACGCGAAGCTCTGGCTTGTTCACACGAAGCGTCGTGTCGGTATCCACTAAGCCCGGAATCTTCAGTGCGGCTTCCCGTAGCTTTTCACCGAACGTATGGAGCGTGCGGAGATCGGGACCGCGGATGGCGAAGTCGATGTCGTACGGCGCCGAGCCCTGATTCATCGACTGGACGTTACTGATGCGAATCCGGAGGTCGGGGTAACTCCGCAGTCGCTCACGCACTGCTTGCATCACCTCGCGTTGAGAATAGATGCCTTGGAAAGCCTCACGCGGCTTGCCCTCCGCAATCTTCTTCCACAAGCGCGAAATGGAAAACACGCGGTTCTCGATATCCTCAATCCGCACGTACACCCGCGCAGTATTCACACTCTGGGTATGGCCGGCGCCCAAGATCGATACTACGTGCCGGATGCCCGGCATCGTCCGGAGATCCTCGTAAATCCGGTCGAGCACTTCCTCCATCGCCGGAAGATTGGTTCCCTCCGGTCCGATCACGCTCAACTCGAACTCGCTTTCGTCAACATTGGTGGGAATGTACTCCTGCCGAACCATCTTGTAGAGCGGAACGGTCGCCGCCATCGTGGCGATCCCCAAGGCCGTGATGACGAGCCTGTGCCGCATGGACCAGCCCAGCATGGTCATGTAGACACGCTCGATCACGCTATAAAACCCGCGGCGCGATCCGCCTTTCTCGGCGCCCTCGCCGGCGCGGAGCATGCGCGAGCTCATCATCGGCGTGAGCGAAAAACTCACCAGCAGCGAAACGAGGATCGCCACTGACGCAGTGAACCCGAACGAATACAGAAACCGACCCGAAACCGACGACATGAAGGAAACGGGAAGAAACACCACTACCAGCGAAAGAGTGGTCGCCATGACGGCGAGCCCGATGTCTCTGGTTGCCAGAATCGCCGCCTGGCGCGGGCGAAGACTTTTCTCCTCGATGAACCGGAAGATGTTCTCGAGCACAACGATCGCGTCGTCGATCACGACGCCCACCATGAGCACCAACGCCAGCATGGTGATGTTGTTCAATGTGAAGTCGAGCCATCGCATGAGTCCGAACGTCGAAACAATCGAAGCGGGAATCGCGACCGCGGCGATCGCCGTGGCGCGAGCGTTTCGCATGAACAGAAACACCACCATAGAAGCGAGAATCGATCCCAGAATCAAATGCGTTTGCACTTCATTAAACGCCGCTTCGATGTACCGGGACTGGTCCTGGAGCACGTGAAGCTCTACGCCTTGCGGCAACAGTTGGCGCACGCGGTCCATCCGTGCTTTCACATTTCGGATCACCTCAATGGTGTTGGCACCCGATTGCCGCCGCACTTCGATCGCTACCGCCGGCCTTCCATCGATTCGGGCCGCGGTGCGCTGTTCCTTGTGGCCGTCCTCGGCGTACCCAATGTCGCTGATGCGCACGGGCGCGTTGCCGATCGTGGTAACGACCAAATCGTTAAAGAGCTTTGGGTCGCGGAAGCGGCCCAGCGTGCGCAAAACCAGCTCACGCCGGGCTTCGTCCACGCGCCCGCCCGGAATATCCGAGTTCTGCCGTGCCACGGCATCGCGCACGTGCAGAATCGGGATCTTGTAGGCAGCGAGCCGGTCGGCGTCGATCCAGACGTTTACAGCGCGCTTCTGCCCGCCCACCACCAGCACTTGGCCCACGCCGCCCACTGACTCGATCGAGTCCTTGACATCGCGATCGGCGGTCTCAAACAGCTCCCGTGCGGTCTTGTTTCCCGAAAGAACGAGCGTCAGGATGGGTGACGCATCCGTGTCGAGTTTCTTGATCAGTGGTGGCTTGGCGTCTCGCGGCAGGAGCGAAATCACCGACGCCACGGCGTCACGGATATCCTGGGCGGCCACATCGAGGTCCCGATCCAGATTGAAGTTAACGGTAACGATCGAGAGCGACTCGGCGGAAGTGGATCGGATGTTGTCGATGCCTTCCACGGTCGCGATGGCATCCTCGACACGGCGCGTGATGGTGGACTCGACCTCTTCCGGCGACGCGCCCGGCAACTGCGTTCGCACCGAGATGATGGGGAGGTCGACGTCAGGAAACCGATCGATCCCGAGTTTGGCATAAGACACTCCGCCCACCACCACGAGCGCCAGGATGAGCATGACAGCGAACACCGGCCGGGCGACGCAAATCTCCGCAAGCTTCTGCATGCGTCAATTCACCGTGACCTTCCGGCCTTTCGCCATCCGGTCGCTCGCGTCGAGCACTACGACATCGCCCGGCTCGATCCCTTCCAGCACCTCGACCCGCTCGCCCTCCAGCCGGCGGCCCGTCTTCACCACCCGGTCTTCCAGTACGCCCGCGGAAACGACGTACATTCTTTCGATGCCGGCGAAGGAAACCAGAGCGGTGAGAGCAATTGCGATCCCCTGCGCATTCGGGTTCACATTGATCGTGCCTTCCACAAAGGAGCCGGGCCGCAGCGCGCCATCCTGATTTGGGATCTCGCCTTCGATCAACAATGACCGGTTCTGCGCCTCGATCGCGGGACTCAGCCGCAAAACCCTCCCCCACCGCTGCAAGGGCGACCCTTCGAGCCGGATCCCGATTTGCTGGCCGGACCGTATTTTCGATGCCTGCCTCTCGGGTACCTCGAGCCGCACGCGCAACGGGTGCTGCCGCACCAACAGTACGACGGCGGCGTTCACCGGCAGATACTCTCCAAGAGAAGCCTGCCTCCGCGTCACCGCCCCCGAAAACGGAGCCTTGATGACGCAATCGGCGAGCTGTTGCCGCGCCAGCGCCAGTTGCGCGCGGCGCTCGCTGAGCTGCGCGCGAAGCTGCATCACTTCCTCAACGGCAGTCTGGTACTGGGCCTCGGTCCCTTGCAGGCGCACTTGCGCCTTCTCGAAATCGATCTTGGAAACGACGCCCTCCTGCTGGAGCCTCGTCGTCGTATCGAAGATGTAACGCGCCTCTCGTAGCGCTGCATTGGCTTGCCGCACAATCGCGGTCTCCTCCGGCTTCACTTCATCGCCGGGCTGATTCAGAATTCCCAACCGTGCCCGAGTCTGCTGAACCAGTGCCTCAGCCTGGCGCACGCGAAACTCGTAGTCGTCCCTCTCGAGCTCGACCAGCGTGTTCCCGGCATTCACCACACTGCCCAAATCGACATGCAGCCTGGCAACGCGACCGGGGACCTTCGCACCCACCGTCGCCTGTTCTTCGGCAAACAGTTCACCATTGGCGGTGATGATTTCGGGAATGGTCGCGAGAACTGCCTTCTGCACTTTCACGGGAAGGGGCGGCTGCGATTCTTTGGCCGCCACCTTGGGATTCGAATAAGGACCGGAACAGGCCGAGATCGCCAGCATCACGGCGAGAAGAAAGCAACGCACGCGGCTATTCTACCGAATACCTGCCCCTGAACACACTGGACGTTTGTTTCAGATCTGCCCTTGTTTGCACTCGGCCACGATGTGAAGTACGATTCATTAAGTTCAGAAAACCGACGCCATGCCTCAGAAAAAATCCAAGCGACCAGCACGTAAGTCTCGAAAGTCCGCAATGCCCACGACGGCGGAGAGCCAGCCGCTCTCTAATCGCACAGCCTTCGCGCTGCCAGCGGCCCAGATCGAGCGGGCATTGGTCACGGGAGAGAGCCCGGGCCTCCTCGAAGATTACTTCGGGCCGGACAATTATCTTCAACTTCGCGATCTTGCACGCGACGCCGCAACGCGCTCCGTCCGCGGGGGACCGCGCGTGCTCATCCTCCCGGGCATTATGGGTTCCACACTTGCCAGGAGGAGAGTCTTGAATCTGGAAGACGTTCTCTGGATTGACCCCATTGAGATCGGTCTCGGCAGGCTGACCGAATTGAAGCTGGACGGCGCGGCTTCAAAATATCATGCGGCGGGCGTCGTCCTTCTCGCGTATCTAAAGCTAAAATTGCGCCTGAAAATCGCGGGATTCGATGCTGACTTCTTCGCGTACGATTGGCGGCAAAGTCTCCAGGACTTGGGTGCAGGCCTGGCGGATGCAATCCGGAGGGATGCGGCTTCTCAACTCAGCCTGGTGGCTCACAGTATGGGCGGTCTGGTGGCCCGCGCGGCCCTCGGTTCCACCGGGAAAAAGGTGGCGCGAGTCATCATGCTCGGCACCCCGAATTATGGATCGTTTGCGCCAGCGCAAGTGTTGCGCGGAACGTATGACGTGGTCCAGAAAGTCGCCCAAGTCGACGTCCGCCATACCGCCGAGGAGCTTTGCAATGAGGTCTTCAACACTTTCCCTGGGTTGTACGAAATGCTCCCGGCGCCGGACAAATTTGCCGCGGTGAACCTCTATGATTCAGGCAAATGGCCAAAGAGCGGGCCGCAGCCGCGCGCGGGGCTGCTCTCGGCCGTGAAGCCGGTGGTCGATCGCCTGGCCCCGGCAGACTCCCGCTTCTTTCTCATAGCCGGGGTAAATCAGGATACGGTCACTGGCCTGCGCGTCGAGCAGAATGAATTTGTCTACGAATGCTCGCCCGATGGAGACGGGACGGTCCCGCTAGCGTTCGCCCGGCTGGCTGACATTCCCGAGAAGCAGATCTACTATGTGGAAGAGGGGCATGGGAGTCTGCCCAACAATGGCACAGTCGAATCCGCGGTGATCGATCTTCTCGCCAACGGCGAGACCACGGCACTTCCTACTCAGCGGCCAGAGCCGACGCGCGCGAGCCGTATGGTGAGGGAAGCGGACCTTCGAGTGAGGGATAAGCGGGCGCCAGGTGTGGCACAACTCGGCTCAGCGGATTACCGTCACCTGCTGGATGCGGTCGCTTCGCCTGTCAGTCTCGACCCCTCCGTGCGGGCAGCCGTTTCCGCCTCGACGCCAGGCGGGACATCGCCGGCAGCCAGTCCCATTCTCAGTCAGCAGTTTCAGAGCCTTGTGGTTGGGCGCCGGCGCCAGCGGCGAGTGGAGCTGCGGTTGGCCCACGGAAGTATCACCGAAGTCGATTCCCGCGCCTACGTTCTTGGGGTCTTTCGCAATGTGGCGCCCAGCGGCGCAGCCAAGGCCATTGATCAGAAGCTGGATGGGGCGATCTCGGAATTCACGGCGCGGCGGATGTTTTCCGGTGATCTCGGCGAGATATTCACGATCCCGGTAGGCCGGGGCAGGGTTGGCGCGGACCTGGTCCTGTTCGTTGGTCTGGGCCCGTTCGACCGCTTTAACGCCGAAGTGCAGCAACTCGTCGCAGAGAATGTGATCCGTGTTCTGGTGCGCAGCCGAGTCGAGGAGTTTGCCACCGTGCTGATTGGGGCCGGTAGCGGCCAGAGCGCGCCCGCCGTGCTGCAAAACCTGCTCACTGGATTTTTCCGCGGACTGCGGGACGCCGACCCTCAACACCGCTTCCGCGGCATCACAGTCTGCGAAACCGATCAGTCCCGCTTCGGTGAAATGAAGAGTGAGTTGTTCCGGCTTTCGGGAACTTCTCTGTTCGACGAAATCGAAGTCACGCTCGAGGAAACCGAAGTTCCACCGCCGGCCGCGCCACCCGCCGCACGCGTGCTCGAACCGGGGCAGGAGCCGGTTTATGCGATCATCCGGCAGGAAGGCCAGTCCGCCGGCCGGCTGCATTTCCGCGTATCGATTCTAGGGTCGGGAATGAAGGCCGCCGTCGTGAGCTCCGCGCGCGATGTAGAGGCAAAAGAACTCGCCTCTCTCTTACAGAAATTCGACGCCGCTGTTGGCCCCGGCAGCAACGTACAGGATATCCAGTCCTTCGGCCGGCAGTTTGCGGACATGGTACTGCCAGCAGAAGTGTGCACGGTGCTCGAAGCCATGAAGGATCGCCACATTGTAATCGTTCATGATGCCCAGGTCTCGCGTATTCCTTGGGAAACCCTGACCATCAAGGACTGGAGCCCAAGTGTCGCCGGCGGTTTGAGCCGGCGCTACCTTGCCGATAACCTCCCTATTGCAACGTGGCTCGAGCAGCGCCGTATCGAGCCATCCTTGAAGCTATTGCTGGTTGTCAATCCAACCGAGGATCTGCCAGGAGCGGAGGAGGAAGGCCAGCGCATTCTCAAACTGGCTGGTTCGGTCGCCGGGATCGATGTCACGGAATTCCGAAACGGAAAGGCGACCAAACCAGCCCTCTTATCCGCCTTGAGGACCGGCAAGTACGATATCGTGCACTACGCGGGCCACGCATTTTTCGATCCTCAGGTTCCATCTCGCTCCGGGTTGCTCTGTGCCGGACGCGAGGTGCTCAGCGGAGCCGACCTCATGGGAATCAGCAATCTTCCCTTCGTGGTCTTCTTCAATGCTTGTGAAGCCGGCCGCGTCCGCGGCGCCCGTGCTGGAGCCGCGGCTACTTCGGCGAGCGTCCGTGTACAGCAGTCGTTCGGGGTGGCCGAGGCGCTGATGCGGGGCGGTATCGCGAATTACATGAGCACATACTGGCCGGTCGGCGACGCTCCCGCCATGGATTTCGCCACGACTTTCTATAAGAGCGTTCTCGGGGGGAAAGCGATCGGCTCGGCGCTCCTGGAGGGACGCAAGGCTGTCTTGCAGCTCGGCGTGCGGGACTGGGCTGATTACGTGTTCTACGGCAGTTTCGACTTCGTACTGAAACAGCAGCGGACATAAGACCCCACGTGACATCGAGGAAGAGATATGGCTAGCGGGTTGAAAGATGAAGGAGACCCTCGCGGTAGTCGATGGTCAGGATCGAATTGCGGAGGGTAGGAAACCCGATCAATCCGGAGATCGGAATGCCGTGCTGCTCGCTCATTGTCCGCATATCCATCGCGACAACATCGCGCTCCCAGACCGTCCGGCCCGCGAGCTCGAGGTGAACCGGATTGACGCGCAGGGCTTCGGGGATTCTTCCGCCGACGCCGCGGAGAAACACGGGCCGCAGACTACCGATCATCCATCTTTGATCGACCGCGGAGAATGAGGCGCCCGAATCGACCAGAAAGTCTCCCTGCTGCCGGCCGTTGACGCGAACCGGTACGAGAATCAGGTGATCCACCTGACGGAATGGATGCGCTTCGCCAGCAGCCTGCATCGCGGGTTGCCCCCGTGGAAGCAACTCCAGGGTACGCTTCGGCCCATGTAAACGCAGCCGGAAATCCCGAAACAGCGCCGTGCCGATGAACCCGTCCACATCGTCGGCGATCTCGTAGTCGGTAATCTCCACCATCACGTCTTGTACGCTAAACTCGCCGATCGTAACCCTGCCGGCCATGGCAGTTTGGGAAGCTCGTGTTGCCTGCTCTCCGAATCCCGAAATCGTCGATTCCGTGATCGCTTTGAGACCCTGCTTGGCGGCGGCGCGCCGGGAGATCATCAAGCTGCTGGCGCCCGTATCCAGCAGGAGCCGGAGGGGGGCACCATCATTCAGGCGGACTTGCAACGTAAAGCCAGTCGGTTGGCCGTCGCGCCAGTAGGCGGGAGACAGCTTGAACGTATGGCCCCAGCAAATGGCTGTCAACGCGCTGAGCAGCAAGCACATACGAGCTAGGCGCATCACGTTCCTAGTGTATTACAAAATGGTTAAAATTCAATGCCATTGATGTTACGACAGGGTCGGAACAACACTTTTCACACCCAACCCTACGAATCGGTATATCTTGTCAGAAGTACAGTCATGAATCGAAGAAATTTTCTCCATACAGTCACAGCCGCGGCGGTTGGCCGGGCACAGACAGCACGCCGGATGAACGTGATTTTCCTGTTCGCCGATGACCTTGGATGGGGCGACCTCGGCTGCTATGGGCATCCGCACATCCAGACGCCAAACCTGGATCGGCTGGCCAAGCAAGGGACGCTGTTCACGCAGTTCTACGTGAACAATCCAGTCTGTTCACCATCGCGAACAGCCTTCATGACCGGCCAGTTTCCAGCGCGGCACAAGATTCACGCACACATAGCAACAGATGAAAACAACGCGCAACGCGGCATGCCAAATTTTCTGGATCCGGCTGTGCCCAACATCGCACGGCTGTTGAAGCAGGCCGGGTATGCGACAGCCCATTTCGGCAAGTGGCACTTGGGGAATAACAAGGAATCGCCTTCACCGGAAGCCTATGGGTTTGACGTGAACAAGACCGTCAACTCAAACGGGAACCGGTGGCCGGATGAGAGGGAGTTGAGCTTTCGCGCCAAGTCGACCGGTTACATTGTCGACGAAGCGATCCGGTTCATCGAAAAGAATCGGAACCAGCCCTTTTACATCAACGCCTGGGCGCTAGTGCCCCACGCGACCCTCGCGCCGACCGCCGAACAAATGAAGCAGTATGCTCGATTTGGTCCTGGGACGGACTTCCAGAAGTTCCCACACCGGGCGGCGGCTGAGATTTTCTATTCCTCGGTGACCGACCTGGACACCCAAGCTGGCCGCCTGTTTGCGAAGCTGGATGAGTTGGGACTGGCTGACAACACACTGATCTTCTTTTCGAGCGATAACGGACCGGAGGATATTCAGATCCGGAACGCTGGGCACTCCGGCGTCGGCTCACCCGGACCGTTTCGAGGCCGAAAGAGGAGTCTTTATGAGGGTGGTGTACGAACTCCTGGGATTGCCCGACTGACGGGCCGGATTCCGGCAGGCAGAGTCGAGAGCCGATCGGTTGTCACGGCGGTGGATTGGCTGCCGACGGTGTCGTCCCTGGCGGGGATCCAGGCGCCAGCGAGTCATGCGCTAGATGGAGAAGACATGTCCGATGTGTTCACGGGCAAATCGCGGGCGCGAAATCAACCCATCTACTGGGAGTGGCGGTTCAACATCGCGGGGCACTCGCTCAACAAGTCCCCCGTTCTGGCGATGCGGGACGGAGACTACAAACTCCTGCTGAATCCAGACGATTCGCGAGTAGAGCTGTATCACATTCCGAACGACCCATCAGAAGTCAACAATCTCGCCCGGCTGCATCCGGAGATCGTCAAGCCGATGCGCGAGAAAGTGCTCGCCTGGCAGCGGACGCTGCCTCCGGGTCCGCGCGATCCGAGCGCCGGGAGGAATGACTATCCATGGCCCAAGTAACAGGACTGTCTGCGGAAGCGATCTGTGGACGGAAAGGGTTTCGGTGACACTAACATGTCGGACAGCCGGAGTGGTGGGACTCCTCATGATCTCTTGCGCGCGAGCACCTGTGCCAGGGCCGCCGGTAAGAGTCACGCAGAGCTCTTTTGGAAAGACCGCGGACCGTACGGCTGTGGATCTGTACACCCTCAGGAACAAGAACGGGATGGAAGCAGCGATCATGACCTACGGCGGAATCGTGGTATCGCTGAAGACGCCGGACCGGAATGGAAACATCGATGACGTCGTGTTGGGATTCGATTCGCTCGATGGGTATCTGAAGGGTCATCCGTACTTCGGCGCCTTGATTGGGCGGTATGGCAACCGGATTGGGAAAGCCAGGTTCACTCTGAACGGAAAAGAGTATACCCTAGCGAAAAACAACGGCGAAAACCATCTGCATGGCGGGATCAAAGGGTTCGACAAGGCGGTATGGAAAGGGATGGACATTCCCAACAGCGCCGCGATCGAGTTGCGTTATACGAGCAAAGACGGCGAGGAAGGATATCCGGGAACGCTCCAAGCGACGGTAGTCTACTGGTTGACCGACCGCGATGAACTGAAGATCGACTACACGGCGAGCACCGACCGCGACACGGTCCTGAATCTGACCAATCACATGTACTTCAATCTGGCGGGTGCGGGCAATGGGGACATCCTGGGTCACGAGATGACGATCTTCGCCGACCGGTTCACACCGGTGGATGCTGGACTGATTCCGACCGGTGAACTGCGCGCGGTGAGTGGGACGCCATTCGATTTCACACAGCCACACCTCGTCGGGGAGCGGATCAACGCGGCGGACGAACAGATTCGAATCGGCAAGGGGTACGATCATAACTTCGTGTTGAACTCCGGGATCGGGACTTTGGCGCAGGCCGCGCGTGTGAGGGAGCCGCGGTCGGGGCGGGTGATGGAGGTAATGACGACCGAACCTGGAGTGCAGTTTTATACCGGCAATTTTCTGGATGGATCACTGCGGGGGAAGGGTGGCAAGGTGTACGGCGCCCGGTCGGCATTTTGCCTGGAGACGCAGCACTTTCCGGATTCACCAAATAAGCCCGGGTTCCCGCCGGTGGTTCTGCGGGTTGGTGAGCGGTATCAGTCGACGACGGTATACCGATTTTCAGTCCAGTGACCGCCCTTACGAAAGAAGGTTCTTGAGCACGGCCCCGTGGACGTCGGTAAGCCGGAAGTGACGTCCCTGGTACTTGTAGGTGAGCCTTGTGTGATCGATGCCGAGACAATGCAGGATCGTGGCCTGAAGATCGTGGACGTGCACTGGATCCTGCGTGATGTTGTAACTGAAGTCGTCGGTCTGGCCCACGGTAATGCCCGGCTTGATCCCGCCGCCCGCCATCCATATGGTGAAGCACCGCGGATGATGATCGCGGCCGTACTCGGTTGCGGTGAGGCGGCCCTGGCAATAAACGGTGCGGCCGAACTCGCCGCCCCAGACGATCAACGTGTCATCGAACAGGCCGCGCTCCTTGAGGTCGATGACCAGAGCGGCACACGCCTGGTCCGTCTCTTTACAGCGCTTGGGGAGATTCTGCGGAAGCTGGCCGTGATTGTCCCAATCGCGGTGGAACAGTTGAATGAACCGAACGCCGCGTTCAGCGAGCCGCCGGGCCAGGAGGCAGTTGTGTGTAAAGGTTCCGGGCTTGCGCGCATCCTCGCCATACAGCGAAAAAGTGTGCGCCGGCTCCTTGGAAAGGTCCGTCAGTTCCGGCACCGACGCTTGCATCCGGAACGCCATCTCGTATTGTGAAATGCGCGTGGCGATTTCCGGATCTCCGAAATCATCCAGCTTCATCCGGTTGATCTCGGCGAGCGCATCGAGATAGTCGCGCCGGTCTTCCCGCGAGAATCCCGGTGGATTGGACAGATACAATACGGGGTCGCCGACCGACCGGAACTTCACGCCTTGATACTGCGTCGGGAGGAATCCTGAGCCCCATAACCGGTCGTAAAGCGGCTGCCCGCCTCCGCCTTGACCGGGAGAAACCATCACAACAAAGGCCGGGAGATCCTTGGTTTCCGATCCCAGCCCGTAGGCGAGCCAGGCGCCCATCGATGGGCGTCCTGCGATTTGCGATCCGGTCATCAGGAACGTAACAGCCGGATCGTGATTGATGGCTTCGGTGTGCACCGAACGGACGATGCACAGATCATCGGCAATTCCGGCCGTGCGCGGAAGAAGCTCCGAGATTTCGGCGCCGGATTGGCCGTGCCGGGCGAAGCTGTACTTGGAGGGGACAACCGGAAACGAGGACTGCGTCGAGGTCATTCCAGTGAGCCGCTGCCCGCGCCGGATCGCGTCCGGCAGCTCTGTTCCCGCGAACTCTTTCAGGCGCGGCTTTGGATCGAATAGCTCGATCTGCGAAGGACCGCCAGACTGAAAGAGGTATATGATCCGTTTGGCCGTGGCCGGAAAAT
>Ga0187893_10002212_pt1 | contig 43450 bp, 33 predicted proteins | sample MA1701074metaG_FD_139574 | JGI IMG/M metagenome (GOLD analysis project Ga0187893, IMG submission 139574) | White microbial mat communities from a basaltic lava cave in the Kipuka Kanohina Cave System on the Island of Hawaii, USA - MA170107-4 metaG ... | reverse complement strand
GTTCACGATCTGCTTTCCATCACGAAACTACTCACCGTCTTCGAAGTCTTCGACGACGAAGCCAAAGCCATCCGCAGTTTCTGACTGACAAAGATTCTCACGGCCGAGCGAGTCTCCAGTCGACTTGGAGACTTTTGTAGACTTGTCTTCCTTCTTGGCTTTTCTGCGCAGGCCCGTCTTCAGGACTGACCGTCAATCCCCGACCTAGTGGCCAACCTTGTCGATGATTTTCTTGGTGTTCTGGTAGCTTCGGCGAGAATAAAACATTCCCCACAGACTTGCGAAAGTTGCCACCATCAGTAGTCCGATAACGAGTGTGTCGTTCATTGGCTCCTCCTCTGAAGTCAATCCTACAAAAGCAAGTGATGATACAATTTCTTCGACTTAGGGCCGAATTCCATTAGGTTTTTTCTCGTTCGTCCGAAAAAGGAAGAGTACCGTCGAGACGCACCGTGAGAACCCAGATCATCAACTTCCTCTTGGAACAACAGAACAGTGATGGAAGTTGGGGGTTCTCTCCTGCGAAGGCAGGCGCCATTGAGCCGACCGCCTATGCCCTAATGTCCCTAGCCTCGGAGGAACCTGGACGGAAGGCCATTGACCGTGGAGTGGGCTTTTTGCGAAAGACTCAAACCGCAAGAGGGGCTTGGGCGGTGAACACGCAGGACTCCGAGGAAGCGGCCTGGGCCACGTCACTCGCAGGTCTGGCCTTGCTGGGATTTGAAGGCACCGAGTCGATGCGCACCGCTGCAGCCCAATTTGTTGTGGATTCCTTCGGAAGGCATCCCAGGCCATGGATTTTGCGTTTGGCCGATTGGATGCGCTCTTTTGATGCTTCCTACGTAGAAGAGAACCGTGGAGGTTGGAAATGGAACCCGGATACGGCGAACTGGGTTGAGCCGACTTCTTACGCTTTGATGTTCCTAAAGAAAATTCAGCAATCGGTCGCCAACCCTCAGGCAAGTGGCGAGAACGCTTTCAAGCCTATCATTGCCGAAGCGGAATTGCTGCTCTATCAGCGCATGTGCAAAGAAGGCGGTTGGAACTACGGTAATGCCCAGGTCTTGGGTGAAGAACTTCGTCCCTATCCATTGACGACGGCTGTCGCTCTGCTTGCTTTGCAGAACGCATCCAATCCTGAATGCCAGAAGAGTCTAGTCTATTTGCAGCGTGCGGTGCGAGAAGAGCGGTCGGCGCTGGCTCTCTGCATGGCGGTGCAGTGTTTTGGTTTGTACGGCATTCCAGCAGAACCTTGGATGCAGGCGGCCACTGTTCTTTACGGCGAAACGCAGTATTTTCAAAACATCAAGACCTCAGCGCTGGCATTGCTGGCACTCCAATCGTTGAACGGGAAAAGCCCCTTCCGTTTGGCAAGCTGAAGCCGATCGTTATTAGTCCCCGGCGTCCGATGTAACTCGGCGTGGACTAGAGAACCGCGTGAGCTGAGATGCATCGGCAAGATTTTCAACAGAGGACGAAGTGAACTACCCGTTTAGCACTCAGCACTTCGAACTCAGCACTCGAAGCGAAGAGTTCAGCCGTCGCCGCTTTCTGAAGGCAGCGTCCACGCTGGGTGCCGTTTCGTTGGCTGGATGTGCGAAACGGCAGCCGAGCTGGAAGCAGGGAGGTTATCGCAAGTCGGACCAGTCGCGCGTTGCCATTCTCAAGGCTGCCAGCTACGACCGAGATCTGACAGGCGTGATTCTTGATGGGATTAGGAGCTTCCGTCTGGATGTGGTGGGAAAGCGAGTCTTGCTCAAACCGAACCTCGTTGAATACGAACGCGACACCGTTATCAACACGAATCCCGCTGTCATTGGCGCTGCAATTGAAGCATTTCTGAAGCTGGGAGCCAAAGAGGTGAAAGTCGGCGAAGGGCCAGGTCATCGCCGCGACACAGACGGACTTTTACTGGCCTCTGGTCTCTACCCATTTCTCAAGGACACTAAAACCCAATTCGTCGACCTCAACCTGGACGACATCCGACGAATGCCGCTTCAGAGCAATTTCATGGGCATTGGTTCTCTCTACTTTGCAGAAACAGTTTTGCAGTCGGACCTATTAGTCTCCATGCCCAAGTTGAAAACCCATCACTGGGCCGGCATGACGCTCTCGATGAAGAATCTTTTTGGGATAGTCCCCGGCGTGAAGTATGGCTGGCCCAAGAACTTCCTGCACTGGCACGGCATCCATGAGAGCATCGTGGATATCAACAGCACGATCCGTTCCCATTTCTCAATCGTTGACGGAATCGTCGGCATGGAAGGAAACGGCCCAATCCAGGGTACGCCGAAGCCTGTCGGAGTGCTGGTCTTCGGCGACGACCCCGTCGCAGTCGACGCGACGTGTGCACGAGTGGTAGGACTGAAGCCGGAGGGAATTGATTACTTAAAGAGCGCCAGTGGGTTCCTTGGGAATCTGAATCCGGCGCGCATCCGGCAGTTGGGTGAAGGCGTTTCCCTAGTTGTGCAGCCTTTCGAGGTCATCGAGAGTTTTCGCCATCTTAAGATCTAGCCGAGACCATTCTTATTCACCCGTAGTATGCAAATGACAGCTCCAAAATGCATCGGGTCCACCTTTCAAAGCAGCCTCCTAACGGTTTATTTCCTGACCGCAAGACGGTAGGTTTTTCGATAACTTCATCTTTTCACGAGCTGTTCTGTCCTTTCCCCCTAGTAGGCCGTTCCTGCCGCAACGTCCTTGAGGATCAAACGCGGTTTTCCTTCGAAAGAAGAAACGCTCAGTCTCGATCGAAGCGTGGATCGTCGTCTTGAAAACTCAACGCGAAGAAACTTCCCCGCCACTTATAGGAAAGATATTTCTCTTTTTGTGAGAACGCTGCTGCAGAAATCAAGATTCTTTTTCCTCGAACGATCTGTAAATAATACATACACTTCCGTATTGCTCACTGAATTCGATTCCGTACAATCTTGGCGTGGAAAATGCATTAATTCTAGGAACTTGCCCGCGATTTGTTGTGCACTCACATTCAAATTCGCCGAGTCCCTGCACCCAATCTGATGAGTTGTGAATCGGGAGTTTTGGGTTTCAAACATCGATAGACGGTTTCGATGCCACTTGGCGCGAATTGATACACCCGAATTCAGAAGAGCGAGTTCAACTGTCGCCGCCCACTTCCAGACCAAGTCTTGATCCATGGTGAGGGTTTCTATTCATTGGCGACGGGACAAGATCTCGAGCAAATCCAAATCGGCATTTCAGCCAGGTAGATACTTCTTGAGCTAAAGCCTTCCAGACGATTAGAAAAGAGGCGCGGAGTCTTCAATGAAACAACGTTTGGCACACGCAGGAGTGATAACCACAATTCTTGCTTTTTGCCTTTGTCTATCTCCAACGAAAACCTACGCCTATATAGACCCAGGGGCGGGCAGCTCTATTCTTCAGCTGCTGATAGCAGGTTTGCTGGGTGCTTTGTATGCAGCCAAGCTTCATTGGACTCGGATCAAGAGCTTTCTCGCCAAGCGCCGAAGTACCAGCGTTCCCACTAAGACAAAAAACTAGACTCTGAACAGGGAGGCGGGCTTGGCCGAATCAACAGCTACCGTCTTGAAACATGCCGCCATTAGGGGGGCTTCGGATCGTCGCTTACCGTCATCTTTCCGCGACTCAAGCGGGTTCTTGTTCGTGCGGGACGGAATCCTGTATCGTCAAGTCAATCGCAGCTACCAGCAGCACTACGACCTTCTCCAGGATTCAGGATTGTACAAAGAGCTCGTATCGCGTGGGTTGCTCATTCCTCATGAAGAGGTTCTATTAGACTGCAATTCTCAAGTGTCTTATAAGACGCTGAAACCCGAAGTCGTTCCATTTGTTTCGTACCCTTACGAATGGAGTTTCAGTCAACTCCAAGATACTGCCTTGGCGACTTTGCAGGTTCAAAAACTGGCGCTCCGGTTTGGAATGTCATTGAAAGACGCGAGTGCCTATAACATTCAATTCAGATCGGGCAGACCTGTTCTCATTGATACGCTCTCCTTCGAACGCTATGCAGAAGGCGCTCCATGGGTGGCGTACCGACAGTTTTGCCAGCACTTCTTGGGGCCCTTGGCGCTGATGAGCTGTGTGGATGCTCGTCTTGGCCAATTGTTGAGAATCCACATTGATGGTGTGCCCATTGACCTGACGAGCCGATTGCTTTCCTGGCGGAAGTATTTTTCTTTCAGTCAGTTCATTCACCTTCATCTGCATGCTCTGGCCCAGCGACGCTTCAGCGCCAAGGCGCGCCCAACTGGTTTCCGTCGCCTGAGCCGGTCGGGGTTTCTCGGTCTGATTGACAATCTGGAAACCGCTGTGAGGAAGCTCCGTTGGCAGCCGCAGCGAACCCCCTGGGCAGACTATTACTGCCATAACGATTATCGGGCAGGCGCGTTTCAGGAAAAGACTCGGATAGTCGCTGATTGGCTCGATAAGATAGTTCCGGCAGTGCAAAGCATTTGGGATTTTGGGGCAAACACCGGCTACTTCAGTCGGCTGGCCAGTCAACGAGGCATCTTCACGGTTTCGATAGATGCTGACCCCTGGTGCGTTGAGATGAACTACCAGCAATGTTGCCGGCAAGGCGAAACTCAGTTGCTCCCACTTCTATTGGATTTGACTAATCCCAGCGCCGCTAAGGGATGGCAGAATCAGGAGAGGATGTCGCTGCTGGACCGCGGACCAGCAGACTTGGCATTTGCGCTGGCGATCGTGCACCACCTCGCGATCTCTAACAATTTGCCCCTGCGCAAAATAGCCGAATTCTTCAGCCGATGCTGTAAACGACTCGTGATTGAATTTGTCCCCAAGACCGACTTGCAGGTCCAGAAGATGCTTGATACCCGTGAAGACATCTTTGGCGACTATACCCAACAGGCTTTTGAACATGAGTTCGGCCAGGTCTTCTCGCTTCGTGAACGTGCCTCTATCGTTGACAGCGGGAGGACTCTGTATTTGATGGAGAAGGTGACCTAGCCTCTATGGATCGCCTTAAGCTGGTCCACCCGTTCATCTTTGCGATCATCCCAATCCTTTTCTTGTATGTCCCGACCTGCAACAGCACGTCCCCAGAAGTGATCCTCCGGCCCTGCCTGGTCGTTAGTGCGTTCACACTCGCAGCTCTCCTTGGATTGGCTGCGTTGCTCAAAGATGGCCAGAAGGCAGCAATTGTCGTAACCCTATTCTGGCTGCTGTTCTTCGCATATGGATACTTGCTAACGGTCGTGAAAGCCATGGATCGATCTGCGGCGAGCGACTGGCGCCTTTTTTGGCATCCTGCTTTGCCGATCTTGCTGTTTGTGCTGTTTTCCATGGTCTCGCTCAAAGTCGTGCGAAGCCGACACTCGAAAGAGTTGGCTAATCTGATGGGCTTCGCGGGGCTGTGTCTGTTAGCGCTGCAACTGATGGAAATTGTTCAAATCAAATTCACCGGTGCTCCAGAATTCTTGAGAAATACCCCAATCCAATCTGCCTCTGGTCCACTGCGTCGACCGAACATCTTCTATATTATTCTCGATGCCTACGGGCGTTCAGACGTCCTGCGCGAGTTGTACCAGTTCGACAATGAGAATTTTCTAGACCATTTGAGACAGGAGGGGTTCTACATTGCAAGTGAAAGCCATTCCAACTATAGCCAAACCTATCTGTCTCTTGCTTCCTCGTTGAATTTTTCCTATCTGGACGATGTGGCAAGGCGGGCTGGAGAGTCTCATGAAACGTCAGTCTTGAGCGACTTCATTCAAGGGAGTCAACTCGCGAGCTTCCTGCGAACGCAAGGCTATCGCTTCGTTAGTTTTTCATCGGGGGTATCATTTACGGAAATCAAGAATGCGGATGTGTTCGTGAATCGCCCGCGGTTTCTCAGCCAATTCGAATACGTATTGCTCATGACAACCCCAGTCGGACAGTTCACTCAGACATCTCGATTCCAAGAAAGCTTGCATCGGGAGCGTCTTTCCTACATTTTTGCGCATCTGCCAGACTATGCTTCTTCCCGTACTCCTGTATTTGTTTTTGCCCACATTCTGGCGCCTCACGAACCCTTCGTGTTCGGTGAGGCGGGGCAGGCAGTAGACGATACCGGGAACGGCGGTATGACGGGGACGCGGCCAGGGCTCGACTACGCTGTAAAGTATCGCCGACAGATACAATTTGTCACGAAGCGGATTCAACGCACCATCGACGAAATTCTCGCTCAATCATCAGAACCTCCCATCATTGTTCTTCAATCCGATCATGGGCCGGCGCAGCGTCCTGTGGGGGAGTTTGGGAATCTCCAGGAACGAATGAGCATTCTGCACGCAAGTCACTTGCCCGACGGTGGCGATGCCCTTCTGTACCCAAGAATCACACCGGTGAACACCTTTAGAATCATTCTTAGACATTATTTTCATGCTGATTTGCCTCTGCTGGGGGACAAGAGCTTCTATTCAACCTATGACCGCCCCTTTAGATTTGTCGACGTCACGAACCGCATCCGGTGAACTTCGTCGCAACCGCGATTTGGAAGAGCCTGGAATCTTGGGATGTTGAAATGCCCAATGGGTTGGCGTCCATCACCGGTAGCGCGAGGTTGCGGGACTGAACCCAGCCAAACCAAGCACCTACGGAAGGCGCGCGAGTTCCTGGGAAATCTTGGTAAGAACACGTAGTCAGCAGATCTTTATTGTCCGGGTGGGCCTTCCTTTGATTTGATTGATCCTCCGCAACCTGAGGATCTTGTTTCGTCCTGCATTCTGCGAAGTAAAGTAGCAACAAAAGTGAAAACTGTAAGATGCCTATTGCTAACCGTCCTGAGTCTTTTCCTTTTGTGGAAGAGCTTTGAGGGATTCAATACCAAAGCAATTCCGGTCGACGACTTCGTTTCCTACTGGGCAGCGGCGCGGCTCCAAATTCAAGGACAAAATCCCTATACACCCGCTCTCATCCTAGATGTGGAACGAGAGGCTGGAAGAAGTGAACATGAACCTCTGGTCATGTTAAATCCGCCTTGGACTCTAGTTTTCCTGTTGCCCTTCGGCATGCTCGACTATCCGGTTGGACGCATTGCCTGGCTGCTGACAGGACTCTTTGCGGTTGTGCTCGGCACTTGGTGGGCGTGGCAAGTCTATGGTGGGTCCTCAAGGGCTGTGTGGGTAGCCGGGTTGACTGCGATTTCGTTCCTGCCACTGTGGGTTGTTTTGGCCCTCGGCCAAATCGATCCGTTGATACTCGCTGGGTTGGCAGGTTTCCTGTATTTTGAAAGCCGTTCCCGGCATGGCTTGGCTGGGGCCTGTCTCGTTTTGATGACCGTCAAGCCCCATTTGTTCTATTTGTTTTGGATTGCCTTAATTCTGTGGGTGTTTGAAGCGAGACGCTGGGCGGTCCTTGTCGGTGCGGTTCTCGCAGGAGTGGTAGCGATTATGGTTGCTGCAGCAGCGAATCCATCCGTCGTGTTTCAGTATTTTGAGGTTATTTCGAACCAGCCACCACCGCTAAACTGGCTTACCCCGACAGTTGGTACGCTTCTGCGTCTTCAGTTTGGGATGGACAGACACTGGTTGCAATTCATGCCCATGGCGTTGGGAATTGCATGGCTTCTGTTGTGGCGGCATAGATGGCGTCTAGCATGGAGTTGGGCGGCTCAGTTGCCGCTTCTGGTTTTGGTTTCTCTGGCAACGACTTCCTACGCTTGGTTCTACGACCAGGCGATTTTGTTGCCTGCCCTCATCCAGATCGCTGCGACAGGGTGGGGAATCTGGCCGGAGCGACGGCGAATCTGGATATTTGCCCTGTTCGTCGGACTCAACTCAGTTCTGGCACTCATGGTCGCCAGACGCTTGCCTCCGTTAGCATTTGTGTGGAGTTTTTCGGCTTGGCTGATTTTCTATTTGATCTTTCGTCAGTGTGTTCATAATCAACTTCCTGATTCCGTTGAGCAGCGTGGTGCAGCGGTTCAATGAGCTGCCTTTTCAGGTTGCATGTCGGGCGGGAAGCGTAAAGTCGCTGAAGCTGGGGACGATACTTGAGCTGATGATCCTGAGACTCGTTTTCATGGGGGGCTAGAGTTGGCGAACGGCTTTGCTAATGAAATCACTCGACCGTTGGTCATTGTGCCAACCTATAACGAAAGGAGCAACATTCCGCAACTGGTGCCCGAGATTCTAGGAGTTGATCCTCGCCTTCACGTCTTGGTAGTCGATGACGCCAGTCCAGACGGCACTGCACTCGCCGTGCAACAGATGATGTCGTCAATACCCGGCAATAGAGTGTTTTTGGAAATCCGGCCCGGCAAGCTCGGTCTCGCCGGCGCCTATCTTCACGGCTTCAATTGGGCGTTGGCTCGCGGCTACGATTTTCTGATTGAGATGGATGCGGACTGGAGTCACCAGCCCAAGTATCTGAAACAGATGCTCGCAATGGCGCCCGAATTTGGGTTTGTGATCGGGTCCCGTTACGTTCCGGGTGGAGGCACTCTTCACTGGGGGCTTGCCAGAAGATTGCTCTCGCGCTTCGGCAGTCGATACGCCCGCTGGGTGTTGGGAGTGGAGATTGCCGACTTCACTGGCGGGTTCAACGGCTGGCATGCTGACGTGATCCAGCGGGTTTGCATACATAGCATCCGGAGTGACGGTTACAGCTTTCAAATCGAGCTGAAGTGCCGGGCTGCCCAGTCAGGTTTCGCCCACAGCGAGTTTCCAATCGTGTTTGACGAGCGGCGAGCAGGGAAAAGCAAAATGTCGGCCGCGATTGCTTGCGAAGCAGTCTGGCGGATCTGGACGTTTCGCGCCCCGGTCCCAGCTAGCGACACGCAGACCGAGCTGCGCCAACGCCATCCTTAGGCAAGACACAAGCAGTGGGATGTTCGTTCAATTCTTGGGAATGATGAGCGCGGCGCATCACTGGGCGACGTAGATGGGCCTGCTTCGCAAATGCTCGTGAAAGTATGCTGGAACGGTCGGCTGACTCGGAGCAACTGAGTCAATAATCTTTTTGAACCTTATCGCTCTCAAATATGAAACTTGAGGAACCGTTGACGCAGACAGTTCGATTGATTCAGGCAGTCGTTTTCAATGCCTGCCTGATTGTGGTTTCTGCTGTGGAGTCTGGGACATCCGCATCGACACGCAGCGCAAGGAGCATCTCCTCAAGCTTGACTGGTTTCAGGCCATCGAACATGATCTAAAGGATCGGAAGAACCAACCTCTGTTCCCTATCCTGGGGCAGACGGATAGGTCGATCATTCAGCGCCAGCAGGGCACAGCGCTGCCAGGTTGTCCTATGCAGTGAGCCGGAACGACATCCCAGAGAGATCTAGCTAGCACAATGACCGGTCTTCGTTCGCTACCAACGGCCACGTCGATTGCACACAGAGCGGCTCAGGTTTGCTCATGAATCACCACAAAAGAGTTCTGTTTCTGTTTTTCTTTCTCTCAGGAGAGACCACACCGCCACGGTGATTTCTTTTGGGGAAGGCCTTAAGAAACGACTTCTGGTGAATGGCATCGGCATAACAGATCTGAGCCCTATTCCCAAGTTCATGGCCCATCTTCCTATGGCTTTTCACCAGGGGAGAAGTGAGGCAGTGCTCGTCATTTGCTTCGGCATGGGGACGACCTACCGGTCTATATTGAGTTGGGGAACCGACACAACAGGCGTGGAGTTGGTTCCGAGCGTGAAAGACGCCTTTGGGTTTTACTTCGATGATGCGGCGAAGGTCCTGAAAGACCCGAAAGGCAGAGTTGTGATCGACGATGGAAGAAGATTTTTGCGAAGAACTCTTGAGCGCTTTGACATCATCACGGTCGATCCTCCGCCTCCGGCCGAAGCCGCTGGTTCAAGCTTGCTCTACTCAGAGGAATTCTATCGTCTCATCCAGCAGAGGTTGAAATCTAACGGCGTGTTACAGCAATGGTTTGCCGTTGGTGAAAGAAAGATTCTTCAAGCTGTGGGCAGGTCGCTACAGAACTCTTTTCCGGACGTGCGAGTATTTCCATCGACACAAGGCTGGGGGTACCACTTTCTTGCTTCCCTGTCACCATTAGAGGCTGTCACAGCGGAAGAACTAGCCGGGCGGTTTCCCGTCAGGGCTCGAGAAGACGCTGTGGAATGGAGTAAAGACAAAGATGTCACAGGCCAATTGAGTCGCCTTCTTTCAAATGAAATACCTGTCAGCCAGTTATTGAGCGACGATCCGAAGATCACTATTCATGACGATCTCCCATTCAATGAATATTTTCTAATTCGTCGGCTTTTGGATCGACTTTGACGGGCCAATGAATTCGATCTTGAGTTGCGCGAAAGCGCATCTCTTTGAAAAAAGAGAAAGCGTCGCCTGGTCATTCTTGACTCGGATTTCGCTATCATGCATCCGGTCGAGAGATTGCCGTGACTACAATCCTATGAGGACTTCAACTGTCTAGAACTGAGCTACTGCGCCATAGGCGATACTACTGGATACCGATTCTAGTCGCCTTAATTGCGACCTATGTCTCGGTAGGCTGGAATCTGCGCGAGAGGGTTCATCAGGGGAACAATGATTTCATCGCCTTCTACACCGCAGCTCGAATGATCTGGGATGGCCGGGGAGCGCAACTGTATGATTTGTTCCAGCAAACTGCTTATCAACAAGAAATCCTGAGCTCCCTCCACACTCAGTTTCGCTTCAAGGATGGGCTGCTCGCCTACAATCACCCTCCATTCCAGATTCTCTGGTACGTCCCCCTCGGGCGCCTCAATTATCTCCAGGCCTATTGTGTCTGGCTGCTGATCAACTTGGGCTGCGTTCTCGCCGGCGTTTACCTGTTGCTGCGCTGTCCACGGAACTTGGATCGTGGCCGGTTGGCGCAATACTTTCTCGGCAGCCTGGCCTTCTTCCCTGTCTTTATTAACCTACTCCAAGGGCAGGACAGTGCCACCCTTTTCTTGTTCTGGACGTTGGGCTACTGGAATCTAGTCCGGTCAAGAGAGGCGACAGCGGGAGTATGGCTGTCGTTCCTCTTGCAAAAGTTTCAAGTTCTCTTGCCAACTCTGCTGGTGCTCTTTCTGCTGAGGCGCTGGCGTGTCTTGAGTGGCTTCCTTGCTGGGTCCATCGCTTTGTTAGCGGTTTCACTCGCGATAGTCGGATTTTCCGGTATTGAGAGTTACGGGCGGCTGATCTTCGAGATGAGCGGCTGGATTGAGCGCAAGGGGATCTATCCATCGCAAATGCATAACCTACGGGCGCAGTTCTACATTTGGTTTTACAGTCGGCATCCTGTTGTGGCGAACCTATTGACTGGGTTGTCCAGTGTTACCCTTCTAGCACTACTCGTGAGAGTCTGGAAAGCAGAATGGGAACCTGAAAGTGCCCGTTTTGGGATGAAGTTTTCGGCACTGGTGACGATCAGCTTATTGGTTAGTCCGCATTTGAACTTGCATGATCTGTCCTGTCTCCTGCTTCCAGCACTCTTGATCGGTCAGATCTCAGATCAGGGGACCTCGTCCTCGGTACGCAGACTGCAGCGGGCGACCTGGCTCGTTGGATTTCCACTCATACTGGCCTCGTTGGTTGTGTCCACCTGGGTACCCATTCAACCGAGCGTCTGGGGAATGATCGTCATAGTCTTTCTACTGTTTCGGGCACTGAATGAAACCGGTGAAAGCCTGAATTGGAAGCCAACTCCCACCGCCACTTTTCCCAGTAACTGAGGTCAATCCCCGCCATGCCGAAACCCCTTGCCATATGGTTGCGCCGGGGCCTGTTGGCTCTGTTGACCTTGTTGCTCATTGCCAAGAATCGCGACTTAGCGCTCGAAGGCTGGCTCAAAGCTGACGACTTCGTCGCCTACTGGGCTGCTGCTCGTCTCCAGGTAAACGGCCAGAATCCATACGCCGAAACTAGTCTGCTCCATCTGCAGCGATCGGTTGGCTGGCAGAAAGGCACGCCACTTGTCGGATTCAATCCGCCCTGGGCGCTTTTCTTTGCTCTTCCTTTCAGCTTTCTTGGCTATCCGTTGGGCCGCATCGCATGGCTCTTGGCTGGCGTCACAACGATGGTTTTTTGCACGGATTGGGCTTGGCGTTTCTATGGAGGTCCAAGCCAATCTCGGCGTCTTGCCTGGCTGTTGGGAGGTATTTTCTTGCCCGCTCTGATGGGGCTGAGCATGGGGCAGATTGCTCCGCTCATGCTGCTCGGCGTGACGGGATTTTTGCTCTTCGCGAGCCGGGAGCAGTGGGTTAAGGCAGGCGTCGTTCTCGTGCTGCTAGCCTTGAAGCCGCATCTGTTCTATCTCTTTTGGCTGGCTTTGCTGTTCTGGCTGGTTGACCGACGCCGATGGGATCTCTGTTGCGGCGCAGTTGCGGGCTTACTGGTCACGACCGGGGTCGCCCTGGTGTTCAATACGGCGGTGCTCACTCAGTATTGGGACATGATCAACAGCGAAGCGCCTCCGCTGGTTTGGCTGACTCCCACTTTTGCCACTTACCTCCGGTCCTCGTTTGGAACTCAGGGTTTGTGGCTCCAATTCCTCCCTATGCTGGCAGGATGCGTTTGGTTGGCCTTCCATTGGAGACGTCACCGGCACAGCTGGGACTGGAAGCAACAGATGCCGATGTTGCTCCTGGTTTCGCTGGCTACGGTTTCCTACGGCTGAGTGTTCGATCAGGTGGTGCTGTTGCCGTTTCTCTTGCAGGCCGTGGGCTGGACGCTGAAGCAGGGGGATGATCGCACGAAACGTCTGGCCGTGGGCACGTATGTTTTGATCAACGCGCTCTTGTTGATTCTAATCGCATTCAAGACAGAACACGCCTACTACGTCTGGCTGGCTCCAATCTGGCTTGCCGGATATTTGTTCTTGCGAGCCCGTGTAAGACACTCGGAGAATGAACCGCTTTCTTGCGCCCGAACTCGGGACGCCGCACTTGGATAGGAACCTGTTCTCGAGCGTAGCCGCTTGCGGTGACATCGGAAAACTCTTACGGGCAGGGGAGCTGGAGACTTTCGCGGACGGCAGCCTGGACAGTTTGAGCCAGGCTGATCTGCTGAGGTTTTGTGCCGGTCAATTCTTCGAAGCGGGTACAGTTTCCAACCAGCCACGGAATATCGTCAGGTCGGCCGGGACCGGCGGATAGACTGGACAGCACCATCTTCTGTTTTTCGTCCAGTTTCATGGCCATGATAATTTCTTCCACCAGGCGCCGGATCGAGACTTCTTTCCCCGAACAGATATTGACCACACCTTGTTGGACGGTTTTGAACGCAGCGATTGTGCACAGCCGAGCCAGCGCATCGCACACATCGCGCGAATCCAGATAGTCGCGACAATATTCCAACCCAGGAATGTTTGCCAGCGCCCCGGTATGAACCCTCCGGATGAGGCCTGGTAGCACATAGTGCGAAGGCTGGCGGGGGCCGATCAAACCAAAGACACGCCCAATCAGCAAGCCAATGTCCAGTTGATCCGCCAGTTCTTTCAAACGTTCTTCAGCCTCGAGCTTGGTTCTCGCGTATACGGAACGCGGCGCCATCTCATCGTCTTCTGTCACAGGCTTCCACCGGAGTGGCTCTTTGTAGACATGGCCCGTGCTGACAAAGACGATTACGGGAGTGGCGTCGAATTGCCTCGCCCAGCGAACGAAAGTCCTCACGGTTTCGATGGTGTCGCTGACGTTCGTCTTGAACGCTTTCGATGGATACTCCTCACACGCCGTCACTGAGACCAGCGCCGCCATTTGAACCAGAAACACCGGACCCTTGGGCACAACCGTTTGGTGGGTCGACTCCAGTTCCCGAACGAGCGCAGCTCTGTCTTCCAGCCTGGAGTGCAGCGCTTGACCTTTGATCCCAAGCTTGGTCAGCGAGGCTCCGAAATACTGGCCCAAACTTCCTGTGCTCCCGTTGTAGAAAACGTTCATCTGGCGAAGTGGTGTTGCCAAGCGATCACGAAAATCGCCTTCAGGGACGCGGAAATCTCTCGTAGGTTAGTGTTGCTTACGCCGCGTTGCCGGTTGACGAAATGAATTGGAAAATGCCGTACTTGCAGACCAGCTCGCAGCAGCTGAGACAACGATTCGCTGAGATAGATATAGCCTTTGTGTTGCTGTCGCGAAGCCGACAGGTGCCCTACGGCTTTCGGGGTGTAGAAACGGAACCCGTTCGTATAGTCAGGGACGGACCATTGGATCAGCGTACGTGCCAGGGTGTTAGCGAAGAAACTGAAGACTCTCCGACCGAAGGGCCAGCCGACGATGACGCCGTCTGGATAGCGCGCGCCGATGGCTACGTCACATCCTCCTCCCAACAGGTGCACTCCCTGAGCAATGGCTTTTGGATCGTGTGAGAAATCGCAGTCCATTTCCACAAAGGCTTCGAAACCCTCGCCGTTCGTAATCCCCCAGAGAAATCCATCGCGGACAGCGCCACCCCGGCCGTCCTTCTTCTCGCGCTGGATCAGATGCACCCGGCGTTGCCAGTCTGTCTGTTGTCTGATCTCGGAGCGGACAATATCCGAGGTATGGTCTGGGCTCGAATCATCCACGATGCAGATGAAGTATTGCGGATCGAGAGCGAGAATGGTCTCCACCATGGCCTGCACATTCTGGCCTTCATTGTAAGAGGGGATAACGATCAGAATCTTCATGCACAACAAATTTACAGCTTGCGGAGGGAATAGAACGCTGCTTCGAGCGTCTCGAAGGCCTGGTGATCGAGAACAGGATGGCAGCCGATCATGAAACCACAGCGCAGCAGATTGTCGCAACCCGCGAGTGAGGTGGCACTGCGCGTCTTGAATCGTCGGGCTGCTGGATGCCTCGCGAGATTGCCGGCGATGATCGGACGGGTCTCCACGTTCTTGGCCTCAAGATGACTCTTGAGGTTGCCTAAATCGACGGGCGCATCCGCGCTAAGCCGAAAAGGAAGCATCATCCATGAATGGGTACGTTCTCGTCGTCCTACCGCTTCACTGGCCATCGGCAGCCGTTCCGCGCCGATCAATTCAAGCCACGGAGCATACCGTCCCGCCCAGTCATGCACTCTGCGGGCCAGGCATTGCCTGGCATCCAACATGCCGTCCAGTCTGCGGAGTTGCACCGAACCAATCGCGCCTTGAATTTCCGTGGGGCGGACATTGTATCCCGCGGTCAGAAACAAGAATCGATCATCCAGTTCGGGGTGTCTTTCCTGCCACAGGGTTCTATCGGATCTGCCTCGCGTCCATCCGTGAGCTCGCAAACTCAGTAGATCATCATGGAGGGTGCTGTCATCCGTGACGATCATGCCCCCCTCTACGGTCGTGAGGTGGTGCGAAAAGTAGAAGCTGAAAGATCCCGCCACTCCGAAGCTCCCTGCGTGTCTCCTGCCAAAATGACCGCCCAGGCTTTCACAACAATCCTCGATGAGCCGGATGTCATTGTCGGCAAGGAAACGCAGATACTCCTGCATGTTCGCAACTTGGCCAAGAACATGGATCAGGAACATCCCCTTGACCTTGGGGCTCAGCACTGACCGGGCACTGTCCAGATCGATCGCTAGCGTTTTTGGATCAACATCGACAAATACGGGCGTGAGCCCTAACTGGACCAGAGGCCAGACGGTCGTTGGCCAAGCCAGCGCCGGTACAAGGACCTCATCGCCAATTTGCCATGGAGCTGTAGAACTTGACCTCCGAAGCATTAGATCCACCATGAGCAGATTGGCGGAAGAGCCAGAATTAACCATCACCGCATGCCTGGCCCCCACCCAGGAGGCAAAGGCGTTCTCGAACTTTTGGACCTCTTGCCCCATGGTCAATAACCCGGAGTCTAAGACAGCTTTTGCTGCGCAAATTTCTTCCGCTGCGAGAGTGTTTGCGGCCAACGGATAAGCGGTCATACAGGCTGGTGGAGCGGATTGAGGACTCATGCACGAAGTCTCCTAATACTATCCATAATTGACACGAATCGTCACGGAGTGACTGTATCTTTAGCCCGGTTCGGGGATCGCTAGAACCAAGTCTGGGAAGAAGGGTGGAAAATACGATCATGACAGGTTGTGCGGACCCGAAAACAGTGGGGGCATTGACCAGCGGCCAGACTCAAGGCTGAGAGCCTTGTTGTTCTGTTTCAGAGACACAATACACCCTGAAAGTGTCGCTGGGCCCTGTGCTGATGCCAAAGGGCAGCAAGGTTGGGATCCTGGATCCGTGCGTCCAGCTGCCATAAAAATTTGTTGCGGTTGCTGCGTCCACTGTCCTTACCGGCCATTCTGGCGTGTAAGTTAACACGGATGTCACTGCCAGTAAGCCCGGGCCCAACGTCGGCGACGCGATGTCCGGGATTGCCGTCGTCGGGATCACGATCAAATCACCGTCTTTGTACTGTGGCTCTTGTCGCTTGTCGATGACTTGCCCGCCTGCCAATTGAGCGTAGTACTGAAAGCCCCAGTGACCACTAAAGAAGAGTCTAGCAGGAGTTCCTTTCAGCAGTGGAATCACCTGTTCTTGAACGACTTGGCGATAGCCGTTTCCGATGGCTGCGTCTCCAACGGCTAGACTCAACACCAACAGGAAATTGACTGCACAACCAGCCAAAAACAGGGCCGGTGGACGACCCCGCTTCGAATGCCTCAATATGAGAAGAATGATTGGGGGCGCCACAGGAACGAGATATCGAACAGCCGTGTAAGGCATTACAACTTGAAGCAAGAAACCGGCGATTCCCCACCCGGCGAGCAGAATACCTTTCATGTCTTTACTTCTCAGGTTTGCGTATCCGAGGATCGCAATAGCGAGCAGCACGTCTAAGGAAATGGTGATGCTTATGGCCAAAATCAGACTTGGAAACCATCCGAGGCCGACAGAGGGTCCGAGCCACAACATGCCTAAGAGCATCAAGAGATTCACACCCCGAAGCACTCTCGGAACAAGAATCGTGAGGAGAGGTGCAATCAAGGCAAGCGGAAAGACACCCATCCCAAAGCGAGCGAGCACTCCGAGAATCGTGAGCAGCGGAAGTTCCTGCCCGTAGATTGTCTGAAAGCGTCTCACTGCCATCCAATGAAATTCTCCGTAGGTATGCCAGCAAAAGAGATTCCAGGCGCAGATTGAAAGCAACGGTGCGATTGCTATAAGGAGCGTTATGGGCTTTCTCCTGGAAACGATGCACCAGCAAAGGACGACTGGGACTAGCAACACTCCCCCATACTTCGCCAAGGGACACAAGAAACTAGAAACTAGTGCAATCATCAATGCAACTGGTTTCCCGGTGTCGTCGTATTCAAGGCTATACCCAATCGCGATGAGAAGCAGCGCAAGCATCGGTATGTCGAGCATCACTACCTGGCTTCCCAACAAAAAACCGGGCGAGCAAAGAAGTAAAAAAAGGGTGCAGAGTCTGTCTATCTTGAAGAACCTGGCAATCCGATCAAAACCGTGCAAGGCGAGAGCGGAGAATCCCATCGCGAACAGATGGACTGAGGTCTCCGATGCTGAGAAAAACTTCAGCCACATAGCGAGACAATAGGGAACCAACGGTGGATTCGGCAACGTTTCAAACACGCTGCGGGGGCTTCCGTACCAGTTGATGAGCCCGCCGTAAGGATCCAGCGGGAAACGCGAGATGTGTTCTGCTACCCACAGGTAGTAGGGTTCATCGATCCTGAATGCCGAGGACAGAAACGGTAGTTGGCTGAGAAACCAGAAGAGACACAGAACCCAAGTTCCGTTGTGGGAAGAGATCCACGACTTTGTGGTCATGGCCTCGCTTCTGGTCTCATTTCTCAAGGTTGCGTTCAAATGAATGGTCTGCTGCTTGGGGTGTGACACGCCGAGTTCTGAAAGAACGAAATCAGCAAGACTTGACCTGAAATCTACTCGTTCTAAATCCAGCACTACCCGAGCAAAGGGTTGGAACCAATCTGCCGCAGGACTTTTGGCGCGCGATGGTGGGTTCTCGCACCTCCTGGTGATCAAGGCGTTCGTTTTCGACAGTATCTTTAGAAATAATCAATGGATAAACTCAGATTCGCGAGATGGCGAGATCCTGCGAAATTTTTTGGAGATTAACCGTAATCAACTATTAAGAACAATCCTAGGTCATCTAATCCGAAGCGCTTCCAGGATTTCCGACTTCACCCAGAGCTTGTCAGCTTCCCGGACAGTCCCGTTCTCAAAGAATTCATTAACAGTCGAGTACTCGCAATACTGTCTCTCCAAGAGCAATCTCGAGATTTTCTCGTAAGACGCCCCGCGACCGAACGAAACTTCCACGAGAAGAGCGGTACAGCGCGGCCATAGGCCACCCATGCCCTGAAGAGCCGTCATTTCAGCACCTTGTAAATCCAGCTTAACGAGAATGTTTGTGCCCTTGACTGGAATCTCATCCAGACGGATAGTCGAGACTTTCCATCCTTGGTTAAGGGTGATCGGCACCACGGAACATGAAGTTAGACTTGAACCTGTCTGACAAAGTGTTAGTGTTGTTTTCGAATTCCACAAAGCGCTCCGGACGACCCTAAACCCTCGTTTCTGCAAGATGTCAGCGCACTGAGGCTGAGGTTCAACGCAAACTAAGTCAGCACGCGGCAGACTAGTGCGAACCAGGGAAGCAAATTCCCCAATGTTCGCACCCCCATCTATGACCGCATCGAAATGGAGAGCCTGAAGGTGCTGCAGAATCGTCGAGTACCGATGCACTATTCTAGATGAGTCAGTCAGAATCCGACCAAGCACTGGCAGTGAAAGGCACTCAGATATGATTTTTGAACCAATTCTATAGACGAGGTCGGAGGTCATTGGCGTCGTTTCACCCATGAAAGAGGCGCTCGATGAAATCACACCACTGTGCCAAATGACGTACGAAAGGCGCTTTGAGACTCTCGACCAGTTCGTCTGCCATTGCGCCCTCGAATCCTGAAAAAACCATTCGTCGCTTTGAGGCAAGACCGTTCCAGATCTTGGACGGGAACAAGGCATACTGAATAGCTGGATGCGCAGCGACAAGGTGGACTTCAGCAAAGGCATAGCCACGCATTAGTGCTTCTACGCTCTCAAAAGGTGGCCCGACGTTGAACCAATTTGGCAATTGTAGGACGCCGGGTCCATCGCCACGGACGTAAATATGATAGCCACTTTCTGAAAGCTCCTTGCACTTGCTGATAAAGCTGACAAGGTCATGACAGTAGCCCAAGTTTCCGGTATAGAGGGCAGTCTTCGGTTCGGGCGAACTAAGTTGTCCAAATGTCAGAGTCGGCCAATTACGGATTACCATCGAGTTTTTGCCAGAGTACCCCAAGTTTGCGGCAATCTTGATGACGTAATCCCAACGCGCAAGGGAGCGATTCCAATATGCTGACAGTGCGTTGCGAATTGCGCTTGGGTAGTCCCTCAGTCCCCTAAGGACCTCCGGATAGTAATCTTGAAGCCAGTAGATTGAGAGGGCCTGCCGCTCCTTAAGAAGAGGAGCAAAGGTAACTGTGTTTGGCGGAGCGCTTGTCATAATGACAATGTCCTGTCGATGGACATGCTGCGTGATGTACTTTTTGAAAGATCGGGTGACGGAACGATATTCGAGGTAGCTCCCGATGAGCCTTCCACGTGCACCTTTGTAGTGCCTAATCCTGGAAATCGATACTTCAGGAGGTTCTCGATGGACCTGTCGATATGTACCTTCCCCTCCGACTAGGACGGTTGGCAGTCCCCTTCGGCAAAGTGCCTCAGCAAGTTGGTCAGCATAAATGGCGGTGGGTGCGCCGTCGGGCCAGATGTACTGAGACAAAACGTGTATTTTTCGATCTGCAGAGTCTTCTCGATGATTCAATGTCAGCGAACCCCAGAGGCTATTTGACTATGCATTCTTGCTAGTAGAGAACTGCCGAAGCATGATCTGAAACATTTCTCTGCGGTGCCGAAGTGACGACTCCAGAATCAGTCCTGTGAAAAACGTAAAAGCGGCAAGATTGCACAGCGCCGCGGCGAGGATAGCCAGCGGGAATCGGCCTACCATCCGGGTAGTAAAGTACTCGTAAACAGGCAATGAACCCGCAGTCAAGCCAACGGCGAGAATTAGACAGGACAGGCCGGTAAAGAAGGTGAATGGCTTGTAGTCGCGGAAGAGGAACAGCAGGAGCCTAAGGATTTGGAAACCGTCCCGAACGGTTCGAAGTTTTGATCGAGAGCCCTGCGCACGTTCTCGAAAAGGAATCTCGACCTCCGCCATAGTGAATCCCTTGTCGATTACTTGAATGGTCAACTCCATTTCGAGTTCAAAGCCACGCGAATGAATCGGTACGTTCTTGTAGAATCTTTGCGAAAAAAGTCTCAATCCAGAAAAAATGTCCAAGGGCTTGTAGCCAAAGACAATGCCGAGTACCTGTGCAAAAGCTGAAGTTCCTGCCTGGTGCAAAGGCCTGAAAGCCGACTTGCTCTTCACAGATCTAATGCCAGTTATCATGTCTGAGGCTTCTTTCTCGAATTGATCATAAAGTCTCCTAGCGCCTTCGGCGGGATAAGAGTCGTCTCCATCGACCATAATCAAAATCTTGCTATCAATCTCAGAAAAGGCCCTAAGCACAGCACAGGCCTTTCCAGGGACACGCTCCTCAACAACTTCGGCTCCGGCGTCGCGCGCTAGCGCCGCGGTCTTGTCGGTCGAGCCGTTGTCGACCACGACGATTCGAGCGTTCGGAAACTGGTCACGAAATTCCCGAACAACCGACGACACGCCTCTTTCCTCATTTAGACAGGGAATCAAAATGCAGAGATTCTCAAAGTTCATGACTAGTTTCGACTAGGGTGTCCGGGTTCAAGGTCTTTTGACCTTCATTGACCTGCAACTACTGAGGCCTGATCGACTCCGGGTGCTCACTGCGCCTTGCTCCTCTTCTACTCGGCGCTTCCTAGCCTCTTCCTTACTGATTCGTCCAGCGAGATTGGCTCAGGATCTGCTGCTGTGCTTCTGCGGCACTCCCAGGCGTTCTGTGATTTCGACAGAGCCATCGGCGCCGCTATTGTCAGTGATGAGTGCTCCTCCCTGAAGGTTGAGCCGCGCAGGCTCGACTGTGCCTTACGCATGCAACGAGCCAAGATATCAGCTTCATTCAACCAGAGCATCAGAATGTAGCTGCGATGGTGGAACTCTGCGTTCCATCGAAACCGGAGATGGTGGCCTCCGCATCATTCAGAGCCCTTAAGGTCCACGGTCTTGACAATCTTACTCCCTTGCATCCCTGTGGCTGAGAGGTGTCAGCGCATTCAAAGAGTTGGCTTAGGTGGAAGTCATGATAGTGATCGGACGAGGGAAGAAAATTAGTGAGTTTGATCCCTGAACGTCGGCTCATTCTTTGGGATAGACCACCGGCAATCCAAACTGCACGAGCGTTTCTCCACCGATCTCTTGCAAGCTACCGAGTTTCATTACTGTTTCGATCTGCTGCGGGGTTGCTCGGCTGGAAAACAACAACTTCGGCCTTCTTTGGAGAAACGGATCGTTTCTCATAAGGTCCGCTGCCGGCCAGATCGTCTTGGCGTTGACCAGAACAAATGACGATGGCAGTGACATTATGTACTGAAACGATACATAGTGTGGACGAACGAAACGCTCAGCCTGAACGGACCGAATTGGGAGCTGAACGAAAAGAGCGATTGCTACGGAACTCCCCAGAACCACGACTGACTTAGCTGCGCCGATCTGGATTTTCAACTCTCGCCACCCCACCAGCGAGAGTATAGCCAGGTTGCCGAGGATCGAATAAGTGTACCGAAACCCCCATCCATTGGTCTGTGAGGTCCTGAAAAACGTGTAAAACAAGAAGGTGACTAAACAGCTCCAGATGAGATCCTGCTCGAAAGGAGTCCTCGTTTTTCTGGTTGTAACGGCGACTAACGCCAGGAATACCAGCGCATAGGATTGCCAGGAGAGGATCAACGAAAGATTCATGGTCTGAATGAGGACTTGGACCAAGCCTGGCAGGACGAACGAACTGGACAACGTCGGCTCTCCACCGCCCGAGATAGTGCCGTTGCTCACATAAACCATCCATCCGAGCCAGACGGTGCACCCGAGCGTGTAAACGGAGGCGAAGTAGATAGTCTTTCGCCACTGTTTTGCAAGAGCTATCCGAATCAAGAAGGGTAGCACGAAAAGCCCATGCACGGCGGGATTGTGGAGTCCCATCGCCAGAACTCCAATCCACGGGGTTGCCAAGCAACTCCACCGCTCATTGCGCAAGTAAAGCCATAGCCACACCAGACTCAAGTAGAGGTGACCGGACATCGCGAACGCTGTCATCGACATCAGCAAGAACTGCGAGGACGTAGCCAATAGCAAGCAGGCAATCGACGGAAATGATTGCTCGCGGGGCCACAGTTTTCTGACGATTCCAGCCAGCGTAAGGATGCTAAGTCCGGCGAGGACGGCGTTCGTTAGCGATCTGACTCCAAGTAGCGAGAACATGGCTCGAATCGCGGCATACACTGGTAGGTAGGCAGAGATCCAGGTATTCCTTTTCGAGTTGAGGACCGCGAACGTCGGCGTGAGTGGGGTCGCAAGGTCCCTCCATGCAGGATCGATTCGAGCATAGATGTTTCCGGAAGCAAAGATCTCGGCCTGGTAGTCTGCTATAAACTCATCAACGCAGACAGAGTAACCATGGAATATCAAATGGGTGCCGGCGCCGGTTATGAGCCAAACCAAAATGGCAAGACTCATGATTGGGTTTTTCCGAATCGTCGAGCGCACGGTCCAGTTGGGCCATAGGACAGTTTTCTCTGGCATGTGGCACAAGAACAGGTAGGCAAGGGCCGACAAAGCAATGAAGATCCAAAAGAAGACAGGCTCATGCTCATGGTAGAGAAAGCTGAACGTGTTGTATTGATAGAGATCTCTTCGGTCCACTCCAGTCAGCCCAATCTGTCTAGCGATAAGCAAGCCGACGATGGAGATTGCAGTGATCAAAAGAAGGGACTGTCTAACTGGAGGGCTCGGAGTTCTCATGTTGTGCGCCGTATCCGTTTGTGTTCATTGATCTCGGCAAAGCAAGCTGGAATATTGAGTGAATTTCTTCGGACGCCTTGTACAGTGACGACGCGATGCTCCCTTGCTCTTCGTTTCAGTGGCTTTGATTAGGAAAGCCAGGACGAAGGAGGCAATTCCCTTCGTCGGCACACGACGGACAGGCCATCGCAGCACCGGCTGGAGTGGTAGATGGATAACAGGGTGTACCTAAATGTGACAACAAGATTTGGATGCTCCAACCAGACACCAGCAAGAGACTTGGTGTAGGCGCGCCAAGCAATCCACCCAGCGTCCACCAGCGGCCCTCGCGTTCCTGGAGCATCATCGGTTCGGTAAGAGCCATCTTCAAATTGAAGTTTTGGTCGCTTCTGACGATCAGTTTGTTCACCAGCCTGTAGTCAATCTATCTGTACTGATGCGACTGCCAGTCTGCCAGCTTGGGTCTGGAGGGTTCCTGTAGGGTTTCATGCCTATCTCCAAGGGAGTTTAGGGCCTACACCCATTCGAGGGGACACAAAAGCACTGTTGCGTCTGTTGATTCGATTGTTGCCAGTTCTCGCAAGAGAGCCTCGATGAACCCCAGCCAGTCCTTCAATCCGCCTTGCGACGCGCCGTTGAGAAGCAAGCTGGCTATAAATCTCTTTTTGCTGCTTGCTTCGATCTATTTTCTGACCTCTTCCGGAAACACAGTTGACGTGACGGACGATGCGATAGTGCGGTATGCGATGACGGACCGTCTCGTCTGGCATAGGTCTTTGGCCCTCCCTGAGGATATGGGAAAGCGCTGGGGTGTTCCTGGACGCGACGGTGAGTACTACACCAAGTACGGCTTGGGTCATTCGCTACTGACAATCCCATTTTATCTGGCGGGTCAACAGTTCGGTAATCCCAAGTTCGTCGTTTCATTGGTAGGGCCAATTCTTTGCGCAGGTTCTTGCGTTCTACTGTTCTTCCTGGCTTTGCGAGTCGGCTTCACTGTAAGAGCCGCGACGGCTCTGGGCCTGATGACTGGATTGTGCACGCAACTCTGGTTCGAGGCGAAGAGCCCATTTGATCATCACATTGAAACCTTCTTTTCGCTCTTGTGTGTCTGCCAGGTTGTGGCCTTTCGGGAGGAACGTCACAAGTGGCGGCTGATACTTGCCGGAGCATCGCTGGGATTCGCTGTGCTGACACGCGTCACCAGTGTGCTTTGGCTTATTCCCTTGACGGTGATCTTCTATGCTTCAAGCAGAAACGCGACGCCTGGGATCGGGCGGCTTAAGGCCTTCCTGCAAGTCACCGGAGTATTTGGCGCGGGGATGGCTCCCTGGCTGGTTGTTTTCTTCTGGTATAACTTTGTTCGCTTCGGCTCCATTCTCGAAACGGGTTACTCGCTGTGGGCTGTTCAGAAGGGCTTCGACAATTTCGGCACGCCACTAGTTGTGGGGCTCGCGGGCGAACTGGTGAGTCCGGGCAAAGGTTTGCTGGTGTACTGTCCCATCTTTCTCCTGACCTTGGCGGGGGCAAAACGATTTCTCTCGCGTCAAAAAGACTTGTCAGCTGTTTTGATCGTGGCCAGCGTTCTCTATCTCCTGTTCTTCGCAAAATACAAAGTCTGGCATGGCGATATCGCTTGGGGTCCCAGGTTTCTCGTTTTTCTCATGCCTTACTGGATGCTTTTTGTAGGCGCAGCTCTGGAGATCTTCCAAAACCCGACGGCACTGCTTTGGCGCACTGTTGCCAAAGGCGTTGTGTTTGTCAGCTTCTTGTTTCAGATGGCCGGTGTGATGGTGGACATGAACCTGCATTACATGAGACTGTTGAGGACCGGTGTGATTGAGCATGTTGAAACCTATTTGTATCCTCCGAGCTTGTACTTCAATTCCCACCATTCGCCTTTGTTCAACCGTTTCGAGGAGATTGGCCAAGCGTTGAATGTGCTACCCACGCGCACGCCGGAAGAAAGCAGGGGTGCGGGGGGATTCGCAGCCAGCCCATCTATCGATTTCTGGTGGCTTCAGCCTTCTGCAGCCGGGCCTTCGAGAGCGGGCGTTTGGGTGCTGGTACTTCCCTTCATGTTTGAAGCGCTCGCCAGTGGTTTTCGAATACGAAAGCTTCTCAAACAGTCAGTGCAGTAAGGCCACAGCGATGAGGAAAGAGTGGAGATACGAGGATCCAAATGTCAACCGGAGTGAAGGAAAGTCCTCAGGCGACTGAAGGAACCGGCTTATCCGTGCGCAGCAGTGCCAGCGGAACAAACCTTCGGACAAAGGGAACGTCATAGGACATGAATGTCAGCGCTCTCAAGTGAGTCTCGAAGACCGGCTTTAACCGCAGTTATCGTGCTATTCGTTGCGTATGCCTCGTTATTCTGGGCAATGCAGGGGTTCGTCAAAGCTGGTCGGAGTGACTTCATCATCTACTACACAGCTGCTCAGATGGCGAAAAGTCATGTGCTAAACCGGCTGTACGATTTGAATCTCCAGATTGAATTTCAAGACAGGATTATGAGCGATCTGCAATCGCCGGTCCGGTTTACCCACGACTTGCTACCGTACAATCATCCGCCATTTCAAATCCTTTGGTTCATGCCACTCGCCCGGCTGCCGTATCTTTCAGCCTTCTCAATCTGGGTACTCTGGAGCGTGCTGTGCTTCGCTTTGGGAATCCTACTTCTGACACGTTCGGCGGAGGGGCTCCAGAATGCCAACGTTCATTGGCTTTATCTCCTAAGTTTTCTTTACCTGCCTCTGCTGGGTACTCTACTGCAGGGGCAGGACAGTGCAATGTTGTTCCTGTTCTGGGTGCTGGCTTATCGCAGCCTGAAGCGTTCAAGAGAAGGTTGGGCCGGCTTCTGGTTGTCGCTTCTGCTCCAGAAATTTCAGATCCTGCTTCCCGTCGTTTTAGTGCTGTCAGCAAAGAAACGCTGGAAGGCAATGGGTGGATTTCTCGGTGGAAGCCTGGTGTTGCTTCTGATCTCCTTCGCTCTTGTGGGAGCATCTGGTTTGGAAAGTTACATCGGGTTGCTGAAGGAAATGAGCGGATGGGTGGGACACAAGGGGATCTACCCGTCGCAAATGCACAATCTGCGCGGGCAAATCTATTTGTTGTGGTACGACGAGCACCCACTGTTTGCGAATATTTTGACGATCGGAGCCAGCCTGGTACTTCTTGCAGTGCTTCTGCGTTGCTGGAATGGCAGGTGGGACCCTGGAAGGCCGGATTTCGACTTGAGATTTTCCTTGTTGGTAATAACAAGCCTGCTTGTTAGTCCTCACTTAAACTTTCATGATGTTTCGCTGATGCTCTTACCTGGCTTGCTGATCTGGCGGTTTGCCGGCCAGCAGAGACATGGCGCGAAAGTGAACCGCTGGCTGGCTTGTGCTGTCTTGATCGTGACGTTCCCGGTGTTGGTTGCCAGTTTCATCATGTCATTGTCCTTGAAGATCAATCTCCACGTCCTGGGTCTGTTGTGCCTTGCAGGCACGGTCGCCTGGACGATTATACGTTCGCAACCGATCGATTCTGTTCAAGCTTGACTGGAGATTCCTTTTGGGTAGCTGGCATGTCAAGGACCGTGATCCATGGGTGCAGACCAAAACAAGTCTGCTCGTAAACCAGTGTGATTTCGCCTGCGGACGGAATTCGGTTTCAACAGGAACGGTGAGATTTGCGTGACGATGACGACAATTCCCCAGGCCATAACCATTCTCTCGGCTGGAACCGCTCTCAGTTTTGGGCAACCTTCGGCATGACCCTTCTTCATGCGGGATTGTGCCTTCTTGTCTGGAATCCACAGGATATCACCTACATCTCGGACGAGGGCACCTATTTGATCCTGGGAAAATCTCTGGCCCAGAATGGGGAGTATCGTTCCATTTCATGGCCCGAAGAACCGAAGCACGTCAAGTATCCACCCGTTTTCCCGTTGTTGCTCTCAATCGTCTGGAAGGCACTCCCCGATTTTCCGCGCGATGTTCCCTGGTTTCGAGGAATGAACATCTTGCTCGGCTCTGCCTCGCTATGGGTGCTGCAGGGTTTGTACACGAAGGGTTGTTCACTCAGCCGGACCGAAAGGATGACAATCCTGCTCCTGATGGCAGTCCATCCGGCAATGTTGTTCTATTCAACGTCCATCCACACCGAGCCCTTGTACCTGCTGATTTCTGGAGGTATCCTTTGGTACGCCGTGATTGAGTCCTCCGGGCGACTGCTGGACTCTCCTTGGTTTGGTTTCTGGTTGGGCCTGCTGACAGGCCTCCTGCTCTACGTCCGTTTGGCGGCCATCGCGCTGGCCCTAGCGGTGCTATTTTACCTCCTCGTCCTCAAGCGCTATCGAAACTTCTTGCAGGCTGCGCTGACGCTGATCGTGCTCGTGACCCCATGGTTATTGTGGGTTGGATTGAACTCAACAGAGAAGTCCTACCGGGGTTTCACATTCTATTCAGACTACTTTCGAGATTGGGGGCAGGTGGTCCATGACCACGGGCTCACAGACCTGCTCTGGACGAATGGTATTTCGCTCTTTTTCGGGATTCCTAAGTCGTGTTTCTTTCCGTTCCAAACCGATCCGGAGATGATCACGCAGTTAGCATTCTGGCTCGGAATTCCCTTTCACTATTTTCTCTGGCGTGGATTCGTGCGCACCTGGAGGGATGGGGTTAACAAATTGTTTCATCTATACACCCTCTCTTCTCTAGCGGTATTTCTTGCTTGGCCTTACATGGCGCAGGAGAGATTCTTGGGAACGTTGCTTCCATTCCTTTATCTATTCTTTCTGATGGGAACGAGATCAAATGCATCCCCTGGTTCGGTGGAAACCCCTATCATCCGTCGTCTCGTGGTTGTCGTTTCATGGTCGATGGCGGCGGTACTTCTCGTATCGTTGGGCTTTCATACGCTGAAATATGGTTATGCTGCCATTCAGAACCAGAGCCTATCCGAGCAGCGACGGGACGCTCACGCATGTTTCGCATGGCTTCGGCAGAAGACGGGGTCCGGTGATACTTTGCTGGCCGATCTGGATGCCTTGTTTTATCTGCACACGGACCGTAAAGTACTGCCGCTCGCATTGGTCCTAGAAAGGAAACAGGGGGCTTGGATATTCTCTGATACGGCAACTCGCAAGGCTGGGGCCAGCTATCTCGTGTCAGGCAAGGATGATTTCTTGGTTTTGGGCCCAAGCCTGAGATCAGAACTGCAGACGACCATTGCCAGCCACCTGGAGGAGAACCCGTTGTTGTATCGGAGGGTATTCACCTCTCCCCAGGGCCGGTATCAGATTCATTCACTCTCCCGAGGCGAAGAACCGAGTCGGTGAACCGGAAGAGGTTTGCCAGTGTCATTGAAAACATAGGGGTACCGCATCCATTGATCACAATCGATAGGGCTCTCGCAACGCAGTTGATCTGGGCCGGGCTGCTGTGGATTCTCATTCAGCTCCCTTTCGCGGCTGGAGCTTTTCGAATCGACGATCCTTATCATCTGAAGGCGGCCGAACACCTCCGGACAAGCCCTGCCGACCCGTATGGTTTTTACATCAACTGGAATGGCACACCTGAGTGGGCTTTCCGCACCTATGCCAGTCCACCGCTTCTCCCAGCGTGGCTTGCCATCTGGTCCACGGTATTTCCCCAGAACGAAGTTTCTTTGCATCTCGCCCTGCTGCCGTTTTCGGTGGCCGCACTACTCGGATTGGGACTTCTGGCCAAAAGTTACAAAGTGGATTGCGGAATCGCCATGGCTTTACTGGCCTGTTCACCGGCCTTCTTTCTCACCAGCCAGGTTCTCATGCCCGATATCGTCATGCTCTGCCTGTTTCTGCTGGCGGTCGCTGGTGCCCGTCTCTATCAAAGCAATGGAAGACCATCCGCACTTGCTGTTGCTTGTATCGCAGCCTTCTGTTGTCCGATGGCGAAGTACAACGGGGTGGTTGTAGTGCCCGTGCTGATCTGCCTTGCCCTGGTGCGTGAGCGTAGAGTGGGAATCATTGGCGTTGCCATGGCTCCGGTGCTCTCGCTGGTCTTGTGGGGTGGATTCACTTGGGCCAAATACGGAGCGGTCCACTTTCTAGCGATGTCCGCCTATCAAAGAAATCCTGCGATGGGTGCTCACCCGGCAGTGATCACGGTTGGCATTCTGGCAGCGACTGGAATTGGAGTACTTCCCCTCTCCCTGCTCGGCTTTCTCAGGAGAAGTCAAAACCGTACTCCCTTTCTCAAAGAGGCACTCGCGCTGACTCTGGTCTGCTCCTTCTGGTTTGCCGTGAAGGTCGGCTATGGCGTCGCGTCTGTTCTGTTGTTTGCGTTGAGTGTCAGCTTGTCTGTTTATGTCATCGGACTCGCGATTGTTATCGGATGGCAGAGTCTTCGAAGGTTCGAATGGAGCCTTATGCCCCTGGTCGCGTGGATTGTGGCTGGATTTGCCTTTCAGTATGGCCTCATGTTTGTTGCCACGCGTTATCTCCTGTTCCTGGCTCCACCTGTGATCTTGCTGGTGCTGAAACTGTCCGCCCCAGTTCCTCGTCAAGCCGCTTGGGCTGTTGCCTTGGCAGCCAATCTCCTTTTCACGGTTCTCCTGGCGGTGGGTGATTTGGAGGCTGCCAGTGTTTACCGGAATACAGCGCGAGGCGAGATCCGCTCACGTTTGGCGAGTGAAAAGGGGCGATTTTACTTTGTGGGACACTGGGGCTTTCAGTACTACGCGGAAAAAACAGGGGGTGCGGTCATTGACAAGCTCAACCCGCCTATTCTAAATCCTGGAGATCTGGTGGTGATTGCAACGACGCCGTGGCCAGAAAGACTCGACCCACCAAGCGTGCCCGGACTAGATGTTGAAGCCACCACGCTGGCCGTCAAAAGCCTCTGGCCGTTGAGAACCCTTTCCTGCGCTGAAGGGATTAATTTCTATGGAAATGCGATTGCCGGGTGCGTTCGGCCGACGTTTCTTCCCTTTGGCTTGTCCTCAGAACCATTGGAGACTTTCTTGGTGTACCGGATGAAAAAAAAGCGTCTCGATAGTCAAGGCTGGGTTCCGAAATCGAAAGGGGAGACTCGCGGGAATGCGAATTAAATCTCTGAGCGAGCTGCTTGCTCTCCCAGAATTCGTCTTCCCAGAGCGAGATAGGATGCAAGGTAGAGAAGAGCTGCGATGATCAGGAGAGATTTCAATCCTGTCCAGAATGACAGCGACTCCAACAACCCACCGACAAGTGCTCCCATCAGGTTTGATCCTAGAGCCTCGGCGCTGAAGCGCGCTCCAGCAAAGCTCTGAATGAAGATGATCCCGGCAAAAAAGACTGGCAAACAGAGGACGCCTGTTGCGGTGATGCCTTTCAACCAAACCGACTGGAAAAGAAACTGATGGGTCGGAATCCAATAACTGAAAGCAATCGTGAGAAAGATTCCTGCGTACGCCCAGCGAACCGGTACTTGCGTCCCTGTGCTTACAAGAAGATTTGCGCACACGATGGTCAGTAACAGTCCACTGATGACAACGGAATTGACCACCCAGGTGGTTCCAAATAGAAGTGCCACTCTGCTGATAATCTGCACCTCGAGCAGCAGGAATGCAGCACCCAGAAAAAAGAAATGCCAGCGCATCGAATGACGCCCGGTTCGGGTTCTCTCAAGGGCCAGCCAACAAACCAGGAACAGGAGAGCGGACACAAGAAGGACGCTGACGGGTAAGCCCGGCGCGCGCTGATAGAAGTAAGGCCAGTCATCTGTCGTTAGAGGGGCTTCTTCCGTTTCGAAGTTGCTGTTCCGTGCCAGGTAGGCTGCAAACTGCGGGTCAGACACTGACTGCTGGATGCGTCGAGCGGAACCGCTGATGAAGAAACGTCCGGCGGTTGTATAGGAGGCTTCAGCCTGCATTTGAAGTGGGACTTGACCAAAGACAGTCGTCAGCAACCCACGCAGCCGGCCAGCAATCCAAGGCGTGTCGACCTGAAACTTGATGATGAAGACCCCATCCGGAAGGAGGAGGTTCTTTGCAGCTTGCAGCGCTTCCACGGTATAGACGTAGTTGTCAATCCTGATATTCGAAAAATGTGAGCTCGTTGTGTGCGAATCGAGCAGCGAAAATACGATGAGGTCGAAGTGGTCCCGGCTGCTTTGGATGTAGCTGCGAGCATCATCCAGGACCTGCTGGACGCGTGGCGATTGGTACGGCTTCTCGAAGTGCAACTGCTTTCCCAATTCAAAGATTAGCGGATCAATTTCAACCGCGGTTACGGGCCCCGAGCTATTGCGAAGGGCTGCAGCAACGTCGTTGCCCATTCCAGCCCCCAGTACCAGCACAGAAGACGGACTCGGGCAGAATTTATAGGGGAGATTGTAGGCATTCACCTCGATAGGGACATTCTGAAAAAAATCGGAGTGGGCAGCCGCAAAGGCAGGTGAAAGGTCAATGATCTGCTGATACCAGCTATCATTTGTTCTGAGATCATACGCGATCGTTTCGTGATTGAACTGGACTGGAGTCAGTGCCAGCTTCTGGTAAGGGGACCATCTCACTACTGCCGGACCTTCACCTACACAGAGCAGCGCGACACAGAGCGAGAATGCGAATAGGGTGGTCCAACGCAATCTTGGGATCTTCCAAAGCAGTGCTACGAATGTGGCGCCCGCCAGAGCAAACCAAATCGCCGGGGGTTGATAGAGAAAGCAAAGAAGTGTGTACAGCAAGATGCCGCCAAGACTTGCCAGAATGTTCAGTGAATAAGCCGTGATCCCACTGGCAGCGTTTTCCAGAAACCAGCCCACCATCTGTCCGATGGGGACGAACGTCAGGGCAAGCAAAGCAAACAACGGCACGATGACTGCTACCGTGTAAAGCAAGGTGGCCAAGGAAAAACTGGCCAAGGAAGAGGCCTGCAGAGGGACAGAAGCGGTCCCCCAGACTTGGATCTGCGAGATCCCTCCCAGAGCTAAAGTCAGACCTTCAATGACGCTCCTGAACCCTGTCCAAGGAGTCTTCACTAGAATAGTCAGAGCGATCAGAGGGATAACAGCCGGCAGAAGATTGATCTTCTGGCGGCTGTGATAACAGCCTACTCCAAAGCCCATGTAGCAGGCGATTAGGACGAAATTCTTGAAGTAGGCGAAGATCCGTATCTCCGAAGAGATCCATCGGATTACCAGCATCTCTAAAAAGAGACCTAGAAGACTAACCAGAACCAGATTTCGGTAAGAGAAGCCGCCCAACGCTGAGACATCAAATTCCCATTGTTTCATCCACCTTCCCAGAGACCCTTTTGCGAGCGTATCCCCCTTGGAGACGGACAGATCAAATAACAACAGGCTCAGAAAACCCCCGACGCAAAGTATTAAAGCGAAGGCGAAGAGGTGTTCAGCAGTCATCTCTTTAGCTCCTAGTCTTAGCGAACCCTGATTCTCTCAACGACAAAAAGTGGTGAGAACTTTCAATATTGTTCAGCGTGTGTCAACGAAAATGCAACGCGAGCGGGAAAAAATGAGGTCTCGGGCCTTAACTCTCTTAGGCTATGATTCCAAAATGTCTAACGTGCGGAGCGCTATCACCGCAGACCTACCAGAGTTTCTTGAGCGCTGGGCGGGAAAGGAACGGGACTGGGCATTCAAACGCTACACGAGAACCTAAGGGGCAAGGCTGAGCTATGGAGAGGGTTTGCCATTCCGCTCAGCTTGATTGTGGGCGTGGCTGCGTGGGTGCGGATTCATGACTTGGCGCGGTTGAGCCTCTGGCTGGATGAGGGAATTACAACGTGCAAGATGCGCTTTTCTCTTGGCGAATTGTTCCAGTACACGGTGGTTGACAATGTACCTCCGCTGTACTACTTGATTTTGCACGCACTAGGTTCTTGGATTGATTCCGATTTCTCTTTGCGCCTTCCGTCGGCCTTGATTGGTGTTGCGACGGTCCCGGTTCTATACTGGATCGGTATCTTGCTGTTTAACCGGCGAGTGGCTCTCCTCGCCAGCCTCTTCCTTTCTCTGTCGACATTCCATGTCTGGTTTTCGCAGGAAGCGAGGTCTTACGGGATCTACTGCTTCCTTTACGCGCTTTCGCTACTTTTTCTGGTGAGATGGAGTCTGATTACGACTGGCCGCCTGGACTGGTGGCTTTACGTCGCATCCTCTAGTCTCATGCTGTATTCCCATTCGACGGCACTGATCTATTTTGGAACCAACATAGTAGTCTTTTTTCTGCTGCTGGGATGGCGGGAAGGAAAGCAGATTGGACAATGGCTGCTGGGACAAGCGTTGGTGGTCGCGGTGTTTCTTCCTTGGCTGTCGTCTTTTCATGACCAGTCGCAAAACTACCGGCAGAGTGTCGTTCTTGGGCCTCTCCATCTCAGCGCCCTTGTCGAGACGCTCATGGTTCTGACCTCCATGGCCCCCCTTTGGGCCGCAGAGGCGGCGAAGCTGGTTGGATCGTTCAGAGCACTGCCCGAGATTCTAATGCTTACTTGGTTTGTCGGATTTTCGGGACCTTTTGCGTCGGTGCTAATTTCCTGGAAACGTCAATTCGGAAGAAGCTACCTAGTCGCGGCTACGATGGTGGTCGTTCCTCTGGCGGCAGTCATATTGTGCAGTCTCTGGTTTGTGAACATTTACTTCGACAGGCTATTTCTGCCTTCCACTTTGGGCGTGTCTCTGCTGCTCGCAGCCGGTACTGAAGACGTCTTTGATCTCTTTGCCGCCCGGAGCGCAAAGGCTGTGGCAGCGTTAGTGTTTGGCAGCCTGGTGATCTTGCAGCTTGCTTTGTCGATCGCCATCTACTACAGGGTGGAAAGAAAGGAGGACTTCCGATCCGCTGCAAGAAGGTTGGCTGAGCGCTATAAGGACAAGGACCTGGCAATTTTCGTCACCTATTCGGGCGAGGCGTTGTTTGAATGGTACCAGCCTGCCGCTGCAGCTCGCCTGCGCCATACCGGAATTCCCAGGAGCTTTCTGACCCCCCCCAACCAAAGCCCAGGACATATTATCCGGAGCAACGAAGATATTTCGGCATTGCCGCCCCTGGTTGTCACTGCCGAACGCGTTTGGCTGGTCCGTCTCAGAACCCAGTATCACGATCCTGATGAACTGACGTTCGAATGGTTGACTCGGCATTGCCGCAAAGAGGAACACAGTGAATTTCAAGGGGTCTCCTTGGATTCGTTTCGTGGTTGCGAGAAGGGAGCTCAGTAAGTGGGAGCCGGCGCGTCCAGTCTTTTCCTTTTGGAGTTGAAGAAAACCGACTTCGATGACGATCAGGTGGGAGAGTTTCTCCACGCTGCGGGATCCCCAGTATACATGGAAGAAGTCCTCGTACCTGGATGTTGAGTTTGAGGAGAGTCGTTGATGATGTTATTCGCCAAGGCTGAGAAACCGGCCGTGCAACTGTTTCTGATTAGCTTTCTTGCACTTTACTTCGAACTCATCGTCATTCGCTGGCTGTCTTCGGAAGTCCGGGTTTTTGCTTATCTGAAGAATGTGCCTCTCATCGCCAGTTTCCTGGGGTTGGGTCTCGGATGCGCCTGTGCCAGAGTGAAGAAAGACTACTTCCGTTATTTCCCTTATTGCATGGGTATCCTTTGCTTGGTGGTGGCTTTCTCAGGTCAGCTCGGGATTACGTTCCTTCCGTTCCCAATTGCGGACTACCTGATCGTAGGAGATGTCACCGGAGGATTCGACTACGCCACGCTCTCGAGCAAGGTTTTGGCCCTCGGCAAGTTTTTGCTGGTCGTGGTCACGATCTTTGCGGTGAATGTGGGCGTGTTCCTGGCGTTGGGACAGAAGATGGGGCAGCTGTTGGAAAAGTCGGAGCCGCTGCCAGCCTATACGATCAACGTTGCAGGGAGTCTGGCTGGAGTGCTGGCGTTTTCGGTGATCTCTTTCGCTGGGTGGCCGCCGCTGGCGTGGTTTGCACTTGGATTTTTTTTGCTAGCCGCGTCTCTGCAGAAAAACAAATCAGCCAGTGTCGTTTACGTCGTCATCCTGGTGGCCATCACCACTGTCCCCAAGCAGGCGCTTTGGTCGCCGTATTATCGTATTGATGTGACACCGATGCTGGCGGATGAAGGGAATCCGGCTTCTCCCATCGTCGGCCAGAACCTGAATGTGAACCATGACTACCACCAGCGCATGATGAACCTCTCCGAAGGCTCGGTGGAGACTCGTTTCACAGCCCAGGCACGGCCTTACTACAATCTGATTTATCGTTTCGTGCGCCCGGAATCGGTGCTGGTGGTTGGCGCGGGATCTGGAAACGACGTGGCTAGCGCACTTCGGCACGACGCGGCCCGCGTGGACGCGGTCGAAATTGATCCGCTGATCCTCAAGCTGGGCAAGGCCCTGCATCCTGAGAACCCTTACGCCTCAAACCGCGTGCGGGTGTTCAATGACGATGCCCGGGCTTTCTTCAAGCGGAGCCGGGAGAAATACGACTTGATCGTCTTTGGGTTGCTCGATTCGCAAACACTCCTTTCCAGTATGTCGAGCATTCGGCTCGACAATTACATCTATACCTTGGAGAGTCTGCAGGAAGCACGTGCCCATTTGCGTGAAGGAGGAACCCTCTGTCTGAGTTTTGCTCTGACCGAACCATGGATTCAAGAGCGGTTTTATCGCCTCCTGAAGGAGGCCTTCCAGTCGGAGCCGCTGTGTCTCCAGACCCCCTATGATTCTGGTATTTCGTATATCGCCGGTCCCAGTGCCACGCTTGCGAGCGTTCGTGGCCAGGGTGATCTGGAGAAGATGGTCATTAACGATCGCATTCCGCGCGCCGGCACGCCGCTGCCTACAGACGACTGGCCATTCCTCTATCTGCACAGCAAGTCAATCCCATTTGCCTACTGGTTTACGCTGAGTGTCCTGTTCCTGCTCAGTTTCTTTTGGGTTCGCCAAATGCTGGCATCCAGCTCGAGTGCTTTCAATGGCTACTTCTTCCTACTGGGCGTTGGATTCATGCTGATTGAGGTGAAAAGCATCAGCGATTTGTCGCTGCTTTTTGGTTCTACCTGGCTGGTAAACTCGGTTGTAATTACTTCGGTGCTCGTGATGATCTTGCTCGCCAATGCACTGGTGATGCGCTCCAGTTGGACTGAACCGAACTGGGCCTATGTGGGGTTGGCGGGTTGTCTTGTCTTTAGCTATTGGCTCAGGCCTGATCTCTTGTCAGGATTCGGTTTTCTTTCCAAGACGATCATTGGCGGTACGATCGCCGGGCTGCCGCTGTTTTTTGCGGGAATTCTCTTTGCGTCGGCTTTCCGGTCAGTGAGAGATATTCCGGCAGCGTTTGGAGCGAACCTGCTTGGGGCGCTTGTCGGTGGGATCCTCGAGAACACCTCCATGATCTACGGGGTAGCGTTTCTGAACCTTATTGCGCTCGCGACCTATATGCTCGCAATGTTGGTGTCTCACCGGCCTAGTTGGTTCGCGATCCGTCGTCCAGTCAGAACTTGAACACCCTTTAGAAAGCAGAAGGGTGCACGGGTTCAGCGCATGCGTGATCCATACGTCCTCGAATGGTTGCCAACTGCCGCGCCTATGCTGTGCCGGGGGTCCGCTGGCTCGCGTTTGAGCTTCCCTTTACACTCTGCGTCACACCATGTCTCTGATGCCTGAGTCTAGGCCAGGATGGCGAGAATCTGCTGAGCCCGAAAATCCTGCTTTCTGGAGAGGGGTATTGTGTCTGCTCTTGGTTTCCGCGTTGTTGGTTGCTCGACAGTTTACCAATCCGAACTTCCCGTCTTGCGTGATCGACGACTCCCTGCTGCACATGAGCTGGGTGCAGCAGTTCTCTACGAGCCTGTCGCAAGGCTACTGGCTGCCTCGCTGGCTGCCTGATTCCAACGGTGGCTATGGCAGCCCAGTTTTCATCTTTTACTCTCCACTCGTCTACTACCTGACAGCATTGCTCAAGTTCGGAACGGGTTCTGTGGTTGCTGCAATGAAGCTGGCCAGGTTCCTTGCTCTCTTTCTGTCTGGCTTGGCCATGTTTATCTACGCTCGTGGTCTGGTTCACAGGAAAGCTGCGTTAGTTGTGGCTCTGGTCTATGTCGCTCTTCCGTTTCATGTGCTGGATATCAGCTACTGGACGCTCTACGCCGAGCCCTGGGCCTGGATTTGGTTTCCTTTGATTCTTATGTTCCTGAGGCAGATGCTGGACGTAGACACCTGGAATAGCCGATCGATGCGGATGTTTTCGGTTTGTTATGGCGGCTTGATTCTGACCCACCTGGTTTCCGCATACATGTTCAGCTTCGTCATTGCCGGCTATGCTGTTTTTCGATCAAACCGGAAGACTCCTATCGTTGCTGTGGGCCGTGTGGGCTTGGGCGCTGCGCTCGGCATGACCCTGGCAGCATTCTTTCTGCTGCCGGCCTGCTACGAACAGCGATTCGTGCACATTGACTACATCACGCTTCGACCGGAATTTAACTTTCGTAACACTTTCCTTTTCTTTCCAGCAGCAGACTTCATTCGGGACGCGCCCTTTCAATCTCGCACCACAGGATTGCTTCAGGTCGTCACTGTGTTTCAAACTGTCTGGGCAGCCGTCGGCCTGTTCCTGCTTTTCTGGGCAGGGGCTGTAAGCGGCACTGTTCGGCATGAGCTTCGCTTTGCCGCCGGCGTTGGGCTTAGCTGTTTATTTTTGATGTCGCGGCTTTCAACCTGGGTGTGGGACTGGGTGCCTCGGTTGCCTCAGATACAGTTTTCGACACGCTGGCTCTCGGTGTTCTCATGGGCGGTTGCTCTGATTGTGGGCTTAAGCTTGGATCCGCTCCACAGGCAACGATTCCGAGGTTGGCCAAACTTGGTTCATTTCACGCTCGCTTTCATCATGGTTCTGGGAAGCGGCATTCTCATTTTCAGCGGCTGCTTCCTGCTGCAGGAACACAGTGACCTAGCTTACCGAAATGTTCAGAATGCACCGGAGTATAATCCTCGGGCGATGACTGACTGGAAGCGCCAAGTAATTTGGCCCAGCGACTCGCCTTTTACCCTGTTACAGGGGCAGGCGCATTTACGGATTGAACGATGGACGGCGGAGAACAGGCGTCTGGTTGTGGAAGCTGAGACGCCCGTTCGGATTAGAATCCGCTTGCTTGATTACCCGGGCTGGAGGGTTTTTGACAACGGGGTGGTGATAAGCCACGGTGTTGACCCAACAAGCGGCGCGATGTTGCTGGATGTGTCCCCAGGACAGCACCAGATAGAAATCACGTTTCGAACGACTCCTTGGCGAACCGCGGCGTTGATCCTCTCTCTCGTCTCTGGAACAGCGCTACTAGTCTTGGCAGTCATTGACTCACTCAAGAGAGGGGATGAAAAGGCAGCCGGATGTCGTTGCGTCTGCGTCCATTGAATCTGCTTGATGGGGAGTTGCCGGTTTCGTCTGGGCGACTCAGGTGAAACGGGACCATTGGGCCGGCCTATTCTTAGGTCTGGCGAGCGTGAAACCTCACCCGCACCATCTCTTCTTTCTGGCGGTTGGATGCTGGGTGTTGGCGGAGCGGAGGTTTCGGGTGATCGGGGCGTTCATGACATCTCTCGCGGCTTGTGCCTACTAATGCAGTTTCTTTCGTCAGGCATCCTTCAAAACTGGATTGAGAGCTCGCGCGGCTCCTGGGCACTGGCTGGAACTCTCAGGATTGCGAATCTTCCAGGTTTTCTTCGGGGTCTTGACTTTCCTGGCGCGGCACCGAAATGGCCGCTGATCGCTATTCCAGCGGTGACGGCAGGTTGCTTTGTTTCTTGGCCGACATTTCGCAAGAAGCTCGAATGAGGCAGAAGTCTCGCCCCGGTGCTATGTATCTCTGTCTTTATAGGCCATATTGTTGGCTGCACGATCAACTGGTGCTTCATTGATTCCGACAACTGTGATGCCTTGTAGTTTCAGGTTGGAATCACGACAACTGTACAAACCAGGGTTGGCTTGGAGTGGCTGGCCCTGCAGTTTTTCGTAGGGTTGTTGAGTTGTTCATTCAAGCCTAACTTCCAGTTCTTTTGGTTTCCGCTCGTAGTCCTTTGGCTTTGGTATCGAAGTTCAGAAACGTGGGGCTCTCGGACACACCGGATCAGCTTGGCCTCGTCAAAGAGCGAGCTGGTTCAGGTCTGCTTTACGTCCAATGGATTGAACCTTTCTTGGGTTTTTGGAGTCCAAGTTTCTTGTTTCGAAAGGCAAGAGTTTTATCGGAGAGACTTTGCATCATGACTATTATCAGACTCGTTTCTCTAAGTGGGTTTCCAATATAGCTTTGCAGAGATTCCCTTTATTTTGAACAATTGAACCAGAATGAAGCGCGATCCTTGCCGAGGTGCTTCAGCTTTCGAGTGGGAAGATGCGGGTCAGCACCTACCTGCTTGCTGAAGACGGAATCAACGACAGCACTATGCAAACCGTATTCAATAGTTCTCGCGGACAGCTCTTCATCTTGAGTGCCGTGAGCTTGTTCCTCGAGTTGGCTATCATCCGATGGTTGTCGTCTGAGGTCAGGATCTTCGCCTACTTCAAAAATTTGCCTTTGATGGCTGCCTTTTTGGGGTTTGGCATCGGTTTTTCGCTTCCCGAAAGGCAAGATCTGTTTGTCCGATGGTTTCCTCGGGCGATCTGTTGCTTGTCGATCATCATCGCTGGTGCGGCAGGACTTGGAATTACTCACGTTATCTTCGTGGACCCCACGCAATACTTTCTTTTGGGAACAGGCTTTGGCGATCATGAGAGTCAGTATGCTGATTCCTTATGGAAAACAGGGAAGGCGATCCTAGTCATCGTGGGGCTCTTCTTCCTGGTCATGGCGACGTTCGCGACTCTGGCGACGAAGCTAGGACAGCTGCTGAACCAGGAGAAACCATTGAAAGGATATTCGATCAACGTCCTCGGGAGTTTGATTGGAATTGTCACATTCTCAACGGTGTCCTTCCTCCAGTGGCCCCCGCCGGCGTGGCTGGCACTGGCATTTATGGGGCTATTGATCTTCTATCGAGAGCACCGCAAATTCGCGGTGATCTATTTCGTGGTTGCAACTGCAGTAGCGGCATATGCCGACCGCGCCAACCCGGCGCATTGGTCGCCGTACTACCGGATCGCGCTGGCCAAGGCTGCACCTGAACAGCAGGCATCACCGAACGCGACAGTCTTGACGGTGAATCACGACGGCTTCCAAGTGATCCAGGATCTCTCCCAGAGCCATATCGAACAATTTCCCGAAGAGACGCAGGGAGTCTACAACCGGCACTACAATCTTCCCTACACTCTCAATCGCAATCGCGTGGAGTCGGTACTTATCCTAGGTGGGGGTTCCGGTAACGACGTGGCGGCAGCCCTAAGGAACGGTGCAACATGCGTGGACGTTGTTGAAGTCGACGCGGCCATTGCCCGCTTCGGCAGGGAGCTTCACCCCGAAAAGCCATACTCCTCGGAGAAAGTGCGACTGTTTGTCGATGATGCCCGTTCCTACCTGCAGCGAACGAAGGAAACGTATGATTTGGTGATTTTCGCAACGCTCGACAGCCACACAGCATTTTCGTCGCTCTCGTCGTTGCGGTTGGACAATTTCGTCTTCACGGAAGAGAGCCTCCGAAGTGCCAGAGAGAAATTAAGACCGGGAGGGGGAATCGCGATCAATTTCTTTGCCATCAAAGATTGGCTTTCACAAAGGCACTTAAGCACTTTGCGGAGAGCCATGGGCCAACCGGTGGTGGTCTTCGGGAGTTCAGAGATGAGTGAAGCGCTATTGCTGTCAGGAGATTGCTTTGATGCCTCCAGGAACCCAGGCAAAACGATCTACGAGCCCATGGTGGCGTCTTTTAGAGAGGCACCGGTCGAGCCCATCACCGATGACTGGCCCTTTCTGTTCCTTGAGAAGCGCGGCATCCCGTTTCACTACCTAATGCCGCTCTTCATTATTCTGATGCTTTCGCTGATTCCAGTGGGGCTTTGCGGAGTAAGCGGCAGGCAAGTGAATTGGCATTTGTTCTTTATGGGAGCTGCTTTCCTGCTGATCGAGACCAAGGCTGTTACGACTCTAGCACTCATCTTCGGCTCGACGTGGCTTGTGAACTCCATCGTAATCGGTGCGATTCTCTGTATGATCCTGGCGGCTAATTTCCTAATGGAAGTATTCTCCGGCTCGAAGTTTTCCTGGCTTTATGCGGCACTCCTTGTGTCCCTTCTCTTGAACTTCTGCTTTCCATTTTCCGCCCTGAATAACTATTTGTGGGGCGTACGGTTGGGGATCAGCAGCATGGTCGTGGCGTTACCGATTCTCTTTGCGGCACTCATCTTTGCAAAAGCTTTCACTGCGGTGCGGTCTCCGAGCGCATCGCTTGCGAGCAATCTGCTGGGAGGATTGGTTGGAGGGTTGCTTGAATACCTGGACATGTGGGTTGGACTACAGTGGCTTAACATCCTAGCCCTAGCTCTGTATGCGTTTTCTGCGGTCTTCCTGGTTCTGGGTGAGAAATTCCGAATTCATGCGTAGGACGCTGAGCTTAATTCTTCCTAGTTCGATGCATATAGCATCGTCTAGCAAAAACTTGCCTCGTTCTTGATCTGAACGAGGCTTTGACTGATTAGTTCTGATTCATTTCATGCTACTGGCCCGGCTGTCGTGGTTGTCTCCAACCTGGATCGTTGTCTTTACTTTCCTATCTCGGGCACCGTTCCTGGCGTACGTGCCTTATGGTTTGGATTCCGTCCAATACGTTCTAGGTGTGTTGAGCTACGACGTTCGATTGCACCAGCCGCATCCTCCTGGTTATTTTCTCTTTGTGATGGCAGGACGACTTGGTAGTCGTATCGTTCATGATCCAAATCGCAGTTTCGTGTTCCTGAATGTGATATTTGGGGCAGTGTGCGTCTGGATTGTCTTTCACTTGGGACGGGAGTTGTTCGATGAGGACTCGGGCCTCGCCGGAGCCGTCCTGCTGGCGACCAGTCCGACGTTCTGGTTTCATGGGGAAGTTGCTTTGTCGAACATGCTCGACTGCCTGCTCGTGAGTTGTCTGGCTCTCCTGTGCTGGAGAATTTTGCAGGGAGACAACCGTCTCAGTTACCTGGCGGCGATGGTTTTGGGCCTCGCTGGAGGGGTTCGACAGAACACCCTCCCATTCATGCTTCCGCTTTTTCTCTTTTCGATCAGGAGAGCGGGTATAGGTCGAATCTCATTGTCGATTGCTGTTCTTATCGCCGTCGTCGCGGCATGGTATTTCCCTATGGTGCACCTGTCCGGCGGATTGACTGCTTATCAAGCCGCCCTGCGCGATCATTGGTTGAATTCAAACTGGCATGGTTTGACACTTGGATGGTTACCTTTCAACAGCGTCTGCGTGGGGTACTTTTTTCTGATTGGGACGGGGGCGGGTTGTATGCTCTTGTTTTGGGGGCTTCTTTTCTCCATCGAGGCAGAGGGATTGAGGGTATTAGTTCGCAAGGAAATTTGGCAATTCTTTGCGGCTTGGCTGATCCCCCCGCTTTCATTTTTCATTCTGGTTTATTCTCACCCCATCCAAACCGGCCACAGTCTGATTTATCTGCCGGCGTTACTGCTTCTGTTGCTGCCAGCCATTCGCAGAATTCTCGACACACTATGTCGGGGGTGGTCTGAACCTGCGTTGCGGCGCTGGGCTGTGGTGGTGGTGGCTGTCCTTGTGATTTCCAATTCCTATGTATTTCTTTTTATGAACACGGCGGTCTCCCAAAAGCGAATCAGGCTCTACGAGTCCGAGGTTCAGGAGATTACCCGCCAGATTCGAAGGACCTGGCCGCCGGAAGCCACAATCCTCGTCAGCGCTGACTTCATGTTTAACGGCTATCGGGAATTCATGTTTCATTTGCCCGAGTATCACACCTACCAGGCGAAGCCCTATTCCCTTGAAGGACGCCAACAATTGTTTGCTGGCTTCCACCGGCAGACGGAGCTAGTGGAGGTGCTCCGAGTTCCTCCCGGAGTGAAGCAATTTGTCTTGAATGCCGATCAGTTCCTTCGAAATCCCGATTTCAAGCTGGGAATAGCTCTTGATCAGTATCCGTCCGAGAATTTTGTAGTGACTCCGTCAGGCTTACGGCTCTTTCGCGGGAGCATTCAAGAACTGCCTCGAATGTTTCCGGCCATTCAAGTTGAGATCCAATGAACAGGGCCCCAGCCCCCATTCCGCCTCTAGCTCAGTGGCTTTTCCCGTCGATCAAGGATGTTCTGTTCCTGGGTTATTTGTTCGGCCCGAGCCTGCTAAATGAGTCGGGCGTCCTCTACGACAGCGACACGGGCTGGCATATTCGGCACGGGGAAACGATTCTCCGGACCTGGACCCTTGCTTCGGGTGACTACTTTTCCTATACCAACTACGGTAAGGCCTGGTTTTCGTGGGAATGGCTTGCGGATGTTCTGTTGGCACTCATTCACAAATACGGGAGGCTCAACGGCATCGCTTTTTGGGCCAACGCAACCTTTGCGCTCACGTTTACTCTGCTTTTCAGCTGGACTGCAAAACGAGGGGGTAATGTCCTAGTTTGCCTGCTTTTCTCTCGTGTCGCTGGTTTCGCTGCCGCTGTT
>Ga0187893_10002211_pt1 | contig 43462 bp, 40 predicted proteins | sample MA1701074metaG_FD_139574 | JGI IMG/M metagenome (GOLD analysis project Ga0187893, IMG submission 139574) | White microbial mat communities from a basaltic lava cave in the Kipuka Kanohina Cave System on the Island of Hawaii, USA - MA170107-4 metaG ... | reverse complement strand
GCTTGCGAAACTGCATCACTTGTCGGGACAAAGGGAGGCCGCCTCGACGCTGGAGGCACGCCGCAGCGACTTGTGGCGAAACTTGGAGCGGAAGCTTCCGAATAACCCTTTCGTCCGCCGGCAGATCGAAGCGGCTCGAGTCCAATAGCAAAGCGAATTTCACTACAACGGTTCCTCCGCCACTTTTCGCGTCAATCTCGCTTCCAGGGATAGAGGTGATTCTGCCCGGCTAACAGCGAGGAACCGATGACGGCTCTGGATTTTCTGGTTAAACCATTTGCGAATCTTGGGAAGGCTCTGGTCGAGCCCTTGCTGCGCAAACCCGCTCGCGATTTGAAGCGCGAGGAAGCATGGACGCTAATCCACTATCACAGGATAAAAAGTGAGTTGGTCCTGCTCACCGAGCCTAAGAACGAAAAGGAGGAACGGGCGCATATCAGCACCTCCATCGCCGGCGTTCAGTATATGCACGCCAGGGGAGACAATCACGGCAGATTTGGCTCTGTCGGTGCGCGCCTCACGCCTTCATTCCGTCCCACGCCGCAGTTCGCCATCGTCCTGCTCAGGTTCGCCAAGTATCTACGCGCCAACTGGGGAGCTTCCGAGATCGTGTGGGGCGGCATCGGAGCGGGCTCCGGAAAGAATACTCTTGATTGCCATATGACCGGAAGCTGCGTCGACTTCTACGGCGCAAAAACCGCCAGGAGCGGCGCGATCGATGTGAGGCGGGATTGGTACTACCGGCCGGTGTATTTGCCAAATGGCCGCGAGCATCCCAAAGTTAAGGATTCCGACGATTGGTGGGGAAACGACATGAGAACGTCGTACCGCCTGCTGATCACCCGGGATGCAGAGGAAAGGCTGCAAAGCGACAAATCTTATTTCAATCCGAGGGCCAGGGACTTTTTTCTCGATGTATTTCAGTTTATCCATGATGAGTGTACGGTGGTTGCCGGCGACATCGCTCCATCAGCTCTTAGGAGTGGAGCGATGATGCAGTACGGCGTTACGATGCATCCCGACTATCCCGGTTTAATACGCAGGCCCCACAATGATCACATGCACTTTCAATTGGGACAGGCAATTCACAAGAAATAGTTAAACAAGACGGAGGAAATGTAATGGCAGATCTGGATTTCAAGCTCCTGGGGGGAAGCTGGCATGGCAACGACCTGAAGAGTGTGGAAGTGGTCAAGATCAGCGGGACCGGAGTTACGGCGTTGCTCTACACCTGTTTCGTAAATATCGATTACGACGGAGCCGGCAACGCTTATGGCCCGTTGGAAAAAGAAACGCTGGACGGTTTGGGAAACGCCGGCTACCCCCGCTGGTATTACGGGCTTGTGTCCGTCCACCCGCAGGCGCGTCTGTGGGACATGAACGATCGTTCCCTCAAAGAGTTCAAAATCGGCACAAAGGGACCTATAGTAAAGGACCATTACAAACTCCAATTGGACGTTCGTTATCCGGACAGTATGGGGCGGTTGCCCGTCGTGCAGCAGACGGGGCCCTATAAAGGCTACTTCATCTCAGCCACCTCGCATCGCAAAAAGGGAAGTCCGATCTATGAGCAATCCAGCTATGTGGACGCGTCGTCTGTCCCCTTCGGCGCCTTATCAGGGGAACTGAGCCGAATCGGAGGTGTTCGGCTCAACGACCTTGGACTGGCAATCCGCCACAGCACGCAGAAGCAAAGCGCATTCCATTTCGCGGACATGGGCTCGACAGCCGGCGACGCTAAAACAGCAGTCGGCGAATGCTCCTACAAGGTGTTCCTCGATCTCGGCGGTGCTAAGAAAGTGCGAGGCAAGACGCCCGATAACCGCTTCGCGGTCAGCTTTCTTGTGTTTCCTGCCTCCGGCAACGAAGCCACCGACGAACTGTCGATTGCAGCATCGATCCGATCCCAAATCGCGCGCATTGCTCAGGCGGACAACTCCTTCGAACTGCCTTTACTTATGGCATTCGCTGGGAGAGCTGACAGGTGGATTACGGGTAAATCCGGTCTCGATGAATTAAAGGCGTCGCGCTCCAAGGCAATGTCGGCGACATTGAAGTTCCTCCCGCCCAACTACAGAAATGTTGTGGCCGGATTGACGGCATTTGGTTTTCCTGGCGACCCTCTCGCCTTGTCCATTGGCAGAGTCGATCCAGCAGCTCCAACCGGGTTACGATTGTAGGTTGAGTCGTTGACAGATGACCCCTTCGCAGGGCACCGGCAATCATGGCTAGAGTTCGAAGTGACTGCATCCGCAAGCCCGCCAAGCCAGTCGATCGATCCTACAAACCGCCGGGCGGAATTCCCTACAAAGTGACCGACAAAGACAGTTGGGTCCTGCTGGCGCAACGAAACGGTTTGGATCCCTGGACGCTGATCCGCTACAACTACCCTAACCTGCCGGTTAAGAATTCCGAAGCAGCCCTGGAGGTCAACTGGTACCTTCAGGAATATGTGAACTGCACGAAAGTCACCGCCGATGGGAAAAACTATATGTTCAGCTCATCCGCGGGTGTCATTTTTTTACCAGGTCCTGTTCCGCCGCCTCCTCCCGCAACGCCGCCTGCGCCAACCGTGAACTACTGGCGATCGCAACGCACCATTCCGTACATGTTCAAAGAGATGCATGACAACGCCCGCAGCCGCGAAGTCAATGAGATCGCTCTATTAATGTCTGGCAAACTTGCCCGGGATTCAATTCCTGCCGGCGAACCGGGCGCCAGCGCGGCAAGAGGCGGAGCGGCTCTCGCCCATACCTATCTGGCGCTCACCAAATGGAAGAATCTGGTAAAAACGAATGCGGTTTGGGATCACAAGCCCAAGCTCCGCACCATGCTCAATCTCGGACCGGATTTTCATTTTCCCATCGAAGGTGATCCGGACCATGAGTATTACTATGACATCTGGTCCAATATCCACTATGGCTATGTTGGCCGCGCCGCGGGAATTTCCGGATCAACACTTCAATGGGGCGCAGCACGCGGAGGCGCGGCGGGAAAGAACGATCCAATGGACGTAGCTACGATCGAACTTGGCATTGTTTTGTGGGGGCGCTACGGCCTTAACCTGACACAGAAGGACCTGCACAATGAGATTCTAATCCATATGCCTCATTGGCAGAAAATCCAGGCAACTCCTGAGTACCAGAATGCCGTGAAGGGGTTCCGGCACATTGAGCCGATCACCAACGGGGAGTGATCCCGGCTATTCGTTGTACCTGCCGTAGAGATACCAGTTACCCTCAATCCGCCTGAAAAACGTCTTGGGTCGATGCGCCGCCAGGTCGATTGCATCGAGCGCCGGGACGAGATTGGCCGGATCGGAAACCAGGTGCGCCCAGCCCTTCTCCAGCGAATCGGCTCCCATCTGACGTGTGGCAGCGGGAAAGAACACTCCTGGTTGGGAAGCGACTCTCTCGGCAAGCAGGCCATCAGAAAGTCCGCACTTGCGAAAGAGATTGCGGTAGAGGTCCCAGCGTTGGCTTGGCAGATCACTTCCGTTGCCAGGGCGGGGCCCCGGTCGCGCCGGATCATTCACAGTCAGAAACGACGGAGCGATACGAATCAGTTGGGCATCCTGGCGAGCCATCGCGGCAAGTTCCTCAAGTGAAGGCCGGCATTGCCGAAACCTCCTCTCCAGTTCTGCATCCGAGGGTAAGCCTCCAACACCCGTTTTGGATTCGCAGCTCAGCAAAAGCAACACGGCGGATGCCACCTGCAAGGTCAGTTTCATGCGCTTGATTCAGGGTAACTCCGGAAACCGCCTCTCGTCAGCACTCGGGAACCTCAAACTCCTGGTTGCCCCGCCAGTTTTCCCAGGGATCTCGCTTTCACAGATAGGGACAATCATGGAAGGAGCGCAGACAGCTAAATGGACGTCGGGATAATTTTTAACATAGCGAAGTCCGCCTTGGGCTCAAGTGGTGCGTCGCCTCCGAAGAATTCCCGGCTATTGAACACCAACGAGACACACATCGCCCGGAAGGTGTTTGGAGAGAGAATTCCATACGGACGCGTCTTGGTAACTGACGCAATTGGGGCCAATGGCAGGCCCTTCACCATCCCCGTTCCCGGAACGGCTTATTATTCCTTAAACGTGGGTGCTGGAGCTTATCCGGATATGAGCCAGGTTAAACTTCATGCGGAGACCCTGGTCCACGAACTGGTGCACGTCTGGCAGGGCGTGCACTCGAAGTGGGCTTACACGTATGTCTTCCGTTCCGCATGGCACCAGGTTCGATCCGGGGAGGCGGCCTACAGCTACGACAAAGCCGAGGCTGCGCTGGAGAGATCATCCTGGGGTGACTATAACCCGGAACAGCAGGCGCAAATAATTGAAGATTGGTTCAGTGACGGCATGAAAGGCGAATACTACGATCGCCTTACGGTTCTAGATAAACTATTTGGCGCCCGCCTTCATGAAAAACAACACGAGTACGACCCAAGGCTTCGATTCGTATACAACAATATTCGGGACGTGCCGCTGCCGTTGAAAGCACAGCCGATAAACCATCAAACCACTCCGCGTTTCACGCAGACGGCCCGGGAGTCCCTTACCCCTGTTAGCGATTCTTATTTGGTTGATTTGCTGGCAAAGCGGTTCATGGCAAATGATATTCAGGGCGCTCGTCAGCGGGTGGTTGAGCTGGAGAAAGCGTTTCACGAACTGGATCGAACGCGTGCAAAATCGTTGTTGGCCCGGCTCGAAAGGCCAAAGAGCGGGGAACCATTGGCGAGGTACTTCCGCGAGCACCTGTCCGAGGCTAGCCAATGGAGGCTGAAGGCTGTCCTTCGGAAACGTGGAGCGTGACTGGTTCCGGTTCCGTGACACCGATGCCGCGGGCTGAGGCTTTCGAGCCTGAATCATCCCCTAAAAAGCGAAGCCGGCGAGCACTCGGAGGAAGATGCTCACCGGCCGACAGCCAGCCTCACGGATGGCTACCTAACCTAGGGCAATGCCCACAGTTAACCTGTGAGCCACACTCTAGGTGGAGTATTGCCTTATCTATACCACAGAAAAACCCTAGCTGTAAGCCAATCCCGTAAACTTTTTTACCGCATTGTCAATATTGCATAGTAGCCCATTACTACTATTATTACCGTCGCGGCAATCCATAGCGCCCAAGTCACCCATCGTGAGGGCTCCGCCTCTTTCGGCAGCCGCCGGAACCGCAGAAAGAGGGCGCCGACGGTAATCACGGGAATCATGGCTGCTTGAGCCACGCCGCCCAGTTTCACCATTGTCACGGGCGATTGTTGCCAATAGTAGAGCCCGACCGGGATCAGAACGAGGAACCAAGTGAAAATATTACGCCACTTTACTCTGGCAGCGTAATCTTCTTTGGGGAACACCCCCAATAGGTGCACCATGTCGGCGTAGACACGGGTATTGGCAGCCGTTGCGGCGAAGATCGTTCCGTACAGAGTTGCTACGGCGCCTATGTAGAAGAGCCACAACGCCCACGGACCAAGCGTTTGCGTATACATCCGGGAAAGCACCGGAATCATGTCTTTGGCGCTGGGGACGATGCCTTCCGAGTTCAGCACGCCGGCGCCGAGCATATAAAACGCCACCGTTGCGACCGTATAAATCAACATGGATGCCAGAATGTCGACATTCATCACATTCACCCAGCCGCCGGCACGCGAACGCCACGCCGGCGAGCTGTCGCGGCGGCCGGTATAGCGGGCGTAACCCTTCTCGACGCACCAATAGGGGTATACTACCAGTTCGGCTGCGCCCACTCCGGTGATGCCGAACACTGCGATGGCGCTGGTCAACCCCTGCGGCGGAAGGTTGAATTGTAGCCCTTCCGCCACGCGCTGCCAATTGAAGTATTCCGGTTTCTCCAGAAGCAGAAGCGCGCACAGGAAGGTGAGCATGGTGAACAAAGCGACCTTGATCGTCGCCAGTTTTTCGATGCGCTCGTAGCCGCCGCTTAACAGAAGCGCCAGTGTCATTGCGGCCAGCAGGGCGACCCAGACGTTTACTGGCACCGCGGGCCAAAGCTGGTTGAGAACCTGGCCTACCCCGCCGAACATCGCCCCGATCTGAAACAGCGTCATCAGGACCATAACGGCCCAAGCCCACACGACCCAGTTGACGCCTAATCGAGGGCCGGGAATGGCATTGAAACCGGCCAGTCCGGTTTCCCCCGTGGCGATGGAATAGCGGCCCAACTCCGCCTGGATCGACGGCTTGATGAAGCAACTGATCAGGATTACCCAAAGAGCGACAAAGCCGACCTCGGCGCCGAGCGTGGTGGTGGCGATCAGCTCGCCGGAGCCCACAATCGAAGCCGACAATATCATTCCGGGACCGATGCGCCGGAGCATACCGCCGAAGCGGGTGGGAGGCTCCTCGATTTCGGCTGGGTTGTAGGCGTAGGGATCCTTGAGAATTCTGTTTTCCGCCGCCGCGGCGGAAGGAATGGGATGAGACATTGCCATTTATGCTAACACTCGACCGGCGTTTCGCGGGCGGGCTGTTGTACACTGTGCCTCATGCATCCCCGCCGGTTATTCTTCGCCAGTTGTCTGGCGCTGGTTACCACTTCCATGGTTTTCTCGATCCGCGGCGACATCCTGGACGCGCTCAGCGCCGATTTCCACCTGAACAAGCAGCAGACGGGGCTGATCCTGAGCCCCGCATTCTGGGGCTTCACGATATCGATCCTGATCGGCGGGAGCCTGGTCGATTTCTTCGGGATGCGGCGGCTGCTGGCCATTTCCGGTTGGGGCTACATCCTTGCGACGGCTGCGATCCTGTTGGCGCCGCGCCCGGCCGCTCCGGTGGAGGCCTTCTACACAGACCCCGGTTTTCTGGTGCTCTATGCGGGGATGTTAGCGCTTGGCTTATCGCAGGGGCTGGTGGAGGGGGTGATCAATCCTCTATGCGCCACGCTTTACCCGAATGATAAGACGCACCGTATGAACGTGCTGCATGCCTGGTGGCCGGGCGGGCTGATCGTTGGGAGCCTGCTTGCTTTCCTGATCACGAAGCTGATGGGACTCGATGCGGCGGGGGTCTCCGCTTCTCTGCTTACTTTGGGCTGGCAGGTGAAACTGGCTACGATCATCGTACCCGCCATCGTCTACCTGGTCCTGATTCGCGGCCAGCAGTTCCCCGCCACCGAGCGAGTCGCGGCGGGCGTTTCCAACCGGGACATGCTGAGCGAAGCCCTACGGCCCATGTTCCTGCTGCTGTGGCTGTGCATGTGGATGACGGCGGCGACGGAGCTGGGTCCGGACCAGTGGGTCAGCAGCCTGATCACGCAGCTTACGGGCATGCAGGGCGTGCTGATCCTCGGCTATACGGCGGCATTGATGTTCGTGCTGCGGTTCTTTGGAGGCGCCATGGCGCACCGCTTTTCACCGTTCGGGCTGCTGACCATTTCCTCGGTGCTTGCCGCAATGGGATTATTTGCGCTGGGCGCCGTGACGACGCCGGTTGAGGCGTTCCTGGCGGCGACGGTTTTCGGAGTAGGGAAAACCTATTTCTGGCCGACGATGCTGGGAATCACCTCGGAGCTGTTTCCGCGCGGCGGCGCTTTACTGCTGGCAATCATGGGGGGCACGGGAAATCTCGCTGTGGCGTTTGTGCTGCCGGTCATGGGCGGTTGGTATGACAGCGCCGGAGCCGCGGCCGCTTTCCGCTATGTCGGAATCATGCCGATTGCATTCACCGCGATTTTCGGCGGGCTTTTTTTCTACTTCAGATCCGCGGGCGGCTACAGGGCCGTCAAGCTGCCGGAGGCAAAGGGCGCTTCCGCCGATTGAGCCTCGCTTGCGCGAGGATCCAGAGTTTCTCCGGCAGAGGGACGGAAACACGGCGGCGCAACACATCGAACCCGGATGCCTCGATGCGATCAAGAAGACGCCGGTAGGTTTCTATCAGCGCCCAAAGCATCGGCTGGCCCCGAGGCTCCACTAGATCGAGCAGCGGCAGCGACTCCTCGTAATAGCTTCTGGCGCGCTCGGCCTCGAAGGCGAGCAGACGGCGGACGGCCTCGGAGGGAATAGGGGCTGCGAACGCGGACGATGCCACGCCGAACCGGCGCAAGTCCTCGGCTGGCAGATACACGCGGCCGTTATCGTAGTCCTCGCGAACGTCACGGAGAATGTTGGTTAGCTGGAAAGCGACGCCGCATTTTTCGGCCAGCGGCAGCGCCTCGGGTGAGTGGAACCCGAGCACGCGCACAACGGTCAGCCCGACCACGGAAGCAACGCGATAGCAGTACTCGTAAAGCTGCTGGAAAGTTTCCACGGGCTGGAACTCCAAATCCGACGACACCCCGTCAATCATGTCATGGAAGTATTGGCGGGGAACCCCGTAGCGCGAGACGGCGTCGGCGAATGCAGGCCACAGAGCATTGGGTCCATACCGGCCATCGAGGGCAGCCTCCATTTCCTGGCGCCACTCTCGGAACGCCTCCGCCGTCTGTTTCCGGGCATCGTCGCTCAGATCGTCACAGTGGCGCATGAAGGCGTAGATGGCGCATAGCGCGTTGCGCCGCGGCCCGTCCAGCAGCAGGAATGAGTAATAAAAATTCTTGGCGCGAGCGCGGGCCAGCTTGCGGCAGAAAGCGTAGGACTCCGCCAGCGCCGCCGTCATGCGGCCCGGGCGAATGTGATGTGCAGCAGCGTCCGAAGCAGCAGGCTGGCGCGTTCGGTGGCGCTGATGACGGGGCGATGCGCCAAAACGTTATAGTCCAGTTCCTCGATCTTGTCGAGCACCTTCAGGCCGCCGCGGCTGAACAATTCGATGTCGAGCGCCAGCCGCCGGTCCACCATTCCCGACAGCGGCTGGCCGGCCTCAAACAAGTTCCGCGCCCGGGAAACAAGCTCCGCCATGGCGGTGCGAAACGACGGGTTGTAGCGCCCCATGTACAATTCCGCAACCGTGTATCCGTGCCGCTCCATAAGATCCAGCGGAATATAGACGCGGTCTTTTTCGATATCGAGCGTGACGTCCTGCCAGAAGTTGGCCAGTTGCAGAGCCGTGCAGGTGCAGTCGGAAAGCCGCTGACGCTCCTCGTCCCGGTAGCCGCACAGGTAAAGCACGAGCCGGCCCACGGGGTTGGCCGAATAGCGGCAGTATTCGAGCAACTCCTCATAACTGCGATACCGGGTAACGTTCTGATCTTGTACAAAGGCCCGGATGAGGTCGGAAAAGGGATCGATGGGCAACTCGTGCCGCTGCGCGGTTCCGGCCAGCGCGACGAACACCGGATGGCGAGTCTCCCCTGCGTACATCGCTTCGAGCTCACCCCGCCACCAGTTGAGCAATCGGAGGCTTTCTTCCGGATCGCCGATCTCATCGCCGAGGTCGTCGGCCCAACGGCAGAAGGCATAGACGTTGAAGAAATCCTGTTGAAGGCGTTTGGGAAGCAGAAAGCTGGCGACGTGGAAGTTCTCGTAATGGTGAGTGGCAAGCCAGCGCGTATAAGCCTGTGAGTCTTCCGCCGACCATACTTCAGTTTGAGCAGGGCGTGAAAGGACAAAATCCTTTGGGACGAGAAACAAATTGCCGCGGTTCTCTTCCCCAGGCATGGTTATGGAATGATGGCCGTCTTCAGATGGCCATTGTGGCTCATGAGGTGACGCAGCACTTCCAGAAGATTGGTGAGCGGCTCCTCCCGGTTTACAAAATCGCGGGCGGTTATGTCGCCGCGCGACACAGTGTCGAGCGCCTTGCGAATGTAGGCCGGAGTGTGATGAAAGCTGGCCTTGCAAGTGATTTCGGAATAATGCAGCAGGCTGGTGTCCAGATCCACGGCACTGTCGGTTGGACAGCCGCCGAAAAAGTTGACGACGCCCCCACGGCGCACCATGCGGGCGGCAAGCTGCCAGGTTTCCGGAGTGCCTACCGCCTCGATAGCCACATCCACGCCGCGTCCGGCGGTCCGCTCCTTTACAACAGCGGCCAGGTCCACGGCATCGCCTGTGCAAAACAGCTCGGCCGCGCCCATGCGCGCGGCGCGGTCCAGTTGCGTCTGCCTGCGCCCGATGGCAATCACCCGGACGCCGAGAACTTTGGCAAGCCGCACGAACATGAGACCTATGGGACCCAAGCCGATCACTGCAATGGTTTCCACGCCGGCCAGCCCGCACTCCTCCAAACCGCGCAAGACGCACGCCAGGGGTTCGATTAAGGCGGCGTCCTGGTAGCTGATATGCGATGGAATCTCATATAAATTCTCTTCAACAATCCGTTTGGGAATTCGAATGAACTCGGCGTAAGCGCCATTGTTGAACAGCAGATCCTCGCACAAGTTCTCCAGCCGGCGGCAGCAATAGAAACATTTTCCGCAGGGCGCCGAGTTCGCCGCCACCACTCGTTGTCCGGGCCGGAAATGCCGGATGTTTTCGCCCGCGGCCACAACATCTCCGGAAAGCTCGTGGCCAAACAGCGCCGGCGGGACGATCATCCGCGCGTGATAGCCGCGGCGGAAAACCTTGACGTCGGTGCCACAGGTGAGCGCGGCGCGAACCCGAACCAGCACTTCGTCGGGACCGATTTGCGGAACAGCGACCGGCTGGATCTGAAGGCTCTCCTTGCCGTATAGCACGGCTGCCATCATGTGATTCTTCACTTTATCGTCCTCTGTGGCTGAACAATTATTTTCAACGATTTGGAGTCAGGATGCAAAGCCAGTTCAAACCCGGAGCGAATTTCATCAAGCGGGAGGCGGTGCGAAACGAGCTCTTCCACCGGCAATTCCCGGCTGAATACCAGACGCGCCGACTCGGCTTGCAGGTCGACGTCCGCGCTGTAGGCGCCGAATAAAACTCGCTCCCCGACGCAAATATCGGCGCCGGAAATATCGATGCGTTCGGCCTGCGAAGTTTGCGCGAACAACAGGATCCGGCTTCCCGGCCGGGACGCGCGAATGGCCTCGTCGACGATGCCGGGCGCCGAGGCCGCGACAATTACGACGTCGGCCCCTCGTCCATCGCTAAGCGCTAACGTTTCTCTGTCAAGAGCCGTCGTGCGGGGGTCGTAAGCGGCAAGCGCCCCGAAGCGGACCGCGAGATCGCGGCGGCGCTCGATGGTGTCGGTGACCAGGATGCGTGCGCCTGTTCGGCGCACCAGCATTGTGAACAGGAGTCCGATTGGCCCTTGACCAAGGATGAGCACGAGCTCGCCCGGTTTCGGCCCGGCCATTTCGACGGCCTTCAGACAGGTGTTTACCGGTTCGACGAAACATGCGGCGTCAAAGGAAATTCCATCAGGGATCTTCTCCACTCCCCGGCGAACGATCCAGTCCATTACACGCACGAATTGGGAAAAACCGCCACCGGCCGGTTCAAACCCGGCCGTGACCCCCACTTTCTTGTAGAGAGGACATTGCGCGTAGAGCCGAAGCCTGCAATAAAAACAATCCCCGCATGGGATGTGATGAAAAACGATTACACGATCGCCGGGTTTGTAACCGGCGACTGCTTCACCCGCGCCCACAACCACGCCGGCGGTTTCATGTCCGTAGATGCGCGGTGGAGACAGCAGGTTGTACCGGACCTTCTTGAGATCGGTGTGGCAGATGCCGCAGCTTTGAACCTCAATCAGCAGCTCGCCCGAGGAGATGGGTGGAGTAGGAACGGCTTCCACTTTGACGACACTATCGCCCCGATACACAGCGGCGCGCATCGTTCCCGGCGGCTTTGAGCTACAAGTGGCAGTTGGCAAAGAACTCTCCCAGTTTACTTGAAGCAAGCCTCGCATCGCGCCACATGCGCAGAAGGCCGGGCAGCCGCTGTAATGGCGACTTCAGCGCGGCTCCAACGACGCGAGCATGCTGAAACCGTCCATCCGGACCGCGGTACAAGTTGAAATCAAGAGGCAGCGATTCGGAAGCCAGGTCGCTCACCACGCGAATACAGTAGAAGGGGATGTTTCGCGAGGCGGCGAGTTCGGCCACGCCCGCGGCCTCCATCTCGACGGCTCCAGCCCCGGACCGGGCCAGCCGCGCTTTCTCGTCCGCGGTAACGGCAACCTTGTCCTGGCTTAGAACCACGCCCCTGGCATGAGTGGGACAGCGGGCCGGGAGCCGGGCGGCGTAGCTCCGCGAACCGGCCAGAACCGAAGTGGCGGCGAAAATGTCGCCATTTGCCAAAGCCGGATCGAGGGCTCCGCAAAAACCGGTGCTGACGATGGATTCCGGAATCTCGCGCGTCAGGGCGGCCTCGGCAGCCTCTGCGGCGCGCGCATGACCCGCGCCATTGGTGACGATGGTGAGCTCGCCGCCACGCCAGCGTCCCCGGACGGCGAAATCAAGGGGCAGGCGCAATGGCTTGAAACCACCGATGCGGCTGACGATGCCCATGACCTCGTGTTTGTCCGCGGCGACCATCAATATGTTCCCCACATCTAGCAATATCCGTTGTCGCGAAACCAGCGTACGGCGCGCTCTAACGCACTATCGACCGGTCCCGGCTCATATCCCAGTTCCCGCCTCGCCTTTTCGTAAGAGACAAACATTTTCTTGCGCGCCATGCGCACGCCATCAAGCGGCGCCAACGGTTCCTTTCCGGTCAGATGAGCCAGGGCCGTGCTTACAACGCCGGCGGCGTAGGCGGCCGCATAAGGAATCCGTAATCCAGGCGCGGCCAGGCCGCTGATGACGGCCAGCCGCTGAAAGATTTCCCGAAGGGTCAGATTCTGGCAGCCGAGGATATAGCGCTCTCCCGGCGCGCCCTTCTGCGCCGCCAGCAAGTGGCCTCGCGCGGCGTCGCGGACGTCGACAAGATTCAGCCCAGTATCGACGTAAGCCGGCAATCTGCGCTTCAAGAAATCCAGCAGGATCCTGCCGGTGGGTGTCGGCTTGACGTCGTGATCCCCGACCGGCGCGGTGGGATTGACGATTTTCACGGGGAATCCCGTGCGGGCATAGTCAAAAGCCACGCGCTCGGCCAGGAACTTCGATCTCTTATACGGCCCCTTCATCGCCTCCAGACTTACCGGCGTCGATTCATCTCCGAGGCCGTTGTTTGGGATTCCAATGCAACCGACCGTGCTGGTGTAAACGAAGCAGCCGACTCCGGCGCGGCGAGCTGCTTCCAGCAGGTTGTGCGTTCCATCGACGTTGGTCCGGTACAGTTCCGAGGCATCCGGCGCCCATAAGCGATAGTCCGCGGCCACGTGATAGACGGTCTCACATCCTGCGACGGCCATTTCCAATGAAGAAGGATCGCCCAGGTCGCCGGTAACCGTTTCCACGTCGAGGGCAGACGGCTTGCTGGACGGGCGAACCAGGGCGCGGACCTTCTCGCCCTTCCGCAGCAGTTGTTCGGCCACATGCCACCCAATGAAACCTGTCACCCCAGTAACCAAGATAGGCCTCACCTCTTGACTTCCTATTTCAGCATCCAGCTCAGCATCCGGAAAGAATCTCCGGCCCTGGAGTTTAGGCCCAGCGCCGCCGAAGGTTCAAAGCCGCAATGGACCATGCAATGCTCGCAGCGCGGATCGCTCCCCGGACCGTATTGCTCCCAGGGGGTCCTAGTCATCAAGTCCTCGAAAGTGTCGTAATGCGCGTCGGTAATCAGATAACACGGACCTTTCCAGCCCTTGACATTGTAGGTCGGGTTGCCCCAGGCAGTGCAAGGCAAATCGCGCTTCCCTTGAAGAAACTCCATGTATACGGGTGTGGTTTGCAAGGGAAACCTCGCTGCCAGCCGGTCGATATCGCGGAACTTCCCGATGATATCCTCACGGGTCAGAAAGATCTCGCGCTGGTTGACGGCCGAGTATCCATAGGCTGGGGAAATCGTATGCCCGTCCACGCCAAACCGCTCAAGCAAGCCGAAGAGCTCCTCGATCTCACGCATGTCCGTTTCCTTGTAGACGGTGGTGTTGGTCACGACTTTGAAGCCGGCGGCCTTTGCGGCGCGAATGCCCTCGATGGCCTGGCGGAACACCCCCTTGCGCTCAACGGCGAGGTCGTGATTCTCTTCCATTCCGTCCAGATGCACATTGAAGAAGAAAACATCGCGCGGGGTAAAATCTTTGAGCTTTTTTACCAGGAACATCCCATTGGTGCAGAGATAGCAGTTCTTGCCGCGATCAAGAATCCCTGCTGCCAGGGGCCCGATTTCCGGATAGAGCATGGGTTCGCCGCCGCAGATGGAAACCATCGGCGCACCACATTCATCGACAGCGCGCAGGCATTGCTCCAGAGTCAGTTTCTCCGAGATGGTGGATTCATACTCTCGAATCCGTCCACAGCCGGTGCAGGTAAGATTGCAGGTATGCAGCGGTTCGAGCATCAAGACCAGGGGGAACCGCTTGTGCAGCATCGGATGTGGCCGCCGGGGCGCGCTGTTGCCCGAATAAATGATCTTGAACGGATTCGAGGAATCGATGCCGGCGGCCCGGTCGATCTGCCATTGCGGCCGCGGACGCAGTTTGTTCTTCATTATGTAGCCGGCCATGCCGGCGGACATGGATAAAGGGAATCTCATGCAGACCTTCCTCGATTAGTATCCTTTCCATTCAGGAAACACGACAAAGCGAGAACCGGAAACGAATTCCGGTAGAGGTGATAGGATAGGTAGAAGACCCCGGGGAAACCGGTCCCAGTGGCCAGATCCTCCGCCCAGACGCCATCTGCCGTCTGTGTCTCGATCAAGTATTCGACGCCTTTGCGCACGCTCTGGCTGGCGCCGTCGCCCCCGGCAAGCAGACCCATGACCGCCCAAGCGGTTTGCGAAGGAGTGCTCGGAGCCTGGACGTAGCAGCCCTGGTCGTAGCCCGCGCAACTCTCACCCCATCCCCCGTCCGCATTCTGAATCGATCGCAGCCATTCCGTGGCCCGGAGGATACATGCCTCCCGGTCGTCTTCCCCGGCGGCGCGCAGCCCGCGCAGGGCCAGGAATGTCCCGTAAACATAATTCACTCCCCACCGGCCATACCAGCTTCCGTCGTCCTCCTGTGTCCGTTTGAGGTATTCCACGCCGCGGCGGACTGCCGGAGAGCAGACCGGCAAACCGTGCGCGATGATTGCTTCCAGGACGCGGCCCGTGATATCGGGACAGGCCGGATCGAGCATGGCATTGTGATCGGCGAACGGAACGGAGGCGAGTGGTCCCCAGTTATTGTCGACGTCAAACGCCGCCCATCCGCCGTTTTTCGACTGCATGGCAAGCAGCCAGTTTACGGCGCGTCTGATGGCAGCCGCGCCCGCCGCCTGATCGGTGGCTTTAGCGTGTTTCAATGCCAGCAGCACCATGGCCGTATCGTCGATATCGGGGTAGAATTCATTGGCGAATTCAAAGTACCACCCCGACGGTTCAGCTTCCGGCCTCTTTACCGACCAGTCACCCTTGCGCCGCACTTCCTTGCTCAGCAGCCAGTCCGCCGTCGGCCGCAGGGTTTCGGCGGCAGCCAAACGGGACTCGCCAATGGCATGGCAGGCTATCGCTGTGTCCCAGACGGGTGAAAAGCAGGGCTGGAAGAAGAACCGGTCTCCATCGTCCACCAAAAGGCGATCGAACTGCCGTTGCGCCTCCAGGTGGTCTGGATGGTCGCGGGGGATTCCCATCACGTCCAAAGCCATGAGCAGATACATCATGGGCGGATAGATGGCCGCCAAACCATCAGAGAAGCGCGTGCGCTCAACACACCACGCCAGCCCTTTTTTCATGGCCAAGCGGCGGATCCCTTTCAAGCCACGGCTCTCCCACCGCTTCAAAAGCCGGTCCACCAGGAGAAAGAAGTTCCTCCAACTCAGCGCCTTCGCGTGCCGGGAAAAAGCGAAGCTGACACCGGGGGCGTGGATTTCCTCGAGCGTGAAACCATCGGGAAGTGGCCGGGTGGCGTTGGAGGCATGAACAAGAGAGAGAGGAATGACAATGGCGCGTGTCCAGGAGGACATCTCGTAGATGAGATCCCCGAACAGCATAATCTCTGGAGGGATGCTGGGAACATGCTCCCGTGGATATAGGCCAAAGAGACTTAGGTTTACTTTTACGTAGCTGTTGGCGCTCTGTAAGCCTCCCAGCGCAAGGATGCGCTGCCGCAGACGGTCCATCCGGCGGTCTTCGGCGGGGATGCCGGCGACTTTCAGGGCGAAATAGGCCTTAACGGACGCGCTGATCTCCGACGGGCCTTTGGGGAAGATGTTGAAGCCGCCGTCGGGCAGTTGCCGGGCAAGGATGGAGCGCACCGCTTTGTCCACCGTAGGGCGAGACGGCGGATTCCATAGCCTGCCTTCGGGAGCGTGCATCCAGAGTTGCAGCAGAATATAGTCGGACTCGAGGGTCGTGTCGGCGGTCAGATCCGCCCACCAATACCCTTCGGATTTCCGCTGGCGAAACAGCGCATCCACGGCCGCACGCATCGACCGTGAGCACTGCGCCAGCAGTTCATCGGCGACTTGCAGGCTCGGGATCATGCGGAAATCGACACAAGGCGCGATGCTTGGGCGGCAAGTTCAGCCGGCAGCGAAAAGCGAACTGCCTCATCCTTGACTTCAACCAGCTCGACGTGATCGAAGCCATGCGTGGAGAAAAGGCTCTCGATCAGATCCTGAACGAGAGACTCCGGCGCCGAGGCGCCGGCGGTGACCGCAAGGGTCGCGACGCCTTCGAGCCATTCCGCCTTCACATCGTTCTTATCGTCGATCAAGTAGGATCGAACACCAGCTTTGAGGCAAACTTCCACCAGGCGTCTGGAATTGGAGCTGTTCTGCGAACCTACCACGAGCAGCATGTCGCAGTCCGGCACCACGGCTTTCACGGCCTGCTGGCGATTTTCCGTCGCGTAGCAAATATCCTGGGCAGGCGGGGCTTGTATGGAGGGAAAGCGCTCAAGGAGGCGGGCAATGATGCCATCGGTTTCTTCCAGGCTCAATGTGGTTTGCGTGACGTAAGCGACTTTAGCTGGATTGGGCAGATCCAGCCGCTCAACGTCTTCCTCAGTCTCGACCACTATGGTGGATTCAGGCGCCTCGCCGAGTGTTCCAATAACTTCATCGTGATCCTTATGGCCGATTAGCAGAATGGTATAGCCGCTCTTGGCGAATCGCACGGCTTCCAAATGAACCTTGGTGACCAACGGACAGGTGGCGTCGATCACCCTCAGATTCCTCGCCTTGGCCTGTTTGCGCACCTCGGGTGAAACGCCATGGGCGCTAAAGATCACGCGCGCATTTTCAGGGACCTCACGGAGCTCTTCGACGAAGACGGCGCCTGCACGGAGTAAATCGTCGACAACATGCTTGTTGTGGACAATTTCTTTCCGTACGTAGATCGGGGGTCCGTAAGCCGAGAGAGCGATCCGGACGACGTCAATGGCCCGCACAACACCGGCGCAAAAACCACGTGGGGTAAGGAGAAGAATCTTCCGCCTGCGCGCGCTCCCGGCAGCCCCGCTTTTGGAGAGCATATGATCCGTCATTATAGCAGTCTGGCGCGGCGGAAGAACAGTGAATGGAGTGGAGTTGGCCTTAAATTGGCGCCCGGGATCCATCACGCCCGGACCTTAAGGATTTAAGCCGGTGCGCTAATAACCTTTTGGCCCCGCCCATCGTCATTCCAGTTGGGATAGAGTGGAACGATGGTGTAGCATTGTACAGTGATACACTAGGTATGTCCGTAAGGATAAAGAGATTAAAGGCCTAAGGGTTTGAAAATGCAACACAGTAGCATGCCCGCGCCCACGGGCGTTCCGGTCAGGCCGGAAAAGAAACTCACCCCAGTCCAGCCGGCGCCGCGCCGGCCCCGGCGTTCTTCTCTCTGGGTATGGTTGGTTGTAATGATCATAGCCGGGGTCGGGGCGTGGCTGTGGCGCGCAAAGGTCAACAACGAGCAGGCCGCGAGCCAGAATGCGACCATCTCGATTCGGACCGCATCGGTTAGCGGTGGAAAGGTCTCCCAATCGTTGCGTCTCAACGGCACGACGGGCCCGGAGAAATTCGTCACGCTTCTCGGTCCGCAAATGCGCGGCAGCCGCAGCTTTATGGGAGGCGGGGGAGCCTTCATGGGCCGAAGCCGTGGCGGCGGCGGTGACCGTGGCGGCGGTAGTGTATCTTCCACAGGCGGCTCCAGCGGTGGCGGTGGAGGCGAATCTTCGAGCAGATCGAGCAGTTCGATCGCCAGTAGTTCCCTCGCGGCTGGCGGCATGGGCGGCGCGGGAGGAGGCGGCAGTTCAATGGCTGCCATGGGTGGCGCGTCCGGCGGCGGGGCATCGGTTGGCGGGGTACGGAGTTCGACAAGCGCTATGCGGTCGGCAACGACCCGGAGTTCGAGTTCCAGCCGGGGAGGAAGCAGTGGCGGCGGCAGCAGCCGGTCTACCGCCAGCGCCGCGAGCGCCGTTATGGGATCTGAAGGCCTCGGCTCAACTTCCGGGCAGCTTAGTGGCGGCGGAGGCGGCAGCAGCGGCGGCGGCAGCGGTGGCCCGGGAGGCAGTTCCAGCAGCATGATGGGCGACTTTGGCAGTATCCTTCAGGAACTGGTTAAACCAGGAGCCCATGTCAAAAAAGGCGATAAGCTGGCGGAATTCGATCGCCAAAGCATGTTGCTTCGTCTGGACGATTACAAATCGGGAGTCGCGCAGCAGGAGTTGAACTTCAAGCGGATGGAAGCCGACCTGATGGTCAGCCGGAAATCGCATGACCAGTCGATCCTGGTCGCCAAGTCCGAAGTTGACAAAGCAAAGCTTGATCTGAAGACCATCCCGGTTCGATCCGAGATTGACTCCGAGCGCTTCCGGCTTGCGCTGGAAGAATCCGAAGCGCGTTATAAACAACTTTTGTTGGAAGTTCCCCACGTCAGAACTGGAGAAGAAACGCAGAGACGTATTTCCCAACTGGATCTGGAGAACTCGAAGCTGGAGCAGCGGCGCGCGGAAACCAACGCCGACCGTATGATCGTAAAATCGCCGATTGATGGCATGGTAGTGATGCTGAATATGATGCGCGGAACCGAGTTCGGTTCCGTTCAGGCGGGCGATCCGATTCCCGCGGGAATGCCGTACATGAGGATCGTCGACCCGGGTTCCATGATCGTCAACGCGTTGGTGAACCAGGTTGACGTCGAAAAACTGCGCGTGGGCGCCAAGGCGAAGATCAGGTTCGACGCCTTCCCGGATCTTGAGCTGCCAGGACATGTATACTCCGTCGCCGCCATGCCAAAGAGCAGCATGAGCAGCGCGCGCGGAAGTTATTTGAAGGAAATTCCGGTGACCGTAAAGCTGGACAAGATGGACCCGCGCGTTATTCCGGATCTGTCCGTCAGCGTGGATGTCCTCATTTCCGAAGAGGAAGCTTCGGTGGTGACGTCGCTCTCTTCAGTATTCAAAGATGCGCAGGACGGCGGGAGCTTTGTCTATGTGCGCGACGCCAAGGGCTGGCAGCGTCGTGAGGTCGAACTTGGCCTTGCCAACAACTCGATGATCGTGGTCCGCAGCGGGCTCCGGTCAGGGGAGGTTGTTGCCGAGGAAAGGCCGCCTCTTCAGGCCCGGGCGGCGGCTTCCAGCTAGTAATTCTTTATCGGATGGTGTTATGTCCAAAGATGTAAAGCCCAAACAACGCCTTGGGCAGGTGCGTTCCCGCCGTAAGCGGATCATCGGATGGGTTGTCTTGCTGGCGCTAAGCGCCGGAGGCGGCTATGCCGCGTATAAGAAATACGAAGAAACCGCCACGAAAGTGGAAGTACCCGTGGTGAAAGTGCGCCGCGCTGAATTCGTGATCAGCGTCAAGACGCGGGGTGAAATCCGCAGCGTTCGCTCCGAGATTCTGGCGGCGCCGCAAGTTCCCGAGGTGCGCATTGTGAAACTGGCTGAATCGGGCCGCCCGATCAAGAAGGGCGACGTTGTGGTGGAGTTTGATGCCGCAAGCCAGGAGCAGCAACTGCTTGAACGCACTACCAGCCTGCGTACCGTGGAAAGCGAAGTGGTGCAGGTCAAGGCCTCCCATCGCATCACCGACGAGATGGACGGGATGAACCTGATGACGGCTCAATATAACCTGGAACGGTCGAAGCTGGAGGCGAGCAAAGCCGAAGTAGTCAGCGAAATAGAAGGCGCCAAGAACCGGATCGATGTAACCATTTCCGAGGGTGAGTTGAGCCAGGTAAATACAACACTGAAGTCTCACGAGGTTTCGCAGAACGCCGACCTGGAGCGGCTTCAATTCAAGAAAGAAAAAGCCGAGCGCGACATGGAGCGCACGCGCAGCTATCTTTCGAAAATGGTTCTGCACGCGCCTAACGACGGCATCGTAAACATACTGCCGAACTTTCGAAGCCAGGGATCGTTCGGCAGCTCGCTTCCGCCGTTCAAAGAGGGTGATCGCGCCTGGACCGGCGCGGCGATCGCGGAGATCCCGGATCTGTCGGAAATGCGCATCGATCTGAAGCTCGACGAAGTAGACCGCGGAAAGCTGAAGCTGGGCCAGCAATTGCGCATAGAAGTAGATGCATTGAAAGATAAGGAATTCCGCGCCGATTTGGACTGGATCAGTCCGATCGCTTCGGTGATGTTCCGCGGGTTCGGCGCCTCGGAAAAACATTTCCCCGCCCGGGCCACACTGAAGAACCTCGACCCGCGCCTGCGCCCGGGAATGAGCGCTTCGGCGGAGGTTGTCATCGAAAGCCAGCCCGAACGCGTGCTTATCCCGATCCGGGCCAGCATCATGCACCAGGGCAAACCCGCGGTTTACGTGCAGCGCGGCCAGCAGTTTGACCTGCGCTTCATCGAGGTGGGAAGGCGAAACGACACTGAGATGGTGGTTCTTAAGGGGCTTAACGAGGGCGAACTGATCGCGCTCGAGAACCCGGCCGAGGCGGCCAAGCGCGCGAAAAAACTGTAGCGTTTTTTCTGTTTTTTTACAGTACGAGAGCACCTACATGAAGAAGCTTCTTTTCCGCTTGATTCTGGTTGCCGGAGTGGCTGCTGCTGCATGGTACGGCTATCAGTATTTCCAGAGCATGCCGCAGCGCCAGCAACAAGTGGCTACTACGCGCGTGCGCCGGGGAGATGTCACCGTCCGGACGTTTGCGCGCGGCGAACTGCGGGCCGTCCGCTCGGTAACGCTGGCCGCGCCCAACCTGTTCGGAACCGTCCAGGTGACGCAACTGGCCTCTCTGGGGTCGCTCGCACGCGAAAAGGATCTCGTTGTCGAGTTCGACGATTCTGAATTGTTGTCGCGACTGGAGACACAGCAACTGGAACTCGACCAGGTCGACGAGCAGATCAAGAAAGCCAGGGCGGACCTGGCGATTCGAAATAATCAGGATCAAGTCGAACTGCTGCGCACCCGCTATTCGGTGCGCCGCGCGGAACTGGAAGTGAAGCGCAACGAACTGCTTTCGGAAATCGATGCAAAGCGCAATTTGCTCAATCTGGAAGAGTCACGCCGCAGGCTGAAGCAGTTGGAAAGCGACATCAAATCCCGGCTGGAACAGGCCGAAGCGGAGCTGGCCGTTTTGCAGGAGCGGCGCAACCGGTCCGTGCTGGAGTTGAACCGCGAGCGGCAGCGGCTTATGCAGGTCAAGCTGCTGAGTCCCATCACTGGACTGGTGTCGGTACGCCAGAATCGCAGTTCCGGTTTCTTCGTGCCAGGCATGCAGATTCCGGACATCCGTGAGGGTGATCAGGTACAACCTGGCATTCCAGTCGTGGACGTTCTCGATCTCTCCGAGCTGGAAGTGATCAGCCGCGTGGGAGAAATGGACCGCGCGAATTTGCATGAAGGTCAGGACGTCGTCCTAAGTCTGGATGCGATCCCCAAGACGGCATTGCAGGGCAAGATTAAGTCCATGAGCGGCACGGCCAGCGCTAGTGTATTCGGCAACGATCCGGCCAAGAAATTTGATGTGATCTTTTCGATCGACATGCGGCAGTTGTTGAGCGCGCTGGGCGCTCCCAAAGAACAGATCGAGAAAATCATGGCCACAGCCGAGGCCAATCGCAAGAAGCCGATCGCTTCGGCCTCCTCCGCTTTCGGCGGTATGGGCGGCCCGGGCGGCATGATGGCAATGATGGGCGGCGGAGGCGCTCCCGGCATGGGCGGGATGCCTGGCGGCATGGCGGGAGGTCCCGGCGGAGGCGGTCCCGGTGGGGGCGGCCCGCGAATGATGTTCGGCGGCGGCCCTGGCGGCGCCGGTGGGCAGGGAGGTCCTGGTGGCGGTGGTGGCGGAGCTTTCGGCGGCATGTCCGAAGAAATGCGGACCAAGATGCGCGAGGTGTTCCAGAAGGCAAGCGGCGGCAAGAATCCGGGTGAAATGAGCGAACAGGAACGCGCCGAGTTCCAGAAGAAGATGCAAGCCGAGATGGCGAAACTGGGCGTTAACGCGCCGCAGGGAATGCAGCCTGGCGGCCGCCGGCAGGGCGGCGCAGGTGGTCCCGGAGGCGATAGTCCGGCTGGCGGCAGACGCCGGGAAGGAGAAGCCGGGGCGCGTCAGCCCGGCGAAGGCCGCGGCGGCGAAGCAGGCAGACCGGGCGGTGATGGACCAGGCGGTGGCGGCGGACGCCGCGGCGGACCGGGAATGGAATTGGCCGGCCTGGGTATGCCCGCTACTCAGTTCACCCAAAAAGAACTCGATGCGGCTAAGCTCCCGCCGCCTCCGGAAGACGACGATCAACTCGACATCCTATTGCGGCCTGGCATGCTCTCCGACGTCGAGATTATCGTCGAAAGAATCCCGGATGCAATCCATGTTCCCAACCAGGCTGTCTTCGAGCGCAGCGGCAAGGCCTTTGTCTTTATCAAAACCCCGGAGAGATTTGAAGAGCGTCCCGTTACGATCGCCCGCCGCACTGAATCGACGGTGGTGCTGTCCTCCGGAGTAAATGCCGGAGATATAGTTGCGATGGCCGATCCGTATGCAAAGCCCGGCGATAAGAAAACCAAGCAGGAGTCGAAGGGCGGCGCCATGGGCGCGCTTCCGGTCGGCGGAGGACAAAAGTAATGCTTTCCGGCGTTCTTCCTGAAATCTACATGGGGCTGGCCAGCCTGCTGGTCCACAAGCTACGAAGCCTGCTGACCATGCTCGGCATGATTTTCGGCGTCGGCGCAGTGGTGGCGATGCTCGCCATCACGGCCGGAGTCGAAAAGGAGATGATCAGCTATATTGATCTGCTTGGCGTCAACAACATTATCATTGAAGCCAAAGAATCCGTGGACCGCAACGAGTTGCAGGCGCGGCGTCAGATTTCACCTGGGCTCACATTCCGGGATTTTCGGGCCATTACGGAAAACGTGCAGGGACTCGACGCCCTGACTCCACGGAAACGGTTCAAGCCGACGAAGGTAATCCCAAAGACGGCTCAGGAGCCGCCTCTGCTGATTGGAGTAGAGTCGAATTATCTCTACATCAACAGCCTCAGAGTGGTCGAGGGCCGCTTCTTCAACGATGACGACAACGCCCGCAGCGCGCCAGTCTGCGTTCTGGGTGAATCGGCAAAAGTAAATCTGCTCGGCTATGACAACGCCGTGGGCAAACACGTCAAGATCAACGACGTGTGGCTCCAGGTGGTGGGCGTGCTGGCGCAGCAGGCCACCGCCGATACTGAAGTGGAAGGATTGGAAGTCGTAAACCGCAACAATCTGGTGATCGCTCCTTTGAACACGGTCATGCGCCGGTTTGAGGACAACAACAGCTATCTCAAGGATGAAATCGACGGCATCTACATCAAGGTGAAATCGGATTCCGACTCGGTGGATACGGCCAACGTCGTGGGCGCTATCCTGGCGGCCACGCACAAGGATGCGGGCGATTTCACCATTACGGTGCCGGCCGGGCTGCTGGAGCAGCGCCGGCGCACGCAAGCGATTTTTTCGATCGTCATGATTTGCATCGCCGGCATTTCGCTGCTTGTCGGCGGGATCGGCATCATGAACATCATGCTGGCCACCGTGCTTGAGCGGACCCGCGAAATCGGCATCCGCCGCGCCATCGGAGCCCGCCAGGCGGATATCATCCGCCAGTTTCTCACCGAGGCCGTGCTGATTTCGATTCTCGGCGGATTGATCGGAATAGCGTTCGGGTTTTCTTTGTCGCGTATTATCGCCGCCGCCGCCGGGTGGTCCACCGTGGTGACGACATCGTCGATTGCGGTCGCCTTTGGCGTTTCGGTCGGCATTGGACTCGTGTTCGGAATTTACCCCGCCGTGCAGGCGGCGAAGCTGGATCCTATTGAAGCGATCCGCTACGAGTAGCAAGTTACTATAGAGGTTCTCATAAGGATGCGAATTCTTGTTTTCAGCGCCGCCCTGGCCGCGGCATCTCCCTTGTGCGCCCAACTCCTGGAAGCGCCCGCCTTTCCCAGCGGTGCATATTTCCGGCGCCATTTCAACACACCCGTTCCTCGCGTGGAATTGCAGAATCCCGTCCGGCACCAGGATTTTGTTGCGGACGGCAAACTCGAGCTTTCGCTTAAAAACTACATGGAGCTGGTGCTGGCAAATAATACCGACATCGAGATCCAGCGGCTTTCGGTGGAAACGCCCCGCAACGCAATCACGCGCGCCTCCGGGATCTTCGACCCAACGTTCCTAGGGCGCTTTGCCGCCACGCGCACCAATTCGGCCACCACGGACGTTCTGGCCGGCGCAGCCACGCTCAGTCAGCTTTCCCAGCCATGGAATTTCAACTTTCAGCAAACGCTGAGCTCTGGAACCATTCTTCAAGGTGGATTCACGGGACAGAAATTGTCCACAAACAGCCAGTTTCAAACATTCAATCCGTCCTTTTCGACCAACCTGGCCTTTAATTTTACGCAGCCGCTGCTGCGCGGGCGTGGGCGTGAGATCACGATGCTGCAAATCAGCGTGGCGCGGAGCCGCCTGCGCCAGAGCCAGTACAACCTCCAGGACCAGATTCTCCGCATACTCTTTCAGGCCGAAACGGTCTATTGGAACGCGATCGAGGCGCGGGAGAATCTTCGAGTGCAGGAGCAGTCGCTGCAACTCGCCGACGCCGCGCTCAAACGCGCTCAGCGGGAACTCGATCTGGGCGCCGCGCCACAGTTGGACATCTACCAGCCCCAAGCCCAATACGCCAACGCGGAGATCTTCGTAACCCAGTCCCGTTACCGTTTGGCGCAGATAGAGGATCAGTTGAGGCGGCAGATGGGCGCGGACCTGGATCCCACCATCCGCCTCTTGCCCCTCGTGCTTACCGAGCAGGTGGGAATTCCGGGGAACGGCGGCGATATCGACAAGGAAGCCACAGTCACAAGAGCGATGTCGATGCGTCCCGATCTCAGGGCGGCCAACCAGGCCATCGACATCGACGACCTGAACCTGCGCGGCGCCAGAAACGCCCTGCTACCGAACCTGTCCTTGGGAGGCGGCTACACAACCACGGGCCGTGGCGGCACCTTCTTCCCCCGCCAGCAAGGGCTGACGCAGACCGGCGTTCTCGCGCGCCCCATCCCGGGTGGGATAGGCGATGCGTTCGATCAGATGTTCGGTTTCGGACTCCCCATCTACAATTTCAGCCTCACGCTCAACCTGCCGCTGCGCGACCGCCGTGCCGCGGCCGACCTGGCCGACGCCACCGTTCAGCGCAAGCGCGATATGCTGGTTGTCCGCAATACCGAGCAGCAGATCAGGTTGGACATACTGAACGCCATCAACCAGGTGGAAAACAGCAAAGCCAGCGTGCGGCTGGCCCAAATCGCCCGCGACCTGGCGCAGAAGCGCGTTGAAGCCGAACAGAAGAAATACGAGCTCGGCACATCGACCATCTTTTTCGTGCTGGCCGCGCAGAACGATCTGACCCTGGCCGAATCGAGCCTGGTCACGCAGTCGGTTGGTTACCGGCGCGCACTGCTTTCTTTGCAGCAGCGGACGGGAGAATTGCTGGCCGAACGTGGCGTTGTGCTTCCATAGTATGAATGGGGCGCATCCAGGTCCTGCCGGACGAACTCGCCAATAAGATCGCCGCGGGGGAGGTAGTAGAACGCCCCGCCTCTGTCGTAAAAGAGCTGCTTGAAAACTCGCTGGACGCCGGCGCCACCGATCTTCGCATTGACGCCGAATCCGGCGGGCGGCGGTTGATTCGCGTAATCGACGACGGCGGCGGCATGCTCAGAGACGATGCCTTGCTCGCCTTCGAACGGCACGCGACAAGCAAGATTCGGGCTGCACGCGATCTGTTTTCGATTCGGTCGCTGGGATTCCGCGGTGAGGCATTGCCTTCCATCGCCTCGGTCTCCAGGCTCACGCTCGAGACTCGTTCCAAGGATGAGGCCGTCGGCAGCATCGTCGAGATCTCGGGCGGCAAAATCCTGCGCTGCGAAGAAACGGCGAGAACCGGCGGGACAAGCGTTACCGTAAGGGATCTGTTCTTCAATGTTCCGGCTAGAAAGAAGTTCCTGCGCTCGGAACAAACCGAACTGGCGCACATCGCGTCGCTGGTCACTCACTACAGCCTGGCCAACGGCGAAAAAAGCTTCACGCTTCGCCATGGGAACTCGGAGCTGCTTTCGGTGACGCCGGTTGCCACCTTGCGCGAGCGCGTCTACCAGGTCTTCGGAAGCCGCACTCTGGACGAGCTGGTCGAGATTTCCGGAGCAGAGCGCGCCGTTCCGGCCAGCATTCCCGCCGACGGGGCGCCGGTCGAACCTGTCGTATTTAGCCTCAGCGGATTTGTTTCGCGCCCCCAGGTACAAAAAACGAACCGCAATTCCATCTTCCTGTTTGTCAACCGGCGTTTGATCCGCGACCGCGTCCTGTTGCACGCCCTGTCATCGGCCTACCATAATCTGATTCCTCCCGGTTCATTTCCTTTCGCTCTGCTGTTTATCGAGTGTCCCGCGGAAGAAGTGGACGTTAACGTGCACCCTTCGAAGACCGAAGTTCGCTTCCAGCGTTCCGCCTTCCTGCACGACTTCGTGCGGGATGCGATCCGGGATACGCTGGCCCGCAACCGTCCCGTTTCGAGCGTTCCGGTACGGGAAACGCCTCAGCCCGCCGCGGGGCTTCCCTTTTCCGATTTTTCGCAGCAAATGGAGAATCCGCAGCCGGAAAGCATTCCGCCTCTGACGCCGGGCGATGAGGCCAGTCTTCCCGAATTTGTCCTCCGTCCGGCGCACGTGGCGGCCCCGGCGCGGTTCGACTTCGGTGAGCCGCCGCTTGGTGAAACCGCGCGGGCGCCCGGATTCACCGCCGAGCCGCTGAGGCTGAAGGCGCCGGACACCCACGGCGCGTTTCCCGGCGGATCCATTCTCGACGTTTTGCCGGGCATGGAGACCCTGTCCGATCTGCGGCCGCTCGGCCAGCTTCAGGACTCGTTCATCATTGCGGCGGGCCGCGACGGGTTGTGGATTATCGACCAGCATGTCGCTCATGAACGGATTCTGTTTGAGAAGGTGCTTCGTGAGCAGGCCCGTGGCCGAGTGGAAGTACAGCAACTGCTGATGCCGCTGATTGTCGAGCTCACCCCGTCGCAGTGGATCGAATACGAGAGGATACGCGACGAGTTGAGCGCCGCCGGTTTCGATACCGAGCCTTTCGGACAGCGCACGCTCGCGGTTAAGAGCGCTCCGGCCGCCGCCGGCGCGGTAGACGCCGAAAAACTGATCCAGGAGATTCTCGAGATTTCCGAAAGCGAGTTGCGCCGCGTCTCCGCCGCCGATTTGCGCCGCGCGATCGCCGCATCGATCGCCTGCCGCGCCGCGATCAAGATCAATACACGGCTCGATGCGGGCAAGATCGAATGGCTGCTGGTGGAACTGGCCAGGACCGAATATCCGATGAGTTGCCCCCACGGCCGGCCTATCGCCTTGCGATACGCGATTCGCGATATCCTCAAGGGTTTCCACCGAATTTAGGCAGGCAACGTTTAACTCCTCGGATGTGACCGGGTTCCAGCTGATCCGCTTCCGTGGTCCGCGTTAAGCGTGGATGCTGGCGTTCACTGAGGTGCTGGCGCTCGATTCCGTTTCCCTGCGGATGGCGGTGTAACAACGCTCGCCGCACGCCAAAGCGCGCATGACGGCGCACTAATGGATGCCCCCGGGAAGAATGAGCGTCAGGCGGCCAGTCCGGCCGCGCAGGATTCCTGCCGGTCGGCCTTCTCGAACTGGCGGTTCAGCTTGGCAACGAGTTGGGGGTGCTCAACCAGAACCGCCACTTCGCGCCGGCCGTTCAAACTCTTGGCCGATAGCGCCAGGCTTCCAAGAACCGCAAGCGAACCGTCGATCACGATGAGCCTGCCATGGGGCAGCAATTCCCCAGCCGGATCGCAGTCCTGAATCTCTACCGACACTCCGTGGCGGCGGCGATCCCGCAGGATCGCAAGAATTCCCGGATCGGAGAGTTTATGATCCATGATGCGTATCGAATGTTTCGCGCTAGCGAGAAGGTTTTCGATCCGTGTTCGGGCATCGTCCGGACTGATGATAACGCGATTGCTTGCGGAAGCGGCCATAGGCGCTCCATGCATGTCGCCGCGAAACAGTCCGATCAGGCTTGACACTATTTCTTGATCCGGCGTTTCCAGGATGAAGTCGCGGGTCCGGCGGAAGCATTTCCGGGTGAAATTCTGAGTTCCGATGAGCGCCCTGCAACCGTCGGCAACAATGTATTTGGCGTGATATTTCGGGATTCCTTTCGGGAACTGGTGAACCGATACGCCCATGTACCTAAGGCAGGCAGCCAGTGGACCAAGCCTCTTGCCCCACCCCTTTGCACGGCCGGTTAACATGACTTCGACCTTTACTCCACGGGTCACTGCCTCGCCCAGCGCTTCGAGGATTTCGAGGTCGTCGCACCGGAAAATGGACAGCAGCAAAGATTCCCGTGCAGCGCCGATGAATCGCAGAACGGCTTCCCTGCGCTTGGCGGGCTTAACGTAAACTCGCTCCTCCGCCTTCGGTGCGGTTGTTGCGAGGTGGAGCCGCGATTTTTTCATTGGAACCGCTCCCGGCTAACCGGTATTGCCGCATTACCGCAATCTTCGCCCTGAGTACCAATAGCGAGCAAATGCGCCGGCCAGGGACCGGAAAAGTCCAATGTGGCCCCTTCGCGTTGAAGCAAAGCAATCAGATATTTGCCAGCCTGATCCGTTCCCGTCAAGCTTCGAATGTCAAGAACCAGTTGGCTGTTTGTGCTCGATTTCTTTCGCTCCAAGTAGACCGCCTCGAGTTCGGCGACCCATGCACCTTTGAGTTTGCCTTCCAGCCGAAGCCGTGTGAGGTTTGGAGTTTCCTCCGCGGTGATTCGTAGCATGCCGGAGAAGATTGCAACGCGTCTTCCAAATCCAACTGATTGAATCTAAATGAAGAGTGCGACTGACGCGTGGCTTTCCGACGCGCTTTGTGACGGCGGGCCGACATCGGCGTCGGAACCTTGACGTGCACTAGGTTTTCTGTATGCCCAGCTTTTCCATTCGATACAGCAGAGAAGTGCGCTTCATTCCTAGCTTGGATGCGGCCCCTTTAGGCCCCCCAATTACTCCGTTGGATTCGCGGAGCGCTCGAAGAATTGCTTCCCGTTCAATTTCTTCCATGGTGCCGGAGGGACTGCCGCCCGGCGCCGCCGCCGCAGTGGGCTCCATCTCGTCCAATTCGTGCAAGGGGATTCGAAGCGTGTCGCCGTTGGTCAGGATAACGGAACGTTCAATGAGATTCTGGAGTTCGCGGATATTCCCAGGCCAGTGGTAGCGAACCATCTGGTTCACGGACTCAGCGGGCACATGCAACACTTTCTTTCCGAATCGCCGGGCAAAGTGATGCGTGAAGTGTGTAATGAGAATGGGAATATCCTCTTTTCTCTCCCGCAAAGGTGGGACGGTGATGGGGAAGACGTTCAGCCGATAATACAGGTCGGGGCGAAACTGATTGGCTTCCGCCATTTTCTTCAAATCCCGGTTGGTCGCAGCCACCAATCGGGCGTCTGTTTGTAGGGTTCTCACTCCACCGAGCCGCTCGAATTCTTTTTCCTGAAGCACCCGCAAAAGCTTAGGCTGGAGTTCCAGGGGAATCTCGCCGATCTCATCCAGAAAAAGGGTCCCCTGATGCGCGACTTCAAACCGGCCGATTTTCTGCGCGATTGCCCCCGTAAAGGCGCCCTTCTCGTGACCGAACAATTCGCTTTCCAGCAGACCCGTCGGAATGGCGGCGCAATTCAACTTCACGAAACAGGCCTTCTCACGGGGGCTTTTCTTATGCAGCGCTCGCGCTACCAGTTCCTTGCCGCTACCGGTCTCGCCATAAACCAGCACTGTGGCATCTGTGGAAGCGACAGTCTCGATCTGTTGCAGTACGCGGCGAATTCCCGGGGTGACTCCTAACATCTCGTCCGAGGAAGCCGCCGTGAGCAACTCTTCTTCCAGATAGAGGTTTGATTCTTTCAGGCGCCGGTTCAGGTCCTCAACTTGCTCAAAGGACAGGGCGTTCTCCACGGCCAAGGCCAGTTGCCCGGCGATGGCCTGGAACACGGCAACTTGGGGCGGAGGATACGCATTTTCGCGCTGGCTGCCGACACTGATGGCTCCAATTGCGGCTCGCGAGGTCTTCAAAGGCAAGGCGCACATTGCCCGAATCCGTTGATTGCGCAGATTCTCCCCATGGGGGCCGCCGATTCGGGATATGGCGGCATAGTCATAGATGACGGGTTTGCCGCTCGAAAACGCCTCGCCGCTGGGCGAACCTTGCAGAAGGACCTCTTTGTCCTGAAGCGCAAAGACTGGCTGCTGGCGATTGGCCTGCATCTTAAACCGGAGTTTGCCTTCCTCCGGATACCAGATCGAAAGCGCCAAAAACTCGTGCGGCACTGCTTCCCGCACCACCTCTGAAACGTGATCGAAGAGGTCTCCGAGATCATGCCGGGTGACGAGGGCGTTATTTACTTCCAATTGAAGCTGCAAACGGCTACGTTCCTGTTCAAGAGCTTCGCGATTCAAGATGTTTTCAACGGCCACCGCAACCGGCCGGGTGGCTAATTCCATCAGAGCAAGGTCGTCCTCGGTGTAGCAGGCCCCGGTAGTGGCGAAAACCATCGCCCCCAAACGATGAGAGGCGCTTGTGAGAGGAAGGTGGCAAATAGCCCGGATCCCGTCCGCGCGAAGCAACGGCATAAGCCGCGGATAGCCGGCTTCGGAATTCACGTCCGCGATAACGTGCCGCTGTTGCGTCCGGATTACTTCAGCGGCGGGCGTCTCATCTATGGGAAGGGCGAAGCCGATCTCGATCCGGTGAGGAGTGGCGGAATGAAATCCAGCCACGCGAACAGTTTTTTCTTCCGCGTCATGAAGCAACAGGACCAACCGGTCAAATCGGACAAAGGAGTTCAGCTTTCCGGCCAGATCTTCGAACAGGGCACTCAGCGTGGGCTGCGAAAGGATGGACGAAACCACCCCCATGAGAGCCCGGGCCTGTACATCCGCCCCCCTTACTAGGGCATCCATGGACTCATTATGGCTCACCAGGCAAGGGAGAGAGTTATCTCTGCATCCCTTGTCAACGATTGACGACGGAGATTGAGATCGAATTGCTGACCCGGCTGCCTGCTTCGATCCGGAGCGAGTGCATTCCAGAGGCCAGCGAATCCGGCAAGGTGAAATCGATACTGGCAAGTCCAGGAAAGCCCGTTCCCAGCAGCCTTGAGGGAATGATTTGCGCATCCAATTTCAGCCGCGGCGTTCCTCCGAAGCGGGAGAGCCCGGTGGCAAAGACCGTCAGAGTCGAACCGGGAGTAGAGGGCGTTTCCGCTGAGTTCGGCACGCCAGCCGCCTCGAAGGCAATTGAAAACAAGGCGGGTGCGATTTCCCCAATCTCGATGGGCGCGGCCGCTTCTCCGCCGGGTGTTTTGATGCGCAGTTCCGCTGAGCCGGTAATGCCTTCCGGCAGGATGGCGTTTACTTGAGTGGGCGAGACCATCAGCAGAGGCAATTCCCTGCCTGCCACGGTCACCTGGACGCCGGATCTGCGGTCCTCCGGGAGGGGCTTACCGGCGTTTTCAAGCGTTTCAACCCCGAAGTGCCATCCGAGAACACTGATCAGCGCTCCCTCACTGATTTGTTCATCGAATGACGCGGAATTGACCACAGGCATAGTGGCTAGCATGGGCGCAGGGTTGATCGTAGTCTCATCGAAGGCCACTCCATTGGCGTCCAGGGCCTGCAAGCTGAGGCGCCGTCCTTCGATATTAATTCGCAGGTAATGATGACGCGAAACCCCAGCCGCCAGCAGGTTCGATTCATGAACCGGGTAAAGGTGAGCGCCTCCGCCGCCCGTCGTAATGTAGACGGTGCGGTTGATCGGACGAGTTCGCTGGTAGCTGTGCTCATGACCATTAAGGACCAGCGGTACGCCGTAACGGTCCAGAATCGGAACAATCAGGGAACGCGCACGCGCCGCCTCAGAGTCCCGGCTGTTCGGTCCAAACGCATAAGGCGGGTGATGAAAGAACGCTATTCGCCAGAACTTGTTTGTCCCGGCCAGATCCCGCTCCAGCCACCGCAGCATCTCTCCACGTCCGGAAGCAGCCTGCGAAAGCGATTCGTTGGAATCGAGCGAGATGAAATGCACGTCACCCCAGTCAAACGAATAGTAACGGCCCTGATCTTGTTGCGTGACATTTTCTGAGGGAAGGTCATGCACACTCAAGTACGGATAAGCGCGCGTTTCGTAATAATCGTGATTTCCCGGACATGGGAAAAACGGCACTCGCCGCATCAAGGCGTGATAAAAATCGAAATAACGTTCCTCGTACGTTTCGTATCTGCCGGTGGGGTAGGCAATGTCGCCGGTGTGGATGACCAGCCCAGGCTGCTCCTTCTGGATTCTTTCAGCCAGTTGACTCTGTTCCCGTGATCCGGTGCCGGTATCGCCAATCGCCAGAAACGAACACGCGCTTGCCCCTGACGTGCGAAAGCTGAGTTCGACTTCGGGCTCAAAAACCTGGCCGTCAAGCCGGACGCGATAGGAATACTCCGTTGCCGGCTCCAGACCGGCGAGCGCGGCGGTGTGCTTGAAGTAAGTGTAGGGGAGATTGGTCTGCTCGGGAGTCATCTCTTCCGACCGGCACTCCACGATCCGTTCTTCCCTGGCTGCGTCTCGAATCAAAACAGAGGCGGCGCCGGAGTTAAAAGATGTCCATCGGATGGTGGCTCTTGTACGGCGAACATTCTGCACATACGGCCGCCGGCGCGTGGCGTTGTAGCCTTTGGCCGGAAATCGCGCCAACAAGACTCCGGCCGCCGCGGCCAGGAACGCGCGTCTTGCCGGATCAACGGATCGTTTTGTTTCCAGTGGCTTTTGACTCAACCCCTGATTACCTTCCGCTGTAGACCATGTTAATGCATTTCGATCCGCCGCGCACGTCTTCGCCAGAAGAAGACTCGATGAAGCAGCGTCGGATATCCGACGCGGAGTCGGAAGGTTGACGAAATGCTCTGTCGCAAGGTGATGTTAAGAATGTTAAATCATTTAGAATGAGCAGATTGCAAATTGGAGACCGGATTGCCCTAATGATGAATTCCGATGAGAACCAGCATCATTCGACTCCTACTTGCCGGTTTGCTCCTGAGCAGTGCACTCTGGCCGTCAACTTCCGCGCCGGCAATGGATGCGTTATTCGACGATTCCACTCTCCACGAAATACGGCTCACCACGCATCCTTCCGATTGGCAGCGTCTGCGCAACAACGTTCAAAGCAATACCTACTATCCTGCCAACCTGGAATGGCGCGGGATTACTATCGAGGAGGTCGGAATCCGCTCGCGGGGACTCGGAAGCCGGTCCGCGGCAAAGCCCGGACTGAGGATCGACTTTGACCGGTTCGTTGCGAACCGTCAATTCCTCGGCTTGAGATCGCTGGTGCTGGATAATCTGACGCAGGATCAAGCCATGATGAAGGAACGGATCTCGATGAAGCTGTTCGTGCGAATGGGAATTCCCGCGCCTCGCGTAGCGCACGCAAGACTCATCGTGAACGGTGCGTATGCCGGGCTTTATACCATTGTCGAACCGGTCGACAAGGGATTCCTCAAGCGCAATTTTGGCGAGGATGGCGGCTACCTGTACGACTACGAATGGGCTACGGATTATTGGTTTGAGTATTTGGGCGACAACCCTGCCGCTTATTCACCGTCGCCGTTTGAATTGCAAACCAACGAAAGCTCTCCCAATCCCCGGCCGCTGATCGAAATGATCCGGGTGATTAACCAAAGCCCGGACGAAAATTTCGTTGAGGCGGTGTCGCGTCACCTGGATCCGAAACAGTTTCTTACCTATCTTGCGGTGGAGGCGTTCCTGGCCGAGGTGGATGGAATCGCCGGCGAATGGGGCATGAACAACTTCTACCTCTATGGGCTTCAAAGCACAGGCCGCTTCGTGTTTGTTCCGTGGGACAAAGACGTGGCATTTCACGACGTGAACCGGTCCGTGTGGGAAAACACGGAGCGCAACGTCCTGACACGGCGGCTGCTTGCCGTGCCCGAGTTCAGAGTGTATTTCGTGGAGCAACTGCGCCGCTGCGGCGAGATCTCCGGCGGTCCGGGAGGGTGGCTGGAACAGGAGATTGAAATCCAATATCTCCAGATTCACCGTGCAGCCGTTGACGATCCCAACAAGCCCTTTACCTATGCTCAATTCGAAGAGAGCGTGACGATCCTGCGGCTCTTTGCTTTCGAACGTGGAGGCGCGGTCGCCTACTCGATCGAAGAGGCGGCGGCGGGGCGTTAGAGGTTCGTAGCGGCTCGGTAACGTGCTGAATCTGAGCAGCGGGGCAGGAAGGTGAAGTAAAGTGATCCCATGCGATGGCAACTTTGCCTTTGGACGGCCGCGCTTTGCGCCTTTGGACAGACCCGGCCCACGGTAACGCTGGAAGGCAGCGCCGCTCGGGTGGTCATTGACCGGCTGGGCGGTTCGATTGTTCGCATGGAGCTGCGCGAGCGCTCCTTGAACCCGCTCGTCTGGGATGACCGCAACCCTGGCATGGAGGCCCGCCCGATGGGACACTTTCTCTGCCTGGACCGGTGGGGTCAGCCTTCGGAAGCCGAGGGCAGGAACGGAATGCCCTTTCATGGCGAGGCCACCCGCGTCGAGTGGAAGGTCGAGAGCGCCTCGGCGGCCGAGGCCGTCTTGTCCGCGCTTCTGCCGATGGCGAATCTCGATGTGCGCCGCACCGCCCGTCTGAGCGGCTCCGAGGCCGTGCTTCGCGTAACGGAGACCGTTACAAACCGGAATCGTCTGGGACGCCCTTACAACATGGTGCAGCATCCAACCATTGGACCGCCTTTCCTTCAAGCCGATACAGTGGTGGACTCAAACGCCCGGCGGGGCTTCATGCAATCCTCTCCGATGCCTAACCCCGAAGAGCCGCCCGTCTGGTGGCCGCAGGCGCTTAAAGACGGCCAGCCGGTTAATCTGCGGCATCTGGCCGCCGATCCGATGCCCAACGTCGTCTCATTTGTCGTGGAGGAGCCGATTGGCTGGGTAACAGCCGCAACGCCGTCGCAAGGCTTACTGATCGGCTACTTATGGAAGACCTCGGAATACCCCTGGCTAAACATCTGGCGGCACGTCGAATCGGGTAAGCCGCTGGCGCGTGGCCTGGAATTCGGGACAACCGGGCTTCACCAGCCTTTCCGCCTGCTCTTGGCCAAGGGCCGGATCTTCGGCAAGCCCTTATTCTCCTGGCTGGAACCGGGAGAAAGCCACTCGCGTGGCTATGCGGCTTTCCTGCTGCGGATTCCCGGAGATTACCAAGGTGTCTCCCGCGTTGCCTTTAGGGACGGAATCATTACAGTGGAAGAGCGAGGCGCGGGCCGGGATCGCGATCTGAAAATCCGCTCCGGCGCGCTCGAATAAACCGCCTTAGACTTTGATGTGGGATCGCAGAATCCACCCCAATTCCTTGCCGTCAAACGGCGGGCTGGTGTAGTCTGCCGCTCCGGCTTCGATCGCATCCAGCCATTCGGCGAAATCGGGTAAGGGCGCCACGGCGATAACGGCGACTCTCGCGCCCTTTCCGAGAGCCAATGCCAGGTTGAGCGTGTTCCGGTTGGAGCCGCAAAAGATCAGCGCCGCCCCTCCGGCATTCGCGTATTCGGGAAACTCAGCCATGGTTAGTACACTATGACGAGGTAATGCCTGTACGAGCCCTTCCGTCAGGGAATCGTCGAGTTGGAAAAAGAGAACGCGAGGGAGAACGGCTGTGACTGCTGCGGCCGACATGTGCTGGACCTCCACACACTCTTTATGTCCCAGCCGCGCTCTTTTATTCTCAGTCCTTATGACGGCTTTTTGTCTGCCGTCTCAATGCGGTAGGTCGCCGTGTGGCTTGCCGGCGGAAATCTCTTCGAATGTATCGCGAACCTGGGCGGGGAAAAACGGCCCAACCCAGTGTTTCACCGAATCCGGCAACCGGATGCTGGTCGCCGCGGGATTGCCGTTCTTCATGGTCACCATATCGTTGAGCGTCCGCCCTTCCTTAATCGCCCGGCTGACGGCGCTCCGCAATTGCACCATGAAATCAGTTTCCCCGGCTAGAATTTCCGGCCCACCGGCAGGACCGTGCCCTGGCAAGACGTGCTTAATATCAAGCTTGGCGGCCTTTCCCAGAACATCCGGCCAGTTCGCGATATGAGCATCGCCGGTGAAATTATAAGGGCCGTTGGTGGCGGCATCGCCGGTGCACAAGAGCCTCTCCTTGGGCAAATAGACAAACCCGTCGCCTCGCGTGTGCGCCCAGCCGAAATGATGGAATTCGACTTTACGCTGGCCGTCGTCGAGGACGAACCCGGATTTGCCGAATGTTTTTTGCGGCGGCTCGGCCGTGGCCAGATTCAGTTTGCTGACATCCTCCCTCGTCTTGGCGGCCTCCTGCCATCGTTTTGGCTCGTAGCGCTTCATTTCCTCCACCACTCCCACGTAGGCAAGGGTAGTTGCGCCCGCCTTCCGCCATACCGGATTCCCGTAGGCGTGATCGCCGTGGTGGTGGGTGTCAAACACATATCCGACTCGTTTCTTTGAAACTCGCCGGATGTCATGTAGAGCCGCTTCAGCCCCGTTTGGAAAATTGGCGTCCACAACAATCAGATAGTCCTTCATCTCGATGATGATATTGTTGCAATGGCCCTTTCCCTTCAGATCGCCCTCACGGAACCAGACGCCCGGCAGGATTTCCTTGATCGTATCCGGCTGCGCCTCCGACTGAGTCACCAGCAGTCCGCAAAGAGCCAGCAGTGTAAAGAGAATGGCAAGTAGAGAGCGTCTCGGCATTTCCTTGCAGTCTACCAGAAGCATTGCCGTTCACGCGGGCAGTGCCCGCAGCACCGCGGCCGCATGTCCGGCAGCCTTCACTTTCGTAAAGACATGGTGAATCCGGCCGTCCGCATCCACCACGAACGTGCTTCGCTCGATGCCCATGTATTTTCGGCCGTACATGTTTTTTTCGACCCAGACGCCATAGGCCTCGGCTACCTTGTGATCCTCGTCGCACAGCAGCGTGAAGGGAAGCGCGAACTTGCGCTGAAAGGCGGCCTGAGCTTTGGGGCCGTCAGGTGAGATGCCCAGGATGATGGCGTTGGCGCCGCGGAAATCCGGAAATGCGTCGCGAAACTCGCACGCCTCAGTGGTTCAGCCAGGCGTATCGGCTTTGGGGTAAAAGTAAATCACGACGTTCGACCCGCGCGCGCTCGAAAGCGAATACGGCACGCCTTCACTGGTGAGTAGCTCAAAGTTAGGCGCGAGGCCGCCGGGCTGAAGTGTGGTTGGCATAGAAACAGGATCGCTGTCCCGTTTGACATTGTAGCTGGAATAAACGCCGCAACGGCGCTTCACAACCGCGTGCGCGGCCCTATTATCTGGAAACCGGCGGCCTCAAAATGCCGGTCCAACGTAAACGCAGTTCGAATCCGGCGCCGCTTCATCAATACAAAAGAGACACAATCTGTGAAACTCACCTTTTGATCAGCGAACTTGCGAAATATCTCTACGGCCTCCCGTTCCTCGTCCGGGCCGCTGTAAAGAATCTCCAACGCATCGGAACCGTAAATGGCATCGGCCTGCTCGGCAGCGAACTGGTAATCCGCGCGACGGCCTAACAATGTCAGGGTTTCATCGACCACATGATTGCTGGTGAACAGCGGACGGCCCGGCAGCCGCTTCCAAACCTCAACTACGGCGCGGTGCTGCGAATCGCTGGACAGAAAACGGGCAAGGAACGGTCCTGTGTCAATGAAAACCATCAGTCGTCATCGCCGTAGAGATAGTTGTCGTGGTTTTCCGCCAAGTCGCGCGGCGTCGGGCCTGAAAAAACGTTGCGGAAATCGAATAACGAATCCGCGCTCTGTCCACGGCGGCCACCGGCGACGGCGGCGCGCAAGGCGCGGCGGGTGAACTCCCCAAAGGAGACTCCAGCCGCCCGCGCCGCCCGCTCGGCTTCGCGTTTAAGGTCGGGCGGAAGCATTAACGTGGTCCGGTTCATCCATAGCCATAATAGCAGATACATATATATGTCACAGCGCGGAATGGCCACGAATGGAAAATCATGCAGCCGTTGATGGTTACTCGACCGTGATCTTAGCGCCCCTCGGTTGCGCTTGCCTGGAAAGCTCGGCGATGCGGTGATCGAGCATTTCGCGCAATCCCTTCAGAAACTCGATGCGGGCGTTGCGGAAATGGTGGCGCACGGATTCATCCGGGCCGAAGCGTTTTAGGAAATCCGAAAACACCGGGCCGCTCCCCATGCATACGCATCCAGGCGCGGCTTGGGCTGGGCCAGGTTCCGGTGTGGGCGTGTGTTCCATCATGCGGCCTCCTCTTTCAGGATAACCGTCAAAACGCCATTATCCAAGTGCGCCCGCGCGGGGACCAAAGCGGCCATCGTGGCAGGCAGACCGATGTGGCGGCGCAAACTGCCGATCTCGACCACCAACTCGTCGTTTTTCTTAAAAAGGCCGACTTCTCCTTTTTCCGTGAACGGGAGTTTCAGCCGCACCTCATAATGATCCGCTCCTTTTTCGAACGAGTAAGGGCGCTCACTTCGCACCAGCGCGGCGGGATCCTCACCCGCCGGATACAGACGGTCGGCCAGCTCCTCGAGAAGTTTAGCGCCGAGCACCTCCTCGGCGAACAACGGGATTCGCTTCACTGCCACCGGGGAGAAATAGGCGTCCATCTCGCCGAGTATGCGCTGCTGCGACCTGTGCCATTTGGCGAAGTATTCGTCGGCTACCTCACCGGGCAGCAGGCGATTGGCCACGACGGAATCCACGCACAACCCATGCAACGAGAAATAGACGAAGGCCCGCTGCGTCTCCCTGAGCACCATCCTCTCGGCGTTGGTGATCAGGCGCACACTCGTTGTGCCCGGGTCCTCTAGCACTTCCCCGATCCCCTCCAGCTTCAGAAACAGATCCTGGATATTGCGGAAATAACTGTCAGGTGGCAGCTCGACCGGCGACACGCGGTTGGCGATGGGGCGCACTGCTTTGAGCAGGCTGCGCTGGAAGGGAAAAATATGTTTCATGTACCAGTCCAGCGTATCGGGCATGCTGACGAAACGAATGCTCTCCGCGGTCGGCGCGCAGTCAAGCACAATTACGTCGAAGGCGTTCTCCCGCCGGTACTGATTGACATACAACATGGCGCTCAACTCTTCCATCCCCGGCAGTATGGCCAGCTCTTCGGCCTCGACATTGTTGACTCCGGTTGTTCGGAGGATCGAGATGACGTAGGAGGAGATCTCCTTCCAGTGCCGTTTGATCTCGCGCTGGATGTTGACTTCCTGGATGGAAAGATTGGGCTGGAGCAGCAGCGGGTCGGCTGTGCGGCCGTGGAAGAGTTCCCCTTCGAGATTGAAGCTGTCGGCGATGGAGTGCGCCGGATCTACACTCATAACAAGCGTGCGGTAGCCCAAACGCGCCAGGCGGACGCCGGTGGCCGCGGCGATGCTGGTTTTACCGACTCCGCCTTTGCCGCTGAACAACAGGATGCGCATACTCTATGGATGCGGCAACGCGGTATTCTGGCGCAACTGGCAAGAGGCCGGGTCGCGATAATCTTTTTCTTTCAAAGTTCCGGGACATTGTTATAGGCCTCCCGGTGCGGTTTCCGCTATGCTGCCCCCGATGAGGCGATTCCTGCTCCTCTTGTCGACTGGTCTGGTGACGAGCATGGGCGGCCAGGCCCCTTCGGCTGCGTTCGTCAAACTTACCAATGGCCGCGACCTCAGCGGCTGGGAGGGGGACAAGCGGCATTGGTCCGTCGAAAACGGCGCAATCACAGGCGAGACCGCGAAAGCCCATATCGCTGATTCTCCAACCTACCTGATATGGCGGGGCGGGCAAGCAGGCGACTTCCATCTACGGGGAAAATACCGGTTCATCGGCGATTACGGCAACTCCGGCGTCCAGTATCGGAGCCGGGAGTCGGCCGGCTTCATGGTCACCGGTTACCAGGCCGACTTCGAAGTGGGTAATCAATGGTCGGGCGTGTTAGTCGAGATGGGCGGACGGCTTCATTTGGCAAGGCGGGGACAAAAGGTGAGAGTTGGCCGGGACGGCAAGATCGAAGTGTCCGGCTCGGTTGGCGATCCGGATCAACTACAGGCACTGATTCGGCCCAACGAGTGGACGGACTTTGAAGTCATCGCCCAGGGCAACCATCTCGTTCATAAGATCAACGGTCGCACAATGGTGGACGTCATCGACGGCCAGGGTGAAAAGGCGGCTCTAAACGGCATCATCGCCCTGCAACTCAACCGCTCTCGCCCGATGAAGGTTCAGTTCCGCGATATCGAGCTGCGGCGGACAGGGCGCTGAGCGGCAAAGCTGCGCGCAACCGCAACGATTCCGGCAACCTGGCCAAATCCCCGGGCGTGTCGATATCAAACCACCCTGGCCCGACCGCTACACTCAAACCGCATCGTAGCGCCGCCGATACCGTGTCGTATAGTGCATCTTGCGTGGACCAGCGCACGCCGTCAAACATTCCCGACGCCGCGCGGCGGCAGGCGATGGCATAGTAGCCGCCATCGCTGGTGGGGCCAATCGACACATCTGTCCGGCTCGCCAGGAGCGTCTCGAGATGAGCAAGGGGAAGGCCCGCAGCGTCACTTCCCACCACCAGGGCTTGCGGCCTTCCTTGCTCGAGTGCCGTTTGAATGGCATGCATCATTCTCACCCCGAGATCCCCGTCAATTTGCAGGCGGCGCCCGGCGGCTTCCGGCCAAGCGGCAGTGGTCTGGTCAGTGTGCAATTCCAGGTCGGCCACCTGACGGAGCCCTTCCAGCCGTTCCAGCATGTCATCCACCAGCACTGTGTGCAGCGTTGCCGCCTGAGCTGGCGTTAGATAAGGGATCAGCCGCGTTTTGACCCGCCCCTCCACGGGCGCCTTGGCGAATAGTATGAGCACGGGGAGCAAAGATGTATCCCACGGTCAGGCTAGCACGTCTTTTTCGTTGTACACTGGAGGTTATTATGAAATCTCTTCGAGGAGGAACTGGGCTCTCCATGTTCAAGAAAATGATCCCCGCCGCGGTGGCTGCGCTCTTGGCGATGAACGTTCTCTCCGGCTTCCAGAAAACGGGGGAGGCCGAGAAAGGCAAGGAATTGTTCGAACAATGCGGTGTCTGCCACAATGCCGACAGCGAAGAAAAGAAGATGGGTCCCGGTCTGAAGGGTCTCTACAAGAAGGCGAAAATGACCAACGGCAAGAAGCCCTCCGATGAGACGGTGCTCGGTGTCATTAACGCCGGCGGCAATGGCATGCCCGCCTACGATAGTATATTGAGCGACGAAGAAAAGAAGCACTTGCTGGCTTATTTGAAAACCCTGTAATCGAGCCATCGCCCAAGCAGGCAGGCTGTTGAAATCCCTTTCCGGGTGCTGCTAGAGTGAGAGAGTAGCAGTGCCCGCCTGAACGCGTCCCCATCGTCTAGCCCGGCCTAGGACATCGCCCTTTCACGGCGGTAACGCGGGTTCAAATCCCGCTGGGGACGCCAAACACCTACGAGGATCGTCTGCGCTCCGCGAAACAAATGTGAGAAAATAACGGCATTATGTCGGTCACTCGTCGATCCATGTTCGCTTTTGCCGGAGCGGCTCTCTCTCCTGGCTTTTCCTCATCGTTGTACGCGGCCGAGGACGCCTATTCCGGCCTAAAGCTCGGAATAGCCAGCTACTCGCTGCGGAAATTCGGCCGGTCGCCCGCCATCAAGATGGTGAAGGAGTTGAACACTCCGTATATCAACATCAAAGAGTTTCATCTCCCCTACAGCAGCAGCCCGGATGAGTTGGCGAATGGGCGCGCCGAGTTCGGGCGAGCCGGACTGAAGATTACCGGCGGCGGCACCATCAACCTTCAGAAAGAGGACGCCGCCGACATCCGGCGCTATTTCGATTACGCCAAGGCTTGCGGTATGCCGCTGATGGTTGTGGCGCCTACGGTGAAAACAGTCCCCATGATCGAGAAGATCGCCATCGAATACAACATTAAAGTCGCCATTCACAACCACGGCCCCGAGGACCGCCACTTTCCCACTCCTCAAAGCGCGCTGAAACTTGTCAAGAACATGCACCCGCTGATGGGCCTGTGCATCGATGTGGGTCATACCGCGCGAACCGGGGTGGATGTGGTCGAGTCGATTGCCGAGGCCGGAACCCGTCTGCTCGACATGCACATCAAAGACCTGCGCGAGTTGCTGGAGAAGGGGAGCCAATGCATTGTAGGCGAAGGCAAAATGCCGGTCGTCAAGATCTTCAGCCAGCTTAGGAAGATGAATTTTCAGGGTGGCGTCATGCTGGAATACGAAATCGAAGCCGATGACCCGCTGCCCGGGATGCAGCGTTCGTTTGCCTACATGCGAGGCGTCCTCGCGGGCATGGGAGCCTGAACGCCCCTACATTCTGATCCCAAGGCTCCATAGCCAGTAGCCGACCGCCTGCCGGAAACACAGCCAATGATGTTGCAAGGCTTCTCGCGTCTGGGACGGCCGCGGAGAGCCGTACACCACCAGTCCCCGCTCCTCCAGCATCTTCTTTGCACGGAAAATGTGATAGCCGTCGCTTACCACGATGCAGGAGCGCAGGTTCATCCGTTGCATGATCTCGGAAACCGCTGTCGTGCTGTGCGCCGTGCTCACGCCGTAAGGCTCGACAATGATCACCTCAACCGGCACGCCGTTCTGGCTCAGATACGAGCGGCCCACTTCGCTTTCCGTGTGGATCGGGTCCCCTCCCGCGCCGCCGGTGGTCAGTATTCTGCCCGCCAGGCCGCGCCGGTACAATTCGAGGGCATGATCTAACCGGGCCTTCAGGACCGGCGAGGGCTTCCCGCGGTATTCCGCCGCTCCCAGCACCACGATCACATCCGCAGGCCGGGCCTCATCCACCAGCGCCTGACCTTCAATGGCAGTGGTCAAACGCCAAAGATGGATTGCGACGAGAAAACTGGGGATGGCGGGGAGGATCCACACCCAGCGTTTCATTCAGTCTCGCTTGGCTTCTCTCTCTCAGAGGATAACCTATTGTCCACCCGAAAGTGGCGGCCAAGTCGAACACG
>Ga0187893_10002210_pt1 | contig 43468 bp, 47 predicted proteins | sample MA1701074metaG_FD_139574 | JGI IMG/M metagenome (GOLD analysis project Ga0187893, IMG submission 139574) | White microbial mat communities from a basaltic lava cave in the Kipuka Kanohina Cave System on the Island of Hawaii, USA - MA170107-4 metaG ... | reverse complement strand
GTCCTGTCTCGTGATCATCTTCAACCTTCTCACCGACCTCCTCTATGGCTGGCTCGACCCCCGCATCTCCTACCGTTGACGGCATCGCGCTGCCTGCGGTGATGCGCGCGCGCAGCAATTCGCCCTGGGCCGAGGCATGGCGGCGCTTCCGGCGGCACAAGCTCGCGATGACGGGCGCCGTGATCCTTGCCCTGATCACATTGCTGGTCCTCTTCGGACCGCTGGTCTGGCCGGTGGCGATCAACGAAATCGATTTCACGGCCCGGCTCAAGGGACCCTCCTGGCGCCACCCGATGGGCACCGACGACCTTGGGCAGGACATATTCGCGCGCATGCTCTATGGCGGCCGCATTTCGCTGGCCGTCGGCCTCGCGGCGATGCTGATCGCGGTCGGTGTCGGCACCGTGGTCGGCGCGATCGCCGGCATCTCGCGCGGCAGGGTCGATGCGGTGCTGATGTGGTTCACGGCGCTCTTCCTTTCGCTGCCGCAACTGCCGCTGCTGCTGCTCGTCATTTACCTGTTCCGCGACGTGCTCAAGACGTTCGCCGGACCGGAGGTGGGCATGTTCGTGCTGATCGTGGCGGTCATCGGCGGTTTTCGCTGGATGCCGGTGGCGCGGCTGGTGCGCGCGCAGTTCTTCTCGCTGCGCGAGAAGGAATTCGTCGAGGCAGCACGGGCGCTCGGCGCCACTACCACGCGCACGGTGACGCGCCACATCCTGCCGAATTCGCTCGGTCCGGTGATCGTCGCCGGCACCATCGATGTCGCGGCCGCGATCATTGCGGAGTCGACGCTTTCCTTCCTCGGCCTGGGTTTCCCGCCGGACATCCCGACCTGGGGCCGGATCCTCTACGACGCCAAGGACTACATGGACATCGCCACCCACTGGGCGCTGTTCCCGGGCGGTGCGATTTTCATCACGGTACTTTCCATCACCTACATCGGCGACGGCCTGCGCGACGCGCTCGATCCGCGGCAAGTGCTGTAGGGCCCATGGCGGACCGCCTGCTCGAGGTCAAGGGCCTCAAGACCCACTTTGCCACTGACGAGGGCTGGATCCATGCCGTCGACGGCGTGGATCTCGCGCTCGACCGCGGCGAGACGCTGGGCGTGGTCGGCGAGTCGGGCTGCGGCAAGACGGTCACCGCGCTCACCACCATCAAGCTGATCGCCATGCCGCCCGGGAAGATCGTCGCCGGCGCAGTGCTCTGGCAGGGGCGCGACCTGGTGCCGCTCGGCGCCGACGCGATGCAGAAGATCCGCGCCAAGGAAATCGCGATCGTCTTCCAGGAGCCGATGACTTCGCTCAATCCGGTCTACACGATCGGCGAGCAGATCGCCGAGGTGATCCGGCTGCACGAGGGGCTCGGGCGCAGGGAGGCTCTGGATCGCACCATCGAGATGCTGCGCCTGGTGCGCATCCCGAACCCGGAGCGGCGGGTGCGCGACTATCCGCATCAGTTCTCCGGCGGCATGCGCCAGCGCGTCATGATCGCGATGGCGCTGTCCTGCAACCCGAAGCTGCTGATCGCGGATGAGCCGACCACCGCGCTCGACGTCACGATCCAGGCGCAGATCCTGGATCTTCTGGGCGAGCTCAAGTCGAAGGTCGGCATGGCGGTGATGCTGATCACGCACGCCATGGGCGTCATCGCCGAGACGGCGCAGCGCGTCGTCGTCATGTACGCGGGCAAGGTGGTGGAGGAGGCGCCGGTGAAGGAGCTTTTCGCCAACCCGCGCCATCCCTATACGCAGGGGCTGATCCGCTCCATCCCCCGCATCGACACTGCCGCGACGCACAAGACGCGGCTCGAGGCGATCAAGGGCGTGGTGCCGAGCCTGCTCAATCCCCCGATCGGCTGCCGCTTCGCGCCGCGCTGCCGGCTTGCGGCGCCCGAGTGCACGCGCGAGACGCCGCCGTTGCGTGAAATCGTCCCTGGCCACAAAGTCGCCTGCGTGATGGCATGAGCGAAGCGCTGCTGCGCATCAAGGACCTGGTCAAGCGCTTCCCGGTGAAGGGCGGGGTGTTCGGCGGCGTGGTCGACCACGTGCACGCCGTGGACGGCGTGAGCTTCGAGCTCGCACCGGGCGAGACGCTCGGGCTGGTGGGGGAATCGGGCTGCGGCAAGTCGACCACCGGCCGCTGCATCCTGCGCCTGATCGAGCCGACCGGCGGCGAAATCTGGTTCGAGGGCAAGGATGTCACCGCGCTCGAAGGCGAGGCCCTGCGCCGGCTGAGCCGCGACATGCAGATCATCTTCCAGGATCCCTACGCCTCGCTCAATCCGCGCATGACCGTAGGCGCGATCATCGGCGAGGCGCTCATCATCCACGGACTTGCGAAGCCGGGCAGCAAGCAGTTCGACGACCGCGTCGTGCAGCTGCTCGAGACCGTGGGGCTGCACCCGGACCACCGGCGCCGCTATCCGCACGAGTTCTCGGGCGGCCAGCGCCAGCGCATCGGCATCGCGCGCGCGCTCGCGGTCTCGCCCAAGCTCATCGTCTGCGACGAGCCCGTCTCGGCGCTCGACGTCTCGATCCAGGCGCAGGTCATCAACCTGCTGGAAGACCTGCAGCAGCAATTCAGCCTGACCTACCTTTTCATCGCGCACGACCTCTCGGTGGTGGAGCACATCAGCAACCGCGTCGCGGTGATGTACCTCGGGCGCATCGTCGAGATCGCCACCTCGAAGGACCTGTACACTAAGCCGAAGCACCCCTATACCGAGGCGCTCCTCTCGGCAGTGCCGATTCCAGACCCCACCATGGCGCGCAAGCGCATCGTGCTGGAGGGAGACGTGCCGAGCCCGATCCGCCCGCCCACGGGATGCCACTTCCATACCCGCTGCCCCATCCGCGAACTGCCGCTTTGCAGCACGCAGTCGCCGCCGCTCAAGCAGAGCGCCGACGGGCACTGGGTGGCCTGCCACCTGCGCACCTAGGCGCGCCCGGCCTCAGTTGAACAGATAGGCGTCCATGGCGAGGGCGCCCATCTCGATGCCATCGTAAATGCGGCTGGCAGTGTAACTCTCGCCGGCGGCGCCCAGCGCCACGAACAGCGGCAGGAAATGCTCGTCGGTGGGATGCGCGCGCACGCCGTTGGGCGTGCGCTTGCGGTAGTCGGCGAGTTCAACCAGGGCGTGCCGGTCGATGCGCTGCTTGACCCAATCCTGGAAATCGCGCGCGTACGGCGCCGGCGCGCCGTCGCGCCGCTCTCGCAGGTTGTGCGTCATGTGCCCCGAACCGAGGATCAGCACGCCTTCCTTCGCCAGCGGCGCGAGCGCGCGGCCGACGTCCAGGTGATGGCGCGGGCCAAGCCCGGTCTGCACCGACACCTGCACCACCGGCACGTCCGCCTCCGGATACATATAGAGGAGGGGCGACCAGGCGCCATGGTCCAGACCTCGAACCGGGTCTTCCTTTGCAGTTAGCCCTGCTTGTTTTAACAAATCTACAGAACGAAAGGCCAATGCGGGGCTCCCCTTGGCGGGATATTGAATCTCGTAGAGAGGTTTCGGAAAGCCGTAGAAGTCGTGGATGGTTTCCGGTTTTTCGGCGGCGGTGAGTTCAGGGCTGCCGGTTTCCCAGTGCGCGGACGAGATCAGGAGCGCCTTCGGGCGCGGCAGCGTGCGCCCGAGGTTCTCCCACACGCCGCGCACCGCGCCCGGCTGCAGCGCGTGCATCGGCGAGCCGTGCGAGAGGAACAGCGTCGGCAGCTGCGCGGCCACGGATTACTTCAGCAGCCCTTCGGCCTTCAGGGCTTCCTGCACCTTCGGCCGCGCGGCGACGCGCTTGTGGTATTCCTGGATCGTCGGCCACTTGGAGAGATCGAACTTCGACGGCCCAGCCCAGTTGAGAATGGTGAACAGGTAGGCATCGGCGACGCTGAACTTGTCGCCCATGAGGTATTGCTTGCTACCCAACTGCATGGCAACCCAGTCCAGGCGCAGGCCGAGCCGGTCGGTGGCCGCCTGGCGCCAGCCGTCGTTCAGCGCCGGGTTGAAGAAGTTGCCCATGCCCTTGTGGATCTCGGAGGTGATGAAACTGAGCATCTCGTTCAGCTTCAGGCGCGCCTTGTCGCCGCTCCGGGGGGCGAGCCCGGCCTCCGGCTTCTGGTCGGCGAGGTATTGGAGGAGTACCGGGCACTCGGTGAGCACGCCGTCGGGTGTCTCGAGCGCGGGCACATAGCCCTTGCCGTTGACCTGCTTGTAGTCGCCGCCCTCGTACTGCTTGGCCTTGAGGTCCACCTTTTTCAGGTCGACGTCGATGCCGAGTTCGCGCATGGCGATATGCGGCGCGAGCGAGCAGGCGCCGGGGGAGTAGTAGAGCTTCATGTGGTTTTCCTTTGGTTGGATGAATCGATGATTCTTTCGAAGGCCGCGGCAATCACATCCGCTTCCCTCGCGTCGAGGTGCTTGCCGAACAAGGTGTCGATCTGTTTCCTGTATATCTGCCACATCTTGCCGCGCAGCGCGCGGCCCCTGGCGGTGAGTTCGCAGACCGTGCCGCGCCCGTCCACCGGGCAATCGCCGCGCGCCACCAGTCCGGCCCTTTCCATCCGGTCGGTCAGCCGGGTGACGTTGCTGCGCGATACCACCGCCTGGCGCGCAAGGTCGTGCATGCGCAGCCTGCCGCCTTCGGCGCTCTCCAGTATCCAGAGGATGTCGTACCAGGCGAGCTCCGGCAGTGCGGCCGCATCGAAAGCCTCTTCGATGCGCTCGAAGAGGAGCGCCTGAGCGACGACGAAGCGGGCCCACGCACGCTGGCGGGGATCAGGTACTGGAGGCATGAAGGCGCCAGCCTAACATGTAATAATTGCAATTGCAACGAGATAGTTGCAACAGCAATAAATCAACGGCTTGGATGCGGGGTCCGGAAACGGCGAGCAGGGCGCCTCCGGCGCGCGCAAAGTGGCGGCATGAAATCGCCACGCTTTGTCGCACTACCCTCCGATGCGGTGCACGCGTTGCAGGCCGGCGCGCCGGACGCCAACGGCCAGGTTCCCGAAGTACGCACCTCTACTGGTTCCGGGGTCCCCTGCCAGGGTGCCGCCGATGTTCCTCGCCTGGCCCAGGCTGCTGATACGCGGTTATGGCAGCGACGACCGCATCGTCTACGGCACCGGGCAGATCGTGGCGACGGATGAACTGGCGCAGGCGGCCGATGCTTTGCTTGCGCGCCCGGACATCGCCTACGTCCATGCGCGCTCTGCGTCCAACAACTGCTACCAGTGCAGGATCGAGCGGTAGCGCGGCAGGCCCAGTTCGACCGACGTGCCGATCCTGACGCCGTCTTCGCGCACGATGCGGCGGCCAAACCTGAGCCTAAGCGCGCGCAGCGCTGCGGCCCGCAATCCTGCCGAACACGGCGCCGTTCGTGAGTCCGGTGCCGCCGGGGTAGTTGAACCAGAAAATGCCGCCCACCAGTTCTCCGGCCGCGTAGAGGCCCGGAATCGGCTCGCCGTCCGAAGAAATGACCTGCGCCTTGGTGTTGATTTTCAGGCCGCCGAAGCTGAAGGTGATGCCGCAGGTCACGGCGTAGGCCTCGAAGGGCGGGGTGTCGAGCGTGTTCGCCCAATTCGATTTATTAATGCCCAGATTTTTCGTGCATCTCCCGTCTTTCACATTGGGATTGAAGGGGACATCCGTTTGCACAGCCTCGTTGTAGGCCTGAATCTCCTTCAGCGCCTGCGCCTGGTTCGTATCCTCGAGCTTCGACACCAACTCCTCCAACGTGTGGCCGACCCGCTTGGTCACCTGCCTGATCTTGTATTCGTCGCGCAGCTGCGCCTTCACCTTGGCATCGAAGATCTGCCAGGCGAACTGTCCGGGCTGCGAGAGGATGATCCGGCCGTACTTCGCATAGGTGTAGTTGCGGAAATCCGCGCCCTCGTCGACGAAGCGCCTGCCCTCGGCATTGAGGTAGATGCCCCAGGGATAGGAATGCTTCTGGAACTGGTCGCCCACCGCCAGGTCGCCGAACTCGGGCGCATTGCGTTCCCAGGCCACCGCGTGGCAGCCGGACCAGTTGCCGGTGGGCGCCGCGCCGGCCGCGAGCGCCATGCGGATGCCGTCACCCGTATTGAAGCGCGTGCCGCGCACCTTGGCGAGATCCCAGCCGGGCCCCAGGTAGCGCACGCGCTGCTCGGGGTCGGCTTGAAAGCCTCCTGCGGCCAGGACGACGGCATGGGCTTTCAGGGATTTCGTTTTGCCCTGGTGTTTGACGACAACTCCTGTGACCCCGGAATCCTCCGTCAATAATTCTTTCGCCCGAGCCTCGTACCAAATCTCGATGCCGTTCTTCTTCGCAATGGCGCTGAGCGACTCGACCAGGCCCGGCCCGCCGCCGACGGCTTCCACCGTGAGCCCGCCCCAGAACTTGAATTTGCCGCCGATGTTGAAGGCCTGGCGGCCCCAGGCCGCGGTGAAACGAACGCCCTTCTTCCGCATCCATTCGACTGTTGAAAGAGAATTTCGAACCAAGACCTCGGTCAGATCGGGATCGCATCGATATTCGGTAACGCGGCCCATGTCGTCGAGGAACTGCGCCTCGGTATAGGCGCCGAAATCGCTGCGCGCGATTTCCGCCGCGGCAAGATCCGGCATGACCTTCTTCAGGTCGTCCACGCCGTCGTAGGCAACGCGCATCAGGCCCGCGGTGAAGCGCGAGTTGCCGCCCGATTCTTCCTCGGGCGCGCGTTCGAGAACGAGAACCTTCTTCCCGGATTCGGCGGCCGCGAGCGCCGCGCAGAAGGCGGCATTCCCTGCACCGACCACAATTACGTCGTAGGCCATCAATCCGCTTTGATCTTCGCGGCGCGCACGACCTTGCTCCAGCGCTCCTGTTCCTTCTTCACGAATGCGGCGTATTCGGCGGGCGTCGAACCGATCCCTTCGGCGTCGTCGGCCGCGAAGCGTTCGAGCACGGGCGGACTCTTCGCCGCTTTAGCCGCTTCCGCGGACAGGCGCCTGATGATTGCTTCGGGAGTTTTCGCCGCCACATTGAGGCCATACCACTGCGAGGTCTCGAAGCCGGGATAACCCTGTTCGGCGACGGTGCCGACGCCGGACAAGGTCTGCAGGCGCTTCGCGGAGCCGACCGCGATCACGCGCAGCTTGCCTGCCTTTACATGCGGCATCAGCGGGGGCGTGCCGGCGGACGCGGCCTGCGTGCGCCCGGCGACGAGGTCGATGATGTTCGGGCCGGTGCCCTTGTAGGGGACGTGCTGGATGTCGATGCCGGTGGCCTGTTTCAGGTATTCCATCGCGAGGTGGCCGGCCGAGCCGTTGCCCGCGCTGCCGTAGTACATCTTGCCCGGCTCTTTCTTCGCCAGCGCGACGAATTCGCGCAGGTCCTTCGCCGGCACCGACTCGTGCACCACGAAAATCGCGGGCACGATGGCGAGCAGAGAAACCGGCGCAAAGTCCCGGTCGACGTCGTAGGGCAGCTTGTCGTACATGAAAGGATTCATCGCCAGCGAACCGACGTGGCCGATGATCAGCGTGTAGCCGTCGGGGTCGGCTTTCGCCACTTCCAGCATCGCCACGTTGCCGCCGCCGCCACCCTTGTTCTCGATCACGATCGGCTGGCCCAGGCCTTTTTCCATTTCGATCGCCACCGCGCGCGCGACGATGGACGAACTTCCGCCCGGCGCGAAAGGCACGACCAGCCGGATCGGTTTTGCAGGAAATGTTTGTGCCGTTACCCCCTGGGACAAAACCAGCAAAGCCAGCAAACTCCAGGTCTTTTTCAAAACTGGTACCTCCTCAAACCTCCGTCGACGGGAATCACTGCGCCGGTGATGTAGCGCGCTTTCGGCGAGGCGAGAAAACAAACCAGGTTGGCGAGGTCCTCGGGCTGGCCGTATTCGCCTGCCGGAATCTCGTGCTCGGACTGCCACTGGCGGTATTCGGGCGTGTAATTGCGCAGGATCTGCTCGCTGATGATGCGCCCGGGCGGGATGCAATTCACCGTGATGCCGTGCTTGCCGACTTCGCGCGACAGGCCCTTCGACCAGGAATGCATCGCTGCCTTGGCGCAGAAGGCGCCGTTTAGGCCTTCGGGTTCGCTCTTGCCGGTGATGCTCAGGATACGGCCCCACTTGCGCCCGATCATCTGCTCGAGCAACCGGTGCGTCAGCTGGCGATGGCGCGTGAAATTGAGCGTCATCGCCTCCTGCCATTGCGCTTCGCCTGTATCGAGCGCGAATTTGCGCGATCCGCCGGCGTTGTTGACGAGGATGTCTACCGCACCGAGACTAGCCAGTGCGGCGTCGGCGATCTTCGCGGCGGCGTCTTCCTGCATGAAGTCGCAGGTGATGATGACGAGCCGGGCGCCGATCTCCGTCTGCAGGGCCTCGAGCAGTTCACGCCGTCGCGCAACCACCGCCAGGCGCACGCCTTCGGCGGCAAGCGATCGCGCGATCGCGCGCCCGATGCCCGCGCTCGCGCCGGTGACGAGCGCCGCCTTGCCTGAGATCTGGAGGTCCAAAACGGCTTATTTCTGGCCTAGCACGGGAGGACGCCAGGAAAGCGGCAGCGGCCCGGGCGCGCGCAGCACACGGATCATGCGCATCGCCGCCTCACGCCCGTTGTAGTAACGCGGCATGAGCACGGTCTCGGAAAAGCCGAGCGCGCGGTAGAAGCGGCGCGCGGCTTCGTTGCCGGCGCGCAATTCCAGGTGCACGCTGGCCATGCCTGCGACGAGCGCCGACTCCATGAGCCATTCCACCATGCGCCGGCCGATGCCGCGCCGGCGCTGCAGCGGCTGCACCGCGAGCAGCACCAGGTGCGCGCGTTCGTCGCCGAAGTCCATGATCGCGAAACCGGCAATCGCAGGGCGCATGCCCGCGACATAGGTCGGCCGCTCGCTCGCCGCGAGCACCACCGATTCGCGCCGCCGCATCGCGCGCAGGATATGCGCCGGGTCGTAGCGCCAGCCGAGGCCCGACTCGATGTGATCGCGCGACATTTCGGCGATGGCGCGGGCGTCGCCGGCCTCGGCGATGCGGATCGTGACGGAAACTTTCTCTTTCTTCACGCGGAAGATTGTGCCATGATTATTCGTCCGCGGAGCGCGCGCCGAATTTTTCCCGGATCCGAACCGCGCGCTCCAGGCCATCTGTTGCCTCGAGCACCTTCAATCTCAGGTCCGCGTCCAGATCGCCGCGCTGCAGGAACGAATTAATTTCGGCGAGCGCGCGCGGCCCCGACTGCCCGCCGACGAACGCCGACAGCCAATTGCCGACGAAAAAGATCCTGCGCGTGCGCTTCAGCTCCGGCAGATGCGCAAGGGCTTCGGCAAGCACCGGCCGCATGATCGCCGACTGTTCCGGCGCATTCAGCGGCGCGAGCGCGGCCTCGATCCAGCTCTCCGGCAGCGTCTTGTCTTCCAGGAATGCCCTGAACAGATTTCCTTTCGCCGCCGGATCGGCTGCCGCCGCCGCGTAGGCGTAGCGCCGGCCATCGTCGCCCGGATCAGCGGCTGCCTGCGCCGCAAGCCTTGCCGGCGCCGCCGGATCTCCACGCACGTAGAGGCGCTGCACGATGCGAAACCTGTCTCTCGACGCGAGCCGCCGGTCGTCGAGCATGTGCTTGAGCTCCTCGAGTGCTGCGTTCGACCATGCGACGTCGATGAACGCGCGCGTCAGGAGCAGGCGGCGTGATCCGCTGGCGCCATCCTCGCCCAGCGCATGCTCCAGCGCCGGGGCGAGCTGGTCGCGCTGCGCGTCGCCGAGGTAGCGCCGAAAGGCGGCCTCGATGCGGGCGAGCAGGCCGGACAGCGCGATGTCGTCGCGTGTTGCGGGCAACTGGGCGATCGCAAAAAGGAGGAACCGCTCCGGCGAGAGTTCTGCGTCCCGCACCGATTCCCACGCCGCCTCGACCAGCTGCGCGCGCAGAAGATTGCTGCCGGGCTCGTATCCCGGCGTCAGCGCGGTCGCGAGACTCTGCGGATCCAGCAGGAAGCGGCCGTAACCAAAGTCGCCGTGATTGGGAAATGCGATAGCCTGGTCCGCGGGGGCCTTGATCCTGAGACTTTTCCTCTCGAGATAAACATCGGGGCCCGACGCCGATATTCTCAGCTTCATCGGCCACACGCCGCCTTCGCCGAGCGTGTCCTGCTGCTCGAGCCGGCCGCCGGTCAATCGCACGGTCGCCATGCCGCGCCGCTGCACCCAGGCTTCGGCCCAGCGCCCGAGCCTCCTGCCCGAGGCGCGCTCGAAGGCGCGCACCAGGTCCTGCCAGGTCGCCGCGCCGTAGGCGTGGCGCCGGACGAAATCGCGCACCGCGCGCCGGAAGATCGCCTCGCCGAGGTAGAACTCGGCCTGCCGCAGCAGCGCGGGTCCCTTGGAATAGACGATCGCGCCATAGGCCGACTTGGCGTCGGCGAGATTCTTCAGCGGGTAGCGTATGGCGGTGGTGCCGCGCGTAGCGTCTGTGCGCACCGCGCCCAGCTTGAGTGCGTGAAACGCAGCCCAGGGATCGAACTCGGGCAGCAGGGCCTCGGTCGCCTTGGCGGCCATGAAATTGGCAAAGCCCTCCTTCAGCCACAGGTCGTCGAACCAGCGCATCGTGACCAGATCGCCGAACCACTGGTGCGAGGTCTCATGGAAAATGAGTTGTGCCCGGCGCAGATGGTCGGCCGCGCTGGGCGGCGCGGTGAAGAGCACCCGCTCCTCGTTTAGGAAGGTCGCGCCGGCGTGCTCCATGCCGCCGTAGGCAAATTCCGGCACCAGCACCAGGTCGTACTTGGCGAATGGGAATTTGCGCGCGAAGTAGCGTTCAAAATACGCGCTCGACTCCCGGTTGAGGCGCAGAACCTCGCCGGCATGCGCTTTCGCCGCCTCCAGCTTCGAGCGCCGCACGTAGAGGCGCACTGGGTCAGCCTCGGTACGCAGCGCCGCGAAAGGCCCCGCGGCAAACGCGAAGAGATACGTGGAGATCGGTTCCGTCTCCTTGAAATTGAAGTTGTTGCCGGTCTGCCTTTGAACCGGACTGTTGGAAACTGCAATCCAGTTCTGCGGCAAGTCGAGTCCAAGCGTGAATCTCGCCTTCAGATCGGGCTGGTCGAAGCACGGGAAAAGCGCGCTCGCGTCAGCCGGCACGAGCAGCGTGTAGAGATACTCGGCGCCGTCCGTGCGATCCCGGTATCGCGTCACTGCGCTGCCCGCTACCGCCACGGGGGCCTCGAACCTGAGCTGGACCCGGTTGCTGCCGGCCTTGAGATACTTTTTCGCGACCAGCAGATGCTCGTGCCTGATTTCGGGCGAAATCGGAACCCCGTTTACCCAGAAGTCCTTCACCGGCGCGCCGCGCCAGTCGAGGATCAGGTCTTCCTTTGTCTTGCGAAATTTGATATCGATGCGCAGAACGCCGGTGATCCGGTCGGATCCCTCCGCGATCCGCAACTGCATGGCGTAGCGGATGTCGCGGTAGTGCCTTGCGCGCCACTGTGCGAGTTCGATGGAAACGCCGGCGTCGAGCGGCGGGTTTGCGGCGGCTGCCATGGGCAGGAGAAGGATAGCGGCAAGCAGAAGGGCGCGCATCGGGCAGTTCGAGCATCCGGTGCTGGGATAATATCAGCGCGATGGCAATGAAAAAATCGAAGCCCAACTTCCTCGTCATCCTGATCGACGACCTGCGCTACGACGAGTTCGGCGCGGGCGGGCATCCCTACATGAAGACGCCGCACATCGACCGCCTCGCGCACGAGGGGGCGCTGTTCGAGCGCGCGTTTCACACCACTTCGATCTGCTCGCCGAACCGCGCTTCGATCATGACCGGGCAGTATGCGAGCCGCCACGGCATCATCGACAACGTGGCGCGCGGCGCGATGAGCCACCGCCTGCCGAACTATCACCTCGAATTGCAGAAACTGGGCTACGAGACCGCGCATATCGGCAAGTGGCACATGGGCAACGACGGCATGCCGCGCAAGGGCTACGACTACTGGGTGAGCTACGACGGCCACGGCCGCATCGTGAACCCGAGGCTGTGCCACGACGGCAAATACGTCGAGCACACCGGCTACATCACCGACATCATGAACGGCCTTGCGGTCGAGTTCCTGGAGAAGCAGAACGGCGACAAGCCCTGGTCGCTGTTCTTCGCGCACAAGGCCGTCCATCCGGATGCCGAGCAGGCCGCCGACGGCACGGTGGTATTCGGCAAGCTGGGCGGCTACATCGTCGCCGAGCGCCACAAGGACCTCTACCGGGACGCGATCTTCCCGAAGAAGCCGAACATGCTGAGTTACGACGAGGTCATCAAGCAGAAACCGGCCTGGACCGAAATCTTCAAGCTGCGCGCCGAGGAGAAGTCGCGCCGGCTGCTCGACTCGATCCACGCCGGCACGCAGGAGGAGATCCGCCTGCGCGCGCGCATGATGGCGTCGGTGGACGAGGGCGTCGGCATGATCCTCGACACGCTGGAGAAGAAGGGCGAGCTCGACAGTACGTGCATCATCTTTCTCGGCGACAACGGCTATTTTTTCGGCGAGCACGGCCTGGGGCCGGAACGCAGGTTCGCCTACGAGGAAGGCATCCGCTGTCCATTTCTGGTTCGATATCCGAGACTCGCAAAGGCGGGAACGAGAAAGAGGGACCTGCTTATCTGCCAGGACATTGCGCCATCGCTGATCGAGCTCGCAGGTGGCAGACCGGGGCCGCAGATTCAAGGAAAGTCATTTTTGAGCCTGTTCAAAAGCGGGAAAACGCCGTGGCGCAAGGCCGTTCTCGCCGAGTACTGGGCCGAGCAGGCCTATCCCTGGCTGATCGGCATGACCTACAAGGCGATACGCACCGAGCGCTACAAGCTGATCCACTGGGTGAATCGCGGCAAGGACGGCGAGCTCGACGAGCTCTATGACCTCGACAAGGACCCGTTCGAGTTGAAGAACCTGATCAGGAGCAAGGCGCATGCCGCGATCCGAAAAAAGCTGCACCGCGAGCTGAAAATACTTGTCGCCGAAGCCGTCGGGCTCTAGTATGTAATGTGCTTCGAGGCTTTTCGCTCCCCGGGAGGATCGGCCATGCAAGTCAAAGAGATTTTGCGCGTCAAGGGAAACCGGTTGATCAGCGCCGAACCCGGCGACAGGGCGGTCGATGCGGTAAAGACCATGGCCGAGCAGAATCTCGGTTCGCTCGTGGTGCTCGACCAGGGGCGCATGGCAGGCATGCTCACGTTCCACGAATTGCTCGCTGCGCTCGCCAAGCGCAGCGGCGCCCTCGGCGACATGACGGTGAGCGACATCATGGTGCAGGATCCCGTCATGGCGACGCCCGACATGGAAGTCAACGACCTGCGCCGCACCATGCTCGATACCGGCGCGCGCTACCTCCCGGTGATGAACGACGGCAAGCTGCTCGGCGTCATCTCGTTCCGCGACGTGGCCAAGGCCGTGCTCGAAGAGCAGGATTTTGAAAACAAGATGTTGAAGGGCTACATCAAGAATTGGCCCGCCTGATTTACTTCTGAAACGACGTAATCTCTTCATCGGCGGCGCGGCGTTCGCCGGCGCGGCTGCGCTGGCGGCTTGGCGCTTCTGGCCGGAGCAGGGTTTCTGGAATCCCTGTCTCGCTCGGCTGCCCGCGGCGCTCGCCGACCATGAACTCGTCCGCTCCGCCTGGGAGGGGCTCGACCCGGAGCAGGTCTGGGATTCGCACGCGCACCTGATCGGGACCGGAGACTCCGGCAGCGCGATCTACGTCAATCCGAAAATGCAGAGCCCGCTCAACCCGGGCGAGTACGCGCGGCGCCTGTTCTTCCTCAACGCCGGCTGCGTGAACGAGGCGAGCGGCAGCGTGGACCAGGCTTACGTCGAGCGCATGCGCAATCTGGTCGACGGCCTGCGGCCCGGGAGCAAGCTGCTGCTGCTTGCGTTCGAGCGCAGCTACAGCGAGGACGCGAAGCCGGACCTGGAGCGCACCGCGTTCTGGGTGCCGGATGCCTATGCGCGCGACATTGCGAAGGCGCATCCGCGCTACTTCGAATGGGCGGCCTCGATCCATCCGTATCGCCCCGATTGCGTCGAGGCTCTGCAGCTCGCGAAGCGCGAGGGCGCGCGCGCGGTGAAATGGATTCCCTCGATCATGGGCATGGACCCGGCCTCTTCGCGCTGCGACCGGTTCTTCGCCGCCGCGGCGAAGCTGAACATTCCGATCATCTCCCACGCCGGGCTGGAGCGCGCGGTGCTCGGCGGCAATCAGGAATACGGCAATCCGCTGCGGCTGCGGCGCGCGCTCGATGCGGGCGTGCGCATCATCGTCGCGCACTGCGCCTCGATGGGGCAGGACATCGACCTCGACAAGGGGGAAAACGGGCCCTACGTGGACAGTTTCGAGCTCTTCGCGCGCCTGTTCGAAGTCGAAAAATACAAGCACCGCCTTTTCGGCGACATATCGGCGATGACGCAGATCAATCGCGCGGGGCCGGCGCTGGCAAGAGTCGTGGAGCGCGAGCACTGGCACGCGCGGCTGCTCAATGGTTCCGACTATCCGCTGCCGGGCGTGATGCCGATCTTCTCAGTGGACTCCCTGGTATCTCTCGGTCTGGTGCAGGCATCGGCGGCGCCGGTGCTGAAGGATATCCGCGCCCACAATCCGCTGCTATTCGACTTCGTCCTAAAGCGCCACCTGCGCTCGAACGGCAAGGCGCTTTCGAGAACCGTGTTCGAAACGCGGAAATTGCTCGCGCAGGGCTAGCGGCGCGCGGGTGCGATGGGAAAGCCCCCGAAGCCGCCGTGCAGCGGTCCGTAGTACATCATCATCTGCTGCCGCTCGCGGCGGCGGATTTCCTCGATCTGCGCGCGTTGCAGATAGTCGAGCACCTCCATCGGCACTCCGGAATCACGCAGCCCCACGATCTCCGCGGCCTGCAGGAACAACACCGTGTCCGAGCGGCGAATTTCCTCGACGATCTGCGGGGCGCTCTTGCCGCGCTTCGCCAGGAACACGATGTCGGCGCCGCTGAGCGGCTTCGGCGCCGATTCCATCGACGCGCAACCGGCAGCGAGCGCAAGGAGCAGCGAGAGGCAAAAACCCAGTGTTCTCATACCCCTATGCTAAGCTTTTCTCATGTCAGGCAACAGTTTCGGCACCCTCTACTGCGTCACCTCATTCGGCGAATCGCATGGGCCGGCGTATGGCGGCGTGGTGGACGGCTGTCCGCCGGGCCTGGAACTGGGCAATGAAGACCTGCAGAAAGAACTGGACCGCAGAAAACCGGGCAGCTCGCGCCACGTCACGCAGCGCCGCGAGACCGACACGGTCGAAATACTGTCGGGCATTTACGACGGCAAGACCACCGGCACCGCGATCGGGTTCCTGATTCGCAACGAGGACCAGCGGCCAAAAGACTACGCGGCGATCGCGCAGAAGTTCCGCCCCGGACACGCCGACTACACCTACTGGCAGAAATACGGCATCCGCGATCCTCGCGGCGGGGGTCGTGCTTCGGCGCGCGAAACGTTGATCCGCGTCGCCGCGGGCGCGATCGCGAAGAAGTGGCTGAACCTGCGCTATGGGGTCGTTGTCAGAGGGTATCTCGCCCAGCTTGGTCCCTTGAAGATCGAATTCAGGGACTGGAGAGACGTGCAGGCGAATCCGTTCTTCGCGCCGGACAATTCACGCATGAAAGAGCTGGAAAAGTTCATGGACGAATTGCGCGAAAGCGGCGACTCCTGCGGCGCGCGCGTCAACCTGGTCGCGCAGAAGGTCCCGGTGGGCTGGGGCGAACCGGTCTACGGCAGGCTCGACGCCGACATCGCCGCCGCGATGATGTCGATCAATGCGGTGAAGGGCGTGGAAATCGGCGCCGGTTTCGCCGCGATCGCGCAAAAAGGCAGCGAACACGGCGACGAGATGACGCCGCAGGGTTTCCTCACGAACAACAACGGCGGCATTCTCGGCGGCATTTCGAGCGGCCAGGACGTGACGGTCTCGATTGCGCTCAAGCCCACCTCCAGCATCCGTCTCGCGCGGCGCACGATCGATGCCGCGGGCATGGCGACCAGCGTCGCCACCACCGGACGCCATGATCCCTGCGTGGGTATTCGCGCGACACCTATCGCCGAAGGCATGCTCGCCTGCGTCCTGATGGACCATGCCCTGCGTCATCGCGCGCAGTGCGCCGATGTCGTGCCGCCGACCAGACTGGGATAGGAAAACCCGGTAATTTCAATTAAAGTGATGTCCCAAACCTCCCCCACGAGAGGTAACAAGATGAGCAACAAAGGGCAGCTGCTACAAGACCCGTTCCTGAATGCGTTGCGCAAGGAGCATGTCCCTGTTTCGATTTACCTCGTGAACGGCATCAAGCTGCAGGGCCAGATCGAATCTTTCGACCAGTACGTGGTGTTGCTGAAGAATTCGGTAACGCAGATGGTCTACAAGCACGCCATCTCCACCGTCGTGCCCGCGCGGCCGATCACCCTCAACGTGGATCCGGACGCGGGTTCCTAGGTTCGATTGCTCGACACCACCGGCGTAATCCCGCGCAGGGCTGCTGACCAGGCTGCGGCGGTGCTTGTCTGCCTGGATTTCGGCGGCGACGAGTATGAAGACGGCGTCGCGGAGATCACGCGCCTTGCCGAAAGCGCCGGCGCGAAGCGCAACCGCGTGGTGCGCGGCGCGCGCAAGCAGCCCGACGCGCGCCTGTACGCAGGCAGCGGCAAGGTGGCGGAAATCGGATTTGCCGCCGACGAACTCAATGCGGCGACCGTGATCTTCAACCATACCCTGTCGCCGGGCCAGCAGCGCAACCTGGAAAAGGAACTCGGGCGCAAGGTGCTGGACCGCACCGAACTGATCCTGCGCATCTTCGCGCAGCGAGCGCGCACCAGCGAAGGCAAGCTGCAGGTGGAACTCGCGCAGCTCGAGCACCTCTCGACGCGTCTGGTGCGCGGCTGGACCCACCTCGAACGCCAGCGTGGCGGGCTGGGCAAGACCGGCGGCCCGGGCGAGACGCAGATCGAGCTCGACCGGCGCTATATCGCCAAGCGCGTCGCGGTATTGAAAGAAAAGCTGAAGGACCTGCAAAAGCAGAGGGTGATCCGGCGGCGCGCGCGTTCGCGTCGCGACGTGTTCTCGGTCTCCCTGGTCGGTTACACCAACGCGGGCAAGTCGACGCTGTTCAATGCGTTGACGCACCCGAGCGCGGGCGCGTACGTTGCCGACAAGCTGTTTGCGACGCTTGACACCACCACGCGCAAGGTCTGGACAGCAGGTGGAAACCCGGACGGGCCCGGGCTACAGGTGGTCGTATCCGATACGGTCGGCTTCATCCGCGGCCTGCCGCACGCTCTGGTGGCGGCGTTCCGCGCCACCCTGGAGGAAACCGTGCGCGCCGACCTGCTGCTGCACGTGGTCGACAGCGCCTCGGGCGCCAGATTGCGCGAAGCCGAGGACGTGAACAAGGTTCTGGCCGAGATTCAGGCAGCCGAGATTCCGCAGCTGGCGGTCTGGAACAAGATCGACATCGCAGGAAACCCCGGCGGTCTGCCGCCCGCAGTGGAGCGGGATGAATATGGTAGGATTTCGCGCGTTCTCGTGAGCGCGCGCAGCGGTGCCGGACTGGCCGGATTGCGCGCCGCGATCGCCGAGGCGGCGCAGCCGCAACAGCAGTCAGGCCATTTTCCAATCCACGATACTTCTCCGGAATTGAGCATCTAATGTCGCTGAACGACCCGAACTGGGGACGCGGGGGTGGAAACCGGCCTGGCGGAGGCAATCAGGGCCCGCCCGACCTGGACGAACTCTGGCGCACGTTCAATCGCAAGCTGAACAGCCTGTTCGGCGCCCGGCTCGGTGAAAGGCGGCCCGGCTCGGAGCCGCCCTCGCGCATGCCCTCCAACGCGCAGTTCGGCGGCGGCGCGGGCTTGATCATCGTCATCATCGTTGCGGTGTGGCTGGCGAGCGGCATCTACATCGTGGTGGAAGGCCAGAGGGGCGTGGTGCTCACCTTCGGCCAGTATTCCCGCGAGACCAGCTCGGGCCTCAACTGGCGCGCGCCCTGGCCGATCCAGTCGCACGAGATCGTGAACCTCGCGCAGGTGCGCAGCGTCGAGGTCGGATATCGGAATACGATCAAGACCAAGGTCGCGAAGGAATCGCTCATGCTGACCGACGACGAGAACATCGTCGACGTGCAGATCGCGGTGCAGTACCTGGTGCGCGACGCCAAGGACTATCTGTTCAGTAACCGCCGGCCGGACGACAGCGTGCTTCAGGCGGCGGAGACGGCGCTGCGCGAGGTAGTCGGCAAGAGCAAGATGGACGCGGTGCTCAACCAGGGCCAGAAGGTCGCCGACGACGCGACGCCGCTGATGCAGGCGATCCTCGACCGTTACAAGACCGGCATCCAGATCAGCAAGGTCAACATGCAGAACGCGCAGCCGCCGGAGCAGGTGCAAAACGCGTTCGATGACGTACAGAAGGCGGGCCAGGACCGCGAGCGGCAGAAGAACGAGGGCGAGGCCTACTTCAATGACGTCGTGCCCAAGGCGCGCGGCGTGGCGCAGCGGCTGAATCTCGAGGCCGAGGGTTACCGCGCGCGCGTAATCGCCACAGCGGAAGGCGATGCGACGCGCTTCAGGCAGGTGCTCACGGAATATTCGAAGGCGCCGGCGGTTACCCGCGAGCGCATCTACATCGACACCATGCAGCAGGTCTATACCTCGACCTCCAAGGTCATGGTGGACTACAAGGGCAGCGGCAACCTGCTGTACCTGCCGCTGGACAAGCTCATGCAGCAGGTGGCGGCGCCTCTCATCGACCAGTCCGGCGTCGCGCGTACGCCCTCGCCGGAAGCGCCGGCGGCGCCCGAGACGGCGCCGCGCTCGCGCGAAGCCCTTCGCGAGCGGGGCAGGGGGGAGCGATGATGCGCTACCTGCTGCCGATTTTCGCGGGGCTGATCGCGCTCTTTGCGCTCGCGAGCTCCATGGTGTTCACGGTGGACCAGCGGCAGAACGCGATGGTGTTCCAGTTCGGCGAATTGAAGGACGTGGTCGTCAAGCCGGGGCTGCACTTCAAGCTGCCGCTGCTGCAGAACGTGCGCTATATCGACACGCGCATCCTCACGCTGGACGATCCGGATCCACAGTCGTTCATCACCTCGGAGAACAAGCCGGTGCTGGTGGACACTTTCGTCAAATGGCGGATTTCGAACGCGCGCGAGTTTTACCTCGCGGTGGGCGACGAGCGCGGCGCGGCGAGCCGTATCAGCCAGACCGTCAATGGTTTGCTGCGCGAGGAATTCGGCAAGCGCACGGTGCACGAAGTGGTCTCGGGCGAGCGCGACGACGTGATGGCCAAGGTGAGCGAGCGCGTGGAGCAGGACGCGAAAAAAATCGGCGTCTCGATCGTCGATGTGCGCTTGAAGCGCGTCGACCTGCCGCAGGGCGTGAGCGCCGACGTTTATCGCCGCATGGAATCGGAGAGGAAGCGCGCCGCATCCGAGTTGCGCTCGACCGGTTCGGCCGAAGCCGAGCGTATCCGCGCCGACGCGGAAAAGCAGCGCGAAGTGATCCTGGCGGAAGCCTACCGCGACGCGCAGAAGATCAAGGGCGAGGGCGACGCAAGAGCGGCGACCATCTACGCCCAGGCCTTCCAGCAGAACCCGGAGTTCTATTCCTTCTACCGCTCGATGGAAGCCTACAAGCTGAGTTTCCGCGGCAAGTCGGATGTCATGGTGATCGAGCCGAACTCGGACTTTTTCCGCTACCTGAGGGATTCCGCGGGCAAGGCCGGCGTCAGGAAATGAGCCGCGATGGCCACCACGTTTCTGATGGCGCTCGCCCTGATGCTGGTGATCGAGGGCTTGCTTCCCTTCCTCGCGCCTAAGCTCTGGCGCGAGACCTTCCAGCGCCTGATGCAGCTTTCCGACGGGCAGATCCGCTTCTTCGGCTTGACCTCGATGATCGCGGGCCTGCTGCTGCTGCTCCTTTCCAGGTACTGAACCCTCCCGTGCGCTGGTTGCTGCCCGAGAACATCGAGGACATCCTGCCCGCCGAGGCGATGCGCATCGAGTCGTTGCGCCGCCTGATCCTGGATTTGTTCTTCAGGCACAAATTCGAGTTGGTCATGCCGCCGCTGGTGGAGTTCACCGACTCGCTGTTGACCGGCACCGGGCACGACCTCGACTTGCGCACCTTCAAGCTGGTGGACCAGCTCTCGGGCCGCATGATGGGCGTGCGCGCCGACATTACGCCGCAGGTAGCGCGCATCGACGCCCATCTGCTCAACCGCAGCGGCGTTACGCGCCTGTGCTACTGCGGCAGCGTGCTGCACGCGCGGCCGCTCGGTCCCGCGGCGACGCGCGAGCCGATCCAGATCGGGGCCGAGATCTACGGCGACGCGGGAATATCGAGCGACCTGGAGATCCAGAGCCTGCTGTGCCAGGCGCTCGCGGCCGCGGGCGTCAAGGGCGCGCGCATGGACGTCGGGCACGTCGCCGTGTTCCGTTCGCTGGTCCGGGCGGGAGACATCGGGCATGGGCTTGAGGTGGAACTGTTCGAGGCTCTGCAAAAGAAGGACCTGCCCTCTCTGAAGATTCTGACCAAGCGAGCGGATGCGAAATCGCGGGCCGCGCTTCTGCTCTTGCCCGAGCTGTATGGCGGAGCGGATGTGCTGGGTTTCGCGGAGAAACGGCTGCCGCGGCTTCCTGAATTGCAAAAAGCACTGACCACGTTGCGGGCGCTCGCCAAGGCCAGCCCGATCCCGGTGAATTTCGACCTCGCCGAGTTGCGTGGCTACCACTATCACTCCGGCGTGGTATTCGATGCCTACTGCGATGGCGTCGCCGGTGCCGTGGCCCGGGGCGGGCGCTACGACGAGGTCGGCAAGGCCTTCGGACGGCTGCGGCCGGCTACCGGGTTTTCGATCGAACTCAGGAGCCTTGCGTCCGTGATGAAAAACAGCAAGAGAAAAAAATGAGCCGCGCCGCCCGCAACGTCGTCGTCATCGGCACCCAGTGGGGCGACGAAGGCAAGGGCAAGATCGTCGATTGGCTGACCGACCGCGCCCAGGGCGTGGTGCGCTTCCAGGGCGGCCATAACGCCGGGCACACGCTGGTGATCGGCGGCAAGAAGACCGTGCTGCACCTGATTCCGTCGGGGATACTGCGCAGCGACGTCAACTGCTTCATCGGCAACGGCGTTGTGCTGTCGCCGCAGGCGCTGCTCTCGGAAATTGATGAGCTCGAGGCCGGAGGCGTGAAGGGCGTGGTGGCGCGCCTGATCATCTCGGAAGCCTGCCCGCTGATCCTTCCCTACCACGCCGCGCTCGACCAGGCGCGCGAGCGCTCCAGGGGCGCGCAGAAGATCGGCACTACCGGCCGCGGCATCGGGCCGGCCTACGAGGACAAGGTGGCGCGCCGCGCCATCCGCTTGCAGGACCTGCTCAAGCCGGAGCGCTTCGCCAGCAAGCTGGAGGAACTGCTCGAATATCATAATTTTGTCCTTGAGAATTTTCACAAGGCCAAGAAAATCGACTTCAAGCAAACGCTCGATGAAACGCTCGCGCTGGCGCCGCGTCTGGTGCCGCTGGTGGCCGACGTGCCGCGCGCGCTGTATCACGCCAACAAGGCGGGCAAGAATCTCCTGTTCGAGGGCGCGCAGGGTGCGCTGCTCGACATAGACCACGGCTCCTATCCATTCGTCACCTCGTCCAATTGCGTCGCTGGCGCGGCGGCAGCGGGTGCCGGCATCGGGCCGATGCACCTGCACTACGTGCTCGGCATCACGAAGGCCTACAGCACCCGCGTGGGCGAAGGACCATTTCCGACCGAGTTGTCGGACGACGTTGGCGAGCGCCTTCGCCAGCGCGGCCAGGAATTCGGCGCGACCACCGGCCGGCCGCGGCGCACCGGCTGGTTCGACGCGGCGGCGCTCAAGCGCTCGATCCAGCTGAACGGCGTGTCCGGCCTTTGCATCACCAAGCTAGACGTGCTCGACGGCGCCGAGACGCTCAAGATCTGCGTCGGCTACACGCTGGAAGGCAAGCTGAGCGACATCCTGCCGGTGGGCGCCGAGGAACTGGCGCTATGCGTGCCGGTATACGAGGAAATGCCCGGCTGGCGCGAAAGCACCCTCGGCGTCAGCTCGCACGAAGGTCTGCCGAAGGCGGCGCGCGCCTACCTAAAGCGCATCGAAGGCCTCTGCGGCGTGCCGATCGACATGATTTCCACCGGCCCGGATCGCGACGAAACCATCGTCCTGCGCCATCCCTTCGACGCGCGCTAGTCAGTCGAGCACGATGCGCTCGACATCTCCAGAAAGGGTGTCGTCGCCAGCCGAAATAAAGAGGTGCCGGTCTGTGACCGAGAGGTCGAATTGCATGCGCCGCTCGAGGCGTTTCACCAGGCCTGCAATCAGTTCGCGGTCGATGGCGTAAAGTTCCAGCGCCTCGGCACGGTGGATCCGTTCTCCGGCGAGTTGCTTGCGCAGCTGGGCCGGATCCTTGTGTGTATAGACGGCGACCCGGCGAGCTGCCTTGGCGGCCTTGTGCAGGCGCGCCGCGTCGGGCGAGCCAATGTCGATCCATGCCTTGAGCGTGCCGGTCAGGTCGCGCACCGAGAGCGCAGGTTCATCGGGATCCGATATTCCGCGCGAGAACGCGATGCCCTCGGCGTATTCCAGGCAATACGCCAGCACGCGGGTGACGAGGTGTTCACCGGTCTCGGAGGGGTGGCGCGCCACCTTGAGTGCCAGCGTCTCGTAGACCGCACGGTCCACGTCCGCGAGCTGGATCGAGAAGCTGTAGATCGCCGCAGTCAATGCCATGGTGCGACGACCATGAGGACGAATGAGACCAACAGGATTAAAATACTGGTGCCGAGGAAGGGACTCGAACCCCCACAGTGTTGCCACCGCTAGGACCTGAACCTAGTGCGTCTACCAATTCCGCCACCTCGGCAAGGGGGCGGATTTTAGAGTCCCGGTCCAGCCATGTCAAAGAAGAAACGCGAAAAATTCACCGCGCCACGCTCGCCGTCCTCTGCTGACTCGTACGCCGGGGAGATCCTCGGTGCGCTCGAGCGCGCCGGCGCGCCGCTGACGCTGGCCGAACTCAGGCAAGGGCTCGCGATCCAGGGACGCGAACGCGCGGCCTTCACTGCTGCGCTCTCGGAGCTGGAGCGCGCCGGGCGCGTGGTGAAGAACCGCGCCGGCAGTTTACTCGCCGCCAAGCGCATCGACGTCATCGCCGGGCGCATCGAAGGCCACCGCGACGGGCACGGTTTCCTCGTCCCCGACGACGGCAGCGCGCAAGTGTTCCTGCCGGCGGCGGAAATGCGCCAGGTCATGCACGGCGACCGGGCCGCGGTGCGCATCGCCGGGCAGGATCCGCGCGGCCGGCCCGCCGGAACCATTGTCGAGGTGCTGGAACGCGCTACCCGGCGCATCGTCGGCCGCCTGCACAAGGAGCACGGCGTGCTGTTCCTCGTGCCCGAGGACCGGCGCATCACGCTGGATATCCTGATTCCGCCGGCCGACGCCGGGCGCGCCAAGCCGGGGCAGGTGGCGACCGTCGAGCTGATCGCGCAGCCTACGAAGCATGCGCAGCCCATCGGGCGCGTCGCCGAGGTGCTCGGCAACTACACCGATCCGGGCATGGAAATCGAGATCGCGCTGCGCAAATTCGATCTGCCGCTCGAGTTCTCCAAAAAGTCGCTCGCCGCTGCGCGCGCGATGCCGGACGAGGTCAGGGTCGAAGACATGAAGGGCCGGCGCGACCTGCGGGACATCCCTTTTGTCACCATTGACGGCGAAACGGCGAAGGATTTCGACGACGCGGTGCACGCGATGCGCGAGGGCAGAGGATTCCGCCTCAGGGTGGCGATCGCCGACGTGAGCCATTACGTGCGCCCGGGCGACGCGCTCGACGAGGACGCGCGCGCGCGCGGCACCTCGGTCTACTTCCCGCGCCGTGTCATCCCGATGCTGCCGGAGAAGCTTTCCAACGGGCTGTGTTCGCTCAATCCGAACGTGGACCGGCTGGCGATGGTCTGCGACATGGCGATCGCGCCCGACGGCAAGCTGATGCGCTACGAGTTCTACGCAGCAGTTTTCCGCTCGCGTGCGCGGATGACCTACACGGGCGTCTGGGAAATGATTTCGAAGGAAAAGGCGAATCAGGAAATCAGGACCCTGTACGACGTCTACAAGGCCCTCTCCCAGGAGCGTGACCGCCGCGGCGCGATCGATTTCGAGAGCGTCGAGACGAAAATGGTGTTCGATGCGCGCGGCAAGATCGAACGCATCGTGCCCGAACCGCGCAACGAGGCGCACCGGCTGATCGAAGAATGCATGCTGGCGGCGAATGTCTGCGCCGGCAATTTCATCTCGCAGCGCAAGCATCCGGTCCTCTACCGCGTGCACGATGTGCCGGCGCCCGAAAAAGTCGCCGCACTGCGCGACTTCCTCGCCGAACTGGGGCTCGCGCTGCCCGGCGGGGAAAAGCCCGCGCCCAAGGACTACGCGCAGATCCTGGAGAAAATCAAGGCGCGGCCCGACTTCCTGCTGCTGCAGACCATCCTGCTGCGCTCGCTCAAGCAGGCGCTGTATACGCCGGAGAATGTCGGCCACTTCGGCCTCGCCTTCGAGGCCTACGTGCATTTCACGTCGCCGATCCGCCGCTATCCCGACCTCCTGGTGCATCGCACGATCAAGGCCCTGCTTGCGAATCGGAAATACGAAGGTATCGATTGGGACGAAGTCGGCCGCCATTGCTCGGAAACCGAGCGCCGCGCCGACGACGCGAGCCGCGACGTGGAGAACTGGCTCAAGTGCTATTTCATGCAGGATCACGTCGGCGAGACATTTGCAGGCAGAGTCACCGGCGTTACCTCCTTCGGCCTGTTCGTGATGCTGGACGGCTATTTCGTCGATGGCCTGGTGCACATCTCCGAACTGGGGCGCGATTACTTCCGCTTCGAACCCACGCGCCACCTGCTGCTGGGAGAAAGGACCGGCAAGCGTTACCGGCTTGCCGACCGCCTCAAGGTGAAGCTGGTGCGCGTCGACCTGGAGACGCGCAAGATCGACCTGGTCCCCGCGGACCGGGACGGCAAGTGAGCGTCCAGCCCGAACGCATCATCTTCGGTTTCCACACTATTCTCGCGCGCCTGCGCGCGGATCCGAAATCGGTGCTCGAAGTGTTCCTCGATGAAGCGCGCAAGGACGCGCGGGCGAAGGATTTCGCCGCCACCGTCGAGCGCTCCGGCGCGCGCCTGATGCGCGTTGCCTCGAGCCGCCTGGATGGCATGGCCGGCGGCGGCAGGCACCAGGGGGTCGCGGCCCGGGTCGAGGTGAATACGCAGAAGCAGACCCTGGAAGAGTTGCTGGAGAGCCTGCGGACGCCGCCGCTGCTGCTCGTCCTCGATGGCATCACCGATCCGCACAACCTCGGCGCCTGCCTGCGCGTGGCCAACGCCGCCGGCGCCAATGCCGTGATCGCGCCCAAGGACCACGCCGCAGGCATCAACGCGACGGTTTCCAAGGTTGCGAGCGGCGCGGCTGAGATCACGCCCTACTTCATGGTCACCAACCTCGCGCGCACGCTTGCCGACCTCAAGGACAGGAACATCTGGGTCGTCGGTTCTGACTCTTCTGCTCCGGAGAGTTTGTATTCTGTAAAGGACCTCCCCAATTCCATCGCCTGGGTGATGGGCGCGGAAGGGGCCGGCATGCGGCGCCTGACCCGCGAATCCTGCGACCTGCTCGTGCGCATACCCATGGGCGGCGCGGTCGAGAGCCTGAATGCATCCGTCGCGGCCGGGATCTGCCTCTTCGAATCGGTCAGGCGGCGCGGCGCAAGGTAGAGTTCCGCATGGCGCCTCCCTCGATCCTCAAATCGCCTGTTGCCCTGGCCCGGATCGCGCTGATCGCGTGCGCCTTCCAGTTTTCTTCGATCGCCTGGAGCGAGGAGCAATTCGCGAGGCGGCCCCTGCTGGCGAAGGGCGACACCTGGACCTACAGGACCTACACCGAATCCGCTTCGGCGGGCCGGCAGACGGCGACGGAGCAATTCACGGTGACCTTCGTCAGCGACAAGGTGATCATCGGCACCTCGAACCGTATCGCCGGCGCCAGGCAGACCGAGTCGGATTGGTCCTGGACACCGGACCTGAACTTCGTGACGACCACTATCGTGGGCGTGTCCAGCGAGGGCGACAAGATCACCTACTCGCCGCACCGGGGAACCTTCAGGTTTCCGCTGCGGCCTGGCGATACATACCAGGCGGACTACGACCTCATTACGGGCACCCGGGACTACACGAGGGTGGCATTCAAGTTCAACCGGATTGCGAAAGTCGTGGGCTGGGAGGACGTTGCCGTACCCGCCGGCAGGTTCAGGACCCTCCTTGTCGAGGCAAAGGGAACCATCCGGTTCGTTGCGAACGGGAAATCGGGGCCCGCGACCGACAAGCTCTGGTATTCGCCGGAGGTGAGGGCCTGGGTGAAATTCGAGGTGAACAACGACGGCGCAAAGTGGCAATCCGAGCTGGAGTCGTACAAGCTGGCGGAATAAGAGCCTTCCAGTGGCAATCCGGCGGATTTGACCTAAAGGGCGGATTTTGCTGTAGAATCCGCGCCCTTCCTTGCTATACCACCGGCATGAGTGGATAGCACACCCATAAGGAGAATCGCAGCATGCGGCATTACGAAATCTGTTTCATCGTCCATCCGGACCAGAGCGAGCAGGTGCCCGCCATGGTCGAGCGCTACAAGGGCATCGTTGCCGCGCGCAACGGCAAGGTGCATCGCCTCGAAGACTGGGGCCGCCGCCAGCTCGCCTATCCGCTCGCCAAGGTTCACAAGGCGCACTACGTGCTCATGAATATCGAGTGCGACAACGAGACGGTCACGGAATTCGAGCAGTCGTTCCGTTTCAACGACGCGATCCTGCGCCACCTCACGGTGAAGATGACCAAGGCGGTCGTCGATCCCTCCCCGATGATGAAGGAGGAGAAGTCGCGCTCGATGATGGAGCGGGGTGGCGAAGCCAGACCTGCTGACGCACCTGCAGTGGCGCCCGCGGCAGTCGCTGCGCCAGCGGCACCTGCCGCGGCTTGAGCGAAGCAGCGAACCGCGCAGTTAACCGGCTGGAGATATCGGGCGTGGTCACCGAATTGCAATCGCTGCGCTATACGCCCGCCGGGATTCCGGTGGTCGAGTTCCGCCTCGCGCACGCTTCCGAGCGCGCCGAAGCGGGCGCGACGCGCAAGGTGAACGCCGAGATCGACGCGGTCGCTTTCGAGGCCCAGGCGCGGTTGCTTGCAGGCGCGCCGCTGGGGCGGCCGCTGAAGGCCGAAGGATTTTTGTGTGCCAAGAACCGGCGCTCCAGGAAGCCGGTGTTGCACGTGACAAACATAGAATTCATTGAAGGGAATTAGACATGCCTCCACCGAAGCGCGGTAAAGGGAAGTTCAAGGGCAAGGGCAAGGACAAGAAGGACCGGGGACAGCGGGCCCTCTTCCGGCGCCGCAAGTTCTGCCGCTTCACCGCCGAGAAGATCGAATGGGTCGATTACAAGGCCATCGATATCCTCAAGGACTTCATCAACGAGAACGGCCGCATCATTCCGGCGCGCATCACCGGCACCTCGGCCGGCTACCAGCGCCAGCTCTCGACGGCGATCAAGCGCGCGCGTTTCCTCGCGCTGATGCCGTTCACCGACCTGCACTAAGGGAGCGGCCATGCAAGTCATCCTGATGGAAAAGCTGGCGAACCTCGGCAACCTGGGCGACGTCGTCAAGGTGAAGGACGGTTACGCGCGCAACTACCTGATTCCGCACGGCAAGGCGAAGCGCGCGACCGAAGAGAACCTGAAATCCTTCGAAGCGCGCCGCGCGGAGCTGGAAAAGGCGCAGGCCGCGGCCCTGGTGCAGGCGCAGGAGCGCGGCGCAAAGCTGGACGGGCTGGTGCTGAAGATGCCGATGAAGGCGGGCGTGGACGGCAAGCTCTTTGGCTCCGTCACCAACCACGACATCGTCGAGGCGCTCAAGGCCCAGGGCCACGAGGTCGAGCGCGCCCAGATCCGCATGCCGGCCGGGGCGCTGAAGCAGGTGGGAGAGTACCCGCTGCAGATTGCGCTGCACACCGACGTCATCGTCACGATTACGGTAGCGGTGACCGGCGAGGCCTGAAAATAATTTCTCGCTGAGAGTTGCGGTACAAAAGGGCTGGCAACGGTCCTTTTTCTTTCCTAGAATGGCCTGACTCCCATGGCCCAACCTCAAGCGCGCCGCACCGACACCGCAGACCCGCAACTGCTCGCGCTAAAGGTTCCGCCGCACTCGGTGGAAGCGGAACAGTCCCTGCTCGGCGGGCTTCTGCTCGATAACCAGGCCTTCGACAAGATCGCCGACCTGGTGACCGCCGAGGATTTCTACCGGGACGATCACCGCCGCATCTTCCGCCACCTCTCCAAGCTCATCGAGCACGCCAAGCCGGCCGACGTGGTGACGGTGGCCGAGTCGATCGAGGCGAGCGAAGACAAGGAGCGCACGGGCGGCCCGGCCTATCTGGGCTCGCTGGCCCAGAACACTCCCAGCGCGCTCAACATCCGGCGCTACGCCGAGCTGGTGCGCGATCGTTCGCTGCAGCGCCGTCTCATCACAGTGGCGACCGAGGTCGCCGAGGCTGCGCTCACGCCCTCGGGCAAGGAAGTCGGCCAGCTGCTCGACGAGGCCGAATCGCGCATCATGGAAGTCGGCGAACGCGGCCAGCGCGGCACGCACGGCTTCGAGGCGATCCAGCCCGTCATGGCGCGCGTATTCGAGCGCATCGACCACCTCTACCACCAGGAAAACAAGTCGGACGTTACCGGCCTGTCCACCGGGTTTGCCGACCTCGACGAGAAGACCGCCGGCCTGCAGGAAGGCGATCTGGTGATCGTCGCCGGACGCCCGTCGATGGGCAAGACCGCCTTCGCGCTCAACATGGCCGAGCACGTCGCGATGAAAAGCGGCGTGCCGGTGGCGATCTTCAGCATGGAGATGGGCGCCACGCAGCTCGCGATGCGCCTGCTGGGCTCGATCGCGCGCGTCGACCAGCACCTGATGCGCACCGGGCGCCTAAACGACGAGGAATGGAGCCACTTGTCCAACGCGATGGGTAAGCTGCACGAGGCGCCGATCTTCATCGACGAGACCGGCGCGTTAAACGCGCTCGAACTGCGCACCCGCGCGCGCCGCATCCACCGCCAGTGCGGCAAGCTGGGCCTGATCGTGGTCGATTACCTGCAGCTCATGTCGGCCACGGGGCAGGGCGAGAACCGCGCCACCGAAATTTCCGAGATATCGCGCTCGCTGAAGGCGCTCGCCAAGGAACTGAGCGTGCCGGTGGTCGCGCTGTCGCAGCTCAACCGGGCGCTTGAAACCCGCAACGAGAAGCGGCCGATGATGTCGGACCTGCGCGAGTCCGGCGCGATCGAGCAGGACGCCGACGTGATCCTCTTCATCTATCGCGACGAGGTGTACTTTCCCGAGAAACCCGATGCCAAGGGCCGAGCCGAAGTCATCGTCGCCAAGCAGCGCAACGGCCCGATCGGCACCGTCAACCTGACCTTCCTCGGCCAGTTCACGCGCTTCGAGGATCAGGCGAAGGAGGGGACATGGCAGAGCCACTGATTCCGCAGAAGGGCCCCTACGCGGTGGAGCTCGCGCCGGGCGACTACTGGTGGTGCGCCTGCGGCCAGTCGAAAAGGCAGCCCTTCTGCGACGGCTCGCACAAGACCACGGAGTTCACGCCGGTCAAATTCAGCAACGACAAGGCGCAGAAAGTCTGGCTGTGCGGCTGCAAGCGCAGCGGCGGCAAGCCATTCTGCGACGGCTCGCACAAGAAACTCCTGGCTTAGAAGCAGATACGGGGACAGACCACGTTTCCACCTAAGGAAAACGTGGTCTGTCCCTGTTTTGATCTACTTCTTGGTGGCGGTCCAGCGGCCTTCGGCGCCACCTTCGGCGCGGTACGTGCCTTCCATCCTGCCGCCGGTGACGCGGCCGGTGAAATCGCGCCGCACGCCGTTGTTGTCGACGTAGGCGAAGCTGATGGCCGCGCCGCGCAGGCGCGGCTCGCGCAGGCCGCCCTGGGTGTGCCCCAGGCCCACCGTGCCCTCGATCTTCTGGAAGCGTTGTTCGAAGGCGAGCTCGGCCTTGTCTCCGCCGGAGTCGAGGCTCCAGCCGCCGTTCACGTTCGCCGGCACCACCCAGAAATAGGCGCGGCGGCCGTCCATGCTCGATGTCTCGTCCGCCTCCCAGTCCTCCATCGTGAAAGAATGCGAGACCACGCGCGTGCCCGGACGCATTGCCAGGATCGTCGGGCGCAGCTTCATGTTCAGCGCCGGCAGCAGGTACATGGTGACCACGGTAGCCTGGCTGAAATCGGTGGCGAAGATGTCGCCGCGGACGATACGCGCCCTGGCGGCGACGCCCGCCTTTTCCACGTTGCCCTGCGCGTGCTTCGCCATTTCGGCCTCGTACTCGATGCCGACCGAGCGCGCGCCGAATTTCTTCGCCGCCGCGATCGCGATCTTGCCGTCACCGGCGCCCAGGTCGTACACCAGGTCGTCCTTCGTGACCTGCGCCATGCGCAGCATACGGTCGACCACCTCGTCGGGCGTCGGCACCCAGATCACGTCCTTGCCGGCCTGGCCGACCTGCGGCTCGTAGGGTTTTTGCGCCGCGACCGGGAATGCGAGCGCGAGTGTTGCGATAACTGCGAGGAAAAAGCGAATCATATCCAGAGCTCCGCGTCGGAAAAAAAGGCGGCAAAGAGTAGCAGAATTCAGAGCGTTTCGGCGGCGTGGTCCGCCAGGCGAGACCGCTCGCCGCGCGCGAGCGTGACGTGTCCGGCGTGCGCCCAGCCCTTCATGCGGTCGACGACGAACGAGAGGCCAGAACTGCCCTCGGTCAGGTAAGGCGTGTCGATCTGCGCGATGTTGCCGAGGCACACCACCTTGGTGCCCGGCCCGGCGCGCGTGATCAGCGTTTTCATCTGCTTCGGCGTCAGGTTCTGCGCCTCGTCGATGATCAGCCACTTGTTGAGGAAGGTGCGGCCACGCATGAAGTTGAGCGACTTCACCTTGATGCGCGAGCGCACCAGGTCGCGCGTCGCCGCGCGTCCCCAGTCGCCGCCCGAACCATCCGAGACGTTAAGGACATCGAGGTTGTCCTCCAGCGCGCCCATCCAGGGCTGCATCTTTTCCTCCTCGGTGCCGGGCAGGAAGCCGATGTCCTCGCCGATCGGCACCGTGACGCGGGTCATGATGATCTCCGAGTAGCGCTTTTCGTCCATCACCTGGGTGAGGCCTGCGGCGAGCGTGAGCAGCGTCTTGCCGGTGCCGGCCTGGCCGAGAAGGGTGACGAAATCGAGCTCGGGATTCATGAGCAGGTTCAGGGCGAAGTTCTGCTCGCGATTGCGCGCGGTGATGCCCCAGACCGAATTCTTCGCATGAGAATATTCCCGTAGCGTCGCCAGCACGGCGGTGCGCCCGGATATCTCCTTCACCAGTGCGTGCAGCGGACGCTCGCCTGACTCGTCGTAGACGAAGCCGTTCAGGTGCAGTCGCGGCACCAGCGGCCCGCGCACGCGATAGTAGGTGTGGCCGTCCTTCTTCCAGGACTCCATGTCGCGACCGTGCGTGTCCCAGAAGTCCGGCGCGAGCTTGTTGACCCCGGTGTAGAGGAGGTCGGTGTCTTCTAGCACCTTGTCGTTGTAGTAGTCCTCCGTGGCGAGGCCGAGCGCGCGCGCCTTGATGCGCATGTTTATGTCTTTCGACACCAGGATCACGCCGCGCGCGGGCGTTTTCTTCTGCAGATGGCGCACCACCGAGAGGATCTGATTGTCCGTCTTGCCCGCCGGCAGCGTGGCGGGCAGGTCGCCGTTGATCGCCTCGGTCTGCAGGAACAGCCGCCCGCCGGCCGAAGGGCCTCCGTTGCGTGTGCGGATGGGCAGACCGGCGGCGATGTCGCCTCCCTTCACCGAAACGATCTCGTCGAGGAAGCGGCTCGCCTGCCGGGCGTTGCGCGCGACGTCGGAGATGCCCTTCTTGTTGCTGTCGAGCTCTTCCAGCGTCCCCATCGGCAGGTAGAGGTCGTGTTCCTCGAAGCGGAACAGGCTTGCCGGGTCGTGCATCAGCACGTTGGTGTCGAGCACGAACAGTTTCTTGAACTTGGGTTTGCGCGGACTGCGGGTTTGCTTCGACATTGCGTCGTGGGTGGAGGAATCAGCTGCTACGTCTGCCTGCTCGACATCATAGGGCTTTAACAAAGTTCAATACCTCCTCAACGTGGCCGGGAACCTTGACTCCGCGCCATTCGCGCGCGATGGCGCCTTCGCCGTCCAGGACGAAGGTGCTGCGCTCGATGCCGCGGACCTTTTTGCCGTACATGTTCTTCATCTTCATCACGCCGAACTGGGTGCAAACCTGCTCGTCGGCGTCCGAAAGCAGCGCAAACGGGAACTTCATCTTCGCCCTGAAGCCCTCATGCGATTTGATCGAGTCGCGCGACACGCCCACGACCTCGGCGCCCGCCCTCGCGAAGTCGCGGTAGCGGTCGCGGAAATCGGCGCCCTCCACGGTGCAGCCGGGGGTGTTGTCCTTGGGGTAGAAGTAGACGACCAGCTTCTTGCCGCGCTGGTCCGAGAGCTTGAACTTGCCGCCTCCGGTCGAGGGCAGCGTGAAATCCTTGACTGCTTTACCGGGCATGCCGTGGATCGGTGGACAAGCTAGTTATGAATCCGTCTCAGCTATGCAATGCAACGTATTCATTAAACGCGTTTTTTATCGCCGCTGCAAATGATCCCGTAGAGGGCTGATTTCAGGCGCTTTTTCTATTTCGCTTGGGTTTGCTAGCCTTTCGACTACTCCTCGTCAAGGCGTTAGAAAATTGATGGACGAGTCACTCTCGAAATCATTTCTCCTGCAAAGTTTCCTAGAGCCGGTGCCGTCCGCGCACTTCGCTTTTGGCTCGATGCTTTGTTCCCAAAATCGCCGCCTTCAGAGAATCGGCGACCGCGAGCGCGGCGGGGCCGGCCGGACCTTCGGCATGCCATAGGAGGCCGAACTCTATCTTCCGCACGTTGCCCGTCAACGTCAGCGCCTTTAGCTTCAGCGATTCGCGCCCTTTCAAGACGATTGCGGGCAGAAGCGTCGGCGTTCCGGCGCAAGCAACACTCGCGAGAAGGGCATCAATGCTGTCTATTTCGAAAGCCACCCTAGGACGAATTCTCGCTCCGCGGAAAAATTCATCGCCCTCCCGCCGCATGTCGAATCTTTCCGGCAGCAGCACGAGACGTTCACCAGCCAGGCTTGCGGAGTCCACGGTTCCAAGCAACGAGAATTTATGCTGTTTGGAAACGATCAAGGAGAACGGCTCAGACAGCAGATGTTCATACCGAATGTTCGGTGAGCTTCGCGTCATTAGACCGAATCCGAGATCCAATCGACCGGCTTCCAGCTCCGTCTCGATGCCACTTGACGCGCGCTCCTGCACTCCAACCGTAATACCCGGATAATCGCGTGCCACGCGTTCGAGCACGTTGGGCACCCACGCAACATGAAGAGCGGGAATGACTCCGAGATCGGCGCGCCCCGAAAGCAATGCAGCCACGTTTTGCACGGACCCGCAGGCCTCATCGACCTTTCGCAGGACGACTTCGGCACTCAGCCGGAACGTCGCACCGGCTTCGGTCAACTGCACGCGCTTTCCGATGCGCCGAAAAAGCGGCGTGTTTAGGATGCGTTCCAGCTGTGCGATCTGCTGTGACACACTTGGCTGGGAAATGTGCAGGCGTTCGGCAGCGCGCGTAAAGTTCTCCGTCGCTGCGACCGCCAGGAAGTAGCGCAAGTGGCGGAGCTCAATGGCGTCACTCATCGTTCCCTCTCCTTTGGCTACTCAGCCCTAGGAGGGCAGTCGCAGCAACGTTTCGTATGCCTAGGGGTGAAGGATAGCGCGCGTGGCGGTCGCTTGGGTACAGGCAACCCAGCCCCTCCGGCGGGAAGCCAACGAAGTCCGTCCGCAGTACACAGGCTCTTGCCTTAGCGGATCCTAGCGAAGGTCGCGCATCCAGCGCTCGGTGGTCTCGACGCTATCGAGCTCGGAATTCCAGAGCGGGGCGCGTTCCGCGCGATAGCGAGAACCAATGGGAACGGAAATCAGATCGGACTCACTGTAGCCGCGTTCGCGCCTAAGCAACCTGCGGAAAGCGGTGATCGCCTCATCGAGCCGCCGAGTCGGCATGCCCTTGAAGACGCGTCCTGCAAACACATCGATCAGCGGCTCGCGAAAATCCTTGTGGACAAGAAGCGCGAAGGCGAGCGGATTCTCCCAGAACGTATCGAGAACGTCCTCAAGTATGTCCAATGCGTATTCTACGTCTGCCATGTACCCGCGGAGCGGGTTCGCAGCGTCGCGGCCCTTGCCTTCGAGATATCCGGCCGCTGCGTCCGCCGCCAAGCCCGCCTCTTTCATTGCAGCGTACAGACCGAAAGAGAAGATCGGATCGATGAATCGGTGCGCGTCGCCCACGCAGATATAGCCGGGCCCGGCGAAATCGCGCACCTGAAAAGAATAGTTTGGAATCGCATGCGCGGGCTCGACGAGCCGCGCCTCGGGTATGCGTGCAGACAAGTTCGGATTCAATTCGCGAATTTCGCGGCGAAGAAAATCGTCCTTGGATTCGTTTTTATCGCGAAAGTATTGGGAAGGCACCACGACACCGATGCTGGTAACCTCATTGTCGATTGGTATTGCCCACGCCCAGTGGTACTTCTTCGTGTAGAAAATATGAGTGTTGCCGGGTTGCCGCATGCGGTCTTCCCCGCCGCTTCGATCGTAGTTCGCGACCTGCGAGAAAATCGCGATTTGCTTGTCATAGGCACCCAGGTATTTCGGCCCGGTCACCTCGTGGCTGGCGAGGAAGCTGGCCTGCCCGGAACAATCGAGGGTCATTCCGGCCTCGATCTTCACGATGCTACCGTCTGCGACACGGATCTGGGCGCCGCGCACCGTCGACTCATCACTCAGGATTGGCGCGATCGCGCGCCCATTCACCAGCGCGGCGCCGCGCCGAGTCGCTTCCTCCAGCAACATGCTATCGAAGACGCTCCGACGAACCTGCCAGGTCACCTGGTCCTGCAATACGCTGTCCTCTCTGCGCTGCATGACCGGCACCCACCATTCGTTGCCAGCCTTACTCGAGAAGACGCATACGCCGTGCTTGACGGGGTGGCCGGCGGCAAACATGCGCTCACCAAAGCCCAGTTCGCGCAGGATGCCACCACACTCGCCGGTCATGGATTCTCCGATGTGGTAGCGCGGAAAATGCTCACGCTCGACGATCAGGGGCCGCAGTCCCTTGGCAAGCAAGCGCATTGCGGCCGTGGAACCTGCAGGCCCGCCACCAATCACCAGCACATCGGTCTTTTTGAAGGTCGTCATGGAAGGGTTGCAGTAAGTGGTTTCGACGATTATTTCGACGATCAAGTGGATCGATTCTCAGTGTAGCGACGGGTGGGACCAATTTTGGTCAATTATTGTCAATGATTATCATAACAAACGTACTACTTATTATATTATTATTACCTTGCTGGCCAAACTCGGCCCAGCGCTGCATCATTGCGATTTCGACCAACGGTATCGGAGGTGTGTCATGGACAAATTGAGTTCGGGCTCCGCGCGATTCTGTCAGCGCAGGCGGCAGTTGCTGCTTGCGGGTGCCGCAGCACTGACTCCGTTCGGCAGCGCTCCTTTCGCGCAAACCGCCAGGAAGACCATGCCCGTTGGTGCCTTGCCTGTTACCTGCAATCTGAGCCTGCCTATCGCCTGCTCGATGGTGACCGCAGCTGGCGGTCAGGCGTTCGAATTCAGCAAGTACAGTGGCTGGCCCGAAATCAAGGAGTCGCAGATGGCGGGCCGGGTCCAGGCGACCTACATGCTGGCGCCGCTCGCCATGGACATGGTGGACAAGAAAATACCGGTCAAGATCGTGGCGCTCGGCCACCGTTCAGGCGCGGTCATCATGGTGCGCACCGATTCGCCCTACAAGGACTTCAAGAGCCTCCGGGGCAAGCGGGTTGCGATTCCGAGCCGCTTCGCGGTGGACTACCTGTTTCTGAGGAAGATGCTGCAGAAGGAGGGCTTGACGGAAAAGGACGTCCAAGTGGTGGAGATGGCTCCACCCGACATGCCGGCGGCGCTCTACGCCAAGGCGGTGGACGCGTACTGCACGGGAGAACCGTTCGGCGCGGTCGCGCAGCGCGCGGGCTACGCACGGCCGCTCAGCATGACGCGCGACGAGTGGCCGCTCTACATCTGCTGCGTCCTCACGGTGCGCGAAGAGTTGATCAAGTCGAATCGTCCTCTCGTGCAACAGCTCGTCAACCATGTGCTCGCCGCGGGCCAGTGGCTCGACCAGTCTGCGGCAAACCGGACCAAGGCTGTCGAGATTGCGGCCAAACCCCAGTTCTTCAACCAGGACGTGAACGTGCTCAAGTTCGTGATGGAGAACCCGCCCGACCGCGTGACGTACGGCGATCTGCGGCTCATCAAGCCCGAATTCGACGAGCTGATGGCGATGTCGATTGCGGCCGGCACCATCAAGCAGCACATCGCGTTCGAACGCTACGTGGACGAGAGCTTCGTCAAGAACGCGAGTGCAGCACGCGTTACATTTGCGACGTGAGAGGGAAGCGGATGTTTCGCGGGTTCTTGGTGTCGCTTCTGCTCGCCGCCTTTGCAACTGCAGCAATTCCGGCGGATAAGACCGGACTGAAGTCTGGCGTTTTCGATCCGCCCCGGCCGGCGCCTGAGTTCTTGCTGCGAGGATCGAATGGTTCCGATTTCAAGCTCAGCCGATACCGCGGCAAGGTGGTGGCGCTTGGATTCGGCTATACTTTCTGCCCCGACGTGTGCCCGACCACGCTCGTGGAACTGGCTCAAGTGCGCAAAAAGCTGGGCGCCGATGCCAAGGATTTCCAAGTCATCTACGTCACGGTTGATCCGGAAAGGGACGATGCTGAGCGTTTGCGGAAGTACCTGTCCGCTTTTGATGAATCGTTTGTCGGTGCCACGGGTACCCCGGAGCAGTTGGCTGGTGTGCGAAAAGACTATGGAATTTCCATTGCAAAGAAAACTGTCGAAGGTCACCCGTATACCTATCTAGTTCATCATTCATCGTTCGTCTATTTCATTGATCGCGAAGGTCAGCTGCGTGCAATGCTGCCTTTTGGTGGCCGTACTGTGGACGATATCGCGCACGATATCCGTGCCTTGCTGAAAATTCACCGCAAACCGTGACGGCTGCAATCCTGTACGGCGGGTTGGTGTCTTTGTTCATGGCGGTGACGCTGTCGGTGCCACTCTATGCGTTCGGGCAGGCCGCCGGAGCGACGGTCCAGGCTGAAGGGGCTTGGGCGCGCCGGGCGGCGGCGATGGTGATGAAGGGCGCCTCCGGTGGCGGGAGTGGCAATGGTGCTGTCTACGCGCTGCTTGTCAATCGAGGAAATGTGCCGGACGCGCTGGTCGGCGCTGAAAGCGATGCCGCTGTCACGGTGGAGATCCACGAAACATATCGTGACATGAATATGATGATGATGCGCGCAGTGCGCAAGATTGACGTTCCGGTTGGCAGCAAGATCGAACTGAAGCCCGGCGGCTATCACGTTATGCTGCTCAACTTGAAGCGCGACCTCAAGGTGGGAGAATCGATCAGCGTCACGCTCCATTTCGAAAAGGCCGGAAGAATTCCGGTGGCTGTTGCTATCAAGTGACATGAAGATTCTTCGCCGTTACTGGACGTTGATGGCGCTGGCCGGAATCGCGCTGGGTGGAGTCGCTTGGGCGGGGTTGGCACCGGTCGGCGACGAATGGCGCGAGGAGGTCCACGTGATTCCCAAGGGGACTTGGGCCCGGAGGAGCGCTGGCGAGAAGTTTGATGTCCTGCCCGACGAGATCCATCTGACCATCGGAGTCAGGGATGTCCTGGTAATGAAAAACCACGACGATGTGCCGCAAATGTTCGGGCCGGTGCTGATGATGCCAGGCCAGAGCTTTCGGTTGCCATTCGCCGTGGCGACACGGCATGACTTTGCCTGCACGGCGCACGTCAGCGGTCAGTTGACCGTTTTCGTCAAGCCGAAGCCTGCGTGGTGGGAGCTGATTGGATTGCGGATGGCCGCGTTTTTGAACTCGGGGCGTTGGTTGTAGTCGCGGGCGAGCTTAGTACGACCGAGGGTTCTGTTCCCAGTTCTTCCGAAGTGCCCTGCTTGGAATCGTTCGGGCCCGCGCTCCAGCAGCAGGCCACTAGGAAATTTCCCGCGCCGTAGCTTGCGAATACGCTTGCGGCTTGGCATGCCGTTATAAGTTGTCAAAGATTATGGTAATAAAGGCGGTGCCTATGGCAAGGCGGGGGATTTGAATATAATCGTCGTGCTTTCTGCAAAAGCTTGTTGAAGCACTAGCGAGAGAGACGAAGGAATGGACAAATTGAAGAAGCTGCTTCCGCCGCTGGCCGTAGTGGTGCTTCTGGTCGCGGTGTGGTGGATCGTGGTCGTCGAAAGCGAAAGCGTTATCTTTCCCACACCTTGGCAGGTCGCGACGGGGACTTACGAGCTAATCGAGCAGGGAACGTTGTGGGGTCATATTGGCGCATCCCTATTTCGCGTTGGTACCGGTTTTTTCCTCGCGATCTCCATCGGAGTTCCCTTGGGCCTGTTGATGGGATGGGTCGCGGGCGCGTTCACGACGATCAATCCGATCGTGCAGATACTTCGGCCGATCTCCCCCATCGCCTGGATTCCGCTATCTATCCTCTGGTTCGGGGTGGGCGATGTCTCGCCAATTTTCCTCATTTTCCTATCGTCGGTATTTCCGATTGTCGTACAAACGACTGCGGGCGTGCACACGATTGAGCGCCAGTATCTGCGTGCGGCCGAGAATTTTGGCGTCAAGCGCCTCAAGCTTTTCCTGCAGGTGGTGATTCCCGCGGTGCTGCCGCAGATCATCATCGGCATGCGCGTTAGCTTGGGCGTAGCGTGGCTGGTTGTCGTTGCGGCGGAAATGATCGCGCTCCGGTCTGGACTGGGCTACCTGATCATCGATTCGCGCAACGCCGGTAACCGCTACGACCTAGTTATTGCCGGCATGGTGATTATCGGTCTGACCGGTCTCCTACTGGACGGCAGCATGCGACGCCTGGAAAGACTAAAGATGGTGAGGTGGAAATATGCACGCTGACCTGGCATTCAGGAAATCTTGCGAAAACGTCGTTGCAGACAAGAATCCGCCGATGGTGGTCGCTTACCAAGGACCAATGCACGCGAAACTGGCGGTTAGTCGGATTACCAAAAGCTACGTCACTGACAAAGGTCTCTTACCAGTAATCGGGGGGATCGATTTCGGAGTCGGCGATGGTGAATTCGTGGCAATTGTCGGTCCCTCAGGCTGCGGCAAGACGACCTTAATGAATATCATCGCGGGATTCGATCGTCCCGACGAAGGGCAAGTGCTGGTCGATGGCGTTCCGAGGGATGGACCGAACGCGAAAGGCATCGTTATTTCCCAACAAGGTTCTGTTTTTCCTTGGCTCACGGTGCAGCGCAACATGATGTTCGGGCTCAGTGGCGATGGTGACAACGAGGCGCTCGCTGACCACTACCTCGAGTTGGTTGGCTTGAAGGGGTTCGAGAAAAGTTATCCGCACGAGCTCTCAGGCGGGATGCTCAAGCGAGTCGAGCTGGCTCGGGCGCTCGTCGTCAAGCCCGACATCCTCTACATGGATGAGCCGCTCTCTGCCCTGGATGCCCTGACCAATTTGCGCATGCGCACCGAGCTTCTGCGAATCCTGGCCAAGGAGCGTCATACCGTCCTGTTGATCACCCATGATGTGGAGGAGGCCTTGCACATGGCCGATCGGGTTTTGGTCCTTTCCTCGCGCCCGACAATGATCCAGGCCAGATTTGAGGTGCCATACCCACACCCGCGCAAACTCTCTAGTCCTGAACTGCAGACGCTTAAGGAGTCGATTTTACGCGAGCTTGGACTCTAGGTGGAACGGGTATTTTGTTGCGAGGAAGGGTTCACTAGCGAGCGGGCAACCCCAAGTTGCTCCAGTACGCCGCTATGTCAGACAACTCACGCACGAATTGGTTCGTACCGGACCGGTTTGTGCCGTACTTGTTGAAGTGCTCAGGCGCCCTACCGATTTTTAGGTGGTAATTTCCAGTTGAGTTTGCGGGGTAAGTCGGCCGGGAGTGAAACAACCGGGAGGAAACGATGATCAGCGATGAGATCACGCCGGAGCACACCTACGCGCGAGCTTGGCAGTTGCTCGGGGAACTCGAGGCGCTTCGGCTCGACATGGGGCGAAACAGAGATGCGCGCGTTACCCTCCATACCAGCAACGCCTTGCCTCGCGAAGTCTTCTGCCACGCGCGGACAATTCACAGGAAGGCAGATCAGTTGTGTGTCGAGCTCGGTGGAAATTCGGTCAGGCTGCCGAGCGCTGCCGAGCCGGCGCGCGCGCGCCCTTCGGACGTCCTTCTTCTGCTCGACGGCACTCGCGAGCGTCTGGCTTTGGCGCGAACCCTCCTTCGCATAGAGGGTGACGCGCCTTCGCCGGAATTGCCCGGACCTCTGCTGCCAAGCTCGGGCAAGGTTGCTTCGGATGTGCTGGAGTGCTGCCTTGTCGCAAGTCGTCAGCTGAATGCGATGCTGAGTCAAGCCTTCGCTTCCGCCGATAGCCGCGAACAGCTGATTCGCGCTCTTGGACTCGCTCAACGTCTGCTTGCACTCCATGGTACGGAGTTGCCCGCGGCACCGCCGTTTGAACGGCGCAAGTTCCCACGGGATGTCTTCCAGGTGCTTTGGCAGGTTTGCGAAGTCCAGCACCGGCTGCTGCGCGATTCGGGCGTCCCTGCCCTCGAGATTCACAGGGGGTTCGTCGGTGAAGAGCCGACTGACGTTTACGATCTCGCCTCACTCATCGTTTCAGAACTCGAATACTTGGCCTCATTCTTCTCGATCATAGAAGCGCCGCTGCAAGCGGTGGCGATGCAGTCACCAATACTCCCGGCGCACAATTTTCGACTTGCGAGGCAGCTCCAGGTTGCCATTGGCGCACTGGCAGAGGCCGCGCGTGCGCGCCCGGATTGGCTTCGGTCGGTACCTGATAATTCGCCGACCTGAATAGAGCGATTGGCCTGGTTTGTGTCACCGGTAAATGCTTCGCGGCGACTTCGCGGAGTGGCCTGAAAGAACCACGCTCACACCTCAGCATGTCTCGCGATTTTATTGCCGTACTTGAATTTCCTGGTGCGCAGACGGGTGCGGATCAAGATCCAGTGCCGGCAGATAGCGATGCCTATCGGATTCGAATCCAACCCCAAAATCACCGAGCACGCCCGCTTCTCTTGCCATGTTCCGAAAGTTGGTCGAACGATCGGATATGCACGAGGCAACGAGCATCATTTCCAGCTCGAGAGGCGGCATCTGCTTCATTAGCGCTTTGACGAGACCCGCATCGACCCCGTCGCCGCCAAAGTCACCAAGCGCGAGCGAACGCGAGAATCCATAATACTGGCGTACGCGCCTATCGAAGTGCTTGCGGTATTCGTCCGCGCGTTCTGGACGATCAAGTGCTGCTTTGATCAAGACCGACACGACGTTCGCGTTGTAGAGCGCAGCCTGCACACCGTGCGAGAAGATCGGGTCGACGAACCCGCCCGCGTCGCCAATGCAGAACCAGCCCTCGCCGCACACCTGCTTGAGGTAGTAAGAGTAGTCGTGCATGAAGCGGATTGAACCTTGCTTGAACTTTGCGGCACGAAGCAATTCCCGCAAGTAAGGTGTCGATTCGATGGTCTTCTTAAAGTATGCCTCGTATTGCGGCTTCTTCATGCCCTTAATCGTGCTGGTGTTAATCACCAAGCCTACGCTGGTGTGCTCCCGCAGTATGATGTGCCAGATCCAGCCGTCCTCGTAGGAGACGACGAAAGTCACCGGCTTGACGCCAGGCAGACACTCCGCCCCGTAGCTCTTGCCGTCCGCGCCTACATAGCGCGAGTTCTCGTAATATCCCCAGAGCGACATAAATTCCTGCTGGCCGCGTCCGACTATCACGCGTGTTTCGAACTGCTTGGCTAGAACCACGTTATGTCCACTCGCGTCGACGACGTACTTGCAGGCAATCTCACCGGAGTCCGACGCTTCACCGCGGCGGTCGTTGAAATGCACCCTCGGTGCCAAAGGATCTCTAAAATCGACGCGAGTGACTGCAGCCTTCTCCACCACCTGCGCCCCGCACGATTCCGCGTGGCGAAGCAGCATGTCGTCAAAAAGATCGCGTTCGACATGAAGAGCAGGACGTTTATAGCCGAATCGTTCGAACGAGAACTGGTGGATTGTTTCCTTCCAGACCGTGATACCTCCGGCCTTCTTCAGAAATCCTGCAGTCTCGACCTTGTTCGAGAATCCTATTTTGTCTGCGAATTTCCAGAAATGCGGGATCAAGCTTTCGCCGACAGTATTGCGCGGGTGCTGCGCTTTCTCGAGTAGCACAACGTTTATGCCGTCATTCGCGAGTAGCGCCGCAGCGCTGCTTCCGGCTGGGCCTCCCCCGATGACTACCACGTCGGTTTTGCCAGGAATTGTACTCATGTCTAGATTCTCATCGTCGCAAAGGAAATCCTGAGCTCAAATAGATGATAGGAGTCACCAATGTTCATATTCGTACTGTGAATAGCAGGCAAAGCTGCTGCCTACATCTTAACTGAGCCATGAATTTGCGCCTGGTCAGCTAGGGAAACTCTGAAGTAATCCTCTGCTCTAATGATGCGTAGGGCTTGAGCTGAGGAGAACAAGAACGAACAAGCCGACCCAACCGAGCTTTGCCAGCGCAGGGTTTGAGGCGTACCGGAAGGTGACGCGTCGAGAGACGTTCCACGCGCCCGTATCGCTCGAGTGCCGCCACCACGAGCTTGTTCATGTCCGATTCTTGGGAGACGTCGCAGCGCATGGCGAGCCCGCCGACCGCCTCCGCGGTCGCCTTCCGCGGCGATGCGCGTGCTGGTTGGTCAGCTCGGGCGGGACGATATCGACGATCATCGCCGAAGTGCTGCGCATGCCGGCGCGCGGCGTCGTGGATTTGAACCTGCAAACGCGCAACACCGGCATCACCGCGCTGCAGTGCAGCGCGAGCCGAATCCACTTCGTGAGCTTCAACGGCGTACCGCATCTCGATCGGCCCGATCGCGCTGGCACATTGACCTATTCATGACATAAACTGGATAGGCGATGAAGCGGACTCTGGCGAATCGACGCGCGGCCCTCGCTTCTCTGGGCATCTTCGTGCTCCTGCCACGCCTGGCAGCCGCGCAAGCGTCCAAAGTGGCGCGCGTCGGGGTGCTGGTTTCAGGGGCAGCCCCGCATCCGTTCCCCGACGCGCTCAAGGCCGGCATGCGCAGTCTCG
>Ga0187893_10002208_pt1 | contig 43494 bp, 64 predicted proteins | sample MA1701074metaG_FD_139574 | JGI IMG/M metagenome (GOLD analysis project Ga0187893, IMG submission 139574) | White microbial mat communities from a basaltic lava cave in the Kipuka Kanohina Cave System on the Island of Hawaii, USA - MA170107-4 metaG ... | reverse complement strand
TGGAAAAAAATATCCCGATGTCTGTTTCCTCAATCATGCTTATGTTGCACCGAAGAAAGGCTTGAAACCTTGGGGCGGAACACGAGGGAAAAAGACACCGAAGGGGCATTATGATTGCAATGCCTCCAAACACAACCGAACATTTGCGTGTGGATGGACGCCTTGGTCTAAAGTCATTGACACGCCGGTTATCATTAAAGCCAATTACTCTTTGGAGAAAGCGTTGGCAGCACTCCTTTGGGAATTGACTTTCTATGGATGGACCGAAAAGCGGGTGAACAAGCGGGTGAAAGAAATTGAAGGCACCATTGCCGAATCCATAAAGGAAATCAAAGAAGGCAAGTGTGTAGAATTGCCTCCATCAACCGAAGGTGGATACAAAATCGTCATTCCCGATTCTGTAACAAAACAGATCATTGATTCCGCCAACAAAAAGAAAAAGCCATGAAACTGAAAGAACTCAAGAAGTCCACGCTGTATCAATCATCCGACTTGGACGATATGGAAGTGATGATTTGTGTTTCTCGTAATGGGAAGCCACAATATGAGCCTCTTTGCTTTCTTGCATGGGTGCCAGAACCGGGATTGGAATTTATTGTCCTCGGCGGACTCACCGAGATTCAACGCCAAGTTGAAACGGGTAAAATGAAGGCACCTGACGGGTTTATCCCCTCAAGTCAAACCAAGGACTTGATTGAAGGAGACGACACAGAAGACAAAAAGTGAGCCTTCGATAAAAAAGCACTTGACTTTCTCTAAAACTACCGTAGAATACACGCCGACACTAGAAATCAATCAACAAACATTATGAACCAGTCACTTGAACAAAAACGTCAGAACATCGAAAAGTTCGTGAAAATCCTCGTCCTTGGGGTCGTGGGCTTTCTCGTCGCACCCGTCATCTTCGCTACCATCAAAGGCTTGATCGGTCTTGCCCTCGCCGGTGTTGTGGCATTGGTGATGATCAACCTCGCACCTTCGGTCGCCGCAATGATCGCCAATTGGCGGTTGAAGGCTCTGAAGGCGGTTGCCGCAGCCAATCCAATTGAAACCTTGCAGAATGCCTATTCCACTCGCAAAGAGTCATTGGTGAAGCAACGTGACAACATCAAGGCTCGCATCGCTGTCGCCGCCAAAATCTTCTCTCAAATCACGTCGTTTGAGAAGCAATTCAACAAGACTTCTCCCCGCCGTGCTCCGTACGAGAAGCTGAATCAGCTTATCGAACTCAGCAAGAATCGCTATCAGAACGCCCAAGTCGCCCTCGTGGAATTCGGTCGTGTGATCGAAGAGAAGAGTGCCGATTGGGAAATCGTCCAGTCCATGAACGAAGCCAACAAGCTTCAACAGGCTGGTCAAGACTTCACGAGCAAGCTCATGGCTGACACCGCTCTCAGCACTGTCCAGTCTGGTTTGGATACTGCCTTTGCCGAATTGGATGCCGCCGTCATGGACGAGAACATTGACAAGCTGCTCAGTGGTCAGGACGTGCAGATCAATGTCTCTTCCACCACGGTTACGGCTGTTCAGATTGAAACCCCAAAGAAGCCCGTTGCCGCCCTCGTCGCTCCGAGCGAACTTGACTTTGACGCCGAACCTGCTACGGTTGTTGAAGCGGTGCCCGTTGCTTCTGGCAATAGTCGTCGCAGCAAGTAATCCGAAACCATCATCAACAATCAATTGACAAACACCATGAAATACCGTATCCTTGGAACCGTGCTCGTAATCGTGATTCTGATTATCCTCGCCATTCTTGGCGTGGGCAACAGCGGAAGCTCTAACCCGGAAGGTGACGAGCAACAGACGACCGAGCAAGGTCAGTAATCACCACCAAATCAACAAACAAAGAACACAGACACAAACATGAAAATCAAGTCCCTCATTCTCTCTGCCGCTCTGACTCTGGCGTGTGCCATCGGTGCAACGGCTCAAACCACAAACACTCCCTTGGTCATCAAGGGGAACATTGACATCAATTACAACACTCGGCAGCAGCCGGGAGTGAAGAACGTCCGTGACGTTTACAACGTGAATGTCAATGTCGCCAACAGTGCATTGTTCACTGGCACTATCACTGACACGCCTCAGATCATTGAAGGCTTGATCAGCAAGTCCGTGACGCAGAAGCGGTCGCTCAATTACGACATCAACTGCGACGTGGTGAACCCCAAGAATCCTACGCAGACCCGCAACGTCGGTCGTATGTATGGCAAAGTCGGTATTGACTCCGATGGCACCTATCGTTACGACGCTGGCAATCTGACTGTGGACATTCTGCCCATTGGCAACGCCGGTGGTTTCAGCAGCAAGTTCACGGGTACGGCTCTCGGCAAGCCCCTCGGTCGTCCCGCCAACTTCTTGGACAACCTGAAGTGTCAGACCGTCAACATCACTCGCAACATCAACGGCAAGACCATGACTGTCGCCCTCAAAAAGTATGACAAGATGGAATTCCGTCAGCATGTCATCGGTGCAGGTCCGGTCGCCATTTATCAACCCGTCACCGTCAACGGCGAAATGCTTTATGACTATGACAAGTCGTGCTGGTTCTTCAACAACGTCACGATGCAATATGCCGACAACGGCATGGTCAAGATCGACCGTCTGAGTGGCACGATTCGTTGGGTTGAATCCAAGCAACGCAAGCAGAATGGCGAAGGCGAGTATCAGTTTGACATTCGTGTGAATGAGCCGCCCCCGTCCGCTACCGCTGCCTTTGAGACCAAGGCTACCGATGAATCGGCGTTCTTTGAAACCGATACCACAGTGCCCGCTCTGAGTGGCACAATGAAATACAAGGACACCCTTCGTGGCGAAACCACAATGTCGTCGAAAGTGACCATTGACTTGGTGGGTAACAATATCACCAAGCAGCAAGTGATGTCTCTGAACAAGGTCATCATCTTCTCGTCCGTCGTTCCGATGAATGCGGACTAATCATCACCAACAAGAAACAAACACGAAAGTAAACTGAGTATGAAATCCTTAATCCTCGCTCTCGCTCTGGCTGTAGCCGCAATCGGAGCCAACGCTCAAACAACCAACGTTGTCACCGTGACGAATGTCGTGACTGTGACGAACTTCGCCGCCAATGCAAAACTGGACCTTGCTGCGGCGGAAACTGGTGGAAAAGAATCGGGTGGGTACGAACTCACGCTCGGTGGTGGTGGAACCACTGCCTACAAGAATGAGTCTTCGACCTTCGGTCTGGACATTGGTCTGTCTTCCAATCCCTTCAAGAAGCTTCCGAACCTTTGGGTCGGTGTGAATCAAGGGGTCTATTGGGAACCGTCCTTTTCTGGTTCTACCGATTTGTTTGCTGATTGGAACACCCATCTGTTTGGAGAATTGTATCTGAATTCGGGATGGAGCGTCGGCTCGGTCTATGACCGTCATTCGGCGTTTGGTCGCACTGGACCGGAACTGTCCCTTCAGTATTACACGTCGGACAGTGCCTTCATCTACGTCGGTGCCAACTACGACTTCACCTTTGGTCAGAACAAAGGCGAGAACGGTCTCCGCTACAGCTTCGGCTTGGGATTGTCGTTCTAATCAATCTGTCTGTTCATGTGGTTGATTGCATGGCACCGTCCCTTAAACAAGGATGGTGCCATGTTCACTAAAAGGATATGAAGAAGGTGACTATCTGTTGTGATGGATGCGGCGATAATAACGCCACGGCATTCAGAATAAACATGGGAAAGTCAATGGACCCTTCAGGAAATGGTTACAACACGGATTGGGATTACAAAGATTTTTGCCCCGCTTGTCTGGAATTGTTTAAGAAAAAGAACCCCGAATTGAAACTTCAAGAGACTCATTAACATGAAACCCGATTACTATCAAGTTCTTGAAATCCATCCACGAGCACGAGCTACGGTGGTTGACGCTGCCTATCGTGCTCTGATCAAAGAGTATCACACGGATACTGGTGGAAGCGTTCATGGCACTCATGCCCGCATTTTGAACGAGGCTCATGAAGTATTGGGAGACCCCACCAAGCGAAAGTCTTACGACAAGACACGAGATATTGGCGTGGGAAAGATGGTTGGTCCGTACAAGCTCATTGAGCAAATTGCCGAAGGTGGTTTCGGTCGCACCTACAAAGCCGAACACAAGATTTTGAAAGAATTGGTCTGCATCAAGGATTGCTCCAATGTATCAATGGACGATACAGCCATGCTCATTGAAGAATGCAAGGTTCTATGGGACTTGCGGCATTATGCCATGCCCGCTATGCGAGATTTGATCCAGCTTGAAGATGGACGTGTCTTGCTCGTTATGAGTTTCATCCCCGGCTTGACCTTGGAAAAATTGGTCAAGAAAACTGGTCCGCTTGATCCCGAAGCCGTGGCATGGATTACAGAAAGAATGCTTAATGCCTTGAACTACATTCATCGTCATGGTGTGGTTCATGGTGATTTCAAGCCGCAGAACATCATTGTTCAATCGGACAAGCACATGGCAGTACTGGTGGACTTTGGTCTTTCTGTGGTCAAGCCTTCAAGTGCCACTGAGAGCAAAGGATACACTCCATACTTTGCCCCGCCAGAAGAAGTTGCGGGCAAGCCGCTTATCCCCGAATCTGATTACTATAGCTTGGGGATGACAATGATTTACGCTCTCGGTGGAGGACCGGAATATGTTGAGCGAAAAATGGTGCCCTCGGATGTTCCCGACGAAATGTGCGAATTCATCAAGCGTCTTATTGCTCGTGACGTGAATGCTCGCCCTCAGTATAGCAAAGAAGACCTTTGTGATACTATCGTGGAACTGCGACGCAAGGTTTTCGGAAGACATCGTTCTGGAATGAAACCCGTTGCGGCAAAACGCTGAAAGATTTAAGTAAACAAACAACCAAGAAAGAACCAATACTATGTCAGAATCAGGTGATTACAGTGCAGGCGTATGGGAAGGGCACGATTTCAAAAGTGCTCGCAAGACCTATGATGCCTATGTCGGACGCAGCTATGATGTTGCTGTCAAAGCAGGAAAAGGAACCAAAGACCTTATTGCCGAGAACGTCAAGACCGAAAGCACGGCACCACTGATCATCGTGGTGGACGAGACTGGCTCTATGGGCGATTGGCCAGCTACAATCTTCTCCAAACTCCCCTATCTTGAAAACGAGGGTAAGGAATACTTGGGCGAAGACTTTGAAATTTGCTTCATGGCTGTTGGCGACGCCTACGAAGCCGAAAAGTATCCATTGCAAGTTCGTCCTTTTGCCAAGGGTCTTGATCTGAAAGACCGCCTGAAGGAACTCGTCATTGAAGGTGGTGGTGGTGGAACGTCGCAAGAGAGCTACGATCTCGCCGCTCTCTTCGCCGCCGAGAAGATTGAGATTCCAAAGGCAATCAAGCCGATCATGATCTTTATCGGAGACGAAAAGTGCTACGACACAATTGCATCCGACCAAGCCGAACGATTGCTCGGCATTAAGCTTCAAAAAACACTTACCACTCAGGCAGTGTTCAAGAAGCTGTGTGACAAGTACTCGGTCTATGTCATCCGCAAGCCTTATCAGGCAACGTCCGACAACACCATGAGTGCTGCCGACAAGACGATCACCGCTCATTGGGCGAATTTGATCGGCGAAGACCACATTGCAAACTTGCCCGAAGCGGGGCGTGTGGTTGATGTTATTTTTGGCATCCTCGCCAAAGAAACTGGTCGCATCGCCTACTTCGAGCACGAAATTGAGGATCGTCAGGACGATGACCAAGTGAAGACGGTTTACAAGTCGCTCAAGACGATTCACAAGATTTCCGACACGGCACACAAAGTCGCCGGTGGAAAGTCCGTGCTTCGCAAGACGATGAAGAAGCTGTCCGATGGCTCTTCCAAGAGCGTTAAGCCTCTCGTTTAACAGCGGAACTTAAATCTCCATGCACCATGATGGTGCATGGAGCATTTTCCATATGAATGACATAAATCTATCCGTTACTTTGTGGCCAAGTTTCCCGCACTTCCCTCGGTTCGTGCGTGACGAGCGTATTTCAAGCATTCGCCTTAACAGTGCGATGATGAGTACGACAGAATTGGATGAAGAATTGGAAAAGATTTCCAAGATGAACATTGATACACCTTTGTATTATGACATCAAAGGGCGTCAGCTTCGCATTACGGAGTACATCCACAACGACGACCATCTGGACATTCGTATCAATCATCCCATCAGCGTTGACACCCCGACTCCCGTGCTGTTCAAGGCGGGTGCTGACGTTGCATTGCTTCAACAGGTGACGGAAGATGGTCAACGACTGATTTTCCGTGGTGGACCCAAGTACATGGTCAAGGCGGGAGAATCTTTGCATATCCGAGACAAGAGTCTTGTGGTATCGGGAGATCAATTCACTCCGCTTGAAATGGAAAAGATTGAAAAGGTCAAGGCAGCGGGATTTAAGCATTGGTTTCTTTCCTACGTGGAGAACCAAGCCGACGTGGACGAGTTTCGCAAGCTCGTGGGTAAAGATGCCATTGTCAACTTGAAGATTGAGAATCAAGTTGGTCTTGATTATGTCCGCCATGAATTCGTTAAGACTAAGAATACCAATCTAGTCGCTGCCCGTGGAGATTTGTATGTTGAACTTGAGCGTCCTCACGAAATCTTGGCGGCAGTCAAATTGATTGTGGACAAAGACCCCGATGCCATTGTTGGTTCTCGCATCTTGTTGTCTGTCATTACCGATCCAGTTCCATCATGTGCTGACTTTCACGAGTTGGCGTGGCTTGCTGATATTGGGTACAAAAACATGATGCTTTGTGATGAATTGTGTCTCAAAGAAGAACTTCTCGCAAGAGCGGTCAATGTATTCCAAGCATTCAAGGAAACCTATGGGGACGAACCATTTACGCCTCCCTCGGTTCCTTTGCCGCCAAGCAAAAAGTCTTCTTCATTGCTCAGTATTTTCCGAGGCGGGCGATGGAGAAGCGTCTAATGTCTGAAGCCAGAGAGATTTTTCGTGACAGAGGCGGCTGTTCCTGTCATACTATGCCTCCATGTAGCTTCTGTACTTCCCTCACTGAAGAAGAATCGGATATAGTGTGGAACGGTGGTATGGAGAAATTGCATAGGCATTGGAAAAACGAAGACGCCTTTGAAGAAGCTGCCGAATTACTTGAACTATGAAAGACCAACTCGGAGATAGAATGAAGGGACAATACGAGGATAGAACTCGTTATTTGCTCCCTCGTCGTACGTACACCATCATGCGTTTGGATGGTAAAGCTTTTCACACGTACACGAGAGGCTTGAACAAGCCGTTTGACAAGCCGTTGTTTGAAGACATGGATGCTGCAATCATTGCCATGCTCCCGCAGATTCAGGGAGCCGTGTTTGCTTACACTCAATCGGACGAGATTTCTATCCTTTTGACAGACTTTGCCACGCCACAGACTTCGGCGTGGTTTGATGGTAACTTGCAAAAGGTGTGCTCGGTCGCAGCATCTATCATCACGGCGGAATTCAATAAGTATCGTATCGTGCGTCAAATGGCACATGTGTTTGGTACAAACACAAACATGAAAGTTTCGGAGTTATCGCTTGCGGCATTTGATGCTCGTGTCTTCACCATTCCGGATCGCATTGAAGTCATGAACTACTTCATTTGGAGGAACCAAGATTGCTCAAGAAACAGCGTCTCTATGGTTGCCCAATCGTTGTTCTCTCACAAGGAACTTCATGGAAAGTCCACACCCGAAATGCACGACATGATTCATGGTGCCGGAAAGAATTGGGCAACGGATTACTCCGATGGGGAGAAGAACGGTCGTTTGATCGTTAAGGAAGAATATCAAACCAACTGCGTTCCTACAAGTCCGCTTGGCACTTCGTCTTCACCAACCAGAACCCGATGGGTATCTCAAGGTGCGTGGAAGTTCACTGAGAACAAAGACAAGCTCTTGGCAATGGTTCCAAAATATGAATAAGCTACTCGCTATCCTCGCAGTAATTGCCCTCGTATGGGTATTGTTCGTCGGACTGTCCCATGCGTGGATGGCAATGGGCGTATTGAAATTTGCCTTTATCGTCCTTGGTGTCTTGGGCATCGGGTGGTTGTGGGGTAAGTTTACAAAATGAGCAAGGGAGCCGTCAAACGGGCAAGAGAACGTCTTGCCAATTGGTCCGCACGGGGCGGAAGCTGCCCTTTGTGTCATAAAGATTTCCGTCATGGCTGCAATCATTCAGTGCAACAAGCCTTGGCTCGGCTTGAGCAAAATGTAGTCAATGCTATGGTAGAGAGAAAGCTCAAACAATGGCAAACGTCTCAGACAAGCAACTTGACGAAATCTACGACTCCATCGACGCTTTGTTAAGGCTCGGTGCGTGGAATTTTTTGGATGAATTGTTGCTCTATTGGGGATCGGCGGCATGGAGGATAGAAGTAGATATGCTTTTAGCATACGCTACTTGCACGTTCCCCGCCAAAAGCAACCTTCCGTCACGAAAGTTCTTTATGGAAGCGTGTTTTCGTTTTCATCCAGATAAAGAACTGTGGAAAGGGTTGGAATGAAGTACATAAGCATAGATATTGAAACCACGGGCTTGGACCCATTGGCTAATGATACCCTTGAAATTGGGGCGTACATTGAAGACACCAACAATCCGCTGCCACGGGAAAAGCTTCCTTGCTTCCATGTTTTCGTTTGGAAAGAAAACTACCGAGGCAATGCGTTTGCATTGGCAATGAATCACAGAATCATTGAAAAGATAGTTGCCTTAAAGAAGGCACACGACCCGATGCTTGTGAACCCCGAAGAAGTGTCGGGACAATTTGGAAAGTTTCTTTTTGATAACAGAGGATTGTGGCCGGAAGATAAGTTTATCAATGAGGCGGGACCATTCAATTTGGCAGGAAAGAATCTAGCTGGGTTTGATCTCCCATTCTTAAACCAATTGGAGGGATGGAATAGGCTCAGGTTTCATCGACGTGTCTCTGACCCCGGCATATTGTTCTTTAATCCTCAAGAAGACGATGTGTTGCCTGATATTTCATTGTGCAAAAAGCGTGCTGGTCTAAGTGAATTTGTTGCCCATGAAGCATTGGACGATGCATGGGATGTCATTCAATTGATTCGTCATAAGTTTCCCCATGAGTGAGCTTGATCAACTATTACTTGACTCTCGTAAATCGAGCGAACCGACGCCACTGGTTTTCGTCCGACTTACCACGTCTTATTGGTACGACCACAGTGGAATAAACATCAAACAAACCCTTCGGTTTTTGAAGCGTAAGTGTGAAGGGCACAACTTCATTGAAGAAGATTGTAGCATGATCGGGGCGGCTGAAGTCGTTCCTCGCATAATAAATCTTGGAGAATGTAAGGATGGAGTCTATCAAGTAATCACATGTAACGAACGAGGAAGTGATTGGGAAATGTCCCATATCATTGATGAATACGACTACATGCTCATTGAAGTAAAATAAGTGGACATTTCGTTGAATTTGTGAGACAATACTGAACATGAGCAACACAAAGCGTTATGGAAATGACCATTACTGGTGCTTCATTGAGGACGGATGGAGCGGCAAGGAAGTTGCCATTTGGAAAGGTCCGAAAGAGCATGAAGAAGTCATTGCTCGTGCCGTTAGTAAGTACGACGCAAAACTTATCGTTGACGCCCTTCTTCAACACACCGCCGTTGAGGACAAGAGCAAGTTCACTAAGAAAGAACTGGCATTTCTTGAGTTTGTAGAAGGAAATTGCGTTGAACCATACGCAACGATGGCGAGCAACGCAGTCCTTTGGAACGATTGGGAAACCTATAACAAACTGAAGACTGAATTCCCGCTGATATACTCATAACTTTATGTCATACGCCGACACGCAAAAAACTGGTGGGTGGATTTTCGTCATTGATACTGACGAATATGATGGGAACTTTGAACGAGAGTTAACTGCGTACATTACGGGGCAAGTTGGTGAGTGTGGGGTTGGTGGTGAAATGGCTGAACTCTATCGGGCGGAAGCGGGTGGTCAGAGCGAAGATAAGTTTGACGATTTACTTGAACATCGTGCGGACGATAATGGTTGCCATCGTCCATGTGCAATTTATCCTACGCCCGGATGGTTCAATCATGGCATGGGCGGACACTTCAAAGAAGGTGAAGAAGCCAAGGCACTGAAAGATTACGTCAAACAGTGTGAAGCGATTTATGGTAAGGAATACATGGCGAATCCGCTCCGTGCCAAAGAAGCATTGGAGAGGGGAGAAAAGTATTCCAATTGGACTATGGCGGCAGTTGAGCGTGAGATTAAGCGTCTGAACAAACAAATTGAAGATGCTCGCAATCTCAAGAATGTTCACAAATATGCTGCTTACATGTCCGTGGCTATTTTCTTCTTTGACAAGCCGTCTCCCGCCTTGGTTGCTGTGATGAAAGATCGTGCTTCCAAGTTTGTGGATGCCAAACGAAAGATTGCTAAAAAGGACGGCGGTCCTTCTTGGGATGCCAAGTTCAAGTTGAACATTGAGCGGTTCCGATTGGTAAAAGAATCTGTATCTGTGACCGAAGAAGCATTATGAGAGCAATTGCAGCAATGGATGCCGACAGAGGCATAGGATTCAAAGGTAGAATCCCGTGGCGTATTCCTGCCGACTTCAAATGGTTCAAGGAATTCACTTGGCAGAAAACAATCATTGTCGGTCGGACAACCTTTGATGATTTGCCCTCGCTCAAGAATCGTGACATAGTAGTGTTGAGTAATACGCTTAACAACGGTCTTGATAAAGTTGAGTATCATGTGAAGAATCGGCACAAGTGTCGAAACTTGTACATTCGCAGTTCCCAAGAGTTCGACTTTCAAGAGTTTCCCAATGCTATCGTGGCGGGTGGAGCCAAGACATATAAAGCTTTATTGCCTCTGTGTAATGAGATTTTCATGTCACATGTGATGGACACCTACGAATGTGATGCCCACATGCCATACTTTGAAGAACAGTATCCCAACTCAGAAATAGTAAAGGAATACAAGGACTTTTGGGTTGTCCGTTACTGGAAATAATTCATGTCAAATCTGTACTTTACCGACCCGCTCATAGGTCCGGGACTTCCGGTGCTTACAAAGCAAGGTGCAATCGCCAAGCAGCGATTGATGGATTACCTGAGCCGCCTGCTGTTGAGACGGAACTACGTGCCCTTGGCATCTCCTCACGTCGGTAATTTGGCACTGTTTGAAAAGAGTGGGCACTATCCTTATTACAAGGAATCCATGTTCCCTCTCATTCAACGCTTGAAGAATGATGGAAGCTTTGCTCAAGTGGAAGAGTCTCACGTCCTCAAGCCGATGAACTGCCCGTTTCATATCATGGCGTATGATAAGTTGGGCGTGGTGTCCTATAAAGAACTCCCCGTCAAGTTCTATGAGTTTGGACAAGTATATCGCTATGAGGATTCGGGAGCATTGAACGGTCTCTTTCGCATTCGTTCCTTTACACAAGATGACGGTCATTTATTCTGCACGCAAGAACAGATTGGTGAAGTAGTACATGAGTGCATCGATCTCGTTCAAGAAGTCTGTCAAGCCTTTGGCTTAAAAGTTGAAGTAAAGGTGTCTCTCCGTGACGAAGAAAAGAAAGCGGAGAAGTACATTGGGGAAGATGGGAAATGGAATTTTGCCGAGCTTACCTTGCTTCTCATTTGTGGCGACAAGTTCAAGAACAAGTTTCAAACCGACCACGGCGGGGCAGCGTTCTATGGTCCCAAGATTGATTTCATAGCCAGAGACAATCTGAATCGTGAATGGCAGCTTGGAACTGTCCAGCTAGATTTCAATCTACCCGAACGATTCGACCTTAACTATATCAATGACAAGGGAGAGAAAGTTCGTCCCGTGCTCATTCATAGGGCATTGCTAGGCTCACTAGAACGGTTTCTAGGAGTGCTAGTTGAGAACGAGTGTATGCATCCATATCTCCAACCATTCAATATGGGTGTAATATGGATTGGTAAGGAAGAGGCATGTCTTAACTCTGTTGTTGAACTATTGCACGAGGCGAATGTTTATCCAACAGTCATTAAGCAACCAAAGCACATCAACGAGGCTATGACGCAATTGTATCAAAAGGACATTACGAACATTGTTGTCATTGGTAAACGTGAAGAAACGGATGACACGGTTACATTCAACAAAGTCAGTTACTCTACACAATCTTTTCTCGCCTTAGTAAAGGCGGCATTCAAACTATGATTAACTATGGAATCATAGACGACTCTACTGAGTTTTATGAAGGGAAGGGATTTATCCGCATTGAGTCTCCGTGGACTGTCACGCCTCAAATTTCTGGAATCACCAAACCACCCGGAGCCAAAGATTTTAGTATAGCCGAAAAAGGCAAAGTTCTCGTTGCGTCCGGCGAGCAGTCCTTTCTGTATTTGTATAACAAGGGGTTTATACCGAAAGGGCAATTCCAAACAGTAACCCCATGTTTTCGGGATGAAGCGTTTACTCCACTCCACACCAAGTACTTCATCAAGAACGAACTGATCAAGACCGATGTAGTCAACGAAGGGGAATTGAAGAAGTTGATAGATACGGCTCAGGAGTTCTTTAATAGGTGGATTGGAAAGACAGATGTTGTAAGAATTAACACTGGCGGGATTTCCTATGACATCATGTATAATGACATAGAACTTGGAAGTTATGGCATACGGGAATGTGACTTTTTAACGTGGATATATGGCACAGGAGTTGCCGAACCACGACTATCCATCACAATGCAAAAGTATGGGATACCACTTTGATAATCTAAACATTGATTGGTTGAAGAAGAACTACCGAATGGTGCATTATTTCGGTCTAGGATTCATTCAACTCAAGCTCAATGATGCCGAGCGGCTGCACTTCTATACAGATAAGCTTCCCAAAACCGTGGAAGAGGAAGAAGTTCACAACCACCGCTATAATTTCGTCTCCACGATTATTCGTGGCTGCTTACATCAACAAATCTTTGACGTTGATTTGAATAGCAAAGAAAAGCCGTATGTGTTGACACAAGAAACATGTAATGCTACGGACAAGCGTGAGTTCCCGAAGGTGGAATGTAATGTAGAAGTGGCACATATTAGCCAACACTTCCCAAGTGATTCTTATTACATAGACCACCACACCTTTCATAAGGTTGCCTCTACTTATGCTATTACTCATGTTAAACGCAGTGGCTATAAGAAAGAGTTCGCCGACGTAATTTACCGTAAGGGTCAAGCCATTGTTTGTCCGTTTTCGGTTAAGAAGTCGGATGCCGAACTGTTTGAAATCATTGCTGACATTTTACAATGATATGGGCTATCACGTCAGAAAAATAGACAAAGGTGTTCTTGGTGAGATTTCCAAGATCAAGGAAGAGTATTCGGAATTTTTGGACGCCCACGAACAAGGGAATCCGGTGATGAAGCTGTTGGAACTTTCCGATTTGATCGGAGCCATTGAAGCCTATACTAAAGCGAAGTATAGCATCACGTTAGAGGACTTAATAAAGATGAAGAATGCCACGAAGTCGGCATTTGAAGATGGAAGCCGTTCATCAAACTATTTACATCCACGATGGAAGTGTAAACGGTGCAAGTATGAAGTCGATATGACTACATTGCGATGCAAATGCACCGAGAGTCCAAGTCCGTGGGAACCTATACTATGAGCAAAGAAAACCTATCAGCCGAAGAAGTAACCGCATTGAAGCGTCTTTTGAAACGCCTTGACAAAGAAGAAGTGGCGTTGAAATTGACCGAGCACATGAAACCAGAAGCCAAAGAATTTTTGTGTGAAGACTGTGGGTTTCCCGTACACCCATGCATCCCATGTTCAGAAATGGTCGCTTTCTTCAATCATGTTGATGAAGAGTATTTTCGGTTGGTACAACTTATCCTTAAAGAAGGACGGGTTAAAAAGAACCGTACTGGCGTGGATACTATCGGAGTCTTTGGGGCACAGGCGAAGTTTGATGTCAACATGGACGCCTTTCCAATCCTTACTACCAAGAAGGTATTCTTCAAGGGAATCGTCCACGAGCTTCTATGGTTTATTCGTGGTGATACAAACATCAAGTATCTGGTGGACAATGATGTTCACATTTGGGATGAATGGGCTTACAAACGTTATACTCAGTATTGGGAAAAGAATGGGTGTGCCATTACTCATGAAGGTGCAAAGATTGGAATGGATATTGGAGCACGAAGCCATCGTATGTTTACGCAAGCCGAATTTATCAACAAAATCAAGGTGGATGGAAAATTCGCCGAAGAGTTTGGTGAGCTTGGTGAAGGCACATACGGAGGCATGTGGAGAGATTTTCCGGCAGACGTGAAGCAAAAGAATGGTGTGCATATTCTCGGTGTTGACCAAATTCATACCGTCATTAACAAGCTGACTAACAATCCCGATGACCGACGCATGATTGTTTCGGCATGGCATCCTTATTGGGTTGACCATTGTGCATTGCCGCCATGTCATTGTATGTTCCACTTTAACACCGAAGAGTTGACAACCAGAGAGCGTTACGACATATATGTTGATCGTGGCGGAAAGTCTGGATGGACTTCGGTGCCAGAAATGAATGAGAGGGTTGTCAACGAAGCGAACATTCCGAAACGCCGAGTAAATTTGCTTCTTTATCAGCGTTCATGTGATACATTCCTCGGAGTGCCATTCAATATCACTTCATACGCCTTATTGCTCGCAATGGTTGCCCACTGTGTCAAAATGGAGCCGGGAGTGTTTACACACACCTATGGAGATTTGCATATCTATCAAAATCACAGAGAACAAATTGATCTTCAAATGAGCCGTGCTCACAGAAAACTTCCAAAGCTCTGGTTGAACCCGCACGTCAAAAATCTCTTTGACTTCAAGTTTGATGACATCAAACTGCAAGGATACGATCCTCACCCCGCCATCAAAGGTGAAGTTGCCGTTTGACCTTGACATTTGGGCTTGTTTGGGGTATAGTGGCAATGTTTTATGAAGAAACGTGCTCTGATTTACGCCCCACAGCCGAACGCCACACCCGATGAAGTTTTGCAGGTGTTGAAGGGTTTTACCTACAGCACTTTGCCAGAGCACATGAAGACTGATGACGTTTTACATGGTCTTTATGATTCTCTACCAATAAACGCCAAGAGGCATTTCAAGATAAAAGAAGAAACCGAATGAATTACGATCACATACACATGACATACGAATTTTGGGATACCAACATTCGTCCAAACATTCGTCAACTTGCCCCGCTCCAAACGTTTGATTTCTACCTAAAGGAATTCTCCCTTACGAATAGTGGTAAGTGGCTGCGGGATTCTGTCAATGTCAAGTTGTTCCGACCACCGATTGCAATTGAGCCAGAGACCTTTCTCTCGAAGTACAAAGATAAGTGCGTCGTGTACAATCCTCCATTCAAACCCGAAGAAGGTCAGGGACGTATCATTTATCAGTTGTCACCGACCTTCCACATGGAAACGACCTTTTGGGCATGGATTGAAAACAACGTCCTCCATTCGTATGGCTCGTGCTTCATCTGTTACACCAATGACGAAGAGTTGAAGACGTTTTTGGATGACATCAAACCGTTTATGCGAAAAGGTAACACGGAAGACCGAAATAGCGGATTTGCAGGACTTTCCACGGGCGGAATGCTTCAACCTGCGGGTTTTCAATCGGGCTTGACAAATCAAAACAAGCGAGTATAGTGACCCTATGCTAAATTTGAATTCGCAGCTTCCAACCTTGTATGCTCGGTCAAGCACCGGAGCCATCCTTGAATGGGACATTGAGATTGAGGATAACAAGTTCCGCACAATCACGGGTCAGCAAGGCGGCAACAAAATCACGTCCAAGTGGACGGTTTGCAAGGGCAAAAACAATGGGCAAGCAAACGCTACCACGGCAGACGGACAGGCGTATGCCGAGGCTGTTTCCAAGTGGAAGAAGAAGATCAAACGAGAAGGCTATTGGGAAGACATCAAGGACATTGACAACACGCCTCGTTTCATTGAGCCGATGCTTGCTCAGAAATTGCGGGACCATCCCGACAAGGCTCAGTTTCCGTGCATGGTGGACAAGAAGTACAACGGTGGACGTATCGTTGCCGTGTCCGATGGATTGTTCACCCGCAAAGGTGAGTCGTACGCTTCCATCCCGCATATCGTGGAATCGCTCACCCCACTGTTTGATAAATATCCCGATCTCCTGTTGGACGGAGAAGGATACAACCACGATCTTCGTTTTAAGTTGAACGAACTCATGTCTATTCTTCGCACCGTGAAGGGTAGCAAGTTGACTCCCGAACTTTTCCGTCGTTCCGAACAAATCGTTCGTCTCTACGTTTACGATGGCTATGGTTTTGATGGAATCACCGCTGCCACGGGCAACCTTGAGCGTCGGAAGGCTCTCAAGCAATTGTTGGTTGGCATCCCTTACATTGTTTGGGTTCCGTATCGTGTCGCCGACGACCTGAACCACGTCTATGAAATTTACGACGGAGACGTGAAGGAAGGATACGAGGGGTCAATGATCCGCAACATTCATGCTCCGTACGAGCACAAGCGTTCCTACAATCTGCTCAAGGTCAAACCTACGGATGACAGTGAAGGCACTATCACCAAAATCATGGAGGGCGATGGCAACGCAAGTGGTCTTGCAGCGAAAGCGGCTGTCACTTGGAGTGGACCCGATGGCAAGACTGAATTTGATGCGACTTTCATGGGGTCTATTGAGACTCGACAAGACATTCTGAAGAATCCACACAATTGGATTGGGCAAGAAGTCACATTCTTATACAATGGGCTGACGGGCAAGTATCCGAGGAAGCCAAATTATGCCCGCATCGACCCCGACAACTGCTTTCAAGGAAAAAAGTAAACTTATGTTTGAACTGGAAACTTTAACCAAACTCGGTCTTCACGGTTGGCCATGTGTTGCCGCTATTGCTGTTATTTGTGTGTGCGTTACATCACTGTGGATCGGTTGGCCTTGGGATGGATTCATCACCATCAATAAGAATTACGAGTGCGAATGTGGACATGAACACGACGAGGACGACGAGAACGAATGAAATATCCACGGTCTTATTGTCGGCTGTACGTTTTGATGCGTAACGATTTACCTTCCATGAATGCTGGAAAGAAAATGGCACATGCCGCACATGCGGCAAATCAGTTCACACACTTGCATTCAAAAAACGCCAAGGTAAAGCAATGGGTTCATGATGCTAATGGATTCGGCACTACCATTTGTCTCTCGGTGGACTTGAAGCAGTTACAGAGGGTTGTAACGGCTGCACAGAAGAAAGGGCTTCCTACGGGTTATGTTTACGATCCAGAATATGGATATGTATTGCATGAGGAAATTGCACGCTTGATTGATAAGCGAACATATTCGGTTGATCCTGTGGTGAAGTCCGATGGTCAGTGGGTTCTCAGTAGGAACGAACTCACTTGCGGGTACTTATTCATTTCCGATGAAAGTCCCGACAGAACAGAACTCGTGGGCGACTTGCCCCTCCATCCATAAGATGAAATATGCCGCAAACAACAGGGCAGAAGAAATGTCCGTACAGTAAGAGACGTTACTGGTATCATGTATCAACAACGCTTGGTAAGAAACACGAATATCTAACACCTTGGGGAGAAAAGAAGGGCTTCAACCGAAGTGGTGACGAGCCAGATGGGGATCGGATTTGTGTCGCTCCGACCATTGAGCAATGTCTCACCGCAATCCCGTATTACTTGGGAACGGTTTGCACGGTGTACAAAACCAAGTCGCCGGTGTTTGCAACAAAACCACATGGCATTTTTGATGCAAAAGTAACCGAGGAAGGTTGGATACAGACGCCGACTGCCTTTGTCAAAGTGGGCATTTTGAGATTTGAAGACATAGAAAAGTCCCTTGGAGTTGAAAATGTAGTGGAACAAGCCGCATCCAAGGGAGAACTGAAACAGTCACGCAAGGTGCTGCAATGGTGGAGGATGGCTCGCCTCCGAAGATTCATTAAACGAGCTTGACATTCCTTCCGGATCGGGTATAGTATCCCGCAATGATCCGTTATCTACATTTGGACTGCGAAATGGGCGGCAGAGACTTGAAGTATTCTCTGCTCACTGCCTATTTCTTGGTCACTGACGACCGTTTTAAGCCAATTGCCGAGCTTTACCTTCGTGTGAAGCCCGATGATGGCGTTTACATTGTCTGCGGTCAAGGCATGGGTGTTAACGGCATCAACCTTCAGGAGCACGACAAGATTGCTGTTCCCTACAAGCAAGCCAAGGCAACTTTGTTCAACTTTCTCAAGCTGAACGCTGGTTGTGGAAAGCTTACTCCCGTGGGTCATGGTGTGCGTGGAGACATTGATCACATCATTGATAAGCTTATCTCCGAAGGTTCGTGGGAGCAATTCTGTACCTATCATTATATTGATACCAGTGTTGTTCTGCAATTCCTCCGTGCATGTGGCAAAATGCCCGCTGACTGTGACGGAAGTGTTTCGGCACTGGCTAAGTTTTTTGCCATTCCCGTTGAGGGAGACTTGCACGATGCAAGTGTTGATACCAAGGTGACGTGTGCTATCTTGGAGAGATTCGTGAAGCTCTGTAAGCAATGAAACGAGACCACGGATGTCTTGGTTGCTTTGTTCGGTGTCAGCTTGAGGACTGTGATGCAAACCATCGCTGTGCTCACTGTGGCTCCGACTACATCTATTTTGTAGATGCAAGAGCGAAGGAAGCGGCTGATAAGTTCTTAGCCGAACGCCCCGATCATGCGTTGGGGAATATGATAGTGAACTTTGATAAACTGGAGAAGAAAGTATGTTGAATCTGCGAGACAGAGAAGACCAGAAGATTTACGTAAGCTCAGACTTCCATCTTGGGCATCAGCGTGAATTTGTTTGGAAGGACCGTGGCTATAGCTCGGTGCAAGAGCATGATGACGGCGTTATCAAGAACGTCAACGAGACGGTACGCCCGAACGACATTCTGTTCTTCCTCGGTGACTTCTGCTTGAATACTACGGTTGAACAGTTCAATGCGTATTTGGACCGAATCCAGTGTCAGAACATCTATGCTCTGTGGGGCAACCACAACAACCCACACGAGAAGGCTATCTATCGCAAGATCGTTGGCGATAAGGAACAGTATCCCGTCAAGTACAAGAACATGACTTACATGGGGCACTATGCCGACGTTATCTTGAACGGTCAATATGTCTGCTTGTTTCACTATCCGATCTTGGTGTGGAATGAAATGAAGAATGGTTCGTGGTGCCTCTGTGGTCACTCGCATTACAGCCTTCCTCAGACTCAAGCCGAGAACGTTTATGGCAAGATTCTTGACGTAGGTTGGGATGGTCACGGTAAGCCGTGGGCGTTCCAAGAGATTGCCAAAGTCATGGATGGAAAGCGGTTTCTTGCAATTGACCATCACCAATAATTCAATCGGAATTCCTTCACAAGCCGAGGCAAACGCCTCGGCTTTTTTATTATAAGTTGACGATTGAATTATTATAACGTATTCTTGTGCGACAATAACGAGAAGTCACAACTTATGGATTACATACCTAAAGAAACACCGCAACAAGCTCCCCCACCTAGCTATGAATTAGCAAAGGATGTTACAGGAAAGCCTCCTGAGAAGCGTGGAGTCCAAGTAATCGTTGACAAGGCGGGCACCCAAGTCAAACTTCCATATCCGCCCAAATCGAATTGCAAAAAGTGCTATGGACGTGGGTACGTAGGTACGGATGTAAAGTCTGGTCGCTTTATTATCTGCAAGAAGTGCTATCCGATGGTATGAAAACTTTTGAGCAAATCCTAGAACCACATAAAAAGCGACTTGCAGAAGTAAAATATCCTCTTTCAAAAGAAGTGGACGCCTATATGTCTCCCGATCTCTATTTATTTATGAAGTGGGCGTACAGAGTCGGGAAGGGTTGGTATGGATTTGCTCTCAGTAATGATGTGCCGCTCGTGTGGGCACAAATCATTGACGACTTTCTGGACGAGCTTGCAAAAGAAGCACCCAACTTTGAGATTCACCAAATCAAGTTGAAATTTGGTGGGCTTCGTTTCTATGTTGATTTGAGACTCAGTGACAAGAAGAAAGTCGATCAGATCAATAAAGAAATTGAAGCACTTACTCAAACTCTGTTCAACGAGAAACTGATATACTGATATGGCTTGTGGAGACTACGTTCCGTGTCCATTCTGTAGAGAAGGCACCATGCTTTATGGTAATCCCGCCTGTGGTCGTTGTATGGAATTGATGAAAATCCCCTCAAATGATTTTGGCTTGGGACATGTATTGAAATCTCCAATCGTTCGCCACGAGCCGAAGCCTGTTCGCAGTGTTTCAAAGACTCTCGTTGTCAATCTATTTGCAGGACCGGGTACTGGAAAGAGTACCACTTGTGCGGGCATCTTCTTCGATCTCAAAAACCTCGGCATCAATTGTGAAATGGCATGTGAATATGCCAAAGACCTTGTATGGGAAAAGCGTGACTTCACATTTGAGAATCAAATCTATTTGTTCGCCAAGCAACACCACAAAATTTTCCGCCTTCTCGGACAGGTTGATGTAGTAATCACAGATTGTCCTATTCTTCTGAGTCCAGTCTATGATGGAGAGAAGCGGGCAACGCTTGAGAAGCTAGTTGTGGAAGAACACGAGAAGACATGGAACTACAATGTCTTTTTGAAGCGTAAGAAAGCATACAACCCTATTGGTCGTCGGCATGATGAAGCTCATGCTCATGAAGTTGATGTGCAAGTACTGAATGTTTTGGATAGAAACCATCAGTGCTATGAAACTTTTGAGGCGTCTCCTGAAGGAAAGATTGCCATAGTAAGAAAGATTCTCTTACTACTCGAACATGGACCTTCTACGAAAGGTCATGTCTCGTAAGCTTTATGTACGGAAGATCAAAGCGATTCAGTCCATCGCTTCACCAGAGCAACGATCCGAAGTCCCGCCAAATCGTAAAAGATTACTTGGCTCAGTTCGGATTGATCGTCAAGGATAATAGTGACAAATATGGCGTTGACTTAGTATCCGAAGATGGTCTCTTACAAATTGAACTTGAACATCGACTCCCGTGGGTTGATGAAGAATTTCCTTATGCAGAGATAAATGTTCCTGAAAGAAAAGCGAAGTTTCTCCGAGAGGGTCAGGTTCAATACATCATATTGTCAAGAGCCTATGACCGACTAGGGATTGTCACCGGCGAAATCATTCAACAATTCATTGTGGATGATAATCTTGTGGTCAACCCAAACAAGTACGTGAGAAACGACGAGTACTTTTTCAAAGTGCCTAAAGCTGCTTTCAAGTGGGTAAAAATATGAAGAAATCAAAACTGACATTCTCAGAGTTACGTGAAGTGAACCTTGCTCGGTGCAATGAAAATTTTCGTCCAATTGATGATTGGACTCCACTTGAATGGGGTGGTGCTCTAGCTGGAGAATCGGGAGAGCTTTGTAACTTCTTGAAGAAGCTTCGTCGTGGAGAGCATATCAAGAAAAAACATATCGCACATGAGTTGGCGGATGTTGTCACTTATGCGGACTTAACCGCTGCACGCCTTGGCATTGACCTTGGCGAAGCTGTGCGAGAAAAGTTCAACATAGTCTCTAAGAAGAAGAAGAGCAAGTATAGGCTTTAATAGGAATGGAACCGGGATGGAGTCCGAAACCCGTAGAGGAGATAGAATATGAAATTCCATACAATGCCAGAACGTCACCAGACTAAGGGTCTGTGTTGGAAGTACGCACTTGCTTGCGTGCTGGGAGTCAGCCCAAAAAGAGTTCCAGATTTCATGAGTGAAAAAGTTGACGACGGAATGAAAGCCACTCGTGCTTGGCTCAAGAAAAAGTTTAACAAGGGGATGGTCTATGTCCCGTTCAATTGTTTTCTTGAAACAAGTTCTTTCAAAGAAAATCCTCCGGGTGGTCCCGATGGATATTCCATCATGGTGCTTGAAACCACCGAGGAAGATGTCACTCATGCAGTCGTGGCAAAAGACGGAAAGTTTGTACATGACCCCAACGACACGCCGGGGAGAGAAAAGGAATTCAAGTATCCGCTTGGATTCTGCATCATTTACAATTTGTAATTTGATTGACTTTGGCAGAGAATTCTGCTGTAATACCCGTTATGATCAAAGAAGTTGATGCAAATTTACTGGAGTACCCTGTCGATGGAATCATCCATCAAGCCAATTGCTTTCATACAATGGGCGGCGGGATCGCTCGTCGTATCAAGGAGAAATTCCCTCAAGCCTACGAAGCCGACGTGAAGTCTGGTTCTCGTGGGTCTAATCGCCTTGGTACTTTCTCGGTTGCAGTTCTTCCTTCCAATTTCCATATCTATAACGTCTATGGGCAATACAACTATGGTGCCCAAGTCCGACAGACAAGCTATGATGCTTTATGCAAAGGCTTGGAAAGAGTTGAAGCTCATGCTCGTGAAAATGGGCTGAATTCTCTTGGCTTGCCCAAACGCATGGGTTGCGTCCTCGGTGGAGGCTCATGGAACATTGTCCGAGCCATCATTGGAGACATCTTTGACAACTCTCCGTTGGAGCTTCATATCTGTAACTACGAAGGCTAATGAGACTCAAGATATACGAATTACGAGACCCTCGCACCGATAAGGTTGAAATGGTCTTCGCCTATCCAACTTCCTTGGCGTCTTCGGTGGTGTTTCGCAACAATGCCACGCTCGTAAGCCGAGAGCCACTTCGCATTCCTATTCTCGTTGTCCCGAATGACTATCTGACGGAGTTAACAAATCTACGTGAAAGCACCGAGTTTATGTATGCTCAATTGGATTTGTATGACCATTGGGTAGCATTGAAAGAAAAGCAACAAGATCAAGCTAAATACAATAGTAAGCTTGCTCAATTAAAAACCATCTTTGGTGACGGCATCACCCGGACATACAATTTCAAGACTACGTTCTTTACAGGTCCAAAATCAGTGTATAAGCGGACATTCACCGATGCTTGGATGAATCTTTCCGCCGACAGATATGGATTATTGAACGTGGGGCTATTCCGAACCATTGACGATTTGTCTATCAAAGGTATAAACGAGCTTTTTCTCACGGGAACTTTTGAGTGTGGCGATGAAGTCGTTGAGAACACTCAATGCAAAGTAACCTTTACCAACCAATAATATGGAACAAATACTATGTCACGTCTTCGGCGACTACATCCTTCAATCCGATTGGATGGCACTGAATAAGAACAAGCGTACCTTCCCATGCCTCGTTCATGTTCTTCTTTACACGGCAGTATTCCTCTTCCTCACGACATCATGGAAAGCACTCTTGGTGATTGGTGCGGTGCATTTTCTTCTTGATAGGTTTCCTATCATTATCAAGCGACTCATTTGGTTCAAGAATCATCTTGGTCCAACAATGAAGTATGTTCCATTCGTCCGGTGCAACGTCACGGGCTACTATGACAATGTGATGAATGAAGTCACTGGTGCTGACCGCACGAAAGAAAAAATCAATGGATACGAGCCGAGACTGAACTACGTCACTGTTTGGTTATACATAATCACCGACAACTTTCTGCATCTACTTACAAACTATTTGGCATTGAAATACCTAGCATGAAAAAAAGAACCCGCAGATACCGAGAGATATTATCAGGCAGAACGTTTAGCGTATCCTCTGGTCACAAGCCCGACAGAATTCACGATTTCCTCAAGGGATGGGGCACAGTAGCTAAAGATGGTAAATCAATTCTATGGGATTGGTGGAGACCACCTACAAAACGCCAACGAGAGCAGTCAAGGAAACGACATGAAAAATGGGTTGCCAAAGGCTGTCCGATGGTCCTTCCCCGTATCAAGAACTTTCCGCAGATGCCCGATCTTAGAGAACTCATGTCGGTTCAGCCAATGTCTGAATTACCGAAGTCAGTTGCATTTCCAATGGATTTTGTCTATTCGGCTTCAGGCAGCAAAAATTCCTCTTGACATTTTTTAACGAGTAGCGTAGTGTTGCGGCACTATGAAATACTTCCTTGCTGGTTGGCTCGTTTGGGTTTTGCTGTGCCTCGCTGGTGTCGGTGCTCTCATTTACGTCGCCTGCCACTTCATCGCCAAATTCTGGTAAGCAATGAGTCTTCTCAATCACGAGACGGACGAAGAGATTGCCGAGTCTCGGCTGCTTGCCGAACAAAAACTCGACAAGGTGTACCATGCTATCCCCGAATGGGTTCACCGACTCTATCCCGACAAGTCCCTTGCTGAGAAGGTTGCCCTCGGCTTTGAATATCAACAGAAGACGTGGACCGAAACCTTTCTTCGGGAAGTTCAAGACCATACCAAGATCAAGCAATTCCTCATTTTCGTCATGAAGATGCATGGACTTGATTGGGGGACTGAGTATTGGAAGTTCCTAACCCAACGAGACTTAGACGCACAGAAAAAATCCGAAAAAAGTGGTTGACTTATTTTAACGGTGGGGTAAAGTAGTCGCATAACGGTTGACCCGAAATCAACCAAGACACGAACAAAAACAAAGAACGCTATGATCCCGAACGAAGTCCCTCAGACGCTTGAAACAGTTGGCAACGGTGTGAAAGTTGTCGGCAATTTCAAGATTACCGACGCCACACAAGCTCGCATCCTTGTCTCTCTTTCAGACAAGATGTACACCCGCAAAGAACTCGCCTTTGTGCGTGAGTACAGCACCAACGCCGCCGATGCTCATATTGTCGCCAAGAAGCCGATCAGTCAAATCGTTGTTGACCTTCCCACTCTTGAGAATCTGAATTTCCGCATTCGTGACTTCGGTTCTGGCTTGACCGAGGAACAGATTGCCACGGTCTATTGCGTGTTCGGCGAGTCCACCAAACGCAATTCCAACGAACAAAACGGTTTGCTCGGTTATGGTTGTAAAGCTGGCTTCGCTCATGCTGACAGTTTCACGGTTACATCGTGGTGTGGCGGCGAGAAGTCCATCTATCAATGCGTCAAGGGTGACTCCACTAAGCTTCATTCGGCTCTCCTTCTCGCCCGCTGCCCAAGCGACGAGCCTACGGGCATTGAGATTCAAATCCCCGTCAAGCAATCAAGCATATGGACTGTGCATCGTGAGGCGTCCAATTTCTATAAACATTGGCCGGAACTTCCCACCATTCTGAACATGGCAGATGCCGACAAGGAACGCATGGATAAGTTCCGCAGCAATCCTCCTACATTGAAGGGCGAGGGGTGGGAAATTCGTCCCAAGAGCGACAGCACGGCAACGGGCGTGGCTTACATGGGATGGGTTGCCTACGCAATTGATTGGAACGTTCTTTCCAATCGCATGTCCCTCACGGCTCAAAAGCGGGTTCTGTTTGAATTGCTGCAAAGCAATGACGTGACGCTGTTCTATGGCATGGGCGATGTTCGTTTCATTGACAGCCGAGAGAGCCTTGAGTACACGGACTTGACTCTGGATGCTCTGATGGCTCGCATTGAATCCATCTTCACCAAGATCAAAGACTCCATTCAGGAGAAGTTTGATCCCGCTCCTACCATTTGGGATGCGAAAAAGTTTTACAATGCCATCTTCGGCACCGGCATCATTGAAGTTGAATCGGGCGAGGAAGGTGTGAGCGAAGCGGCTGAACGCATCCGTATTTTGGATGGCAATCTCATGCGGTTGGAAACGACTTTCCACGGCTCGTTCACTTGGAATGGCGTCCCTCTTGAGAGTCCCTACTTTGACGGCATCAATAAGTTTGACAATGCGTACCCCACGGAGATTCGCAATGACTACCGTGACCCCGTTGAAACCGTGATGGTGACGTATCGCAAGAAAAAGAAGCGGGCGAAGCTCAACCGTTGCACGGGTGAGAAGCACAATCGCATCGTTGCTTCGGATTCGGTCGCTGTTGTGATCAACGACACTGGATTGAAGACTGGTCAATCCATGATTGCTCGGTATCTCATTTTCAAGGATGGTTCAAAGGTTCGTACTGTTCACGTCCTTACCTTCGTGGATGATACTATCAAAAAGAACTTCATGGATCATTATCACTTTGATTCGGTGCCGATGATTAAGTTCTCCGAAGTCATAGCCGATGCAAAGGCATGGAATACTGCCAACAAAGTGTCTCGGAACTACGGTGGTGGTGGAGGCGGCACTCGTCCGATGCAGTACATTGACTTGGAAACTGGCGACGTGGAGGAAGTCGAAGTTCCAATCCGTGAACTTGAGGATGGAAATTACTTCATCAAACTCGGTGAAGGTCGCCGATGCTCTCGCAAGGTGATTGGTTCCAACGACTACACTCACTATGACATTTACGAAATGGCAAGTCATCTGACTACCTTCGTTGAAAAGACGGGGCTTGATGTTGATCGTGTTTACATCATCCCCGCCAAGACTCGTGAGTCCAAGTGGTTCACGGCTGCGAACGATTCGGGCGACTGGACAAATATCTGGACTTTGGTAAAGGAAAGTCTCGGCGAAATCAAGCTGAACTTCCAAGCCATCGTGGATGCCCGTGCTTACAATGCATGTCCTGTAGTTGGCAAAAACTCGGCTGCTACACTCACTCCGCTGATTCGTGAAAAGGATAGTTATCTTTTACAAGTCATTCAATCTGCCATTGAACCTACGACGGAGGAAACCAACGAATTGATTGGGGCGTTGGAAGGGATGAACCTTATGGCGGGATTGATTAGTGAATTCAAGCCGTCAATTAACTATCAGGAACTCAAGGACAAGCTGTTCATTCACTATCCAATGTTGAATCACTACAACCACGAGCTTCAATGGGATAGGTTTAGCGAGCGTGAAGTCAAGGACGTGGCTAACTACGTCAACGCAATGGATGTTTATGTCACTCTTTATGGGGACGAGGCTCCCGTCGTGAAACCCGAAGAAGTGACGGCATGAACATTAAGTTGACCAAACAGGTTCTTAGGTCTGCACGACGCAAGATGGAGCGATATGCAGCACGAGACAACAGTGTCTCGGACATTGACAGCTTGAACTGTCTGTGTGGAATCAGCACCTACGTCTTGTTTGTATGCTTTAAGGAAATGGGATACAATCCCGTCTTCTGCATGAATGACAATCACTGCTTCTTGCGAATGGGTGGGTACTGGATCGATTTGACCCTTCGGCAGTTCAATGGCAAGTGTCCAAAGATTTACTTCAAGAAGAAGCCTTACCGCAAGGACGATGGATACGGAGATGTCCTTCTTGCCATGTATCTATTATATCTCAAAGCAAGAGAGCGTTTGAAGTTTGTCTCAGGTCTCATAGAGAAGGTCGTAGTTGCAATTCGTGTGGACGAAAAAAGACAAAACAGGACTTAGTTGGAAAGTCATTTGGGAAACTTATTATCATAGGTGAAGCCCCATATAGAAAATCTAGTCCAGGTCCATATTGGAAATGTAAGTGTCAATGTGGGAAAATAACCGAAGTAAAAACTAGCAGTTTAGTTAGAGGTATTACAAAAACGTGTGGGTCCATTGCCCATAGATGGAAGGGGTATGAAGAGATTTCAGGAAAGTATTATTCCCATATCAAGTCGGGTGCTGCCAACCGAGGAATAAAATGTGAACTCACTCTTGAGGAAATGTGGACACAATTTCTCAAACAAAATCGAAAATGTGCTTATACTCAAAGAGAATTAGAATTTCATGGTGATAATGTCACTGCTTCATTGGATAGGATAGATTCTTCCAAGGGATATGTATCTAACAACATTCAGTGGATTCACAAAGATGTAAACAGGATGAAAAATGACTTAGACGAGTCTTATTTTATCCAACTGTGTAAAGAAATTGCTCGACAACAATCCGCTTGACTATTGGTGGGGACGAGGTATAATTCATCGTATGAAACTTGTCAAAGTTGCTGCCGCAGTAGTCAATCAGACTCCCCGTGATTGGGCGGGAAACATGCGAAACATTCGGGAAGCTATTCGCCAAGCCAAAGAGCTAAACGTCACTGTGCTCTGTCTTCCCGAAGCCACAATTACTGGCTACGGTCTTGAAGACGATCTTTTCTGTGCCGATGTTCCTCGCCGAGCCATGCGAAAGCTTGCGGAGATTGAACCGCTGACACGAGGAATGGTTGTCTGTGTCGGCTTGCCAGTGCTTTTCAACAATACTCTCTACAATGCCGTGGCAACGATTGTGGATGGTCATGTCAGAGGATTTACGTGCAAGCAACATCTTGCGGGCGATGGTATTCATTATGAGCCTCGCCATTACAAGCCGTGGCCGGGAGGAATTGTTCAGACGATGGAAGTTCCTGAATTGGTAAACAATCCTTTCAGGATGGAGTTGCCGATTGGAGACGTACATTTCAATGTTGGCGGCATCAAGATTGGGTACGAAATCTGTGAAGATGCTTGGGTTGCCAACAGACCGGGAACTATCCTTGCCACGAAGGGTGTAGATATTTATCTCAACCCAAGTGCATCCCACTTCTCGTTCGGAAAGCTGAATACACGAAAGAACTTTGTCGTGGATGGCTCACGGGCGTTCAATGCCACGTATATCTACACCAATCTCGTCGGCAACGAATCGGGAAGAGCTATCTTTGATGGTGGTGCTATCATCGCTTCGGGTGGTTCGCTCCTTGCCACTGGCAAGCGATTTACATTCCAGAACGTTCTGTTGACCACGGCGGTTGTGGATGTTCACAACACCCGCACGTCACAGGTTCGTACGGCAAGTTTCCAGCCAAACGTTGAAAAGTATAATGAGGGCTGTATCAATGTTCACTTTGAATATCCTACGTGCGACGAAAGAATCACGACTGGTGCTGACTCTGCTTCATGGGAGCTAAGTCCCGATGTTAAGCATGAAGAATGCACCCGTGCCCTTGGTCTTGCTCTCATGGATTATATGCGAAAGAGCCGCACGAAGGGATTTGTTGTATCTTTGAGCGGAGGAGCGGATTCGGCAATGGTTACGTACGTTGCAGCCAAGGGAATTGAATTGGCGTGCAAAGAGCTTGGGACAGATGCGTTCTTGGCAAAGTACGTCCCACACTTTAAGCCCCATGTCCATAATGATTGGAATGCATGGGATACGGATAGGAAAGTGCAGCATATCGCCTTTCATTTGATTACCACTGCCTATCAGCCGACCGAGAACAGTGGCGAAGTCACCCGCAATGCTGCCAAGAGTGTTGCTGCTGCCCTTCGGGTGGTTCACATGGTCTTGAATGTCGATCCAGTCTTCAAAGATTACCTTGAGATTGGTAAACGAATCAAGGGATCAGACCTTTCTTTCAAGGACGACGACATTGTTCTACAAAACCTTCAGGCACGTTGTCGTGCTCCAAGCATTTGGATGATTGCTAACATGGAAGGCAAGCTTCTTCTCACGACCAGTAACATGTCGGAAGCTGCCGTTGGTTATGCGACAATGGACGGTGATACCGCAGGATGCGTTTCTCCGATTGCGGGATTGCCCAAGGTGTACATTCGTGAATATCTCCGATGGGTGGAGAAAACCGGACCATTGAACATTGGACCTTTGCCCGAAATGGGATTGGTAAACAATCAGCAACCTACTGCCGAGCTTCGTCCAAAAGAATCCAAGCAGACCGACGAAGATGATTTGATGCCGTATTGGTTGTTGCACAAGATTGAAACGATGGTGGTCAAGAATCGTTACGTGCCCGTGGAAATCTATCAGCTTCTCAAACAGGAAGCCGATATGCCTATCACCAACAACGAATTGATTGGCTACATCACCAAGTTCTTTCGGCTGTTCTCCATGAATCAGTGGAAGCGGGAGCGTTATGCACTGAGCTTCCACATGGACGATCACAACCTTGACCCTCGTACGTGGTGCCGCACTCCAATTTTGACGGGTGGATACGAAGAAGAGTTGGAAGAACTAAAAAAGTTCATTCAAAATGTTCCTTGACTTTTTTTACATGTCGTGTAGATTTAGTTGAAATGACACCAACCATGACAATAGACCTATTCATTCGTAACGCAGATGTTTGCCTCTTCTTAGCCGGGCATAGCGTTGCGACATATTACGATCAGTCAACCAATGGTTTCAGGCTCCGGGTTGACCTTTCTCTAATCGAGATTAAAGAAGGGACAAATGGATCACTTTTTGTTCGAAAGACATGTCCCATACGACCGCCGGTGACTGAGGTTTGGAATAATAAGAAATGAACCTCTTTAACATCAAGAAGTCATTTGAGATGAAGAAAGCCAATGATTGGCCGGAAATTTACTGGTGTGTTGATCTTCATGGAACCATCATTCCAAGCGGAAAGAATTCATTGGACAAGACGGATGAAGAGAAATTCTATCCCGATGCCCGTGAAGTCCTCCAATGGCTCACTCGTCGGAAGGACATCTTTTTCATTCTGTGGACCAGTACTCCTCCATCCCGCATGGGCGACGTGAAAGAGTTCCTTTCCTTCAATAGCATTCGTCCCAACTACATCAATGAGAATCCTCATGCTAAGGACACGCCTCGCAGCGACTTCAGCAAGAAATTCTATTTTAATGTCTTGTTGGATGATCGAGCGGGGTTTGAACCCGAAGTTGATTGGACAGCTATAAAAAAGGAACTTATTGCTCTTGGTGAATGGTATTGAAATTTCTTGACACCAATTGCCCACTGTGGTAAATTACGCATAATGAGCACAAAGAATACTTTACTCTCCGTCGATCCTACACGGACTCCCGTTGTAGAGTTTGAATATCCCGATTCTGATACCAATCACATGAAGCTTCGTTACGTTCGTGTGGTCCAAGCTGATTCGGATTACATCAAAGGTTACGAGATTGAAAATGCCGGTTCCACCAAGGAAGGCAAATACAAGCAATACTGCCGCAACCGCATCGCCCGCAATGGCGTTGCTCTCGTCCGATTCTAGCATGAGCCAAGACCCAAGAGAACCATTGAATAAGCTTCGCAGCATGTTTGAGCTTGAAGCCGAACGTATCGCAAAGTTGAACCAACACAAGACGAGCCAAAGCTCCGGTAGTTGGTACTCCAAACTCGTTGGCATTAGCCTTGGAGTTGCCATTAGTTTGGTTGTGATGCTTCTTGTTTTGGTCCCTTCATCTGCGTATGCAGTTTTTGCATACGGATTTGTTTTGATGAAGCTGTGGGGATGGTTCGTGGTTCCTACGTTCGGCGTGGCTCCAATCAGTTGGGTTGTCGGTGGTGGTATCATGCTCCTTGTTCGGTTGCTCACTCTTCCAGAGCCAAAGAACGACAAGGCGGAAGTTAAGAAACCACTGTCGGAACACTTGATGTTCTTATTGGGCACCATGTTGATTCCGTGGTATAGTCTTTTGGTCGGTTGGTTGCTTTACTTCTTTCTGTGAAACGCCGCTCTGCCAAGACTCTTCTTGCAACCATAGCCAACGCATCAATATGGAGGCGTATTCTTCAAGCGGATCGCCCCAATAAGAATTCAAAACCGGGAGAAGTTATTCAGAAGTTGTCTGCCGAGGAAAGGGAAATCCTCAAGGGACTCAAAAGTGACGACATTAAGGACGACAAACTTCCGTACCAACCTTGAAGCATGAGCAGTCCCGAAATAACCTTCGCTATTGTCGGGACAGCGGGGAGAAAAGATGACGCTTCCAAGCTGTCCAAAAAGCATTTTGAGGCTATGTGTCTCGTGGCTTCTGGCTTGGTTGAACAGTTCAAGGAGAATAACTATCCAATTACCCACTTGGTATCAGGTGGTGCGGCATGGGCAGATCACGTTGCCGTACGTTTGTTCTTAGATAAGAAGGCTTCACGGCTGCGTCTATTTCTTCCATGTGAGTGGGACAATGGATCATTCAAGGATAATGGAAGCGACGACTTCAAAGTAAATCCCGGTCGCACAGCAAACCGTCTTCACAAATCTTTTCAGACCCGTACTCAGATTAACTCTCTTACCGAGATTCATATAGCTAAAGCCGAGGGAGCGGAATTGATTGAAGTGACGAAGGGATTCTTTGCTCGCAATGCTCTGGTAGCGAAATCAGATTTCTTACTTGCCATGACATTTGGGCATGAACATGAAGTCAAGGAGGGAGGCACTGCACATACAGTCGGTTGTTACTTGAATAGAGTTAGGAAGGAAGGCATTTTTGATAAATCCTTTCACTATGACCTTACCACGGGAAAAGTATTCGTAGGTTGCGTCGCTCCCAAAGAACCAGAAAAAGACATCAAACACGGACTAAAATTCGCCGCACCGGGCACTTTTCAACGGTTTTCGTCGATTCCTTGAGGGATTACTTATATTTATTCTCGTATGGATAACACTACACCCGTTGCAAAAGAAAAAGACACTGTTCAGTTACAGAATCTCAACCGATGGCTTATAGCTTTAGTAGCCTTTATGTTGGTCTGGACGGTCGGGATTTTCTTTTTCATGAATAGCAAGAAGCTAGAAACACAGTTGCCCGCTATTCCGGTGATCTCCGTTGATCCAACTACGGGAAAGATTACTAATGTCCTCCATTCCAATTTGTTTCCAAAAGGATTTACCAGTTCCCCCGCAGCAACCAATACGACCCCGCTATTTGTACAGAAGTCCACGTACGTAAAAATGGAATACGTGATTATCAACTACTTTTTCGTAGCTGGAATTGTGGTGGACGTGCAGGGGGATGCCTATACTGTGATGTATAGGGATGCTAATCGTTGTCTTCAGAAGGTGGTTGTTCCGAAGGAACTTCTTTTGGTTCCGACTTCGGCTTCCGGCGTGAACCCCGCTTCTCTCCTTGGACCTTGAGATAACGCTCCAAACTCAAGCGACGCTTTGCTATCTTTTCAAGTAGCTCAATGGCATCGCTCTTGTCGTCCTCATAGTCCTCTTTGTCCCAACCATACTCTTGAACGTAAATCTCCACGACCATAGGGTTCGTGATAAATTCGTTCAAGTCCTTGGTCATTTCGTCAAGGGCTTTCAGACTGCGTATGCGGCTTAAATCAATCATTTGTATCTGTTTCTTTGTTGGTGGGATTCGTGTGTGGCATCAGAGCGACATAAAGCCCACAAAAGACGCCAGCACCAAGGATGACCAGAATCGCAGTTGAGGACGGTGGATCATTCCACACTGCCACACAACCACGGCAAAAAACATAGCCAATTCCGAGGATAATAGCGGTTGAAAGTACTTGGTCTGGAACATTTGTCAGTATCCTTTGCAGTAACTTCATGCTCCGACTATAGCGTATTGACTTATCCTTGTCAATGGGTAAAATCGCACTTGACTTTTTTCAGGAGTGGCGTATAGTGGCAACATGAATTTACGTGATTCCGAGACATTGAAGTGGTGCAAGAAGAATCGTCCCGACTTGCTTGTGATTCTTGAGCCGCTTCTTACCAATGGGAATAGCGGTGGATTTGGCAATGAAAAGATTGACCAAGCATATCGCCTTCTCTTGGGCATTGGCTTTGAGGCTGGCAGACAGTTTCAAGCATCACGCCCCAAGACCGAGTTGAACAACCCAAACGTCTATCTGGAACCCGCACATGGCTAAACGTTGGACGGTTGAATGTGACATGTGCGGGAAGAAAGAGGGCTTCGTGGACGAACACGACATCAAACAAGCCCGATGGAAGATTCTTGCTTGGATAGTGCCGAGTGGGGAACCACGATGCGTCTGTGACAAGTGTGAATACGGCAAGCCTCCGAAGAAAGAGAAGAAATGAGCGTTCAAACTACAGTTCCAAAAGAACAACTCGTCAAGGGCGGGGTGTACAAGCTTTACTATAAGGGGAAACCTATGGGCTTTGGGGTGTTCCGCCACGTTGGACAGACAGGAATGCCTATCTTCCATCCTCCCGGCGAACCATCATTTCAAGATGTCTTCGGTCTGGATAAGTACGAGGAATCGTGGGTGGTGATCTTTGAACGAGACGGCACCCCAGAAGACTTGGGAACTGCATAACTATGTGGTTCATTACATCAATTTATTTGGCGAAGCCCGAAGACGCTGAGAGTCCATCTCGTGCCGAAACCAAGCGGACTTTTGGATACTATTCCGATGCCAAGGTTGCATGTGCTGCCGTAGCAGAGAATCGCTGCAACATGCACGAGTGTTTGTATAACTACCTCGTCATTGAAAACATTGGTCAAGGTATTCACGCCTTGGCGGACGAAGAAATTTGGTACAGATGGGAAGACAAGTGGGTGCAATGTCCTAAACCCGATGCCCTTGTCGGCATTGTGAATTGGGCGATTGGGTGATATGGACAAACGCAAGTTACAACGCAAAGCCAACGAAGCCTTGACGGGCATGGGCTACACACTTCAGGAGTGGACAGCCTTCCGAGAAGGATGGGTGTTCGGATTCGTCAAGAAAAAGGGCAACTATTACGGTTGTATTGCGTTTGAATCCACGGGGATGATTAGTATCAAAATTCTCAAGAGAAAAGAATACAAAACATTCAACACATAAACGCTATGGGATACCTTACCACAATTGTCGTTCACAACGACGCCCTTCACCAGTTCAAGAAAGACCCGAAAGCCTTCGCCGAGGCGGTCTTCAAAGCGATGGAAGAGGCTAACCGCACACACAAAGAAGCATCGGCTCCGTGTGGTCCCTATGCCAATTACATCAATTCCCATCCATCACGTCATGCCGACGATGAAACGGTGTATGTCCACACGGGCAACATGGTCTTCCAATTGAATGCAAATTGTGAAGACTTCACGACGCTGGCGAAGCGAGACGAAAAGCTGACAAAGGATTTGATTAGCCGTGCCCAACGTATCATTACGTGGGCAAAGAAAAGCCTTGTCAAATCAAAATCATGAGTGATAAACCCTTAATTGTAGGAAAGAATGCTGTGCCTGCGGGCATTTTCCCCGCCGTGTGCCTTATCAATCCGAAGTACTCTGCCAATGTGGGAGCAGCCTTGCGTGCTTGCTCATGCTTTGACGTGAAACAGCTTTGGTGGACCGGCGACCGAGTTCAAATGCCGGGAAAGGGTGAGCGGTTGCCCCGTGAGGAACGAATGAAGGGCTATCGTGACGTGGACATGATTCAATTTGATCGTCCCTTTGATCACTTTGAAGGTGCAACTCCCGTGGCGATTGAGCTACTTGACAATACAGAGTGCATCTATGACTTTGAACATCCCGAAAATGCTGTCTATGTCTTCGGACCCGAAGATGGCAACATCGGTCAGTCTCGTAGGCACTGCCACAGATTTGTATCAATTCCTACCAAGCATTGCACGAACTTGGCGGCGGCGGTGTACATCATTCTGTACGACCGTATGCACAAGCATTATCTCAAAACGGGTGAGCGATTGGAATTGAACGAGCAACGTGGCTTTGCTGATGCAAATTCCAACGAGGACGTTTGGAACGAGCTTAAAGAAAAGCATAAGAATGGAGTGGCGTTCCTGTGAAGCGTACTTTGGAACAACTTATCACGATGGCTGAAATGGACGGGCAGTTCAGTGCTCCGACCATGATTGACAAAGTGGTGTGGTTGCGGCCAAGAGACAAGGATGGACGAGAAGCCATCATGGAAGGCGAGTATCCAGAGGAATACAGTCTCTTCCGTTCTCTATTAAACGTCAGTGAACACAACGTTGAAATACTTCACGAGTCGTGGTATAAGGATAAGAAAGACCCACGGCTCATGGTGGTATTCCGAACAAGGTTTGAATGATACCAAAAGTTCAATTCGGAATGGGAGTTGACGAGCGAGGCGTTTACATGTATTATGTCCCCGACGTGGAAGCTCCTGAGATTACACGAATCATAACGTCCGTGGACGATTTCATTTCCTTCGTGAAGGAACGTGCGGCAGCGGTGCCATGCGACCCCGAAGACCTATTGATTGTGTGCTCAAGTTCAATGGATTTTCCCGACGAGTACAACAAAGACCCCGAAGTCATTAAGTTAGCAAACGCAATACGTGGATGAAATTGCTTTACGAAATACTCGTCCCTACGATGTATGGTGATACCTTGACGCCTATTGGCACCAAGCATCACAAGAAGTGGGACGAACGTGTTCAAGCCATAAGCGGCGGCTTGACAATCCTGTCCCCTGCGAGGGGCAAATGGATTTTCAAAGGTGTAGAGTACCCCGAACGAGTAATTCCGGTAAGAATAATGTGTACTGAGTCTGAAATGGATGAAATTGTTTCTATAACAATGTCTCATTACAGACAAAAGGCAGTCATGTACTATGTCTTATCAACCCAAGTCAAAATTGTGACTCGGCAACAAAGTGAAGACATTGAAGCGGTTCGGCTCGCCAAGAGCCGTGGATGGTGGTTAGTTGGTCATAAGAATGTCTCGTGTTACTGGTACAATGGCACAGAGGAAAGAACAATTGATTGGGACAAACCGTTGATTACTCAAGTCCCCGATTGAAGCATGATTGAGTATCCATCAATTGTAGGCAGTTCCAAGGCTCCACGAAAGCCTTGCATTGCTTTTGATAAACTTGATGGAAGCAATATCCGTGTCAAGTACACACAAAAGCGAGGCTTCGACCTGTTTGGTAGTCGTACACAATTGATTGATGAAAAGCATCCTCACTTGGGCAAGGTCGTAGAACTATTCAAACGGGACTTTGAGCAGCCGTTGACCAAGATAATGAAGAAGAACTATCCCAACGAACGAGAGGCAATCGTCTTTGGGGAGTTCTTCGGAGACAAATCCTTTGCGGGATGGCATGACCCCGAAGACACCACGCAAAGATTCGTCATGTTTGACATCCTCATTGGACATAAGAATAGGAAATTCTTGTTGCCCCAAGACTTCATTGATTTGTTTCAAGGAGTGGTTGCCATTCCTTCGGCAGTGTACCAAGGCAATTTGAACGACGAGTTCATTAAAGATATTCGTGAAGGCAAGTATAACGTTGCCGAGGGAGTGATCTGTAAAGGAACACAAAAGACGGGCGATGCTCGTGGCAGTGTGTGGATGGCGAAGGTTAAGACTCAAGCCTATTTGGATAAGTTGTTCAATCGCTTTGGCGAAGAAGGCTTAAAAAAATATGGTGAATGATGACATTGAATTTACTCAGGAAAACTTTGACAAGCTTCGTAAGTCTAGCGAAGCTTCGTATGAAGCTTTGTTGAGCATTGTCAATGGCTGCGTTCATCCCAAAATAGCAGTGAGGGCAATGTGTGTTGACCTTGCTCCGATACGGAAAGCCATCAAACGACACGAAGAATTGTTTGGGTTGACTAATGACCCGAATAGTGGTAAGCTTTGACTCTTATGACCAATTTGCCGATCCTCTTTGCCGGAAACGCCAGCGTCAAGTTGGCTGAGAAAATCACCTTAACTCCCCACGCAGGAATCATGTTGGGGTCAATATACCATCACCAATTCCCTTCGGGTGAATGGTATTGTCAACTCAAGGAGAACGTGCGGGGTGCTGACGTGTTTCTTCTTCAATCCACCATTGAACCCGTTAATGACAATTTGATGCAATTGTTGATTATGGCTGACGCCGCACGGCGAGCCTCAGCAGGAAGTGTCACGGCGATTATTCCCTACTTCGGCTACTCTCGCCAAGATCGAAAAGACAAGGCACGGGTGCCCATTTCGGCAAAGCTTGTGATGGATATTCTCGCAGCATCGGGCATCCAACGGGTTGTCACAATGGACCTTCATGCTCCACAGATTGCTGGGTTCACCAACCTTCCATTTGATCATCTTTATTTTCGCCCAAGCCTCATTGAAGCCCTCAAGGATACTCCGATTGATGTCGTGGTTGCTCCCGATATTGGTGCTGTCAAACGAGCGGAAGATTATGCTCGTAAGATGAATGCTGACCTTGCATTCATTTCCAAGAAACGTAAGAACGACACCACCGTTGAAGCCACGCAGTTTGTGGGCGACGTGAATGGAAAGTCGGTACTGATCATTGATGACATTACGGAATCTGCTGGCACGCTCGTTGAAGCTTCAAAGGTTTGCCGAACCAATGGTGCTGCCAACGTTTATTGTGCAGTGACTCATGGCTGTCTTTCGTCAACAGGAAAGGACAGGCTGTTGAGTGCCTTCGGTTCGGGGCTTATGAACAAGTTCTTTTGCTCCAATACGTGTAAGCTGGACAATGGCATATCTCCGAATGTTGAAGTGGTTGATGTATCGCCGTTGTTCCTCAAAGCCATTCAGAGCATTACTCGCCGAGAAAGCATCAGTACACTTTTTGAATGAAAGCAGCGAAGACCAAGCTAACAAATCCAGACTTTGCCAAACCTATTGGAAAGTCTAGCCTCCTTCGCATTGATTGGAAGAGTTGGGATAAAGAAGTTCCTCGCCATTGCGAAGACATTTGGGTTATTATCCGGCTCAAAAAGGGTTACTTTCCCGTCACGGGAACTTATTTTGATCAATCATTTCCGGCGAAGGAAGACATGCCATCGGCACGCTTTAGGTCGGTGAGATTCACTGAGTTTGGAATCCCCGAAACCTTCATGGGAAGCAAGGATTGGAAGCGGCTTATTGCTTGGGGAACTCACCGTGGAGTTGTTCGTCTTGCCAAAGACTGTAAGAAATGCAAACGCCTTGAGTGTGTCTGTGCAAAACGTAAAATCCGCAATTGAGAAAATACAACAATCTCTTTCCCCTGAGTTGTTGGTCGGTAGATGGAAGGTCCAATCACACCCATTGGAGGGACATTGTTACGTAGCAGCCGAAGCACTTTGGCACTTTCTTGGAAGAACAAAATGGAAGCCCGTTTGTGCTTCCTACATTGATGAAGGCGGCAAGGCTACGCATTGGTGGTTGGTTCATCGAGAGACCGGAGAAATTGCAGACCCAACCAAGGAGCAGTATTTGCCCGAACAGCCTCCATACCATCTTGGCAAAGGCAGTGGGTTTCTCACAGTAAAGCCATCTAAGAGAGCCATCGTAGTTTTGAAAAGAGCACGTTCTTTATAGTTATTGGTATGCATCCAAAAACTGTAAAGAAAATCCTTGAAGACGAGGAACAGTTAGACCTAGCTCAGATGGCGGGAGCTATTCTTGAAGAAAAGAAGCATGAGCCAAAGAAGAAACATATACCTTCCCTAAAGCGTTCTCTCCAAGCTTACCGAAACCTTCAAGCCAAAGAGCAAGCAAAAGTTGCGTGGCGAGAAAAGGTAAAGAAAGTCTGGCCAAAACAAAATCCGCCTTGACTTTGGCTTCATATTGTGATAGGATCGTCTAATGGACTTTTCCAATATGAATTTTACTTCCATTGCCGGACTTACAGCGATAGGTGCTATTATCGCAACTGCTTGGAGACATATTATGACCTTTGGTCGGTATGTCTTCAGTCTTGTCATTGGAACTTCAATCATCAAAGACGATGCCGGTGCCGCAGTCATGGCATACGCATTTAATAAATCCATTCGCTCTCCTATTGGAAGACGAATTTTTGGTGGATATGAAACGTACGTTCACCCAAAGCGTTGGCGGGAAGCTGTAGGATATGAGGGATTGGATACAGACCCCGTACTGATTAGATACAAGCGTTCATTCGCTTTGCTGTCTTTATTGTCCAATCGTGGGCGTGATGAAATGGCAGGCGACTCTGAACGAGGAAAGACTGTAACACTCCAATACTTCCGATGGTTCTTTAACGTTGAGCAATTTGTTTTGGATTCGCTTGAATATCACAACGAACAAAAAAGACTTACCAAGGAAAACGATAGTAAAGAGAGCAAGAAAACTAAAGTTCTAAATCGTTTCCGAATAACCCGTCATGCGGGTAGAAGTTCTCATTATGGAGATAAGGATAGCAGACCCACAAGTGCTCCCGACGCTGCTGTTGTTGGTCGTAATGGTGGACATGCCGAGGAAATGGTTATGTCTGGCATCTACCGATTGTTGAAGTGGGGTAGAGAAGATTTACAAATCAGACCAGAAGACGGACACTCCGCTTTTACTGGATACCCATTTCCCGAAGAAGTTGGCGACGCCATTAAAGAACTAGAATTATGGCTCACCCATGAAAAGTGGTTTAGATCAAAATCTATTCCGTGGCGACGTGGATGGTTGTTGCACGGAGTTCCCGGCACTGGTAAATCAACACTGGTGAGAGCGTTGGGAATGTCGTTTGACCTTCCTGTGCATATCTTTGACTTGGCAGGCATGACGAATGATGACTTGGTGAAGTTGTGGGATGAAATGATGGTCAACACACCTTGTATTGCATTGATTGAGGACATAGATAACATATTTGATGGACGCAAGTATGTTGGTTCTACTAACCCAAATGTACCTCACCTTACATTTGATTGTTTACTTAACTGCATCAGCGGCGTAAAGCAAGCGGATGGCGTGTTTCTTATTGTAACTACCAACCATGTTGAAAAACTTGACCCTGCTATTGGTGTCCCCGACGAAACTGGAAAGAGTTCTCGTCCCGGTCGTATTGATAAAGCCCTTCACCTTGGATTGATGGGTAAGCAACAAAGGCTTGTTCTGGCAAAGCATATTCTCTCGGACTATCCAGACTTAGTTGAACAAACTGTGGAAGCGGGCGAAGGAGAAACCGCCGCACAGTTTCAATCTAGGTGTGCTCAATTGGCTCTCGGAAAGTTTTGGGCAGAAGGAAAGAAGCTGATAGAACCAAGCTATCAAGAAGTCGCCCATTTTGGCAAAACACCACAGGGGTTATACCATCGTCCATCAAAAAATTTGTCGCTGTCAGAAACCATAGCTCGGGAAGAACCTAGAAGGTAAACTTGACAGCATAGTTGTCTGTGCTAAGTTGATGCCAATATGACAGTCCGTGCTGCTGGAAGACGAGCTAAACAATGGGTGGTCCAAGTGGTCCACGTTGTTGATCCTCCCTCCACGTCTCCCGCTGCGTTGGCACTTCTTTCCAAGCATTACTTCTTCTTGGACAAAAGCATCTACACCGAAACCAGAATGAGCCGCATTCGGCACAAGTGGATGAAGAAACAAATGCAAACCCCCGACGAGTTGGGCGGCTTGACTTGTGCCATCTGCGGACGGAAAGGGTTGATGCCGCATGTCGTGGACGAAAAGAATCTTGCCACGATTGACCACATTATTGAACTGAAGTGTGGTGGTCCGTGGAACGATCCTACCAATTTTCAAGTGGCTTGTTACGAGTGTAACAATCATAAGAACAACATCCAACAGAAGAAGAAACCCCGTGGCGTCCTATGCTCACTCCTTCCCAATTCATAAACTTAACCGTGGGACACAACTTCCCTAACATTTCTGCCTTTGAACTCTTGTTCGGGGACGTGGTTAAGAATCCTCGTTCATACACCGAAGCCCGTGCCAAAGCCCTGGTTTACAAGCTCTCAGGCAAGGTTGACGTGAGGGCTGAACCCCCACAAGTACTTGAGTTTGTAGGCTGATAAAAAGCAGTTAATTTATAGTCCACAATCATATTTATAGTAAAGGAGAAAGTGGACTATGAAAGATATTGTTGGAAAAAAGTTTGGACTTCTCACTGTTGTAAATTACAGTCACCCGTCGATAGGTAGCCGTGGAAAACATTATTGGAAATGTAAATGTGATTGTGGAAACAATGCTATTGTAAGAGATAGCCATTTGTTTTCCAAGACCACACGGTCATGTGGATGTCTTCACAAAAAAAGAGGAAAGGACTCCCCATTTTTCAAAGGATATGGTGAAATTCCCTTGGATTATTTTTCTACCATACGTCGTGGTGCCGCAGGTGGAGGAAAATTAAATAGAACTCCGAAGGAATTCAACATCACTCTAAAGTACATCTGGAAACTGTTTCTGAAACAAAACAGAAAATGTGCTTTATCTGGAATAAAAATAGGATTTGAAGGAACTCGTTTGGAAAATAAATGTAAAAATACCAGTCGATTTACTGCTTCCCTTGACAGGATTGATTCCTTTCGGGGATATGTTGTTGGAAATGTTCAATGGGTTCATAAGCACATTAACATTATGAAAAATTCGTTTGACAGAGAGACCTTTTTACATTACTGTAAGAGCATAACTGAATTCAACAAATGAAGATTGACCTGAATGCTATTGATCGTGAACAGTTTATGGTTCACCAACATCTCCTGAACGGGGAGGTTTTGTGGCTTGTACAACCGCAACACATTGGAGCAAAATTTACTCAGGCGAACAAAATCTTCCGTTCTTCGCTTTGGAACAATGACGGTGAACTCGTGGCTGCGGGTTTGCCGAAGTTCACTAATTGGGGTGAGAACCCCGACAATTTCCCGGTTCCAACGTCTCTCACGGGCACGACTCTCGTTGAGAAGTTGGATGGTTCGCTCTTAATTGTATCACAATATAAGGGACAGCTTATCCTGCGTACTCGTGGCACGTCTGACGCATCCCGTTTGGACAATGGCTACGAACTCGAACTCTTTCGCCAACGATTTGAGCGAGCGTTGAAGTGGCAGACTCCCGCTACGTGGGGCGTTTCTCTTTTGTTTGAGTGGGTATCCCCGAAGCAGAAGATTATCTTGAACTATGGTGATCAGCCGAACTGGTACATCGTGGGCATCGTGAACCACGACGACTATTCCCTGCACTCTCAGTCCGACTTGGACCTGTGGGGAAAGACCTACGGCTTTGAGCGTCCTGTTACCTATGACTTCCCGTCTATTGATGCGTTCCTTGCAAATGTTGACGAATGGAAGGGCAAGGAAGGCATCTGCATTTATTCAAAGAATGGTCAAGCAATCCACAAGGTCAAGTCTGCGTGGTATCTCGCTCTCCACAAGATGAAGGAAGAGTTTGGTTCCATTGAAAAGTTGATTGATGTCTGGTTCACTTGGGGTTCCCCCGATTACCAGAAGACCGAGGAATTGGTCGTCAACCAATTTGATTGGGAACTGTTCCAAACCATTCGTGGTGACGTGTCTCGCATCTGCGACGGATGGAAGGAAGTCGTCAAGATCGAACAGGCGTTCCAGCGTTTTGTTGATGAAACTCTCAAGCCTCTGCCTTCTCGTAAGGAACAGGCTGTGAAGACCATTGCTGCCTATGGTCAGACCAACCGTGCATCGTTTATCTTCAAGCTGCTTGATGGTAAGACGCTCGGTCGTGATGACCAGAAGAAGCTGTTGTACCAAGTCCTCAAGAAATAATATCTATGGGCTACCTTCATATTGACAACTTGTATAAGCCAGAAGCTCAGGGCAAGATTTTCTTGTTCAGGGAAGTCTATGCCTTGGAAAAGATTCATGGCACGTCTGCCCACATCACGTTCAAGACCAATTCAAGCAACAAGAACCAATGGCAAGTGGTCTTCTTCTCTGGTGGGGAAAAGTATAACAACTTTGTCGGATTGTTTGACGATGCCGAATTGATTAAACAATTCCTCACGAACAATCCTCTTGCTGACCGAGAGTACACCATCTTCGGCGAAGCCTATGGTGGTAGCCAACAGGGAATGAGCGAAACCTATGGCACCCGCCTCAAGTTCGTCGCCTTTGATGTTCAAATCGGTGACACTTGGTTGGATGTTCCCAACGGCGAAAAGTTTGTCAAATCACTCGGACTTGAATATGTGGATTGGGTTAAAGTCCCGATTGTCAAGGCTGTGGAT